>ERZ1673730.969-NODE-969-length-26464-cov-4.420273_pt1 | contig 26464 bp, 19 predicted proteins | sample MGYA00580200_ERZ1673730 | MGnify/ENA primary metagenome ERZ1673730 (study PRJEB41218, sample SAMN15661761) | gut metagenome | host: Homo sapiens | place: Canada: London | collected 2015-08-20/2019-03-30 | study: EMG produced TPA metagenomics assembly of...
AATATATAAATATAATAATTGATCTATTATGATATACGTATATTATACAAGACTTTTTGTCATACACAACCTAGTGCGATTATGCAAGGATTCGAACCTTTAGGTAAAAATGGCCTATTTTTGTGTAAATTGTTAAGTGACTTTTTATACTAACGATACCCTTTGAATAACGGGGTTCGAACCTATTGATTGAAAAATTACTACAAATAGTGTATAATGAAATATATAAAACATAGAAACGAGATAGTTTATGATAGAGTATAGAAAAGTTGATATTTCAGAAAAAGAACAAAATATATACAGTTCAAGAAGCAATAGACAGAAAAGAGTTTTTTGTTCCTTTTAGAGATGAAGATATTGATACAATGTTTGATAAAGACAAAGCTGTTACATATGGAGCATATGATAATGGTAAACTTATTGGAACAGCACAGTTTTATTTAGGTGATGAATTTGTTGATGATATAAAGAAAGTTATAGGTATTAGTGAAACAATTGCAGGAGAGTTTGGAGGAGTACTAATTTTACCTGAATATAGAGGTAAAGGTATCATGAAACAATTTTCAGCTATAATAATAGAAGAAGCAAGATTAAGAAATTATGATTATATAGTATCAGTAGCACATCCAGAAAATATAGCATCTAATAGATCTATATTATTTACTGGAGCAAAATTAATTAAAACTGATTATTTAGGTAAATATTATAGAAATATGTATTTGTTAGATTTAAAATAAAATTATAGTTATAAAGAATAAAACCACTTAAAGGATTAATATTCCAATGGGTGGTTTTTATGCTTTGTGGACCGATTGTAGAGCCTGTAGCAGTTCTTTAAAATTATATCGAACAACAAACTAGAGTAAAAAGGAAACGAGGGTGTTGGCAATTTTATAAGGTTTTAATCTATATAAAATAATATATTAATTGTTAGACTCATATGTTTTGTTTATATGAAAATAGAAAGTCCAAAGTTTATATAATTTAAGTAATATAAAATTTTCTAAAATATGACAAAAAACCCATGTTATTTTTACTTCGTGACAATTTTTTTCTCAAAAAGCTTGCAATTGTGTTTTTTATGTGTTATAATTTACTCGTGACAAATACATAGGAGGTATTGCTATGGTAGTAAAAGATATAGCGATTGTTGGAAGTGGTCTTGTAGTTTCAAGAAAAAAGGCAATTCACACAAAAGATATCATCAAGTCATACAAACAATTAAATCTTAGAGCAATCAATAAAAATGGATATATAGAAGAACAGGAATTAGAAATATTAAATGTAAAAGAAATTATAGATGATTATTATCTTACACATGAAGGAGATATAATTGTTAGATTAACTGATCCTTTCACTGCTATATATATTAGTAAAGATATGGAAAATATTGTAATCAGCTCAAACTTCTGTGTAATAAGATGTTCAGAAAATTACTGCCCTGATTTTTTATCTTATTATATAAATAGTGATTCTGCAAGAAAATCATTATTAAGTAATCTGCAAGGATCTATAATGAAGAATATAAATATGTCTGCAATTGGAGAAATGGAAATCCCGAATATCCCTTTAAAGAAACAGCATATAATTGGAAATTTGTTTAAAGCACAAACACAAAAAATTATTATATTAAATAAAATACAAGAAAAGGAAGATAAATTACAAAAAGCTATTTTAGTAAAAATAGAAAATATGGAGGATTAATAATGAATAGTAGTAAAATGTTAGAAAAAAATATATCCCAATATCCAGCACTAGAATTATTTCAAAAATTAGGTTATAAATATATTTCTCCAGAAGATTGTATTGTACAAAGAAAAGGCACATATGGGTGTATTCTTCAAGATATTCTTAAAGAACAATTAAAAAAATTAAATAGTTATGAATATAATGGGAAAGTTTGTAAGTTTTCAAATTTTAATATTGAAAAAGCAGTTTCAGATTTAGATGTACCAATTCAAGAAGGTTTAATTGTTGCTAGTGAAAAGGTATATAATCTTCTTACTATGGGAAGAAGTTATGTAGAACAAGTAGATGATAGAAAAGTATCATTTGATTTAAACTATATTGATTGGCACAATTTTGAAAATAATGTATTTCATGTAACTCAAGAATTTGCTGTAGATAGTCACACAGGCGAACATAATGCAAGAGTTGATATTGTTTTATTTGTGAATGGGATCCCTTTTGCAGCTATCGAGTGTAAATCTGGTGTAGAATCAGTAGATCAAGCAGTGGAACAAAATATTAGAAATCAAACAGATTTTTATATACCTCAATTATTTAAATATGTTTCACTTGTAGTAGCATGTAATAAAAATGAAGTCAAATATGGAACAACTAGAACAAAAAAGAAATTTTATTCAGTTTGGAAATTTGAAAATGATGAACCAGTTGAAATTGAAGAAAAGATTAATAACTTAAAATTAGGAAGATTGGCGACATATCAAGATAAAATATTCACAGCTATGATGACTCCTGAAAGATTGATTGAAATAGCAAGATATTTTGTTTTATTCGATGCAAACGTTAAAAAGGTGTGTAGATATCAACAATATTATGCTGTAAAAAATATCATTTCTACAATACAAAAATATGATTCAAATAATAATAGACAAAGTGGTATAATTTGGCATACACAGGGTAGTGGTAAGTCACTAACTATGGTTATGATAGCAAATTATATATTAACTAATATTAATCCAGGTAAAAGTAAAGTTGTAATTGTTACAGATAGAAAAGATTTAGATAAACAAATTGCAAGAACGTTTAGCAATACTAAAATTAAACCTGCAAGAGCTATTAGCGGTAGAAATTTGGTTGAATTAATTTCAGAAGGAAAAGCAGACGTTATAACATCTATAATTAATAAATTTAATACAGCAGAAAAGTTCAATACGAGAGTTGATGAAAAAGATATTTTTATTTTAGTAGATGAATCACATCGTAGTAATTATGGTGAGTTAGCTGTTAAAATGAGAAGAGTATTCCCTAATGCTTGTTATTTAGGATTTACAGGTACACCACTAATGAAAAACGATAAAACTGCTATGAAATTTGGTGGACACTATATACACAAATATACAATTAAAAATGGTGTTGATGATAAAGCTATTGTTCCATTAGTTTATGAAGGAAGATTTGTGGAACAAACAGTTGATTCTACAAATATAGATTTATGGTTTAAGAAAACATGTAGCAAACTTAACGATAAACAAAAAGATGAACTAAGCAGAAAATGGAGTTCAATCCAAAAACTTAATAGTACTTATGCTAGAATTGAAAGAATAGCCCTTGATATAGATGAGCATTTTACAAATAATATTAAGGCAACTGGATTTAAAGCTATTTTAGCAACAAATTCAAAATTAGATGCAGTTAGATATTATAATACATTTAAACATTTTAGTGAATTAGAAGTAGCAGTTTGTATTTCATCACCAGATATGAGAGAAGGATATGAAGATTTAGATGAAAGCAATCTTCCTGAAGTACAAAAATTTTGGAAAGAAATGATGGAAATATATAATGATGCCGATGATTATGAAGAAAGTATCAGAAATAAGTTTGTAGATGGAGACCTAGATATATTAATTGTATGTTCAAAATTACTTACAGGATTTGATGCACCAATATGTCAAGTTTTATATATTGATAAGCAATTGAAAGAGCATGGTTTATTACAGGCGATTGCAAGAACTAATCGACTATACGAAGGAAAAGATTATGGATTGATTGTTGATTATAGAGGGTTGCTTCCACAGTTAAATGACGCAATGAATGTTTATTCTGGGGACAATGGTTTAGATAAGTTTGATAAAAAAGATTTAGAAGGGCTTATTACAGATGTATTAACTTCGGTCGCTGGATTAAGACAAGCGTATACAAATCTCGAAAATAATTTTATTTCTATTGAAAATAAAAATGATGAAGAAGAATATGAAGTATATCTAGAACAACATGAAGATATTAGAAATAAATTTTATAATGATTTATGTGAATTCGGAAAAAAATTATCATTGGTGTTAGGGAGTGAAAATGCCTATACAGCTATTGTAGATAGTGATCCTAAAGAGATAAAACTATATAAAGATAAATTTATCTTTTATTCAAAATTAAGAGTAATGATTAAGAAAAGATGTGCCGAAACAATAGATAATAAAGACTATGAAAATCAAATGAGAAATTTATTAGATAAACATTTATCAGTTGTCGGTTTAAAAATTCTTACAAAACCATTAGATATTATGAATAAAGGAGAATTAGAAAAAGAAATTGAGGATTTAGGAAGTAAAGCGTCAAAAGCAGATGCTATAAGATATAACTTAAGTAAAAATATTTCAGTTAATTATGACACTAATCCTGCTTATTATGATAGTTTTTCAAAAAGAATTAAAGATGTACTGGAACAATACAAAGAAAAAGTAATAAGTGATGCAGAATATTTACAAGCTATGAGTAAAATATTGGATGATTTTAGAACAAATAAGAGTGGAATATCTTATCCAAAATCAATTCAACAAAGTGTTCATGCTCAAGCGTTTTATGGTGTAATTCTTCCTATAATTAATGAAAACGAAGAATATGATATTAATTTAATTGGAGAAATAGCAATTAAAATTGCTGAAATAATTCAAGAACATACAAAAGTTGATTGGAGTAATAACGTTGATATACATAATAATATTGCTCAAGATATTGATGATATGTTTTATGAATATGAAAAACAAGGGGTCATAAAGTTATCTTTTGATAAGATTGATAAAGTAACAGAAAATGTTACAACAGTTGCATTAAAGAGGTTTTAAAAATGAAGTATGAATTTTCTTATAACGGAAAAACAATAGCTTATGAAATAATTTATAAGAAAGTAAAAAATATCAATATAAGAGTTAAACCAAGTGGAGAAGTTGTTGTTTCTTGTAATGAATCAATTGATAATAAAACTATTGAGTTAGAAATGATTAAACGAGCAAACTGGTTATTGGATACTATTGATAAATATAAAACAAATTTAATTGAATTCGTTGATTCAAATCTTAGTTTGGTTGATGGAGAAGCTTTCTTAATATTAGGAAAAGTATTAAGAATTAAAAATATTGAATCAAATCAGTTTAAAATTGACTATGATAATAACTATTTATACATTTATAGACCAAATCAAAGAGGTATAAAGATGAAATTCAATCAATGGTATTTAAATTTTGTTACTTCCCAATTTAATGATATGGTAAATAAAGCATATAAAAAGTTTGAAAAATATGGTATTGTAAAACCAGAAGTTATTTATAAAAATATGAAAACTAGATGGGGAACTTGCAATATTGAAAAAGCTTTAATAACATTAAATATTCAGTTAATTAAAGTAGACCCATTTTTAACTGAGTATGTAATATGTCATGAATTGACACATTTAAAATATAGAAATCATAATAAAGATTTTTATACATTCTTAACAGCAATGATTCCAGATTGGAAACAAAGAGAACAAATTTTAAACAATATTTTTATAAATAATTTAGGAGGTATTTAAAATGACAACTAAAGAAGATATTCAAAAAGTCTTATGGAACGCTGCAGGAAGTTTTAGAGGAAAAATTGATAGTGGTAAGTATAAAGATTATATTTTATCAATGCTTTTCGTAAAATATTTAAGTGATGCGATTAAAGAAACGAAAGAAGAACTTATTAAAAAATATAATGGTGATGAAGAAAGAATTCAAAGAGCTTTACAAAGAGGAAGATTCTTTGTTCCTGATGAAGCAACATTTGATTACTTATATGATAATAAAAAGGCAACAGATATTGGAAGTAAAATTAATATTGCTTTAAAGGCAATTGAAAATGCAAATGGCGGTAAATTAAGAAATATCTTTGGCCAAATTGATTTTAATTCTCAAGAACTTGGAGATGGAAGAGAGAAGGTTGCATTATTAAGTAACTTCCTTGAAGATTTCAGTTCTATTGATTTAAGACCAAGCCAATTAGAAGGTGTTGATGAAATTGGTAATGCTTATATGTATATGCTTGCAGTTTTTGCTAGTGATGCAGGTAAAAAAGGTGGCGAATTTTATACACCTGAACAAGTATCAGAAATCCTTGCGAGAGTCGTAGAACCTAAAGAAAATGATCGTATTTATGATGGTGCTTGTGGTTCTGGTTCTTTATTAATTAAAGCATTCAATCAAGTGTCTAATAGAAAAGCACAAATTTATGGACAAGAGAGAAACTTCCAAACTTGGGGTTTATGTAGAATGAATATGTTTATTCATAACATCGATGATGCTATTATTTATCAAGGTGATACTATTTCAAACCCTCAAAATATTGAAGATGGAAAGTTAATGCAATTTCAATGTATAGTTGCAAATCCACCATTCTCATTAGATAAATGGGCAAATGGTTATGCAGCAGATAGTAATGACAAAGATTTCAAAATGTCAAAAGAACTAGACCCATATAAACGTTTTGATTGGGGTGTTCCACCAAAAAGTAAAGGTGACTATGCTTTCATACTTCATATGTTGCATTGTCTTGATGGTAATAATGGTAGAATGGCAATAATTATGCCTCACGGTGTTTTATTCAGAGGAGCAAGTGAAGGCGAAATTAGAAAGAAACTTATTGATCTTAACTTATTAGATGCTGTAATTGGATTGCCTGCTAACCTTTTCTACGGAACAAGTATTCCTGCTTGTATTCTTGTATTTAAGAAAAATAGAGCAAATAAAGATGTTGTTTTTATTGATGCATCAAAGGACTTTGAACAAGGTAAAAATCAAAACAAATTAAGACCTGAAGATATTGATAAGATTGTATCAACATATAAAGCAAGACAAGAAGTTGAAAAATATTGTCACATAGCAAAAATAGATGAAATTAAGGAAAATGATTATAATTTAAATATTCCTCGTTATGTAGACACATTTGAAGAAGAAGAACAAATTGACATTCATGCAGTAATGGCAGAAATTAAAGAATTAGAAAAACAAAGAACAGAACTTGATAAAGAAATAGAGGGTTATCTTAAGGAATTAGGATTATAAAGAGGTCATGACTAATGAGTGAAAAAACAATCAATAAAGTCCCTAATGTTCCCAATTTAAGATTCTTCAATGATGACAACACTTGGTCAAATTCATCTCTTGAAAAAAAGTGTAAATTTGTTGGTGGTGGGACACCATCAACATTGAATCAAGATTATTGGAATGGAGATATTGCATGGATATCATCAGCTGATTTACTTGAAGAAAATGTTCATAAATACAATGTAAGTCGATTCATAACAAAAGAGGCCATAATGAATAGTGCCACAAAAATATGTCCTATTAATACGATAATGATAGTGTCGAGAGTTGGTGTGGGAAAAATAGCAATTAGTAATTCTGAAATATGTACTAGTCAAGATTTTACAAATCTCACAGAATATCAATTTGATAAAAACTTTTTAGTTTATTCACTTAAAAACACTATAGAAAAACTTAAAAATTCATCTCAAGGAACATCAATAAAAGGAATTACATCAAAAGAGATAAAGCAAATAAATATCTTCTATCCAGAAATAATCGAACAATGTAAAATAGGATTGTTTTTCAAAAAAATAGATGAACGAATAGAGTTTCAAAGCAAAATCATTAACAAACTTGAATCCTTAATATGTACTTTAAGGTCTACAATTTTTAATAGTTATAACTGGGAATGGAATAGATTAGATACTTATATTAAATCTGGTATTATTACATTAAAGCGTGGAAACGTTATTCCTAAACATGATGAGGACAGTGAATTTAAATTTCCAGTATATTCGTCATCAATACATAATAATGGTTTAATGGGTTATAACAATTCATACATGTTTGATAAAGAATTAATTACATGGTCTGTTGATGGTGGTGGAAACTTCTTTTATAGACCTAAGCATAAATTTAATGTTACAAATGTCTGTGGAATTATGGAAATAACAGACAATTCATATAATTATAGATTTTTATCAGAAATTCTTTTAGCACAACATTCAAGACTTATATTCGATTATCAAACAAAAGCACACCCTAGTGTTATTGAGAAATTATATAAAATACCCAATGTGGATATAAAAATTCAAGAAAAAATAGCTTATATATTTGAGCTTTATTACACAAAGTTACAAAAAGAAAAAGATATACTTTCACTTTATAAAAAGCAAAAAGCATATCTTCTCCAAAATATGTTTATATAAACATATTAGCTAATAAATATTTCTTTTGTAAAAGATAGTCATTAAGAATTTGTTCTTCAATGGCTATTTTTTTGTCAAGTGATGTTACGATTAAAGTAATTTTAGAAATTAATTCCTTATTAGGGATCTTAACTTTAATACCAGTAAGAGTAGATAAGACTATATAAGGCATTGCTCCTACATTTTTTTCACGATGTAGTTTTTTAGGAAGTTCAATTTCTAAAGCGAATTTTATATACAATGGATTTTTTATAAAATTTTGCAAAACATATGTTCTCTGATATGCATCAAACTTACCATTAAAATATTTAATTAATCCAACTTCACCATTTCCAGAAATTATTAACGATTCTCCTTCAAATGAGTATTTGTCTATATAATAATCTTCTTTAGCACAAGTGAAGAATTTATATTTACCGTTAGGATTCATAGCATTTGCATCTAATTTTCCAGTTGTAATACTACATAGTTGATTTAAGGATATGTAATCAAAATCATTTAAATCATTATAAATAGTATGTAGAATTCTATTTCTATAAGATTTATATTCCTTAATGATTTTGCTTTGGGTTAAAATTCTTTCATCAATCATTGATAAGAATTTTCCAATTTTATTTTGTTCTTCTATTGTTGGAGTATAAAGTTTTAAGTTCTTTAGCTCTGGAATTCCAATTCTTTGACGTGTTGATCCGGCAGTTTTTGAGGCTATTATTTTTCTAATATTTTTTGTGTTAATTTGTTCTCTCATAAAAAGTTTATTACATTTTTTAATATCTAAATTAACTCGTATAGCATCGGAACCTAACACATATCTTTTATAAAAATCATGAGCAATACAGCAACGACCTGCAGGCATCATTTTAGCAATAATTAAATCACCTGGATATGCGTTGTTTGCAATTAAACTATCAGCTTTTTTTACACTTGTGAATATTAATCTTTCAGTAAAATTTAAATAATCTTCTGTTATATTACTTAATTGAATGATAGGAACACCATCCAGCGTATAATCATTTGTCTTTAAATCTGACCCAAAAGGTCCGCCAGCAAAAGATTTTTTTTCATTTGTCGTAAGTAATTCTAGGCTTGTTGTTGTCCACTCATATATAAATTCAGGAAATCTTAAATTGGGAACATTGGGGATTTTATTCCTTATAATATTTAAAAATTTATTAAATTGACTTATGTATAGGAGGTAATTAATATGACTCAAATTAAATTAAGTCAGATAATTGACTTATGGAAGAAAGACAAAAAGCAATATGTTAAAAAATCAACATATTCTGCATATGTGCTTTTAGTTAAAAATCATTTATTACCATATTTTGGTGATAAATACGAAGTTGAGGAGTCAGATGTTCAAAAGTTTGTATTTGAAAAATTGGAACAAGGACTTAGTCAAAAAACTATTATGGACATTTTGATTGTATTAAAGATGATACTTAAGTTTGGAGTAAAACATAGGTATTTGTCTTGTCGTGAAATTGAAATTAAATTCCCCACACAAAGAGAAAATGAGGGACTTGAGGTATTAAGCCGTTCAAATCAAAGAAAAATAATGGATTATATTGAAAAAAATTTTACTTTTAAAAACTTAGGCATTTATATTTGTTTGAGTACAGGATTAAGAATAGGAGAATTATGTGCGTTAACATGGGATGATATAGATGAAGATAATGGTGTTATTTTAGTTAGGAAAACTATTCAAAGAATATATGTTATTGATGATGTTAAAAAAAGAACTGAATTAATTATAGATACACCAAAGACTAAAAATTCGATCAGAGATATTCCTATGACATCGAATTTAATTAAGATAATTAAACCTATTAAGAAAATTGTAAATAATGAATATTATGTTTTGACTAATGATATTAAACCAACAGAACCTAGAACATATAGGAATTATTATAAAAGGTTTATGAAAAAATTTGATATTCCGGATTTAAAGTTTCATGGATTAAGACATAGTTTTGCAACTAGGTGTATTGAAGGAAAATGTGATTATAAAACTGTTAGCGTTATTTTAGGTCATTCAAATATAAGCACAACATTAAATTTATATGTCCACCCAAATCTTGAACAAAAGAAAAAATGTATTAATCAGATGAATAGGTCATTAAGATAAAATATAATTATTCTTCAACTACTGTATTTACTTATTTGAAAAAATAACAAAAAAAGTGTATAATAAATATGTGATTGGAGTTGATTAATATGAAAGATATGTTGTCATTATCAGAATTATTTAATAAGAAGTTATTTAGAATACCAGACTATCAAAGAGGTTATGCTTGGGAAAAACAACAAGTAGAAGATTTTTGGAATGATTTAATGCTGCTTCATAAAGATAAAGAACATTATACAGGTATGTTATCATTACAAGAAATTAGACCTAAATTAGATGATGTTAATTATTATGATTGTATTGATTTAAGAGATACTCATAAAATTTTTCATATTGTTGATGGACAACAAAGATTAACAACTTCAATGCTATTAATTAATCAAATTATTAAAATTGATTATAGTAAATATGAACCAAGTATTTTTAATAATGAATTTATAAGTAGCATTAAAGGTAAATATATTTGTAATAACAAATGTTATGTGTTTGGCTATGAAGTAGATAATCCTAGTTTTGTTTATCTTAAAAATATATTTGGCGAATCAGATCCTACACTAATTAAGGAATCAAGATATACAAGAAACTTATCAGTTGCAAGTCATATCTTTGAAGAGAACTTAAAGAAGCTAATAAAAGATAAAGGTGTAAAGGCCGTTGAAGATTTATTCTATAAGTTAACAGAAAAGTTACAATTTAATATTCATTATATTAAACATAATTTTGATGTTCACGTTGCTTTTGAAACAATGAATAATCGTGGTAAGAAATTGTCCAACTTAGAGATATTAAAGAATAGATTAATATATCTTTCAACTTTATATCCAGATTCAAAAAAAATGAAAGCAAAGAAATTAAATCTACAAAAAGAAATAAATGATGCTTGGAAAGAAATATATTATAATTTAGGTAAAGATTTAAATAATGAACTAGACGATGATATGTTCTTAAAAGCTCATTGGGCATTATATTTTAAGTTTAGTAAGACTGATTCAGATACATATGTTAATGAATTGTTAAATAAATATTTTATTCCTGCAGCTGTTAATGATTTTATAAGGGAATATAATGATAGTGAACTTGATGAAGATGATATAGATTGGAGTGATGATGCACTAACGATTGAAGAAATATCATCATATGTAAAAAGTTTAAGAGAAACATCAAAATATTATTATGATACTTTTGTTCCTAATCCTAAACTATCAGAAGAAGAACAAAACTATATTCGTAAACTTAATAGAATAGGTATTGGATATAGTGCATTACGAAATTTAGTTGTTGCATCATATTTGGTAAGTAAAGATAAAGATGCAAGTTTTGCTGAAAAACGTATTGAACTATTTAAAGCAATTGAAAGATTTATTTTCTTATGTTTTAGAACAGCAGGTTTTCAATCATCATATAAAAGTGGAGTATATTATAGATATGCAGGCCAAATGTTACAACCAGAAGGTAACTTATCTATTGATGCAGTAATTGAAGATATTAATAAAACAGTTGATGATGATATGCCACAAATCATTCAATCGTTTATAACACAATCAAATGGATGGTTTAGTGAAAATAATCATTATGGATTCTATGCATGGACCGGATTAAAATACTTTTTATTTGAATATGAAGAATCACTTTTAAATGCATCAACAGGAACAAAGATATCAGGAGATAATTACTTTAAGAAAAGTGAAAAAGATAAAGTATCAATTGAACATATTTTTCCACAAACACCTTCAAAATATTATTGGGCTAACCTTTATAGATCATATGATAAAGATAATGAAGTTTGGAAACTAGCAGGAACAATAGGTAACTTATTACCTCTTTCAAGTTCTATTAATTCAAGTTTGCAAAATGATTCATTTGAAGCTAAGGTTAATGGAAGAAAAGGTGCTGTTGGATATGAAATGAATTCATATTCAGCTATTGAAGTATCAAAACACCATAAATGGTTAGAAGAAGATTATCCATCATTTAATAAATATTATTTTAGAAATATTGATGAAACTGAATTTGACTGGACACCAGAAAAGATAGAGAGAAGAGGAATACATTTACTTAAATTCTTATCTAAAAGATATAATTGTCCTTTAACAGATGAAGATATAATTAGTTTATTGCATATTGATTTTATTCATGATGAAATTAGACAAGCATTACCACCATTAGAAAAGTATGATGATGATGTCTTTGAAATCACTTCACAAAAAGGATACAATGTTGATAGAGTAAAATACTGGACTGCCTTTGAAGAATATTGTGAAGGTTTAGGATACGGATTTATGACAACATATGATGATCCTTCTGAAAGAAACTATTTTGACTTGAGATATCAAGAAGATTTTAACTATGTATTTAAAGTAAATCGTAATGGAATTGAATTCTGTTTATATTGCTATACTCCAACAGTTTACTCAAAAATGGCTTCAATTAAAAATGAGCTAGAAGAAGCTTTAGGATGTGAATTTGTTTGGGATTTAAGCAAGGCTAATTCACTTGCTAAAAGAATTTCATTATTTAAGGATATTGATTATTCTAAATCAAATAACTGGGATGAATGTTTCGAATGGTATATTGAATGTTTTAATAGTATAAAGGACATATTGTTATTACATTTTCCTGTTAAAAAACAAAGCGGTACAATGAGTGTTGATGAACATTTATTAACTAAACCAGAAAAAATGAGTAAAATCTATAAAGAGATTTATGGAAAAGTAAAAGACAAAATTAGTGATTTTTATGAAGTTGCTACAAATCCATACATTGCGTTTAGAACAAACAAGAATGATAACTTTGCTGAAATATGGATTCAACGTTCACAAATTAAAGTGATGTTACGTTCAAACGAAGTAGGATATCCTGTAGGTTCTAAAGTTGGAGATTCATATAGATGGACACACAACTGGAGAATTGCTTTAGTCAGTGAGAAACAAATAGACGAAGTTGTAGCATGTATTTTAATCAGTTATTATTCAATTGATAATAATGTAGAAATGATGAATAAAATTAAGGACAATATAAATCATATAACTGATTTTGATTTACAACAGTCAAATACATTTGAAAGAGGGGAAGTATTTTCTTTTGTGAAATGTGGAATACCAGCTGGAGCAGAACTAGAATACATTTATGATCCTTCTATAAAATGTACAGTTTATGATGAAAGAAAGATTAATTATAATGGTGAAATAATGTATATGACTACATTAGTAAAACAAATAACAAAAATACCATCACCAAATGGACCATCATATTTTAGTTATAATGGAAAAAATCTTTCTGAATATTATATTGAATATCAATCAAAGAAATAAAGTGAGAGGTGGTCTAAGTGACTGCCTTTTTTAAATATTAAAAAGAAACTAAAAAGGAAATTTTCCAATTTAAATTATTTAAGATTATTATATATAACCATATATATACTAAGGTGACAGATAAATATATAAATAGTATAAAGAGGTATAGTATATATAAAAGTATGGAAAACATGTGTCACCATTCGTCACCACTAGCTGAAAGAAAAAGTTGTGGCCTCGTTCATTAATAAAATTTATGTTAACGAAAGGAACCACCTTACATGCTTAGTCAAAAAGAAATAGAAAAATTAAGAAGATTATTTTATGAAAATCATTATACAGTAGCTGAAATAACAAGGATAATGAATGTATCTCGTAATACTTGTTATAAATATCTTAAGTTTGTTGATTTTAATGCTTATGTTAAAGAAAACATTATTTAGATGATTATAAAGAAATAATGTTAGACATAATAAAAAAGAATAGCCTTCATCATCATAAACAACGATATACTGGTAGTCGAGCTTATGAATATTTAAGAGAAAATTATCCAGATTTTGATTATGCTAAAATATCAACAATTAAATACTTCACTAAACTTAAAAAAGAATTTTATTATTCACATGATGGATTTCTTCCTTTAGAACATAAACTTTGGAGTTGCTAAAGTTGATTTTGGAGATTGTAGTTTTATAGAAAAAGGTATTAAAATATATGGTAAATACTGTGTATTATCATTTACTCATTCTAATGCATCATACATGCAAATAATGAGAAATAAGAATGCTGAAAGCATAACATTAGCTTTAAGACACATCTTTGAATACTTAAATGGAGTACCACATACAATATGGTTTGATAATGATACAGCTTTAGTTAAAATAGAAATAGAAGAATACCATGTCAAGAAAAGAACTATATGTGATACTTTTCAAAGATTTAAATTACATTATGATTTTCAAGAAGTATTCTTAAATACTGGTAGGGGATACGAAAAAGGAACTGTAGAGCAAGGTGTAAGATTTATGAGAAGAAACCTACTTGTTCCACTTCCTTCATTTGATGACTTTGATGCATTTAATAAAGAACTACTAGAAGAATCAAAGAATCTTCTTAAAAGAGAACATTATGCCTTAAAACAACCAATTATTGATTTACATTATGAAGACATAACTGAACTTAATCCACTTCCTCTAACAGCTTTTGAACCATCATCAATATCAACAAAAAAACTAGATAATTATGGAAGACTTACAACTGAAGGAAGACTGTATTATTACTTATCACCATCATATGCATATAAAAAAATACAAATAAAATTCCTATCTGATGCTTTAGAGATATATGATGAAGATGGAAGACACATCATGAATGTTCCAAGACTTTCAGCAGCAAAAGGTGCAAGATATATTAACTGGAGTCCTTATATTAGACTTCTTGCAGTAAAACCAGCTGCAATGTATAACTTTTCATTTCTAGATCTATTTACTGATAAAGATATAGTTGAAAGAATAACAAAGTTAAATTCATATGATTTAAAAATATTCTTAGAAAAGTTTGCTGATATGATTGATAGTGCTGGACTTAATGAAGCTATTAATAAAGTAACTACACTACTTAAAGATGATTAATCAAATACCTTTACTTATGTATAAGACCTATGATATACTATTATTAGTAGAAAAACTAAAAACTAAATAATAATAGATAAATTTGATGGTCAAATCTCGAGTAGTATTTGACCATTTTTGACTCTTATAATCAAAATGTGTTCAAAAGTAAATTTAATAACTTTTCTTAAAAATCATCTTAAAATTAATAAAATAATCATAAAATCATGCAAATACATATGATTTTAGTAAAAACTCTTTATCCTCCACTACCCCTAGGGGGCATCTAATCTCTACAGATTTTTGACTATAGAGCGGGGCCGCACTCTCGTATGAAAAAACTCGCAAAATCAAAAATCAGTGATGTGTATTTTGTGTAAAAAAGACTGTTTTAGAATAGAGTATAGATACATTTGAAAAATATGATGATGCCAAAGGAAATAAGGAAGTAGAAAAAATTAAGAAAATTTCTTTAGACAATATTCAATCATTAGATGATTTTATTGTAATATTATCTGATAAAATTATAGAGATAAAAGATACAATTGTGAAGTTTTATGATTTTGGAAGCAAAATGAATTAACAAATGTATAAAATATGATATATTAAAAAAGGTGATAATATGAATAATATAAATAATTTAATTTTAGATGAAGAAAGAGCTTTGTATCATATTACAGATAGCAATATTGTAAATTGTAGATTTGATGGACCAAAAGATGGGGAATCAGCAATAAAAGAATGTCGCAATATTCATATTGTAGAATGTTATTTTAATTTAAGATACCCTATATGGCATACTTATCCAGTGACAATGACAAGATCAACAATGACAGAGTTTTGTCGAGCTGCTTTGTGGTATTGTCATAATGTAAAAATTGAACAATCGAAATTATATGGTATTAAAGCGTTAAGAGAATGTCAAAACATTGAGATTAGTCAATGCGATATCATTTCTAAAGAGTTTGGTTGGAAAAATGATGATTTAAAAATAGTTGATTCAACACTAGAAGGAGAATATGCTTTTTTTGATAGTAAAAATCTGGTTATTAAAAATTTAAAATTTGTGGGAAAATATTCGTTTCAATATTGTAAAAATTTAACAATTGAAAGTAGTTATTTAGATACAAAAGATGCTTTTTGGCATAGTGAAAATGTAGTAATCAAAGACTCCTATGTGAAAGGGGAATATCTTGCATGGTATGCTAAAAATGTTACTTTTATCAATTGCACAATTGAAGGAACTCAACCTCTATGTTATTGTAAGAATCTAGTTTTAAAAAATTGTAAGATGATCAAAACGGATTTATCATTTGAAAATAGTGAAGTGAATGCTTCCATTATTGGTCATATTGAAAGTATCAAAAATCCTTTATTAGGATGCATTATTGCCGATACAATAGGCGATACCATTAGAGATGATCAAATCTATGGATGTAAAGCAGAAATAATGTTAAGAAAAAAATGAATTAGAAAGATTGTTAATTAGATTGGATATATAAATAAATTTAAAAATAATTACTCAAATAATGAGTAGTTATTTTTTTATTTGTAAATCAAATGAATAATTTCAAAAATAAAATGTTTTCATAATGTATATTTTGACAAAAAATAAATTAATATGTATAATATTTACGAGATTTGTTCTCCCCCCATAAATTTGAAGAAAAGGAAAAGGAAAAAAAATGAAAAAATTATTTGTCTTTTTAACTTTAGCTTTAGTATCATTTTTTATCACAGGTTGTATTGATGAAAATACGGATCCTAAAGCATCTGTTGAAAATGCTATTAGTCAATGTTTTAAAAATGTTGATTTGAATCATGTTGAATCAAATCTAGTTTTTGAAACTACAATTGGTGAAGTAACTTTAAGTTATGAGTCTTCTAATAAAGATGTTGTTTCTAATGAGGGAATTGTTAGAAGGCAACAAGTTGATGTAACTCTTCAAATTACAGTTACTTTTAGCGTTGGTTCATATAAAAAAGCAAAAGTATATGACGTTACAGTATTAAAGCAAGAACTTCAAACAATAAGTCAAATAAAAAAACTTCCAACCGAAGGATTTGTAATTACAACAGGAATTGTGGCATTTATTGTTTATGGAACGGAAAAGAATGTTCCCGTTGGTTTCTATTTATTTGATGAGACAGATGCAATTTATGTTCATAGTTCAGAATATGCTGAAACCCTAAAAGTTGGCAATAAAGTAGAAGTAAGTGGCGAATATACAAAATATATTGATCAAAATTCTCTTACATCTGCTGAAATGGCGGGATATACAGGAGCAAAACAAATTGTCCCAACGAGTGTAAAAACGGATGGTGAAATTTATGAAGTTCCTACCTCATTTATAGAGGATCATTCCATTGCTAATTTATGTAGTATTCCTGTATCAGAAAATATTACATCAAATGTTTATAAAGTGGTGGCAAAGGTTCGTAAATCAGTTGGCAATGGTTTTGTTAATTATTATTTTGATGATTTAAATGGTGTGAATAGTTATTATGCCTATACGACAGCAAACGGAAAAGATTTAGCATAGCTTGAAGAGTATGATGGTAGTATTAGAGAATGTTATATTGCAATTCATAATTGTAAGCTTTCCGCAAGCGGTAATTTTTGGCGAATTGTTCCAATTCAAATTTTAGATGAAGTTGAAGTAACAGATGAAGAATATATGGAATATAGTCTAGATCGTCTAGCTAACCAATTCATTGATCATTATGATAGTCCTTGTAGTTTTGATTTGGTAAATACTGATGAAAAATTAGCAGGTTCATCAGTTTGTTATTCCTCTAATTTTGAAGGTGTAACTTTTACTAATAATGGTTATACAATTCATCTTGAATTTGGTGAAGAAAAAGTGACTATGGCAGTTACCATTTCGCTTACTTATAATGGGAAAACTTTAACTAGAGTTGTTGAGTTTGAGGCAGCAATGATAAAGCCAACTATTGAGACAATTACAATTGAAGAAGCAAGAAAAGTTGCAAAAGGTGAAAAGGTAACAATTGAGGGTTATATTGTTGGTTTCTTATATTTAGTAGGTACTTCTAAACCTGCAGGTTTTGAATTAATTGATGATACTAGTTCAATTGCAGTATTTGTATCAACTGCTGTTGACACGAACACTGATATTACTAAATTAAGTATTGGTGAGTTTGTTTATGTTGAAGGATATGGTGATTTATATCAACCACGAGAAGATCATAATCATACTGGTTCTATTAGATTAAATAATGCAGAAGTACTATATCATGATTGGCAAGAACATGAACTTCCAACTCACGCAATAGAAGAAGTGGTTTTTAAAGATTTGGTAAATAATCCATCTGATAACAATATTACTAATATGGTTTTTAAAACACAAATCTATGTTGAAAGAAGTTCGGGAAGTTATGTAAATTATTACATTCATGATATTCATGATCCATCATTAAGTACAATTGTATATTCACAAAATTCTGGTAAAAATGGTCCTGCTGAATATGAATGGTTAAAACCATATGCTGGAAAATGTGTTGAAGCGTATGTCACTCTTCGTATTGGTGCTGTTTCTAGTGGTAAATTTATTTGGAAAGCTGGAGTGTTACAAGTTTTAGGTGAAGTTGAAACCCCTGAGGCTTTAGTAGGATATTTTGAAAAAACAAAAATTGAGGGATTATTTGATAATGAATATGCTGATAGTGCAGTAATTGAATATGAAGTATTAGAAGGCAGTAATATTGTTCTTTCCCATTCTTCTAGTGATGCGGTAACTGCAGTACAAGAAGGAAATTTATTTCAGATTCATATTGCAACTCCAACTCAAACAGAAGATGTTTCAATCAGTCTAGTCTTAACGTATGGCAGTACTGAGACAACGATTGATATTTTCTTTAAAATTGTTAAAGCTGAAATATTAACAATTGAACAATTTAGAGAAAAAGCTACAAAAAATGGAGAAACTGTTATTGTAGAAGGAATCGTATCCTCAATTGTTAAATCAAGTGGTGCTACGAAATGGAACTTCTATATAACTGATGAAACGGGTACAATTTATTGTAAAACCCAAGCAGCAGTTGAAGTTGGCGATAAAGTTTTGATTAAAGGTAATATGGATTTATATTATGGATTACCTCAGTTTGCTGATGGCTCAACAATTACTATATTATCTCAAGGCAATGCAGTACCAACATCTTCTTTCTTAAAAGACAAAACGTTAGAAGATGTAGCAGTTGATAGTAAAGCAGGTGAAAATGCTTTACTTGGTGGAATTGTTTATATGGATGTTGAGGCAACTGTTCATGTTAGTGCCTCAGGTGAAAGAGCATATTTATCTTTAGGTTCGGTAGAAATTGATTTATATAATTATACTAATGCAAAATATTATGCCGAAAACTATCAAGAGTTAGAGGCTTTAAATGGAAAAACAATTGTGGTTACTCTAGTTTCTTTTAACTGGTATAAGACGCAATATACATATGTTATTGCTAATTATATAGTAGTTGAATAATAAAAATTAAAAATGAAGTGGATAAATTTTGAAAAGATATAGAAATGGTCTATTTGTAAAGTATCTTATCAAAGTATCCACTTTTTTATTTATAAATAAAAAATATTATAAAATATGAATTAAACCTATTGACAAATAACCAAAAAGTGGTATAATAGTATTAGCACTCATATATAAAGAGTGCTAAAGGAGTGAAAAATATGAGCGAAATTAAAGAATTTAAAACAGAATCCAAACGATTATTAGATTTAATGATCAATTCTATTTATACAAATCAAGAAATTTTCTTAAGGGAGTTATTATCAAATGCATCAGATGCAATTGATAAATACCATTATTTATCATTATCAGATGATAAATTGGCAAAAAGGAATGATTATGAAATTCATCTTGAGTTAAATAAAGAAGCACGAACATTAACAATATCGGATAATGGTATTGGTATGACATATGATGAAATAAATGATAATTTAGGAACAATCGCAAAATCAGGGACTCTTGCCTTTGTTAAAAATTTAGAAAATTCTAAGGAAGAAGGAAAGGATGCCCTAGAAACAATTGGGCAATTTGGGGTTGGATTTTATTCAGCTTTTATGGTTAGTAAAAAGGTGGTTGTTGATACGAAATCACCATATAGTGATAAGGGATATGTATTTACTTCAACGGGTGAGGATACATATGAGATTGCTACATCTGATAAAGTAACCGATGGTACTACAATTACCTTATATTTAAAAGATAATATTAAGGGTGAAGATGATAAGGTAGAGGTTGATTTTGATCAATATTTAGATGAATATACAATTCAATATTTAGTTAAAAAATATTCTGACTATATTAGATATCCAATTACAATGTATATGACAAAAGAAGAACCCAAACTTGATGACAATGGCAAAGAAGTTGAGGGTGAATATGATGAGATTAGAACACTTACAACTCTAAATTCGATGATTCCGCTTTGGAAGAAAAATAAAAATGATGTGACAGATGAGGCTTTAGATGATTTTTATATGCAAAAATTTTATGATTTTGAAAAGCCAATGCTTCATCTTATGTTTAATGTTGAAGGTAGTGTCAATTATAATACACTTTTGTTTATCCCTAATTTACCACCTAGAAATTTACATTCTGTTGATTATGAAAAGGGCTTGCAACTTTACTCTAAAGGGGTTTTCATTATGGATAAATGTAAAGAATTAATACCTGATTATTTGAGGTTTGTCAAGGGGGTTGTTGATTCTAGTGATTTATCGCTTAATATTAGTAGAGAAATGTTGCAACAAAATAAGGTTTTAAATTTGATGCAAAAGAATATTGAAAAGAAGATTATCAATCGACTTGCCTTACTTCAAAAAGAAGATTTTGATAAATATCTTACATTCTTTAAAAATTATGGAATCAATTTAAAATTTGGTGCTTATGAAAATTATGGAGCTAAAAAAGAATTGTTACAAGATTTATTGATTTATAGTAGTGTGAATTCTGATAAAATGATCACTTTTAAAGAATATGTAGAACAAATGAAAGAGAATCAAAAGGATATCTATTATGCCTCAGGAAAATCAAAAGAAGAAATTTTATCAATGCCTCAAATGGATATTGTTAAAAAATATGGCTATGATGTTTTGATTTTAACTGATGATGTGGATGAATTTCTATTAAAAATTTTAAATAAATATAATGATCACGAATTTAAATCAATTAATCAATCGGCTTTAGATGATCTTACAACTGAGGAAGAAAAAGAAAAATTAGAAGAGCAACAAAAAGACCATCAAGATTTATTAAAAGCGTTAAAAGAAGCCTTAAAGGATGAGGTAAAAGATGTTATTTTATCGAAAAGACTTGTTGATTCACCAGTTTGTTTGGTAAGTGGTGATGGGGTTTCCTTTGAAATGGAAAAAGTAATTGAAGCAATGCCTACAAATGATAAGATCAAAGCGGAAAGAATTTTAGAAATCAATCCTAATCATGAATTATTTCATGCTTTAAATCAATTATATGAGCAAAATCCTGATGATATTAAAGATTATGCTACTTTGTTATACAATCAGGCACTTTTAATGGAAGGTTTTAAACTGAACAATAGTGTTGCATTTTCTAATTTAATGTGTAAATTAATGATCAAGAGTATCAAATAAAAATAATTTAAAAATTTATGTATAAAAAGGTAAATTCTTCTAAAAATAATTATAAAGGAGGATTTATTTATGACTGGAAAAGAATTATTATATGTTGAAGATGCTCTTGGGCATATTAAACATATGAAAACGATTTGTGAAACTTATTCAAGAAATTTACAAGATCCTAATTTAAAGGCTTTTGTAGAAACTCTTAGACAAAGAAATCAGGAGTTAGAAACAAAATTTTTAAATGTTTTAGGAGGTGCTACAAATGGACGATAGAGCGTTAATGGAAGATTTACTATTAGTTACCAAAGGCGTTTGTGATTTGTATATGCATGGAACAATTGAATCATCAACTCCTCATATTTTAACAACCTTTAGCGATAGTTTAAATGATTCACTTGCGATGCAATCAGAAATTTACAAAACGATGGAACAAAAGGGTTGGTATCAAACAGATCCTGCTGATATCACAAAAATTAAAAAAGCTTACAATAAATTTACAACTCAAGCGTAGTCAAAGAAGAATTCTCAACTAAAGTTGAGAGTTTTTCTTTTGTCTTTAACAAAATGTTCGTTGTAAAATTTGTTTTTAAAAATTATTGTTGTATATTAGTAAATAAAATTTATAATAAATGTTAGAATAGTAATAGTGAAAATTCAATTTATAAGGAGGAACTATGTTAACTGATATTGAAATTGCGCAATCAATTCAACCTAAGAATATCAAAGAAATTGCTAGAAATGCAGGAATTGATGAAAAGTATTTAGAACAATATGGCAATTATAAGGCTAAGGTTGATCTTTCTATTATGAAAGATTTAAAAAAGGATCATTCTAAATTGATTCTTGTTACCGCAATCACACCAACTCCTGCTGGTGAAGGAAAGACTACTACGACAATTGGACTTGCTGATGGTCTAAAACAAATAGGTAAAAATGTAATGGTGGCATTAAGAGAACCATCGCTTGGACCAGTTTTTGGAATTAAAGGTGGAGCAGCAGGTGGTGGATATGCGCAAGTTGTGCCAATGGAAGATATTAATCTGCATTTTACTGGTGATTTTCATGCAATAGGTGCGGCTAATAACTTACTTGCTGCAATGCTTGATAATCATATTTATCAAGGTAATGAATTAGGAATTGATTTAAATAAAATTACGTGGCACAGATGTGTTGATATGAATGATCGTCAACTGCGTTTTATTACCGATGGACAAGGTGGTAAATTTAATGGGGTTGAAAGACAAGATAGTTATGATATAACTGTTGCTTCTGAAATTATGGCCGTTTTATGTTTAGCAAGTTCTATTAGTGATTTGAAAAAACGTCTTGGTCAGATAATTGTTGGATATACTAGCGATGATAAGCCTATTACTGCTCACGATTTAAAAGCAGAAGGGGCTATGGCTGCACTTTTAAAAGATGCTTTAAAGCCAAATTTAGTTCAGACTTTAGAACATACACCAGCACTTGTGCATGGTGGACCATTTGCTAATATTGCTCATGGTTGTAATTCGGTAGTAGCAACGAAACTTGCTTTAAAATTAGGTGATTATGTTGTTACAGAGGCTGGTTTTGGTGCTGATCTTGGAGCTGAGAAATTTTTAGATATTAAGTGTCGAGTAGCGGGATTAAAGCCAGATGCAGTGGTAATTGTTGCGACAATTAGAGCTTTAAAGATGCATGGTGGTATGCCTAAGGAACTTTTAGCAAATGAGGATTTAACTGCTTTAGAAAAAGGTCTCCCTAATCTTTTAAGACATGTTTCCAATATTACAAATGTTTATAAATTACCATCAGTAGTTGCCATTAACCGCTTTCCTACCGACACTGATCAAGAAATTGCCTTAATTATACAAAAATGTCAAGAACTTGGTGTTCATGTGGTTTTATCGACTGTTTGGGAAAATGGTGGACAAGGTGGTATTGAATTAGCAAAAGAGGTTGTCAAACTTTGTGAAGAAAAAAATGATTTTACCTTTAGTTATGAAACAAATCTATCTATTGAAGAAAAAATTGAGGCTGTTGTGACTAAAATATATGGTGGCAGCAAAATTAAAATCTTAAATAGTGCTAAAGAACAAATTAAAAGACTTGAAGAATTAGGGTTTGGTAACTTACCTATTTGTATAGCTAAAACTCAATATAGTTTTTCCGATGATGCAACGAAACTTGGTGCCCCTTGTGATTTTATCGTTACGGTAAGAAATGTTAAGATTAGTGCAGGAGCAGGATTTATCGTAGTTTTGACGGGTAAAATCATGACAATGCCAGGTCTTCCAAAGGTTCCTGCTGCTGAGGGAATTGATGTTGATGATGATGGGAAAATTTATGGTTTATTTTAAATAAAAAATATTTGCAAATTATGTGCTAAATAGAAATAATTTTGGTATAATATCCAAAAGTATAAAATAATTGAAGAGGTAGTGCTATGAATAAAAAGGGAACAACTAAATTTTCATTCAATAATGGATATGAAAAGTTAGCCTTCTTTTTCTCATTTTTTAGCATTAAGATGATTGTAAAATAACTTGATTTTTTCAAGTTATTTTTTATTTTAATTAGGAGGTAATAAAGTGAAAAATTTATTTAGTTTACGTGAATTATCAAACGAAGAAATTAAACGTATTTTAGATGATGCAATGGCTTTTGAAAATGGTCTACAATATGATTTATCCAATAAAATGATTGCTAATCTTTTTTTTGAACCATCAACAAGAACTCAATATTCCTTTCAAGTTGCACAGGCTAAATTAAAGATGAAAAGCATAAATTTTAATCCAGTTGGTTCTTCTTTAACGAAAGGAGAAAGTTTTTATGATACAGTTAAAACTTTTGCTTCCTTTGGAATTGATGCCCTTGTTATTCGCCATGTTCAAAATCGCTATTATGATGAACTTAAAAATCTTAATATTCCGATTATTAATGCTGGGGATGGAACAGGTGATCATCCAACTCAAACTCTTTTAGATTTATATACGATTTATAAAGAATTTAAACATTTTACAAATCTTAATATTTTAATTGTAGGAGATATTTTACATTCCAGAGTTGCTCATGGAGGACTTGACATTATGAGACGCCTTGGAATGAATTGTTATATTGCGAGTCCTAATGAATATAAAGATGAAACATTAGGTTATCAATATGTTAATCTTAATGATAGCATTAAAGATATGGATGTTATTATGCTTTTAAGGGTCCAAAATGAAAGGCATCATGAAAAAAGCAAGATTACAAATGAGGAATATAATAGACTATATGGTCTAAATATAGAAAAGGTAGCTCTTATGAAAAAACAGGCAATTATTATGCATCCAGCTCCTTTTAATAGGGGTGTAGAAATTACTGATGAGGTTGTCGAATGTGAAAAATCAAGAATTTTTGCGCAAATGACTAATGGTGTTTTTGTTAGACAAAGTATTTTGAAAAGGACTTTTACCGATGAATAAAACAACGTTAAAAAATGGTTTAGTTTATTATCAATCATCGTTAGTAAAAGTAAATATTGTAATTGAAGGAAGTAAAATAATAAAGATTGGTTCAAATTTAGAAGAAGGAAAAATAATTGATTGTACAAATCAATTAATAGCTCCAGCTTTTATAGAAGCACATGCACATTTTAGAGAACCAGGTTTTGAATATAAAGAAACAATTAAAACTGGTAGTATGGCCGCTGCTAAAGGTGGTTATACCAAAGTAATGATGATGCCTAATTTAAATCCTGCTCCTGATACTTTAAATAAAATTAAAAAAATGAAAGCAATTTGTCAAAAAGATAGTCTAATTGAATGTTATCCGCTTGCAACTATCACTAAAAAGCGTTTAGGTAAAGAGTTAGTCAATTTTGCTACTTTAAAAGATGAAGTAATTGGTTTTAGTGATGATGGAAGTGGAATTCAAAATAGTAAAGTTATATATGATGGTCTTTCTAAGTTAAAAGATGCTAAAAGTGTAATGATATGTCATTGTGAAGATGTGAATTTAGTGGAAGGAGGCGTTATTAGGGAATCAGATTATGCGAAACTTCATCATTATCGTGGAATTAATCCTTTAAGTGAAACGCTTGAGGCTATTAGAAATATGGAAATCGCATATGTCTTAAATACTAGAATTCATCTATGCCATATTTCTAGTAGATACACAGTTTGGGCAATCAAACAATTTAAAAAGATGGGATGTAAAGTTAGTGCTGAGGTAACTCCTCACAATTTAATATTTACAATTAATGATATAGAAGATGATGGTCGATTTAAAATGAATCCTCCTCTTGGAGATGAAGAAGATCAAAAAGTTTTATTAGAAGGATTACTTGATGGGACAATTGATTTTATCGCTACTGATCATGCTCCTCATAGTGTTTTAGAAAAAAGTGGTGGCCTTAATAATAGTTTATTTGGTATTGTTGGTTTAGAAACAGCTTTTTCATCAATGTATACATATTTTGTTAAAACAAAGAAGATGCCACTAGAATTATTACTAGACTTAATGAGCAAGAAAATTAGTGATAGTTTTAATATCATTGATAATCATATAAAAGTTGGCAATGATGCCTCAATTGTGATTATTGATTTAAAACAAAAATTT
>ERZ1673730.971-NODE-971-length-26425-cov-41.510049_pt1 | contig 26425 bp, 17 predicted proteins | sample MGYA00580200_ERZ1673730 | MGnify/ENA primary metagenome ERZ1673730 (study PRJEB41218, sample SAMN15661761) | gut metagenome | host: Homo sapiens | place: Canada: London | collected 2015-08-20/2019-03-30 | study: EMG produced TPA metagenomics assembly of...
TATTTCCCGGTCCGTTTGCAAAGGCAAGCCATTTTGCGCCGTAAAAATCAAAGTACCACCGCGCTTTGGACAAGCTACGCCTGAAGCTCATGGCGAGCGGCATGGTGCATACCGTAACCTTGAAACAGGTGAAAAGCACGAAGAAGAACAAAAAAATAGCCGCCGCTGCCTACCTGTATCAGGCAGACAACGACGGCGAATGGGGTGAGCTGCGGTTTGATTTTGCAACCGGCACGGCGGAGATCGTAAAACTTGCAGATTGGGATACGACAAAGTCCAATGTGCAGCTTCTGGATGCGTGGACGAACACCGCCGCCGTGCTGGACAAGGCGGGTGCTTATGCCATCGCGCTTCCCGGCTGGGAGGGCGAGCTGCCCGACGGTGTGACGCGCGTGGACGTGCCCACCGCAACGATGTGGTCGATCACCCGCACGGTGCTGTCCGGGAACGAGGATCTGCCCAATGTCTATGCCATTCAGGAGCAGATGCAGCTCCTGCCGCTTTCGGCTTATGTACAGGGAGGCGAGTATACCGCACCGCAGGGAGCTTATAAAGAGGAAAATGACTTTGTTCCCGTGAACAAGGTGCTTTCCATGACGCCAGCAGAGTTTTTCAATACGGCGAACGCTCTGATGCAGGTCAACCCGCCCGCCGATGCGGATGAGGAGCTGCTGAAGAAACTCTCTGTCATCAACGTGGGCGCGGGTAAGACCTTCGACGCCGCCCTCCTGGGCGAAGGAGCTGCCGAGCGCTGGACGCAGATGCTTCAGGGGCTTCGCGCCACGCTTGCCGCCGACGGCGCGAAGTATGCGCAAAAACTCGGTCAGTGGATCTATTACGGCAAGCCCATCGGCAACTTCGGCACGGAGTATACCTACCGCGCGATGGTAGCGCTGGTGGGGCTTGGCGCCAACACCGTGGACGTGGCGATCTATCCCAAGACAGCGGTGGATGAGACCGGCGCAGCGCTGACCGGAGAAAAGAAGTATACGCTCCACTTTGAGACCCTTCCTCCCACGCTGGAGGGCGGCTTCTGGTCCGTGACCGCCTACGGAGAGGATGATTTCCTCATTGACAATTCCATCGACCGCTACTGCATCAACGACCGCTCCGACTTCAAGCTGAATGCGGACGGCACATTGGATATTATCCTGTCCAAGGATGCACCGGAAGACACCTCTAACTGGCTGCCTGTTTCCGACGGGGAATTTCATCTGTTCATGCGGATCTATGTACCGGATATGACAGCACTGGATAGTTGGCAGCCGCCTGTTATCCGCGAACAATAAGGAGATGGAAAAAGAATGGCCATGAAACGTATTGCAGCAATACTTCTTGCATCGGTACTATAGCCTGCCATGATACCACCCTGATGATAAATCGTATACATGCTTGTTGCGATCTTTGCCTTTTTAATGCTGTCTCTTGTGAAGATTTCCGCTTCGCTGCACCCTTCCAATTCGGGAGTGGTTTGCAGCAAAGCAATGCTCATGTCCGACTCACGGTAACCAATAATCAGGCTTGTATATGTGTAGGTGGTTTTTCTGGCAATAATATAATCGCTGGTTTTTATATTAAGCCCATAGCCGTAGACGATCTTCCAGGTATCGCCGTCTGGCATCGCTTGGCTAAATAGCTGACGAATCAAGCCCTTGTTTTGCTCCGATCTCTCAATGTCCCATTTTTTCTTTCTGAATAAGCTCATATTGTCCTCCTGTTTATAGGGTAGTATTCCCCTGTGAAAATCCACCCTTACTCCTTGAGCGTCGAGATTTTTGCTTTCTGTATTTCGCTGCCGAGAACGTGGGGCAGGATATTACAATCCTGCCCCACGTTCTGCTGTTTCATTTTCTGCTGCTTTGTCATAGCTTAATCTGTTCAACGATGCTTGGAATCGGAATTTTGAGACGTGTCCGGCACAGTCTCGGACTCCTGACGGGAAAACCACTCGGTTTTCTTCCCGATAATTTCCCCGGATACTGCGTCGACCTTGTAGGAATACGCACACTTGTCCGTGTAGAACTCAAGGATGTAGCAAGGCTTGCCCTGATTGCGGTTCAGCTCCTCTCGGGTGAACACGATTTTTTGTGCAGCTTCATCCAGCCCCGCGTCCTCTAACGCGATCTGCTTTGCCTTTTCCAAGCCGATAAACTCCGGGGCAAGGAGAATGATCTTATCGCAGGTCTTATCCATAATCACGCCCAGAACCGCGTCAATTTTGTAAGTCCAGCGAGCGGAGTCGCTTTCAAAGGCGAAGTAATAGTAGGGCGACTTGATGCCGCCGGCAACCAGCGTTTCCTCGGTAAAGGTGACTTTTTCGATGACCCCGGCATCGTCCAGTGCGATTTTCTTCGCGTCCGCCAGAAGAATGAAGTGGTAAGCCTCCATGATGCTGCCGTCCTTGGCATCCACCTTGTAGGAATACTGCTTCTTCGCGGTGTAGAACTCCAGGATGTAGCAGGGCTTGCCAGAATTGCGGCTCAGCTCCTCTCGGGTGAACACGATTTTTTGCGCCGTCTCATCCAGCCCCGCGTCCTCTAACGCGATCTGCTTTGCCTTTTCCAAGCCGATAAACTCCGGGGCAGGGGGAGTGATCTTATCGCAGGTCTTATCCATGATCACACCCAGAACGGCGTCGATTTTGTAAGTCCAGCGAGCAGAGGCACTTTCAAAGGCGAAGTAATAATCGTATCGTCCCCCAATGGGTCGTGAAACCCGGCATGAATGCCGAATACTGCCCAAAGGAGTGCTGAGTATGAAATATTGTCCCTATTGCGGCGCCGATTTTGCAGATGGCGCCGCTTCTTTCTGCACGGAGTGCGGGAAGAGTCTGCCGATTGCGGAAGATGGTCAGAAAAAGCCAAAAGAGAAACCCGTAAAGTCGCAAAAGCGTATGGAAAAGAAGCGCAAGCACCCGTCCCCCAAGCCACGGAAAAAACATGAAAAGCCTGGCGGTGAACACGTGGGAGAAGCTTTTCATCCAAAGGACGATGGATATGACGGCTACTAAACCACCGAAAGCTCCGGCTTCCGGCGCACCTTGCGTGCATACAGCATCAGATATGCCACTGCTGCTCCCATCAGCACGACAAAGCAGACGGCGCGGTAACCGACGCCAGAATATAGCTGCACACCGGCAATGGACTGCGCAACGGCTACGGTATACGGGTTCAGCGTCGCGGCCATAAACCCGATATATTCTCCGAGCGCGATCGTGGCAAATCCCGTCATCGCGTCATAACCAAGAGCCATCATCAGTCCGACGATCAACGGGTAGAGCCCGTAAAACTCGCTGAGCATTCCAAAAAGAGAACCTCCCAGGCCAAAGACGAGCATCAGAACAGGGATCAGGATCAGCGAGCGGCTGCCGTTCTTTTGCACCACGCGACCGATAAATGCGTGGAAAGCGCCGGTTTTGACAATGACACCGAATGTCGCGGCGCAGGTCATGATCACAAAAATAATGTCCGCCGCGCTGACGCAGCCCTCATACAAAGAAGCAAACAGGCCGAGAAGTCCAGTGGCGGATACTTCAGATTTGCTGATCTCATGGTAACTTCCAGCAATTGCGACCTTTCTTGCAGTGCCGTCTATATCTATTGTTTCGTAGTCAAACGAACCGGAGGGAACGATCCACGTCAGAATCGCGATCACGACCAATATGAAAAAAACGACCAGCCATGTATCCGGCAGTTTTCGCTTGCTCGTTGTGCTTTTGTGCATAAAGGATCTCCTTTCTTTCTGTTGCCGTGCGGCAAATGTCTGGCTTACATGTTCTCAATTATATGACATGGAGTGCACGCCAGCAATGCAATATCCCGCCTAAAATATTGCAAATCATGCTGAATGCGCGCACAATTGCTTCTTTTTGTGAACAGGAAATCGCGAGAAAGGCGTTTCGTATGTCCAATTTCCCAATCAGGCAAGGAGCATACTGAAAAAGAAGGCGCATCCGGTCGAACCGGATGCGCCAAAGCAGGGGGAAACTTGCGTTTTTACGGAAGTGAGACAGTCTTGCGGGCTGTTTTGTCATACATGCGGCTGAGGATCGCCGCGACCTCGCTCCGCTTGATGTCGTTCGTCGGATAGAAGGTGCCGTTTTTGTCAGAACCGGTCAGAATGCCCGCGCGATAGAACGTATAGATCTCCAATGCGTAAGTATCCGTTGTTATGACGTCCGGGATCTTGTTGTCCGCGACGGTATTGATCTGCCGGTAGTCGCTCATCGAGCCATAGAAAATGTGGACAAATTCATTGCGCTTGACGGGTGCATTCATCTGCGCAGGCGTATAATCCAGATACATCTTTTCAATGATCCCGTTATCTACCGCGTAGCTGACATAGCTGCTGTACCAGTACGGAGAGCCATTGCGCAGTGTGACCTTTCCGTTGTTGTTCAGCATCTGGTGTAGCGCGGCGGACAGCTTGATAGCCTGTGCAACGGTGAGCGTGTCATCCGGCTTATAGAGCGTTCTCGTTACACCGTCGATCAGATCCTTTTCCCATGCGGCGCGGACACTGTCATAATACCAGCTGCTTCTGGAGACATCGGTGAACGGGAAAGGATCTCTTTCCGGAACGCCGGGTTTGGTCGGCACAGACGGCGTGACAGGACCGACTGGCGGCGTATAGTGGCCGGAAACACGGACGGTTTTGCCGCCAAACCAGTCCGTTCCGTTCAGGCTGTACTGCACCGTATAGCTGACGGAGCTGCTGCTGTAATTGGCAGGCAGAGACAGGGTTGCCATTTGCTCCGCTGCATCGCCACTCGTCTTCGCAGTGATCGTGCCAGCCTTGATCTGAATGCCATTTTGCAGGTTCGTGCCGGTGAGCGTGACCATGATCATGCCGCCGTTGGAGGGAAGCTCCGTGGGCGCTACGCTATAGTCCGTCACCGACGGCTCAGTGGGCTGTGTGCCGCCGCCCGTGCCGGGAACTGTTGCGGTCAGCTCTCCCGCGAGCGTCGTTCCGTCCAGACTGTAACGGAAGTAGTAGGTCACAGCGTCCGTTCCTGTATTTTCCAGGATCTTGACTTCCGCACTGCGGGAGGCATCCGAGCCTTCCGCATCAACGGGAGTCAGCATAGCCTGGTCTGTGCCCCAATAGAACTTCGTGCCATCCGGCAGGTTCGTTCCGGTAAGGGTCAGCATTGCCTTGCCGCCCGCAGAGGTCAGCGGCGAGGGATCTGTCGTGAGCCGGAAGTCGGTCACCGTCGGGATTGGCTGCGCGCCGCCCTTCCGGATCGTCACATTGACCTGCCCGTTGTGCGTGATGGTCAGTGTGTAGACGCCGTTTTCATACGTTTCCGTGTAGAAGTTGTCATCGGCGAGTTTTGTACTGCCGCCATTTCTGGTGACAACTGCGGTCGGCCGTTCTCCGGTGTGCAGCGTGATCACCGCGCTTCGGAGATCGCGGTCCTTATCAAGCTTGGGATTGGAAATATGGTATTTCATATAGTCCTGTACATAGTCCTTATGATCGCCGTTCCAGTCGTTCCCGAAGCTTGTCCAGTCCGGATTCTCGCTTTCGCCGGGAACCCAAAGCTCGTCCTTGTCCGTGCGGAAGTTGTTGAGATCGATCTTAATTCTGTCAGCCGTCTCATGCGCAATCAAATAGGTATGTGGCGTCAGAGTAAAGCCCATACTGGTTGCGAATGTCGCGTCTGTGGGAGTGAGCGTAGCAGACTGATTCTTGTTTTCATTAAAGAGACTATTCATAATGAGAAGCCGTCTGCCGGTCTGTCCTGCTCCGCCGCCCAGGAGTGTCTCCACAAAGGCGTCGCCTGTGGAAAGCTCCGGATACTGCGCATTCAGAATATTTATCTTATCTGCCAGATCTGCGCTTTTCAGCACCCTGCCGAACGCGGAAGCCTCTGCAGCAGACAGCTTACTGGACAGAACGGGCAGTGTGCGGTATCGGCCGCTCGTTTGCAGGAGATTGTTGTCCTGCGCTGTACCGTACAATCCTTCAGCAAAGTTCGTCGGGAGATAGCTGTCCGTATGATAGACGGCTTTGATTTCATCCTTAACCTGCTCGCGCGTTGCCGCGGGATTTGCGATCATATAGCGCATTGTTGGGATGATTGACTCCTTGAGAACCCAGGATGCCTCATCATAGACACCGGTGCAGTAGAAGGGATGCTCGGCGTTGAATACCGTGCCGCCATTGACGTAGGATTGGAGCATATTCATGGCAAACAGCGTTTCAGGGAAGGTATAAACGCGGCGCACATCTTCATAGGTGGTATTCATGGCCGGCTCGAAGAGCTTGTGGTAGCGGATTTCGTACCACGCCCACGCATCGGTCAGCGCTCCCCAGTTGTCTGCAAGGCCACTCAGCCATGTGCCAAGCGCGAAGCTGCGCACCGTATTGTAGCCGCTGCTGGAGGTGCTCTTAGAGTTGATGACAAGATACTTATGATGCTTCTGCGCAGCCTTAAACAGCGTATCATTCTCAAACCATTTTTCCATCCGGTGGTTTGCATCGTCAATGTCGGTCAGGACCAGATAGATGCCCTTGGAGGAGAAGAGTTCAAGGTATTCTGCTGTCAGCTGTGCGACGGCATCCGTATCTCCATTATGATGGTTTTCGGCAAAGACAACGCCCTTGATGCAGGAATTGTTATCGATCAAATCGTTCAGCCAGTCCATATCGATCAGATTGCGGAACGTGTTGATCGGAACACCGCCGGTCATCAGCGTCAGGTAAAGGTTGATCCCCTTTTCCTGTGCGATTGCAACATGGTATTCATAGAACTTCTGGAGATTCTCCTTATTGCCAGTGCCTCCCCATGCGTGGCCGAGATAGTCGTCGGCATGAAGCTGGATTGCCGTGTAAGGCTTGAGATCCTCTGGGATCAAGCTCCATACGCCTTCCATCGTATTGTGACCCTGCATCGGAACGCCGGGAATTCCGGAATTATCCCACCATGCCGGATGCTTTGTATTTGCATACAGCGACACAAGCAGCAGCGGATGCTCCGCATCGACCAGCATACGCGGCGTGGTTGCCGGCTCTGTGGAAGTAACGACAATTTCTGCCGTAGCAGACTTGTCGTTCAGCTCAGGAAGCGTAACGTGCAGTCTGGTGCGTCCCGCCATTTTACCGGTGACGTTTTTCTGCGTCTTGCCGTCGCCGGAAAGACCGGCAATTGTGTCGTTTTCCAGTGTAAATCTAAAATCATCGCGGAAAACTACAACACGTTCAGCGTTCATTGCCATTGCAAGAACAGACTTCGATTCCCCGTCTCCAAGGCGAATGAGACCGCTGGGCTCCAGCGCGACAGAGGAGACGGTTTCATCCAGATCCGTACCGGTGTAATACGCAAAGGCATCGACCTGGATCGGGGCATTGCTCTCCGCCTCCAGGCGAACCGTGTGCTGTTTGTTTTCCAGTCCGTGCAGCTCCAGAATCGTGAACTGATACGGATTTGTGCTGCTGTTTGCATTTCCGATCGCGACCAACACGTCGTCAACATAGATCCATGCGCGACCATAATTGCTGTCCATTTGACCAATCCAACGGAAGCCGGTACCGGTAAAGGTCAGACTTGCAGTAGCGCCGGGAGCGTCATTGGCCTCCTTCGCGCTGCCTTCGTAATGATTTGTGCTGGTTTCATCGACCCAGTTTCCGGTGTACTGGATCTGGCCGCTGTGGCTGTCCACATATACCCAGTTTCCAGCCGTACCGCCAGTTACGGTAAGCGTTGTCGTTTTGGAGCTGCCCGCAGCGGTGGCCGTAATGGTGACGGTTCCTCTGGCTGCGCCAGTCACGGTGTCGCCGGCAATGGTGACTTTCCCGTCCGGAGAGGGCGCATAGCTGACAGCCGTGACGGCGGCGTTGAAGTTCAGCCGTGTCTTTAGCGTCGAAGTTCCACCCACCGTAATGCTTGCCGGATTGGCTTCAACAGACCAGACCCGTGTGGGCACGGTTTCAATCGCCGTTTGATTGACCTCGAATTTCTGAAGATCAATGACATTTTTATCGGCGTTATTCCAGCCTTCCTTCGGCTCAACGCTGATCAGATAGACATCAGGCGTCAAGCCTGTCTTTTCATAGACCTTTGCCGCCGGAGCCGCTGCACCATTCAGATCCACCTCACTCGTCTCGACCAAAATGGGCTCGCCGCTCGGATTATGCCGGTAGAGTCTGACAATCGCAGTGCCAAAGTTCGTATCCTTCTGGGCGAAATAGCGGACACCCGTTCCATAGAACACCAGAGAGGCCTGTGCGCCCTTGGTATAGGAAGACGGATCCTCCTGATCGAGCTTGTCGACGACCCAGCCTTCCTCAAACTGGATATGCGGAGAAAGCTGGTTGCCATTGACGCGCGAAGGAACGGAGACCCAGTTCTCGGCAGGAGCCTGCGCCGGTACAAGATTCGTCAGCGTGAACTCCTGATAGCCGTTGCCGTCAAGTGTAATGGTGTATGTACCGGCAGCAGCGTCGAACGCCGTCTGAATCTGTTTGGACTGTCCTGCAAGGCTGCTTGTCAGCGCCAGCGTTGGTTCCGCGCCAAGACCGGAGATTGTGATCGTGGCTTTGCGCCACGTGTTTTCGCCGTGCGCGGTGTTCTGGGCGTAGCTGTCCTTGAGGTAGTTATACATCAGGCGGTTGTTGTCGGAATCCCATGTGGGAGTCGTTCCTTTCACATAGCCTTCCCAGATCGGGTTTTTGTCGACCCAGTAGTTATTGAAGCGGAACTGGAGTGTGCCCGCCTGCGCCTCGTCCACAAGAAGCATGGAGTAGGGCTCAAATTCGATATTCGCGCCGAAGCTATTCTGCGTAAGCTGGAACGATACATTCTGCTTGCTGTGCAGCGCACTGTTTTCACGGGTATCGAAGAACCAGTTGCTGTTATAGGTCAGCCAGCTCTTTGTCAGCTCGTCATAGTGCGCATAGCCAGTGCCGTTATAGCGCTGCGGATAGCGGGCGTTGAAATAGTTCTGAATGCCAGCCGCCCCACCGAGTGCCTGAACATCTGCCATGCGCAGAATATCCTTGCCGGTCGGATCCTGCGCCATCTTGGGCAGAGACGGGATTGTACCGTAGCGGCCGGTCGAGTAGGTCTTCATGGTCGTTTTGTTGTTTTTACCCTTGTTCGGGCCGGACGAACCGCTGTCGCCATAAAGTGGGTCAAGCAGGCGGTTGGCAGCATTTGAGCCAAGCTTATTGAGCGTGCCGCCGCTCGATGCGTAGAACACCTTCGTATTCTGCATCACCTGTTCACGGGTCGGGATGGCATAGTCGCGCATGTACTCCATGGCCTTGGCGATGCTGTACTTGTAGTTCGGCGTAAAGTAAGTCTTTGCTCCCTCATTGTCGCCGACGGCTTCGGCATGATCGGGATGCTCAAAGGTAAATACTGTTGCGCCTGTGCGCGCCTGCTGCACCATACGCATGGCAAACAGCAATTCCGGCATACTGACCGGGCCGCGGCATTCCTCTGCACCGCCGAACACGTCGAATGTACTGTCTCCCCACTGCGGGCCGTATCCCTCAATGAACCACATCCAGGAGTCGATCAGGCTGCCCCAGTTGCCGCACAGACCGTCCAGCCATGCACCAAGGGCGACGCTCTCATGCGAATTGTAGGAAACGTTGCTCCAAGCACTGGTCGTTTTGGCAAGCAGGATGTAGTTTTGGGAATACTTTTTCAGCGTCTGATAAAGCGTTTCGTTGTTCAGGAAGTATTCCAGTGTGCCGCCGTAGTCGCTGCCGCCGGAGTCCTTCGGGGCGTCGTTCATGTCGCAGTTGATGACATAACCGCCCCATTTCGCGGCCTGCTTGACAAGCGCATCCATATAGGTGATGCGGCGGTCTCTCTCGCTGATACCGGCATTGTGGTTTTCCGAGAAGACAACACCCATCATATTCTCATTCTGCTCATAGATGCCGTCCAGCCAGTTCAGATCCAGGAACGTCCCTGTGTGGGAGTTGGAGACCATCAGGAAGAACGGAATGTTGTCATTCTTCGTCTCGGCAATGCGGTCAAGATACCACTGCTTGTTCGCCGCACTGCCCTCAACCGTTCCGCTGGCATGGATCAGGATCGCATGGTGGATGGTCTTATTGCCTGCTTGGACGGTCGGGCCCTTCCAGCCTGTTTCGTCCGTTCCGGTCAGTGCGGTCCAGAAACCCTGAATGCTCTTGCCGCCCTGCAGAGGACCTGCAAGACCATTCGCAGGATAGCCTGTCCCATCATATTTGTAAAGACCGTGCAGGAACAGAGGATTATCCTTATCGACCGTCATACGCAGCGCACCCGCCTCCAGCGAACGGATCGTAAGCGCAACAGTCTTCTCTGACTGACCGGCTTTTACCGTGATCGCGACATCACCGGCAGTCAGTGCAGTCACAAGGCCGGTGGCGGTCACAGTTGCCTTACCTGTGTCGCTGCTGGTGTAGGTAACGGTCTTGTCTGTCGCGTTGAAGGGCACAAGCGCCGAGATTTGCAGGGTATCGTCTACCCAGAGCGTTTTTTCGGTGGGAGAAACACCGTAGAGATGGTTACTGATGGTTGCAGACGTGTCATAACGAACCTCGAATCTGTTCAGGTCGATGACGCCGCTGTCAAGACCACCGCCGTGCTTGCGCTTAATGGTGATTCTGTGATAGCCTGCCTCAAGCTCTTTCTCGAGGATTTTGTTGTCCATTGCGCCCGGCGCATTGCGATGCAAATCATACGTTTCAGGCGTGCCGTCGTCGATCTGAACCTCTACCTCACCGAAGTTCGTTTCATACTGCGCATAGTAGCGGATGCCAGAGCCATAGAAGTAAAGCGTCGCGGTTGATCCCTCTGCACCGGCAAAGCGGTTGGGTGCCTCATAGGTCCATGCGCCGTCAAAGTGAATGTTTGTATCGTCAGATGCCGGAACCGAAACCCATCCGTCTTCGCCGGCGGGAGGCGGCGTGGGTGTACCCGGCGTATACGGCGCGCCCAAGGTCGGGAGCGTATCCGTCAGGAAGTTCTCAAACTCCGTATAGGCAATGCGCCAGTGATTTCCGGGCTGCTCCTTGCCGCCAGAGTACCAGACGCTCAGCTTACCGTCCGCATCATAGGTAAAGCTGGAGCGATAAATGAAGTTCTGATCCCATTGCCCGCTGCGCGGCGAAAGAATGGGGTTGGGATAAGTCGTCCATAGTTCGCCGTCCGCCGATTTGGCAAAGAACAGATCTGTATGGTTGGAGCCGCCGCCTTTCGGATACGCGCAAATCAACGCCCAGTATTCTCCGCTTCCATCTGCGCCGACGTTCGGGATCCACTGAACGTCCAGATGCCACGGAATCCAGCTGTTTTGCAGCACCAGCGTGGGCTTGAGCGATTTCGCCTCGCCCCAGACGCTACCGTCATTGGAGCGGCGAAGCTCAACGAAGCCGTTCTGATTGTTCCATCCGGTCGGTGCAACGCCCTGATCGGAGTTGTTCGACCACATCAGCCATGTATTCGCATCACGCCGGACAACGGCAGGCGACTGCATATCGTAGTGATAGGTTGATGTCACCAGATCGGTGTAAGGATTTTCCTGTCCCGCGTCCTTTTGTACAGCATAGGTAAAACCACTGCCGCCCTGCGTCGCCGCAACGCGGATGCGGCGCAGAATAGAGGGCTTGAAATTGCTCGTTCCGATTTGACCATAATTCTGCGCATCCTGCTCCCAGACGTAATAGACCCAGAGCTCGTCGCTGACAGGATCGTAGATCACGTCGTTGTCGCAGTTGTGCGTGCCGTCTGGCTCTCTCTCGACTACGCTCAACGGGTTGGGAATTCCCTCCGCCGACCAGATCTTTCCGTCATCTGACCATACAAGGCACGGATTCTCAAACTGCGAATTGCCCTCCTGATTTGGCGTGACTGCCATCCAGAAGCGATGCCCACCCCATGTGCCAAGCGGCGTGCCACCCGCACCGTTCACCAGCGTGAAGTCCAGCACGTCCGGGTGTGTGACGTTATTGGGTGACTTGCCCTGATATTCATAGGTCGGGATGGTCAGCACATCGCGGAACTGATAAGGTACGGGAAGCGGATCCTTCTTTTCCTCAGTGGACCAGACCTCGACCTCGATATAGTGACCGCCCTTTCCCTTGTCATGGCCGTCATTCCAGATGCGGACGTAGCGAGCTGTGAACGGGCCACTGTCAATCTGCACTTCCAGTCCGTTCTGAGCGGCTGTCCAATTTGCGTTATAGACTTCCTTTGTAGTTCCGTCCCGGAAGTCCTCGGTCGTGCTGAGGATGATGTGCAGATCCTTGAGTGTTCTGCCGTCATCCCAGTAATTCCAGAAATTGACCTTGCTGACGGGATATTCGTTGCCAAGGTCGATCTGCGCATAGGACGGGTCGCTCGTGTTCTGTGCCTTGTCCTTGCAGACCTCGATATATTTTGCGTTATCTTTAATGCCATCTGTTAGCCAACTGTTCGGACGGTCATTTCCACCACCCCATTTATTCACAATTACATTACAGCCCGCCGCGACATTATGTAGCGTAGGCTCGGGCGGCGTCACGGCGCCGGTGTGCTCCGTGCCGTAGACCTTGATCTCCGTATAATGTCCGCCATGTTTTTTCTGCCCTGGCGTGCCGCCGTCATGTCCGTTGTTCATCACGCGAACATAGCGACCCCTTGCTGCTTTCTCTACGCTCAAGCCTGCAGAGACAGATTTATAGGAAGCATCTGTCCCAACACCGAATCCGAAGAAGTTCTCCGTGTCGGAGTTGAAAATGACTGTGCGATCATCTTCAGCAAACGTACCTTTTTCGGAAGCAAGAATTACAAGTCCGACGAGCGTGCGTCCATCATCCCAGTAGTTCCAAAACTCCACCTTTGCAATATCATAGGACGTACCGAGATCGATCTGCGCGTAGCTTGGATCTGTGCTGTTCTGCTCCGTATCCTTGCTGATCTCGACATATTTTCCACTCTCGGTTATGCCGTCCGTCAACCAACTGGCTGGACGGTCCGCGCCACTGGTCGGGCCGTGAATGAATACGTTTTTTCCCTGTGCAACATTTGTCAATGCAGGCGGTTCCTCTGCCAGTACCGGCAGCGTCAGCGCCGGCAGCATTCCAAGCAGCATGACAGCCGCCAAAAGAAGCGGCAGCAGGCGCCTGCTGAAAAAGCGGGTTCCTTTTATCATTTCATATCCTCCTTACTTATCTGTTTTTTCAAAATGGCTGGTATCCTGTTTCCCATACTAAATGAAATAAAGTCCTAATAACATGGGATTTTTTCACGTCCACTTGTGATTTTTTGACCACTTTTGTTCTATTTGCATAAACTGCATAAAAACTGCGGGGCGGATTTGGCAAAATAGCGAAAAAGCAGGGAGCCGGTCGGCTCCCCGCTGGTGTATGTCAGGGCGTTTTTTCCGCCGCCGCGCGCTTGCGGCGCTGTGCCTGCGTCAGATATTCCTTGGCGGACATCCCTGTGTATTTTTTGAAAACATGGCTGAAATAGGTGGTGTCCTCGAAGCCGACGCGCTGCGCGACCTCGAATACCTTCAGATTTCCCTCGTCCAGAAGCTGGCGGGCATACTCGATCTTCTTTCCGGCGATCGTTTCCATGACCGTCCGCCCGGTCTTCTGACGGAAGAAGCGGCTGAGATAGCCGGGGCTGACGTGCACGGCAGCCGCCAACTCGCTCAGCGTCAGCGCCTCGCAGAAATGCATGTCCATGTAGTTCTGCACGTCCGCCAGAAGATTGCCGCCCTCCGTAGAGAGCAGCGCGAGATACTGACAGACCGCGCGCACAAGCTGCTTCTGGTGACGGATGCAGTCCTGATGGAACTGCAGCTGCTGAAGCTGACGCTTCCACTCCGCCCGGTCCAGATCCACGGCGTCCAGATCCGCGCCGAACGCTTCGAGCGTACTGCGGCAGGTGTGCATGACCATCATCGCCGTCTCCTTGACCTGCGCTTCGGGCGCACGCTGGCGGCGCTGTGTGTCAAAAATATGCGCAAGAGCCGTCTCCGCCTGCGGCAGATCGGCGCTTTTGAGCGCGTTGCCGAGCGTCGTGAAGTACGCGGCGTACGTCGGTGCGCGCTGGGTCTGCATATGCCGGAAAAAATGGACCTCCTGCTGATCATAGAAGCGATCCTGCAGTGCGCGGTGTGCCTGCGCAAGCGCGTCTTGCAGCTCGCACAGCGGCCGGCTGTTTTCGCTCACACCGAGATACAGCGTCTTTCCCAGCAGCTTTCTTGCCGTGGAAACACAGTCGAAGCAGAAGCTGCGAAGCTGCGTGTCGGAGCAGTCCGGAAACACCATATACAGCTCATGCCGCCCCTGCGGGCAGAGATACAGCTGCTCCGGCGGAAGCAGACTGTAAAACAGCTTTTCCAGTCCTGCCCGAAGCATGGGAGACGGGTTCATGGCCTCCGCGCTGCGCAGATCCGCGACTGCGACGGCATAGCCGGAGGCGGTCAGCCCAAGGGCTGCCGCCTGCTGACGTATCTCCGCCTCATGGTGCAGCGTACCGCTCAGGACTGCGCTGAGCATGGACGAAATGCGGCTTCCAACATCCACATGGAGCAGCCGCTGCTGATCCAGCTTCTGCTTGCATCGTTCGACGGCGGCAACGATGTCATTCATATTTCCCGTTTTTGTAACGTAGTCGCTGACGCCGTACTGGATCGCCTGCTGCGCGTAGGAAAAATCCGCAAAGGCGGTCAGCAGAATGATCTGGATCTGCCGCTGTGCGCCGCAGACCCACCGCGCAAGCTCCAACCCGTCCATGACCGGCATTTTGATGTCGGCGATGATAATGTCCGGCTGATAGTCGAGCACGGCCTGCTTTGCCTGCAGACCGTTTTCGGCGGTACCAACGATCTGACAGCCGAGCTTTGCCCAGTCAATCAGTGTGCACAGGCCCTTGCGCATCAGCGCCTCGTCGTCCGCGATCAGAATTTTGTACATGTTGACTGTCCTCCTTTGGAAGCAGGATTGTGACCTTCGTCCCACTGTTTTCAAAGCTGGTGATCCGGATCCCATATTCAGGGCCGTACAGGTGCTTGAGCAGCTGATAGACCGTGTTCAGTGCGACTCTGTTGTGGCGGCTTCCGACGGCAGGCAGGTCGAGCGGCAGCTGGATCTGCCCGTTTTGTCCGGCAAAGCCGACGCCGTCGTCCGTGACCACAAGCTCCAGCGCCCCGTTTTCGGTACAGCCGACGGAGACCCGGACAGTCCCCGGCCCCTCCTTTGGCTCGATGCCGTGCCCGACCGCGTTTTCCACCAGCATCTCAAGCGTGAGCTTCGGAACAAGGCAGGAAAGCAGCGCCTCGTCCGAGACGGACACCTGATAGGATATTTTATTGCCGAAGCGCATCTGCTGCAGTTCTATATAAAATTTTGCGTATTGCAGCTCCTGCGCCAGCGGGATCTTGATGTCGCCGCCGCTGGAAAGCCGCGCCTGCGTCAGCCCCGCAAAGTTGCTCGCCATTTTCTGGATGTCCGTATTCCCATCCATCTGCGCCATGAGCGCGATGCTGCACAGAACGTTATACATGAAATGCGGGTTGACCTGACTTTGCAGGAAGCGAAGCTCGCTGTCCATGGCGATGAGCTTTTTCTCATAAACGTCGTTGATCAGATGGTCGATCGTGTCCGTCATGGCGTTGAACGCCTGACTCATGGTGGAAAATTCCTGACAATCGTATTGCGGGAGCTTGACGCTGAAATTCTGCTGCGCGACCTGCCGGAGCTGGAGCGTCATCTCCTGAAGCGGCCGCAGCCGCCGCATCACAGCGAAGAACATGACCGCTGCGACGGCAAGCAAAAGCAGAACGCAGGCGATCACATACGGCGCGGCGACCTGATATAGAAGCCGCAGGATCTGCACCGACGGAACACCGACAGCACAGTGCAGCCCCATGCCGGAGGCTTCGCTGAACAGCAGATACCGGCTTCCGTCAAGCCTTCGCGTATAGCAGGCGTCGTGACCGGCATCGGCCAGCTCGTGCTGCTCCTCCGCGCTCAGCCGCAGCGCGCTCTCCGACAGGACGACCGCGCCGTCCTTGTCAAACAGATACCAGAACGCATCCTGATAGTCGGAGAGTTTGCCCATGATCGACGTGACCGCGGACTGGTTGACAACGAAGATCACCGTGCCGAACGGGTCCGCCCAGCGGTCGTAAACAGTAAAGATAATGTACAGATATGGTTCGCTCGCAGTGCACTGCACGTCCGTGCCGCTCTCCTGAAAGGCACGATAGCGCGTCAGATTGTCTTCATTCAGCCGAAGCTGCTCGCTTGAGAGCTGCTCGTGGTAGCTGACCACGTCGAACGCGCCGTGCATATCCATGAAATATGCCATCTCCACAAACGGAAGCCCCGGCGCAACAATATTTTTATCCGAGTAAATATCAACAAGGCTGCGGAACTGTTCCCCTCTGGCATCCGAGGCCTCGCCGGTCATCTGCGGACTTTTACAGATGCGCAGCAGGATGTCTTCCAGAAGCTGCGTTTTTGTGGAAAGGCTGCGGCTGACGGTCTGCATGGCAAACTCGGCCTCGCGGTTGACAAACGGCCCCATGACATTGCTGATGAGAAGCACCAGGATCAGCAGGCTAATCAGCAGCGTGACCAACACGGAGCTGACGCTCAGCCAGATCAGCTGTCCGCGCAGGGATGGTGTGCGCATCCAGTTTCTAAATCGTTCGCGCATAAAATATCCTTGCCTTTCTCTTGCTTTTTTGCCGTTCTTCCTGTTATGATAGCATAAAAGAAAGAAAAGCTGAACAGGAGATGAAGTGTGGTTATGAAAAAAAGGCAGCTGTGCGGGCTGCTCGTGCTTCTGTGCGTTTTCCTGACGGCCTGCTCCGCAGCAGCGGAGACGGAGCCGGTGTCCATCAGCTTCATGCACGGTTGGGGCGGAAGCGGGGCCGACCATGTCGGTATGCGCGAGCTGTTTGCCGCGTTCGAGGCAGAAAACCCGGACATTCACATTGTCTATGATACCTCGCCGGATCTTGGGATCGTCATGGAAAAGGCCGCGGATATGCTTGCGGTCGATAAAACACCGAACATCATCAGCACAAACGGAAATGTGCAGTATGTTTCAAATGCCACAAAGAAGGGCGTGGCGCTGGATCTGACGCCATATTTGCAGGAAGACGCGACGTTCGCCTCGGACGTCAGTCCGCAGATCCTGCAGGCGCTGCAGGAGCCGGACGGCGCGGTCTATACGCTCCCGGATGCGGTGGAGTATATCGGCTACTGGTATAATGCGTCTTTGTTCCAGCAGGCGGGGATCACGGATACCGGAACGCCGGAGGGCACGGTCGTGCTTCCGCAGACCTGGGATGAGTTCTGGGCGGCCTGCGATGCGCTGGCGGAGATCTCGCCGCAGACCGGCGCCGTGCCGCTTCAGCTTCAGGTCAGCCAGATGGGATTCTTCCTTGGCGCGAGACTGGCCGCTGCATCCGGGGACGCACTGTCCTTTATGCAAAAGCAGACGCCTGTGTGCCGCCGGGAGGATGCAGAGCTTGCGGTGTCCGAGCTTATGCGTGCGCTGGCCTATGACACGCAGCGCGGCACAGCGCCGGACGTCCGCCGGAATTTCTTTGACGGCAAGAGCGCGATCTATATTGACGGCGTCTGGGCGAATACAGAGCTTGCGGAAACGACGACAAAGCAGGAGATCCGCTATGCCGCGTTTCCAGGTTTTTCGGGAGAAACGATCGCATACGCCAATCCTGCGACCGGCTATGTTATCAGCAATGACGGCTCAGAAAGGCAGATCGACGCCTGCGTTCGATTCCTGAAATATATGCTCAGTAAAGACGTGCAGGAGCAGATCGTCACAAAAACGCATCAGGCGCCGAGCAATCCCAATATCTCGGATACATGGATCCACGAGCAGGTGCCGGTTCTGGCAGATGCCGTGCAGTCCTGCAAGCAGGCAGACCTGCAGATCCTGACGCTTTATTCCGTCCTGCCCGCCAAAACCAGTGCCCAGCTGGAGCAGCAGCTGGAAGAGCTGCTGCGGGGAAAGGATGTGCAGCAGTCTGTTGTTTCCATCATAGCAGATTTGGAGCAGGAACGCGAATAACGGTAAAAATATCGCAACTGAATCAAAATATTACATCTATTGCAGCGCAAAACGCCGCCGGATTGTTGAAGTTGCACAATCCGGCGGCGGATTCTTTTTTCGCCCGAGGTCAAAAAAGCACAACCTTTCGGCAAAATGTTTTATGGCGTTTTTCTTTTTTCGCAGCTAGACTGAACTTACCGGTCAGACCTGCAAAAGACAGGCCTGACAAATAAAAATTACGGAGGGTATTATGAAGAAGATTCTTGCATTGTTACTGGCATCGCTTCTGGTCATCAGCCTGTTTGCAGGCTGCGCGAAGCAGACCAATGACACCATGAAAAAAGACGAGCAGCCCGCCGCCAACGGCGAAACGGCGAAGGAAAACATGGGCGAAAAGACGGATGAGATGCCGATGGACGCGGAGAAGCCTACGATCACCTTCGTTCACGGCTACTACCATGACGAGTCCGAATGGCCCGCAGCGGCGCAGATGCGTCAGATCTATCAGGATTTTGCGGATATGCACAAGGATGAGTTCACCTTTGTCGCGATTCCCGATGAATCCGGCGCGGAGGGCATCTACAACACAGCGCTCAACGACATCAGCGGCGGCAAGTTCTATGACATCGCCGACTTTGGCGGCTGGAACATCGTTCCCGTCGCAAGCGCGGCCGGTCTGATCCTTGACCTGAAGCCGTATCTGGATGGAGATGCCGGCTTCAAGGCAGGCGCAGGCGTCTGCTACGATCAGAATCTGACTGCGGATGGGAAAATCTATTCCGTTCGTGAGCAGATCGAAGCTGTTGGCTTCTGGTACAACGAAGCGCTGTTCGCGCAGGCTGGCGCGAAGGTCCCCGCCGACTGGAGCACATGGGCGGACTTTGAGGAAGCAGTCGACAAGCTTGTTGACGCAGGTATTACCCCGTTCGGCCTGAACGCAGGCTGGCCCACCAACATTCTGACGGCTGGCCGTTTCCAGGCGGACGAAGCCACCCGCGCATTCTATGCACAGGGCGCAGAGGTCGCATCGTTTGATGATCCCGCGTTCCGTGAGGTCATGACGTTCATGCAGGAGAAGGTTTTGCAGAAGATCGACTCCGCGAACTTTGGCCCCGGCGGTGACGACGACGAGCAGTACCGCAATGACTTCTTTGACGGCAAGACCGCTATGCTCTTCAACGGCGTCTGGGATGCCGGCGGAAGCGTAGACTGTGCGGCGGGCGCGGAGAACATCAAGCCTGCCAACTTCCCGACGAACGAATCAGGCAAGCGCGCTTCCCTGATGTCCGGCGGCACGGGCTTTGTGGTATCGAACAGCCTGACCGACGCACAGACCGCAGCCTGCATCGAGTTCATCAAGTACATGACGAGCGAAGAGATCGCCAACAAGATCATCGCGTTCGGCATCGGCATGGCCCCGAATACCAACGTGGATTATACCACGCTGATGGACAGCGTTGACGCACCCGAGGCGAAGCTTCTGGTTTCCGCCTGCCAGCTCTGCATGGCGGCAGACTATCAGGCGCTCGGACTTGGCAATGAGTTCGGTGACTTTGAGGGCGAGATCCAGTCCAAATACGCCGGCTTGAAGGACGGCAGCAAGACGGTTGACGATGTCGTCAAGGATCTTGATGCTGTGATTGCGGCAAACTGATCACGATCCATGGTGACGAAGGGGGCGTAAAGCCCCCTTTGCTATACCGCAAAGAAAGGATGACACATTATGAAGGCTGGAACAGCAGAGAAAACGGCTGCTCGTGCAATGGGAAAATATCGGAAACGAGGGTTTATTCTGGCCTTCCTTACCCCTTGTACGATCCTGTTTCTGATCGTCTATGCATATCCGCTGATCACGATTTTTCTGACCTCGTTCTGCAAATGGAACTATGAGAATTTCACCGCGCCGGAGTTTTTGGGATGGTCAAACCTGTTTGATAATTATATCAAGCTGTTCCGCTACGACGCAAACTTCAAAATGGCGCTGGTCAACTCGCTCAAGTGGGTCGCGCTGACGCTGCTGATCCAGGTGCCGTTTACCATTCTGGTCGCGCTGACCCTGTCGAAAAAAATGCGCGGCTGGAAATTCACCCGCAATATGTTCCTGATCCCAAACATCATCTCGACCGCAGCGATCGGTCTGATCTTTCTGAACCTGTACAGTCCGGCGCGCGGCATCGTCACAGAGCTGTGCAATCTGATCTGGCCCGGGTCGGATGTGAGCGTTCTTTCTAACTCCAAATATGCGTTCTGGGGCGTTACCTTTACCTTTATCCTGTTCGGCGGCTCCAACTGCCTGCTGCTTTTGACACAGATTTTTTCCATTGATCCTGCTGTTTATGAAGCGGCCCGCATCGCAGGCGCGTCCGACCGGCAGATCGACTGGTATATCACGCTTCCACTGCTGCGGCCGATGATCGGCACCATCTCCGTTATGGCAGCGAACTACGGTCTGCTTCTTTACAACGAGATCGCGCTCATCACGTCCGGCGGCCCGGATAACGCCACGTATTCGCTGAGCTACTATATCTACAAAACCTCGCTTGGAAGCACGAAGCTGAACTTTGCACGCGGAAACACCGCAGGCGTGATCCAGTTCATTCTCGGGATCGTGATCGTCTGCCTGATCAACCGTGCATTCCGTTCGGATACATCGGACTAGGGGGTATCAAACAATGAAACAAAGCAATGGTTCCTCAATTCCTGTAAAAGTGCTTCGGTATCTGCTGATGGCGTTCGTGCTGGTCATTTCCCTGTATCCGATCCTGTGGGTACTTCTCAACTCCTTCAAGCAGACGCCAGGCGGTCTGGGCCTTCCAGAAAAATGGGTGTTTGACGGATACATCACCATCTTTACAAAGCTCAATATCGGTCAGTATTTTCTCAACAGCCTTATCGTGACCGTCATATCGACCGTGATCAGCGTCTTTGCCGTCTCTCTTGCGGCGTATGTGTCTGCACGGATCTCCTTTAAGGGAAAAAGTCTTGTGACGCTGATGTTCGCATCAACGCTGTTCATCCCGTCGATCTCCATCAGCTTTCCGATCTACCGGCTGCTCTCCGACCTAGGACTCAAGGATACGCTGACCGGTGTGATCTTTGTCTACGCCAGTCTCGGCATCGCGGTCACGTTTTTCATCCTCCGCAGCTACTTTCTCTCCATTCCAAAGGAAATGGAGGAGGCAGCCATGATGGACGGCTGCGGCTATATCAGCACCTATTTCAGGATCATTGTGCCGATCGCAAAGCCGGGCCTTGCCACAGCCGCGATCATGGCGTTTTTGAATAACTGGAACGAGTATTATTTTGCATCCATCCTGCTCAAATCCAAGGAGCACATGACGCTTCCCGCGCTGCTCGGTCAGTTTACGACGGCGTATTCCAAAAATCTGAACGGAATGTTTTCGGCGATCATCCTGATCGTCCTGCCCACCATCATCATCTTCTGCCTGCTGTCTGAAACGTTTGTCAAGTCGCTGACGGCAGGCGCCGTGAAAGGATAGCCTATGACAGAAAGAGAAACACGGACACAGTGGTTCACCGAAGCGCGTTTCGGTATGTTCATTCATTGGGGCCTTTACGCGATCCCCGGGCGCGGCGAGTGGTACATGAGTGAGGCAAAGCTCCCTGCCGAGCAGTACGAGCGCTATATGCAGGAGTTTTCAGCAAAGGCCTATGACCCAAGAGATTGGGCGCGGCGCGCAAAGCGGGCAGGGATGCAGTATGTCGTGCTGACAGCCAAGCACCATGACGGCTTTTGCCTGTTTGATTCCAGGCTGACGGACTACAAAAGCACGAACGCTCCCTGTGAGCGCGACCTCGTGCGGGAATTTGTGGACGCGGTGCGCGCCGAGGGGCTGCGCGTGGGCCTGTACTACTCCCTGATCGACTGGCATCACCCGGATTTCCCAAAATACAACGACTGCAATCATCCCATGCGCGGCGATCCCGCCTATCAAGATGAGAAGATCGACTTTGACCGCTACCTTGCCTATATGCACGGACAGATCGAGGAGCTGGTCACGAATTACGGCAGGATCGACATTCTCTGGTTCGATTATGCCTATGACGAGCTGCGCGGCGAGGCGTGGAGGGCGACAGATTTGATCCGGATGGTGCGCCGCCATCAGCCGGACGTCATCATTGACAATCGGCTGGAAACAAGCGGCGAGGGCTTCGGCAGTCTTGTCACCGAGCAGCCCGCATATTATAGCGGCGACTTTGTCAGCCCCGAACAGATCCTGCCGCCGGAGGGCATCCGCAATGTGCGCGGCGAGCGCGTACCGTGGGAGCTGTGTACGACGATGAACAACAACTGGGGCTACAACCCCTATGATACAGACTACAAGCCTGCGTCCATGCTGATCCGCAAGCTGGTCGAATGCGTCAGCAAGGGCGGTAACATGATCCTGAACGTCGGACCTGACGCGAACGGTCGGTTTAATGACGCAAGCTGTCGGCTGCTGGATGAGATCGGCACATGGCTGGCAGTCAACGGCGAGAGCATCTACGGCTGCGGCAGCGCCGACGTACCAAAGCCGGACTGGGGCTGGTACACAAAGAAGGATGGCCGCATCTATGCGCATATTCTGGAAAATCCCATTGGGCCGCTGGCGCTGACGGGGCTTGACGCAAAGCGCGTCGGCGCGGTGCGGCGGCTGGCAGACGGCAGCGAGGTGCTGCGCGGAGAGAGCTGGATCACAAATGCTTACGAAAACCTTGCATTTGTCACACTTGGCACGATCCCGCACTTTACCTATCTGCTTCCAGATCCGGCTGACACTGTGCTGGAGATCGAATATAAGGAGGCTTGCCTATGAAACCAATTACCGCGATCGTTTTGGGCGCGGGTCAGCGCGGCGCGAACGTCTATGCCGCCTACGCGCTGAGCTTCCCGAACGAGCTGAAGATCGTCGGCGTGGCGGAGCCGCGTGCAGATCGCCGCGCCGCATTTGCCAAGGAGCACGGCATTCCCGAAGGCCGCTGCTTTGCAGGCTGGGAGGACGCGCTCAGACAGGACAAATTCGCAGACTGTGTATTCGTCTGCACACAAGACCGGATGCACTTCGAGCCAGTCATGCAGGCGCTGGAAAAGGGCTATGACGTGCTGTGCGAAAAGCCGATGAGCTATGACCGCACGGAGCTGATCGCAATGGGCGAAAAGGCACGGCAGACCGGGCGCGTGCTGTCCATCTGCCATGTACTGCGCTATTCTCCGTTCTTCGTGAAGCTCAAGGAGCTGATCGACAGCGGCGCGATCGGCCAGCTTGTCTCGATTCAGCATATTGAGAGCGTCGGCTACTGGCATATGGCGCACAGCTTTGTGCGCGGGAACTGGAGCCGCAGTGAGGATAGCTGTCCGATGATCCTGGCAAAGTGCTGCCACGACACGGACATCCTGACATGGCTTGCCGGCAGCTCGTGTGCGGCGGTCAGCAGCTTTGGCTCCCTTGCGCATTTCAACGCCGCGCACAAGCCGGACGGTGCGACGGAATACTGTCTGGATGGATGTATGCACCGGGATCGCTGCCCATATTACGCGCCGCGCTTCTATCTGGAGCATCCAAAAGCCGTTTCCGATGGATTTGTCTCTGTGGTGAGCCTGAATCCTTCCCGTGAAGCGGTTCTGAACGCGCTGCAGCGCGGCCCGTATGGCCGGTGCGTCTATCAGTGTGATAACGATGTTGTAGACAATCAGGTCGTGAACCTGCTGTATGAAAATGGCGTCAGCGTCAGCATGACGATGTGCGCCTTTACAGAGCATTGTGAGCGGATCATCAATGTGATGGGCAGCTGCGGACAAATTCGGGGCAACATGGAATCGTCTACGCTGGAGATCAGCGATTTTGCGTCCGGGAATCATACAACACTGCACGTTCACACGCCAGCCGGCGGACACAGCGGCAGTGACGCCGCCATGATGCGAGACTTCCTGCAGACGCTGCATCGCGGCGGCGGGAGCAAAACAAGCGCGGACGCGTCGGTGGAAAGCCACCTGATCGCGCTGGCTGCAGAGGAAAGCCGCCTGCGCGGCGGAGAAGCCATTGACATGAATGAATGGAGGACAAACGAGTGAGTATTCTGAAAAACGCGGTATGCCCGCAGCACATCCCGACCTATGACGGCTCTGATCAGTCCACGCACCCTTCGGTGCTGCGCTTTGACGCTCCTTGGCACGGATACCTGTACTGGATGGCAATGACACCGTATCCCTATAACAATGATGGATTGGAGGACCCGTCCATTCTGGTTTCCAATGACGCGCAGACGTGGAGCGTTCCTGAGGGACTGACAAATCCGCTGACCCCTGCGCCGAAGCCCGGTCATAACTGCGACGTGGAGCTTGTTTACAACAAAGAGCGTGATGAGCTGTGGCTGTATTATGTGGAGGCGGACGATATTGTGCAGTCGTGGGTCAAGCTGATGCGCTCAGCCGACGGCGTTCACTGGACGAAGCCGGAGATCGTGCTCCATGACCCGGTGCAGAAATACAGCATTCTGTCGCCCTGCATCCAGCGTATGCAGGATGGAAGCTGGCGGATGTGGTATGTTGATACCGGAAATACGGGGTATCAGAACCAGGACAATAAGGTTCGCACCCGCACCTCGGAGGACGGTCTGCATTGGAGCGAGGAAGAGACCTGCGAGGATCTCGCGCAGCCCGGCTATCAGCTCTGGCATCTGACGATCTGGCGCGATCCTGCGGATGATACGCTGCACGCGATCTATCCTGCGTATCCGAACGGCACGAACTGCGATTACTGCAAGCTGTTTTACGCGGTCAAGGAAACGAGCCAGCCATGGAAAGTTTTTCCGAATCCGCTGATGGAGCAGGGCAAGGACGGCAGCTGGGATGATTTCTGCCTGTACCGCACGGCATTCCTGCTGGATCGTGAGGCAGACCTGCTGCGTGTCTGGTATGGCGGAAAGAAAAAATCCGACGCTTCCTGGGGAATTGGTTATACGGAAGGCCAGTACAGCCAGATCTGCGCTGCATTGGAGCGGTAAGGTCAGACATACACGCGCCGGTTCACAGAAATCGGCGCGTGATTTTTTTCAAAGGAGACGAGTATGGAGAAAATAACGCTTGTCATATTGGCCGCGGGCATGGGCAGCCGCTTCGGTGGCCTCAAGCAGATCGAGCCGGTCGATCCGGAAGGACATATCATCATTGATTTTTCGCTGTATGACGCATGGCGCGCGGGCTTCCACAACGTGGTGTTCATCATCAAGCGCGAGATGGAAGCGGAGTTCCGCGAATGCATCGGCGACCGCATGGAGCAGTATTTCCATGTGTCTTACGTCTATCAGGATCTTGACCGCCTGCCGGAGGGCATAGAAGTTCCGGAGGGACGCACAAAGCCGTGGGGCACCGGCCATGCGCTGGCCTGCTGCAAGGGCGTGGTAAACGGCCCGTTTGCCGTCATCAACGCGGATGATTTCTACGGCCGCACGGCGTTCTCGGAAATTTACGCTTTCCTGGCGGCACAGACCGATGAGAGAAAGTATGCCATGGTCGGCTATCGCCTGAAAAATACGGTGACGGAGTTCGGCTCGGTTGCCCGCGGCGTGTGTGAGATCGAAGACGGGATGCTGACCGGCGTGACGGAGCGCACGAAGATCTTCAAAAAAGGCGCGGACGCCGAATACACCGAAGATGGGGAGCATTTCTTCCCGCTGGCGGGCGACAGCATCGTGTCGATGAACCTCTGGGGCTTCTCGGCGCGTGTACTGGATGAGCTCTGGGCGCGCATGGGCGCGTTCCTGACAGAAGCAATAAAGACAAATCCGCTCAAGTGTGAATACTTCCTGCCGTTTGTGGTAAATGAGCAGCTTGCAGACAAGTCCGCAAGCGTGCAGGTGCTGCCGTGCGAGGAAACATGGCACGGCGTGACCTACCGCGAAGATCTGGCGTCTGTCAAGGAAGCCGTGGCCAAGATGAAGGCGGAGGGCATTTATACGGAGGAGCTTTGGAAATGAACGAAAACCTGTTTGAAGCACTGTGCGCCTTCCGGCTGGACGCAAAGCCTGTTTCCTGTGAGACGTATGGCTGCGGGCACATCAATGTGACCTATCTTGCCGTGACGGAACGCGGCCGGCGCTATATCCTGCAAAAAATCAACAACAACACGTTCCGCGACGTGGCGGGGCTGATGGAAAATATCACTGCCGTCACGGAGTTCCTGCGGACAAAAACAGACGACCCGCGCGGCGTTCTGACGCTTGTAAAAACGCATGACGGCGCAAGCTATCTGCATGTGCAGGATGCCTATTGGCGCGTGTATGACTTTGTGGAAGATTCGATTTGCCTCCAGCTTCCCGAGACGGACGAGGACTTTTATCAGAGCGCCGTGGGCTTCGGCACCTTCCAGCAGCTCCTGACGGATTTTCCGGCGGCGAAGC
>ERZ1673730.984-NODE-984-length-25646-cov-16.875386_pt1 | contig 25646 bp, 20 predicted proteins | sample MGYA00580200_ERZ1673730 | MGnify/ENA primary metagenome ERZ1673730 (study PRJEB41218, sample SAMN15661761) | gut metagenome | host: Homo sapiens | place: Canada: London | collected 2015-08-20/2019-03-30 | study: EMG produced TPA metagenomics assembly of...
CCGATGAACTTGATGCGCTTTGCGCCGTGCTTCTTGATCTGGGTGATGGCGTCGATGGCGCTGCCGCCGGTAGCCAGCATGGGATCCAGCACCAGAACGTCACGCTCGGCGATATCCTGCGGCAGCTTGCAGAAGTACTCCACGGGCTGCAGGGTCTTTTCGTCGCGGTACAGGCCGATGAAGCCGACCTTGGCAGCGGGCAGCAGGGTCAGCATGCCGTCCAACATACCCATGCCGGCGCGCAGGATGGGCACCAGAGCCAGCTTGCGGCCTGCCAGCACCTTGGTCTTTGCCATGGTGATGGGGGTCTCGATCTCCACCTCTTCCAGCGGCAGATCGCGGGTAGCCTCGTAGCACAGCAGCGTTGCGATCTCGCCAACGAGGTCACGGAACTCCTTGGTGCCGGTCTGTTTGTTGCGCAGCAGGCTGATCTTGTGCTGCAGCAGCGGATGTTCAACGATCATCGGGGTCATAAAAACACGCTCCTTAATTTATATAGAACATTCTATCGGGTACTGATCTGTGGTCTTGTCCGCCCGGTGGGCGCACAAATAGCTTTTTTCACAGAGAAGCTTGCAGCGCAGGCTTCTCTGTGAAATTACAAAAATTTCAATCAGCGGTTTTCCAGTGCGGTCAGCTTGTCGATGCGGCGCTGATGGCGGCCGCCCTCAAACTCGGTGTTCAGGAAGATGTCCACCAGCTGGCAGGCAAGGCCTGCGCCCACTACGCGGCCGCCCATGCACAGGGCGTTGGCGTCGTTGTGGCGGCGGGTATACTCGCAGCTGAAGCTGTCGGAGCAGCAGCAGGCGCGGATGCCCTTGATCTTGTTGGCTGCCATGCTGATGCCCACACCGGTGCCGCAGAACAGCAGTGCCTTCTCGCACTGGCCGCTCACCACTGCGTCACAGGCGGGCACAGCCATATCGGGGTAGTCCACGCTGTCGGTGCTGTGGGTGCCAAAGTCGATATACTCCAGACCAAGCTCTTCCAGATGTGCCTTGACAGCCTCTTTCAGTTCAAATCCGCCGTGGTCGGCGGCAAGTGCGATGGGTTTTGCCATGGAAAAACGTCCTTTCCCTGTGAGTGGTCACAGTTCCGCTTTTATTGTTTGTTTGCTGCGGCTTCGGCAGCCAGACGCTCCGCCCGCTCCCGCTCCGCCTGACTGAGACGGTGGTAGTCCGGCAGCAGCGCCTCCGGCAGCACAGCCTGCCCGGCTGCGGCCATCTGCTTTGCCACAAGTGCTACGGCAGCGGCACGGCCGCCCCGCAGCGCCGGGGGTGTTTGCAGCACGCCCGGCACATTGCTGTATTTATTATAGCACAGACCCGCGCCATCACCAACAAAAAACAGAGGCTTTTTGCAATTTTCTACAAAATCCGCCAGATCTGTCACCGCCCGGGCGTCATCGTCCAGCAGGCGGGTGTGGGTGGCAAGGTCAAATGCAGCACTGTACACCTGTGCGCGGCGGGCGTCCAGTGCACAGAGCACGGTGCCCTCGCCGGTGTGGGCAGCGGCCAGCGCTTCCAAGGTAGACACCGGGGCGCACAGCGTCTCACGCGGGAAGGCCAGCCCCTTGACGGCGGCCAGCCCGATGCGCAGGCCGGTAAAGCTGCCCGGGCCTGCGTTGACGGCGTACAGGTCGATGTCCGCACAGGTCAGCCCGCACATCTTTAAGCAGCTGTCGATCATGGGCATCAGCGTTTCGCTGTGGGTCATGCCGCCGTCCAGATATACCTCGTACAGCAGGCGATCATCCTGCAGCAGAGCCACACCGGCGGTCTTGCCCGCCGTATCCACGGCCAGAATATTCATACCGTCACCCCCTCAATGGTGATCTTGCGGGTGGTATCGTCCAGACGTTCGATGTTCACCCGGATGGGGTTTTCCAGCGCCAGCAGGTCGGCAAAGTTTTCGCTCCACTCTGCCGCCACCACAGCGCCCTGATCCAGATAATCGTAGAAGCCTGCCGCGCACAGATCATTCTCGGTAGAAATGCGGTACAGGTCAAAGTGCGCCAGCGGGCGCGGGCCCCGGTAGTAGTTCACAATGGCAAAGGTGGGGCTGGACACCGGGTCGGTGCAGCCCAGACCCTCGGCAAGACCCTCGGTAAAGGCGGTCTTGCCCGCGCCCAGACCGCCGGTAAAGGCGATCAGCGCCCCGGGGGCCAGCACAGCGGCCATCCGCTTGCCCAGCGCCACCGTCTCGGCGCGGGAATGGGTGATATATTCTGACATGAAGGTTACCTCATCGTTTCAAAAAAGGGATGGCAGACACTCTGCCATCCCTAAGTATAATATAAAACGCACAAAAGTGCAATGGTCAGGCGGCGGCAGGGGTCTGCTGCTCTGCAGCGCTGTTCGTTGCCGTGCCGGGCGCGGTAAGCCGAGCGGTGCCGTCGCCCTGAATGATGGGATAGGACGCCGCCGCGTGGGGACGCCGTCCGGTGTTCTGGTTGAGATACCACACGATGTCGTTTTCGCCGTAGACCTCAAGGCCGTAATCAATGGCCTGCTGCAAGGTCTCGCCCTCAATCAGGCGGTTCACGGTCGCCCACAGCATACTGCGGGAGTACACGCTGTACACGTTGTTCACAAAGCCCGCCACGGCCTTTGCCCCGCCGGAGAGCAGCCCGTCCGAAAGGGCGGTGTCTACATGGCCGCTGCGTCCGTAGAACTCGCAGGTCTCCGAAAGCACGATGGTGCCGTTCAGCTTACCGCCCCGGTAGGCATTGCCGAAAAAGTCCCCGGTGACGGCGTAGCAGCCGTTCACCTTGATGACCCGGTGGCTAAGCAGCTCCAAGCCGTAGCGCAGGTCGTTCCAGAAATCAGATTTTTCCAGCAGCAGGATGATGGGCGCGGTGGCCTGTTTTTTCCACAGCCAGCCATACTCATAGGTATAGTACGCACCGTGGGCGCTGAGGACGGCAAGGTCGTAGTCTGCCATCCGCTTCAGGTCGGAGACAGTCACCATCATGTCCAGATGGGTGTCCAGCCCATAGCCGTTCCAGTAGTCCTTCATATAAGAATAGTAGGGGTAGCGGTTACTGTTGACTCCATTATCAAAGGCATAGTAGATAACTGCATTGCCCACCGTGCCGTTCTCGGCAGCGAGCAGGGCGGGCGCATCCTCCATCTCCGGCCCGGGCAGGGCGGCGTCCGCCTCGCTCTCGGTATCGGTGAGCAGAATACCGCCCAGTGCGCCGCAGCTGTAAGTAAAGCTTACCATGCCGTTTTTCGCATCCACATAGATGCTGTCTTTTTTCACAAGCCCCTGCGCCACCAGTTCGTCCAGCTGCGCCAGCGCAGCCACCTGACGCTCTTCCTCCGACATTCCGGCGTAAGCGGCGCTGTCGGTCAGGGCGGTGACGGCGGCATCTGTCTGCTGCATCTCCTTTACCTCGGAAGCGGTCAGGGTCTGGGGGGTGCCGGTGGTTTCCTCCGGCGCGGCAGCCACTGCCGGGCACACTGCCGTAAAGGCCAGCGCAATGGCACACACCGCGCTGAGTAGACGGCGATAAAACGTATGTTCCATTTCTTCTTTTCCGTTCCTCTCCCCCGGCACACCGCCGGGGCTGTTGTGCGCAAGGCTGCGCCCACAGGTTCATTGTAGGATGCAACCGGGGCTTTGTCAAGCATCCCGGCAATGTTTTACCATTCCGTCACACCCGGCGCATTGCATTGGCGCAAAGGTTTGTGTATAATAGCAGTATGCTGGGTTTTTATCGCCTGTACACAGGCACGCCCCGGCAGACTGTTCTGACGAAAGGCGGTGCTTTCCTTGGATAGCATTCGACAATATTTTAAGCGCACCGATAAGATGTATCTGCTGCTGTGCATTTTCAGCAGCGTGATGGCGGTGCTGGCACTGTCCTCTTGGGCAGCCAAGCAGGGCAACGGCTTTGCCACCGATGAGGTGACCGGAGCTATCATCGGCATTGGCGACTACCGCCGCGCACTGGTGCAGGCGGGCGCTGCCGCCATTGGCATCGTGATTGCGCTGCTGCTCTCCTGCGTGGACTACCGCAGCCTTGTAAAGGTGTGGCCGGTGCACGTTGTGCTGACGTGGGGTCTGGTGCTGCCCACGCTGGTCATCCGCAACGTATCCATCGGCCCGCTGACCATCGGCTACAACGCCGGCGATACCGACAACTACTCCTGGTATAAACTGGGCGGCTTTACCTTTCAGCCCACAGAGCTGGCAAAGATCAGCTTTATCCTGACCTTTGCCATGCACCTGAACAACGTGCGCAGCCGTATCAATGAACCAAAGGAGCTGGCAAAGCTGCTGCTGCATCTGCTGGTGCCCATTGCCATCATCCATGTGCAGGGCGATGACGGCACCGCCATCATCTACGGCATCATCGGCTGCTGCATGATGTTTGCGGCGGGGCTGAGCTGGAAGTATATCTTTGCAGCCTTTGCGGCGGCGGGTGCTGCCGTGGCGGTGGCCTTTGCCTTTTTCAGCGATAAGATCGGCAAGGGGTACCAGTGGTACCGCATTCTGGCGGTGCTGGACCCGGAAAACACCACCGGTTGGGCCCCCAGCGAGACGGTATGGAAGAACATCATCTACCAGCAGCAGCGCGGCGAGATCGCGCTGGGCTCCGGCGGCATCTTCGGCAACGGCTTATTCGGAGGCAGGTATTACAGCGTGCCCAACGCCCACAACGACTTCATCCTCAGCTGGATCGGCAACGTGGCGGGCTTCGTGGGCTGCTGCGTAGTGCTGGGCGTTCTGCTGGCGCTGGTGATCAAGACCTTTTCCACCGGTGCCCGCAGCGAGGATCTGCTGGGCAGCTACATCTGCGCCGGTATCGGAGGTGCCCTGATGGCACAGATCGCGGTGAACGTGGGCATGAATCTGCGGGTGCTGCCGGTCATCGGCGTCACCCTGCCCTTCTACTCCGCCGGTGGCAGCTCGGTGCTTATGCTGTATATCTGTGTCGGTTTAGTACTATCTGTATACTCTCACAACACCAAAAGCCTGTTCAGTTAAAGAATGTTCTATAAGTAAGGACGTGCAGCCCGCGGGCTGCACGTCCTTGCTTTTTAGGTAATTTTAAAACAAAGATTCCTTAAGTGATGCCCAGAGCAAAGCGGAGGGAATTCAAGAACGTCCCATCTTTTCCAGTTCTACCACCGGCCAGCCAAGGGCGCGGATAGCGCTTTCATCGTGGGTGGCCAGCAGCACCGGCTTGCCCGCGCAGCGCTGCCGCAGCAGCGCCGCCGCCCGCTGCAGGGTGTCCGGGTCCATGCCGGTAAAGGGCTCGTCCAACAGCAGGGTGTCGCTGGGTGCCCACAGCGCCCGCAGCAGCGCCACCCGCCGCTTTTGCCCGCCGGAAAGTCTGCGGGCGGGCAGCTGCAAGGCGGCAGCATCCATTCCAAGTTGTTGAAATTCATTTATAATTTGCTCTTTGTACTGGTTTTCCGCCCCCGGCAGCACCAAAGTGACGTTCTGCACCGCATTCAGCTGAGGACAAAGGCGGTCTTCCTGAAAGACCGCCGCCACCCGGCCCACACCCTCCACGCTGCCGGTGGTGGGACGTTCCAGCCCCATCAGGATGCGCAGTAGGGTGGTCTTGCCCCAGCCGCTGGACGCCCACAGCACCACGGGGGCATCCACCTCCATGCACAGGTCGGTGAAGAGCGGTACCGCGCCGAACTGCTTTGTCAGGTGTTGGATCTTCAGCATTTTGCCCCCTCCTCTCCCAGCACTGCGCCCACGGCCTTATCCAGTGCAAACAGGAACAGCTTTTCAAAGCCTGCGCTCAGCAGAATGATGACAAAGGTCCACGCAAACAGTTCCCCGGTGGAAAGGGTGATCTTGGCACGGTACAGCGCATCGCCGATGCTGCCGTTGGGCAAGCCGATGACCTCGGCCGCCACGCCGCTTTTCCAGCAGATGCCCAGCGCCACGCTGCACCCCTGCCGGAAGGCCGGCAACACCGCAGGCAGCCAGATCGCCCGCAGGCGGCGGCCTGCAGGCAGACGGAACACCGCCGCCATTTCCAGCAGCTGCACGTCTGCCCCGGCAATGCCGGTGCGCACCGCGCCGTACAGCACCGGCAGCACCATTAAAAAGCTGATAAGCACCGAAAGGGCGCTGCCCCGCACCCAGACCAGCGCCAGAATGATAAAGCTTGCCACCGGCGTGGCCTTGACCAGCTGCATCACCGGAGCCAGCAGCGCATCGGCGGCGCTCCACCAAGCGGCGCACACCGCCAGCACCACGCTGACCACTGCGCCCAGCACAAAACCCAGCAAAATGCGCCCGGAGCTGAAGCCCACCCGCTGCCAGAAATCTGCCCTTGGCAGCAATTGCACCAAAGTGCGCAGCGCCTGCACCGGTGATACCAAAAACACCTCCTGCCCGATGGCCATCGCTGCGGCCTGCCAGACCGCCAGCCAGAACGCCACCGCCAGCAGACGGCGAAAAAATTGCTTGTTCTGCTTCATAAACTGCCCTCTTCCCCTGCCTGTTATAAGGTATAGTATACCATACCGCCCCGCAAAGGGGAATGACCTGTGCACCACCTGCGGCGGGTCGGCTTTCAATGTATATACTTTTATTCAACCGTCGTACGCTTGACATGAATTTACATCCAGTGTAAACTGGATACAATATGCGGTGCAACTTTGGCACCGGCGCAGGAAAGAGGGGACAGTATTGACGCAAGCGCTCAAGGGCCGCTATCTTCATGCTGGCCTGCTTCAACACCTGTGTGGGGCTGATCGCTTGTGTCGGGGAGTATTTCCACACCCTGCTGCCCCGCATCCCCTACCCTGCTCTTGCCGCCTTTTTTGCCGCTGCCAGTATGCTGTTCTCCAATCTGGGGCTGGCAGAGATCCTGCGCTTGTCCATCCCGGTGCTCAATGCGCTATACCCGGTGGCCATTGTGCTGATCGTACTTTCCTTCGTGCCCGGGCTGGAACAGCGCCGCCGGGTCTACCCGCTGTGCATTGGCTGCACCGCCGTGCAGAGCATTGCCGCCGCGTTGCCGCTTGGCGCACTTTCTGCCCTTGCCAACGCCCTGCCACTGGCGGCACTGGGCTTTGGCTGGGTGCTCCCGGCTGCCGCCGGGCTGCTGGCAGGCATTCTTTTAAGCAGAACTGAAAAATAATAGGAGATTTTACTATGATCCAGCCCATCATGCACGACCCGCTGTTTCTGGCGCAGAAGTCCGCCCCCGCCACCCCGGAGGATGCCCCTGTTGCGCGGGACTTACTGGACACCCTGACCGCACACGCCGACGGCTGTGTAGGCATGGCTGCCAACATGATCGGCGTGCTCAAGCGCATCATCGCAGTGGAGGCCGAGGACGGGTATCTGGTGCTGTTCAACCCGGTCATCCTGAAAAAATCCGGCCAGTACGAAGCCGAGGAGGGCTGTCTTTCGCTGGAGGGTGTGCGAAAAACAAAGCGCTACCAGAGCATCAAGGTGCAGTATCAGACCATGGACGGCAAACCGCGCATCAAGACCTTTACCGGCTGGACGGCGCAGATCATCCAACACGAGATCGACCATTGCGATGGGATCTTGATTTAAGTTTTTTACCACGCACAAAGCCCCCGGGGGTGTGACCCCCGGGGGCTTTGCTATACTGTAACAGAGATGTCGAAATTTTAGCCCTTGACGCCACCAAGAGCAACGCCGCGGACGATGAACTTGGACAGCAGCAGGTAGACGACGATGACCGGCAGAATGGCGATGGCCACCATCATGTACACCTTGCCCATATCGAACTTCAGGAAGTCCGCGCTGCGCAGCTGGGCGATCAGGATCGGCAGGGTCTTTTTGTCGGCAGTGTCCAACACCAGAGCCGGGATGAAGTAGTTGTTCCAGCTGGCCACGAAGGAGAAGATGGCCTGCACAGCCAGAGCCGGCTTCATGATGGGCAGCACGATCTTATTAAAGGTATAGAACTCGCCTGCACCGTCAATGCGGGCGGCCTCCACGATCTCCATGGGAAGGGAGGCGTCCAGATACTGCTTCATGAAGAAGAACACGGTAGGTGCCGCAATGCTGGGAACGATCAGCGGGATGAAGCTGTTTTTCAGCCCCATCTTGGAGATCAACTGCAGAAAGCCCAGTGCGGACACCTGTGTGGGCATGGTCATGATGAGCAGGATCAGGGCAAAGGCAGCCTTTTTGAATTTGAAGTTATAGGCGTAGATGCCGTAGGCCGTCAGTGCCGAAAAGTAGACGCTGAGCGCTGCCGAGCAGGCAGACACCAGCAGGCTGTTACGGATGCCGCTTATCACAGGGATGTTGGCGTCCGTAAGCACGTTGCGGAAGTTTGTGATGATGGACTTGCCCGGCATCAGCGAGAAGCCCTTCTGGATCTCGAAGTGGGTGCGGGTGGAGTTGATGATCAGCACATAGAAGAAGAACAGGCACAGAAAGCTGATCAGCACCAGCACCAGATAGCACCACGCACGGCGGGCGGTCAAGATCGCCTTTTCGGACTGGTTTTTAGGCGTATGTGCCATACTTATTTCCCTCCTTTGGCAGCAGCCTTTTTGGCTGCCTTCAGTTCCTTGCGCTGAGCCTTGGTCAGGCCGTCATCTTCCTTGGTCAGCGAGAAGTACACGACGACGCACAGCACTGCACACACAAGGAACAGCACCACAGATACTGCACCGGCCATGCCGTAGTTCTTGCTGAACAGGTGGTTGTTCAGGTACATGATCATGGTGGTGGAGGTACGGTCGGGGCCGCCCTTGCCGTTGGTCAAAATCTGCGGCACATCGAACATCTGCAAGCCGCCGATCATGGAGGTGATCATTACATAGACCAGAATGGGGCGGATCAGGGGCAGGGTGATCTTCCAGAACATCTGGTTCGGGGTGCAGCCGTCCAGCTCTGCGGCCTCGTACAGGGTGGGGTCCACGCCCATAATGGCTGCCATCAGCATGATGGTGGTGTTACCGAACCACATCAGGAAGTTCATCAGGCCCACAAGGCCACGGTTGCCCCACACGGTATTCAAAAAGCTGATGGGGGTCTTGATCCAGCCCATGCTCAGCAGCACTGCGTTCACCGGGCCGTTATCCGAGAACAGGGCGAAGAACAGCATTGCGAAGGCCGAGGCCATGATCAGGTTGGGCATGTAGATGACCGTCTTGAAGAAGGTCTGTCCCTTCAGCTTCAGTCGCAGGTCGGTAAACCATGCCGCCAGCAGCAGCGAGACGATGATCTGCGGGACGAAACCGATGATCCAGAGGATCAGCGTGTTGCTGAAATACTTGGGCAGATCGGTCGCGAACAGGGTGATGTAGTTTTTCAGGCCCACAAAGCTGGGTCCGATGATCTTCAGACCGCTGCGGTAATACTCAAAAAAGCTGTAATAGATGGTGGATGCCAGAGGGATCAGCTGGAATACCGCGAAGATGATAAAGAACGGTGCAATGAAGATATAGCCCCATTTCGCGTAGCTGATCGACCCTTTCTTCTTTGTTTTTTCTCCCATGAGATCTCCCTCCTGCCGGGTCACAGCAAAACCAAAGGGGCGGGCGAGATACGCCGCCCGCCCCTTTGCTTCAATTTTCAGTTCGGAGTAAAACCGCTTATGCGGGCCATACCACGTCGGTCAGCTCGGGGTACTTCTCCTTGATGGCGGTCTCGAAGTTTGCCTTGGCGGCATCCTCCTCCACGTTGCCGGTGAAGTAATCCTTGAAAGCGTTCTGGAAGCTCTCGTTCAGGCCCTGATCGTACGGGCCGGCGTTGGACATATCGATCTTGGTTGCAGCCTCTGCAAACAGAGCGATGTGGTTCTGGCCGCCGAGGAAGTCGGACTTGTAATCGCTGTTGGCGATCTCGTTCATGGCCTTCTCGTTGTTGGTGTAGTCCTGCGTATCCATGGTGATCTGCTTCATGATGGCTTCATCGCAGGTCAGCTTCAGCATAACGTCCTTGATGGTCTCAAGGTTGTCGCTGCCGGCTGCGCCGCAGATCCAGGTGCCGCCCCAGTAGTAGGGCTGAGGGCCTTCGCACACAGCGTAGTCGCCGTAGATGCCATTGCCAACCTCTTCCTTGCCGCCCTCAGCGGTAGGAGTTGCCAGAGAGTTGCCCAGCAGGGTGAAGTTGATGCCCCAAGTGGAGTAGAAGAAGCCGAACACCTTACCGGTGGGGCCCTGATCGGAAGCCCACTGGCTGTCCCACAGGCTGGACTTGTTGTTGTAGCCCTTGTCGGTGTACTCCTTGGTCTGATCCACCCACTTCATCAGGTTCTCGTCCACGGTAACGGTGGTGCCGGTGACCCAGGGTGCGGAGACGTTGTTGGAGAAGGTGCGGTATGCATCATCGAAGCCGGACAGCATCTTGTAGCCCTTGGCAGCAGCCTTAGCAGCTACATCGTTGAACTTATCCCAGTCGGACAGGTAGGTCTGCACTTCAGCGGGGTCATCGGTGCCCAGCACCTCCTTGGCAATGCTGCGGCGGTATGCGAACAGACCCGGGGTAGCCTGCCAGGTGGTGCCGCGCTGGCTGCCATCCACAGAAACGATGTCCTTGGTGTACTGGTACTGACCAGCCAGATCGGAATCGGTCAGGCCGATATCCTTCTTGACATCCAGAACGTAGTCGGAATCCACATACTTCAGAGCGTAGTCAGCCTCGATCAGGAAAATGTCGATCTTGTCGTCATCGGCAGCGGAATCCTGATTCAGCAGAGCCTCGTCCAGCTTGTTCTGGTAGTTGTTGTTCTCGTTGGCGTTGATGGTCCACTTCACGGTGGTGCCGTCCTTCAGGGTGGTGGTGGACTTGTCGGCTGCGATCTCCTTGACCTCGGGATAGTAGTCGTTGAAGCGGCTCTGGAACTCATCATTCCAGCACCAGATGTTCAGCACCTTGCCCTCGGCGGAAGCGGGAGCGGCTGCAGAGGATGCAGGAGCCGCAGAGGAAGCAGCAGTGCTGCTGGAAGAACCGCCGCCGCAGGCTGCCAGAGCAGCACCAACAGTCACGACACCGGAAGCGAGCAGGAAATTACGACGAGAGATCTTTTTCATAAGGGTAAACCTCCTTCATGGTTTTCCATTAAAAAATTCATTCTCAAAAACTCCGCGCCGGGAGTTATGGGTCTTTGTTAAAGGATGCGGACGGAGCCGCCGTCCAGCAGTTTGCCGGACACCCGGATCTGCTCCGGCAGGGTCACACGCGGATGCTCGATCAGCTCGATCAGCTTATCCGCTGCCAGCCTGCCAAGGGATTTTGTGTTCTGCTGGTAGGTCACCAACGAGGGTTTGACCACCCGGGAGAGATAGATTCCATCGTACCCCATCACCGAGATATCCTCCGGGATGCTCAACCCCGCTTCGGCCAGGGCGTTGTAGCCGCCCAGTGCGGAAAAGTCATCCGGGAAGATGATGCAGGTGGGCCGCTGCGGCAGTGCCAGCAGCGCCCGGGTTTCCTCTGCGCAGCGGTCCACATCGTGGTACACACCGCAGCGGACGTACTCCTCCGGCACCTTCAGCCCCAGCTCCTCGCAGGCCTGATAGAAGCCTGCCAAGCGGTTCTCGGTAACGGCGGTCTTTTCGCCGTGGATGAAGGCGATGCGCCGGTGTCCGCAGGCCCATGCCTGCTGTACCAGAGCCTTTGTGCCCGCCACGTTGTCTGAAAGGATCGCCATCCGGTTGTTGAACACATGGTCGATAGTCACCACCGGCACATCGCCGTTGACCAGCTCCACCACCTGCGGATCGTAAAAGTTCACACAGGCGATCACCACGCCGTCCACACCCCGGTAGTGGCAATGTTCCAGATAGCTCATGGACCTGCCGCTGATGTTGTGGTTGATGAAGGTGATATCGTAGCCGCGCTTTTCCGCTTCTACCTTGAAGCTGTCCAGCACTGCGGAGAAGTACTCGTGGGTCAGGCCGCTCTGTTTTTCATCTACGAACAGAACGCCTAAGTTATAGGTACGGTTGGTTTTCAGCGCCCGGGCCGCTGCGTTGGGCAGGTACCCCATGCGGCGGGCCGCTGCACGGATGCGCTCCCGCGTGGCCGGTGCGATATCCGGCTGGTCGTTTAAAGCCTTGCTGACGGTTGCGACGGATACGCCGCATTCTTTCGCCAGATCCTTCAGGGACGGCATCTTTTAGCCTCCTTCCGAGGATAGGAGCAGCGGGATGTTTCTCGCGAGTTCCTTAATCGTTTTCGCAACCTCAATATATCGCATTCTGTACCAAAAATCAAGCGGAAACGCAAAAGTTTTAGCTCAGCTGCATCACTTTTGGCATTTTGTTCCAATACGGCCTGTAAGAATTGTGCATCTCGATTCACTTTCGTTACATTTCGATTAAAACGAAAAAATTTTCGTTGCAGTTTCGTTATGGTTTTCGGTGCCGGAGGCCGTATGTATATATTACTTTTAAAATGGGGTTTCGGGTCTTTCGTTCGCCCTTTCGCCGGTGTACGCCGTGCCGAAAGTCCCAGAAAACTGCCGGGGCTTCGCAGATTATTTTAAAATTTCCGTTGAGATTTTTGCAAAAAGCTCTTGCATTTTTCGGTGGGATACGGTATGCTTAGCGTGATGAGATTGCTTCTTTCGCAGTGTCTTAATCGTTTTCGTTCATCGACACACTGCCCGCCCGACAAGGCGCAGTTTTAAGGAGGAAGCATTATGAAGTTCGGATATTTTGATGACCAGAATAAGGAATACGTCATCACCACCCCGCAGACGCCCCTGCCCTGGATCAACTACCTTGGCAGTGAGGACTTCTTCAGTCTGGTCTCCAACACAGCGGGCGGTTACAGCTTTTACCGGGACGCCCGGATGCGCCGCCTGACCCGCTACCGCTACAACAATTCCCCGCTGGACATGGACGGCCACCGGATCTACATCAAGGATGGCGAAACCGTATGGAACCCGGGCTGGCAGCCCACCAAGACCCCGCTGGACAGTTACAGCTGCCGCCACGGTCTGGGCTACACCATTCTGGAGGGCAAAAAGGACGGCGTGACCGCCCGGCAGGAGCTGTTCGTCCCCAAGGGGGATGCCTGTGAGCTGGACCGGGTGACAGTGTGCAACGGCAGCACCGTTATCAAGGAGCTGGACCTGTTCAGCTATGTGGAGTTCTGCCTGTGGGATGCCGTGGACGACAGCTCCAACTTCCAGCGCAACTACTCCACCGGTGAGGTAGAGGTAGAGGGCAGCGTGATCTACCACAAGACCGAGTACCGCGAGCGCCGCAACCACTACGCCGTGTTCTGGGCAAACTGCCCGGTGGACAGCTTCGACACCACCCGGGATGCCTTTTGCGGCGTATACGGCGGCCCGGCAGATCCGCAGGCCGTCCGCGCCGGACACTGCTCCGGCAGCATTGCCCACGGCTGGGCACCGGTGGGTGCGTTGCACATCCACCTGACCCTCGCCCCCGGCGAGAGCCGCAGCATCCTGTTCGGTCTGGGCTACATCGAGAACCCGCAGGAGGAGAAGTTCATTGCCCCGGGCGTCATCAACAAGACCCGCGCCCACGCCATGATGGAGCGCTACGCCACCGATGCACAGGTCGATGCCGCCCGCGCCGCCTTGCGCACCCACTGGGAGCAGCTGCTGTCCACCTACCATCTGGAATCCGGCGAGGAAAAGCTGAACCGCATGGTCAACATCTGGCACCAGTACCAGTGCATGGTCACCTTTAACATGAGCCGCTCTGCCAGCTACTACGAAAGCGGCACCGGACGCGGCATGGGCTTCCGGGACAGCTGTCAGGATCTGCTGGGCTTTGTGCACATCATCCCCTCCCGCGCCCGGGAGCGCATTCTGGATATTGCCGCCACCCAGTTTGAGGACGGCAGCGCCTACCACCAGTACCAGCCCCTGACCAAAAAGGGCAACCGGGATATCGGCACCGGCTTCAACGATGACCCGCTGTGGCTCATTGCCGGTACCGCCGCCTACCTGCGGGAGACCGGCGACTGGTCTATTCTGGAAGAACAGGTACCCTTTGATAACGACGCCACCAAGGCGCAGACCCTGATGGAGCACCTGCGCCGCAGCTTCAACTTTACCTGCACCCATCTGGGTCCCCACGGTCTGCCGCTGATCGGCCGCGCCGACTGGAATGACTGCCTGAACCTGAACTGCTTCTCCGAGCACCCGGGCGAGAGCTTCCAGATCACCGGCCCCAGCGAGGGTCCTGTGGCCGAAAGCGTTTTCATTGCCGGTATGTTCGTCAAGTACGGCCACGAATACGCCCAGCTGTGCGACCATCTGAATCTGACCGAGGAGGCCGCTGCCGCCCGCAAGCACATTGATGCCGTGGAGCAGGCCACCCTGACCGCCGGTTGGGACGGCGCATGGTTCCGCCGTGCCTACGATGCTTTCGGCAAGCCCGTCGGCAGCAAGGAATGCACCGAGGGTCAGATCTTTATTGAGCCGCAGGGTATGTGCGTCATGGCCGGCATCGGCAAGGAGAGCGGACAGGCCGCGCAGGCGCTTGCCAGCGTGGAGGAGCGGCTGGACACCAAATACGGCGTGGTGCTGCTGCAACCCGCCTATACCAGCTACCAGCTGAATCTGGGCGAGATCTCCAGCTATCCTCCGGGATACAAGGAGAACGCCGGTATCTTCTGCCACAACAACCCGTGGATCAGCTGCGCCGAGGCAACGCTCGGCCACGGTGACCGCGCCTTTGCAGTGTACCGCAAGACCTGCCCCGCCTACATCGAGGACATTTCCGAGATTCATCGCACCGAGCCCTACGTTTACAGTCAGATGGTAGCCGGTAAGGACGCCCCCACCTTTGGTGAAGCCAAAAACAGCTGGCTGACCGGCACAGCGGCATGGACCTTCTTCAACATCAGCCAGTACATTCTGGGCATCCAGCCCACCTTGGATGGCCTGAAGGTAGACCCCTGCATTCCTCACACTCTGTCCGGCTTTACCGTGACCCGCCGCTTCCGCGGTGCGGTGTACCACATTACGGTGGATAACGCCGCCGGGGTGCAGCACGGCATCAAGGCCGTTACCGTGGACGGCAAGGCCATCTCCGGCAACGTTCTGCCGCTGGCTGCCGCCGGGACTGAGGTAACGGTGCAGGTGACCATGGGTTAACCCGACTTTTTCTGCTTTTTCATATTATTCTCCTTTCTGTGACCAAAGCCGCTGCGCAGACCCCTGCACGGCGGCTTTGGTTTCTATCTCCCCTCTTGCATTTTTGGGGAAAGAGGTGTAGAATACAGTCACAATCAAACACAGGGGAGCTCGTGCAGCGGGCTGAGAGGAAGTATAGCAAGCTTCGACCCTTTTACCTGATGCGGATAATGCCGCCGTAGGAAGTCATACCCTTTATGATTTTTTGCAGGAGGAGCCGTGCCGGGCTCCTCCTGTTTTTTTGTACCTCTGCGGAGGTTCCGCAGCCGGCTGAGGGGGAGCGCCCTGAGCCTTGGATGAATGCAGCGATGGGAAGCCGTGTTCCGGCGTGAGAGGAAGCCAGTAAGCTTCGACCGCACCTTCCGTACCTGTTCCCGCCTTGTTGCGGGCACGGGCTGTTTTATTGCGGGAGCGTCGGCATTCGTCCTGCGCTGCCGCAGATGGTTGAAAAGGAGCTAATTTATCATGAAGAATCTTTCTGTCAAAAAGCTTGCCCTCGCCGGTATGTTCTGTGCCCTGTGCGTAGTGGGCAGCGTGTTCAGCTTTCCCATGTTCGGCAGCAAGTGTGCCCCGGTGCAGCACATGGTCAACGTGCTGTGCGCCGTTCTGCTGGGGCCCTGGTGGGGCGTGGGCGTAGCCTTTGTGGCTTCCCTGCTGCGCAATCTGCTTGGTCTGGGCAGCCTGATGGCTTTCCCGGGCAGTATGTTCGGCGCACTGCTGTGCGGCCTTGCATATCACAAGACCAAAAACCTGATCGCCACCGTGGTGGGTGAGGTGTTCGGCACCAGCATTCTGGGCGGCCTGTGCGCATGGCCCGTGGCCATCTTCCTGATGGGCAAGAGCGCTGCGGATATCGCTTTCTACGCCTATATTGTGCCTTTCCTCATCTCTACCGCCGTGGGTGCGGTGATCGCCGGTGCTGTGGTGTTCAGCCTGCAGCGCTCCGGCGCTCTGCGCTCCATGCAGAACAGCCTTTCCTGAGCGGAGGTGCCGGGAATGCTCAAGACCGCCTTTGAGAACCTGCGCAGCCGCAGCCCTCTGATCCACAACATCACCAACTACGTCACCGTGAACGACTGCGCCAACATGGTGCTGGCCTGCGGTGCCTCCCCCATCATGGCCGATGATGCCGCCGAGGTGGAGGAGATCACCGCCATCTGCGGCGGACTGAACATTAACATCGGCACGCTGAACAGCCGCACCGTCACCAGTATGTTGTTGGCGGGCAAAAAGGCCAATCAGCTGGGTCACCCTGTGGTGCTGGACCCGGTGGGTGCCGGCGCTTCCCATCTGCGCACCGACACCGCCTTCCGCCTGCTGCGGGAGGTGCAGTTCACAGTGATCCGGGGCAACATCTCGGAGATCAAGACCCTTGCCTCCGGCGCGGGCACCACCAAGGGCGTGGATGCAGATGTAGCCGACAAGGTGACCGAGGAGAATCTGGACAGCGCCGTGGCCTTTGCCAAGGCTTTTGCCGCCCGCACCGGCGCGGTGGTGGCCATTACCGGCGCCATTGACATCGTGGCCGATGCACAAAAAGCCTACTGCATCCGCAACGGCAACGCCATGATGAGCAGCATCACCGGCACAGGCTGTCAGCTTTCTGCCCTGACGGCGGCTTTTGTCACCGCCAACCCCGGCCACCCGCTGGAAGCTGCCGCTGCGGCGGTATGCGCCATGGGTCTGGCGGGTGAGATCGCCCACCAGCGGCTCACCCCGCAGGACGGCAACGCTACCTACCGCAATTACATCATTGATGCCATTTACAACATGACCCCCGAACAGCTGGAGAAAGGCGCAAACTATGAAGTGCGATAAACACACCATGCTCCTGTATGCGGTGACCGACCGTGCATGGGTGGGCGAGCAGACTTTGTATCAGCAGGTGGAAAGTGCCCTGAAGGGCGGTGCTACCTGTGTGCAGCTGCGGGAAAAGCAGCTGGGCGACGCCGATTTTTTGCAGGAGGCCATCCAAATCCACGCTCTGTGCCAGCAATACGGTGTGCCGCTGTTCATCAACGATAACGTGGAGGTGGCCTTGCAGTGCCACGCCGAGGGCATCCATGTGGGGCAGGACGATATGTCCGCCGCACAGGTGCGCCAGCGCGTGGGTGACGGCGTGATGATCGGCGTTTCCGCTCACACAGTGCAGGAAGCACTGGACGCTGTGGCGCACGGTGCGGACTACCTTGGCGTAGGCGCGGTATTTGCCACCCACACCAAGACGGACGTAAGCGAGATGCCCCGGCAGACCCTGCTGGACATCTGCAACGCCGTGGATGTGCCGGTGGTAGCTATTGGCGGCATCCACAAGGAGAACATTCTGCAGCTCAAGGGCACCGGCGTGGACGGCGTGGCGCTGGTAAGTGCTATCTTTGCCGCAAAGGACATCGAGGCCGAGTGCCGCGAACTGCGTGCCCTTTCGGAGCAGATCATAAAGTAAGCTATCATCCCGCGGCAAACCGGGGGCACCACCTTGGGCCGCGTTACAAAATTCATGGAGAAAACCAACATGAAAAGCGTTTTTTGCGCAGGTGCCGGCATCCAGAGCGTACTGTTTTTTCTGAATGACGGCTACCTACCACTACATCTGTATGACCAGCACCCTGCTGTTCAGAGATAAACTGTCATTTGGAGGAACACAGCGTATGCAGACTTATACCACCCAGATGGATGCCGCCCGCAAGGGCATCATCACCCCGGAGATGGAGATCGTAGCCAAAAAGGAATACCGCACCACCGAGGAGATCCGCCAGTGGGTCGCCGAGGGCAAGGTAGCCATTCCCGCCAACAAGCACCACAAGTGCCTGAACCCCGAGGGCGTGGGCTCCATGCTGCGCACCAAGATCAACGTGAACCTTGGCGTCTCCCGCGACTGCAAGGACTACAACATTGAGATGCAGAAGGTGATGAGCGCCGTGAACATGGGCGCAGAAGCCATTATGGATCTGTCCAGCCACGGCAACACCCAGCCCTTCCGCCAGAAGCTGACCCACGAGTGCCCGGTGATGATCGGCACTGTGCCGGTGTATGATTCGGTCATCCACTACCAGCGGGATCTGGCAGAACTGACCGCACAGGACTTCATCGATGTGGTACGCCTGCACGCAGAGGACGGTGTGGACTTTGTTACCCTGCACTGCGGCATCACCCGCAAGACCATCGAGCAGATCCGCAAGCACAAGCGCAAGATGAACATCGTGAGCCGCGGCGGTTCTCTGGTGTTTGCGTGGATGAGCATGACCGGCAACGAGAACCCCTTCTACGAGCACTTTGACGAGATCTGCGAGATCTGCGCCGAGCACGATGTGACCATCTCTCTGGGCGATGCCTGCCGTCCCGGCTGTCTGGCTGACGCCACCGACGTGTGCCAGATTGAAGAACTGGTGCGTCTGGGCGAGCTGACCAAGCGCGCATGGGCGCACAACGTGCAGGTGATGGTAGAAGGCCCCGGCCATGTGCCCCTGAATCAGGTCGCTGCCAACATGGAGGTGCAGAAGAGCATCTGCATGGGCGCCCCCTTCTATGTGCTGGGACCTCTGGTCACCGATATCGCCCCCGGCTACGACCACATCACCGCTGCCATCGGCGGCGCAGTGGCAGCCGCCAGCGGTGCAGCCTTCCTGTGCTATGTGACCCCCGCCGAGCATCTGGCTCTGCCCAACGTAGATGACGTAAAGCAGGGCATCGTGGCCTCCAAGATCGCCGCTCACGCCGCCGACATCGCCAAGGGCATCCCCCACGCCCGGGACATTGACGACAAGATGGGCGATGCTCGCCGCGTACTGGACTGGGATGCACAGTTTGCCTGCGCGCTGGACCCCGAGACCGCCAAGGCCATCCGCGACGCCCGCCTGCCCGAGGACGACCACAGCGACACCTGCAGCATGTGCGGCAAGTTCTGCGCTGTGCGCAGCATGAACAAGGCGCTGGCCGGTGAATACATCGATATCCTGTAAGCTTTCCCCGCGCTGAAAGGCGCTTCTTCCTCCGGGACTGCTGCACAAACCGTGCGGCAGTCCCTTTTTTGTAGGACGATTTAAAATGCCCTCCGCTTAAGCTCTGGGCACATTCAGCGGAATTATTATTTTGCATTTGCTGCACTGCGTTCAGTTTGGTCAATCTATTCTATCAATTTTTTAGATTTTACAATTCTTCTGTGCTGTACTATAATGAAGTAACGACTTTGTTTTTCAAAAGTACAGGAGGCTGTTTTCTTGATAGTTGATCTGATCGAAGCGCTTTACCGCCTGCTGTGGGGCGATTTATTCACCCTGCCAGTGGCGGGCGGCATTGGCATCTCCTTCATGGTGGTGCTTCTGTTTGCAGCCGGTATCGGCTTTACCCTGCGCACAAGGCTGCTGCCGGTGCGCCTGTTCCGGGATATGATCGGCGCGGTGTGCGAAAAAAAGCAGGCTGCGGGCGGGCTTTCCTCCTTCCAGACACTGGTCATCTCCACCGCCACCCGGGTAGGCATGGGCAACCTTGTGGGCGTGGTGGCCGCTGTTTCGGCGGGCGGTGCGGGCGCGGTGTTCTGGATGTGGGTCACCGCCCTGCTGGGTGCTTCCACCTCCTTTGTAGAGTCCACTCTGGCGCAGAAGTACCGCGTACCGGACCCGCTGTACGGCGGCTGGCGGGGCGGCCCGGCCTACTACCTTCATGTGCTGGCAGAGCGCAAGCGGGGCAAAAAGCTCAAGCGCTCGGTGTGCGCAGCGCTGTTTGCAGTGTCCGGTCTGATCTGCTGGTGCGGCATCAGTCAGGTGATTTCCAACTCGGTCAGTTCTGCCTTTGAAAACGCCTTTCACGTCCCGCCGCTGGCCACTACCGTGGTGCTTACCCTGCTGGCGGCGCTGATCGTGCTGCGCAAAAACGCCACCGTAAAAAGCCTTGACTTTATCGTGCCGGTCATGGCGGTGTGCTACTTTGTCATCACAGTGGGCATCGTGGTGCTGAATCTCCGGCAGCTGCCCGCCGTGCTGGCACGCATCTTTGCCGAAGCCTTCGGCCTGCGTCAGGTGGCCGCAGGCGGCTTTGGCGCAGTGCTGATGAACGGTGTCAAGCGCGGGCTGTTCTCCAACGAAGCGGGCAGCGGCTCTGCCCCCTGCGCCGCTGCCGCTGCCGAGTGCGACGACCCGGTAAAGATGGGTCTTGTGCAGGCGCTGGGCGTATTGATCGACACGGTGGTCATCTGCAGCTGCACCGCCTTTCTGATGCTGCTGGTGCCGCAGGAGATCACCGCCGGGCTGACCGGCATGGATCTTTTGCAGACCGCCATGCAGTACCATCTGGGCAGCTTTGGCATCGTGTTCATTGCGGTGATCTTAGCGCTGTTCAGCTTCTCCACCTTTCTGGGGGTGCTGTACTACGCCCGGGGCAATGTGGCCTACCTGTGCGGCGACAACTGGTGGAGCCAGACCGCCTACAAGCTGCTGGCGCTGGCCATGCTGCTGGTGGGCGGTACACAGGCCTACACCGTGGTGTGGGATCTGGGCGATGTGGGCATCGGGCTGATGACCATCTTCAATATGCTGGCGCTCGTTCCCCTTTCCGGCGAAGCGCTGACCGCCCTGAACGACTACGAAAAGCGCAAGAAAATAAAATAAGATCACAAAAACGGGCTGCTGCACAAAGTTCTGTGCAACAGCCCGTTTTGTAATATGCTAAAACTTTCAGCTATGCTGCTTCAGGGCGCAGACAGCGATGCTCAATGCGCTCCATGCGGCCTGATACATCAGCACCGTGGCGATGGACAGCTGCCAGATGCTGCCCGCATAGGTCAGCAGCACCGCAATAAACACCGAGAAGCATACCGACACCAGCTGCACCGTGGTGGCGCTGGTCTCGGCATTCTGTGCCTGATCTGCGGCCTGCAAGCCGCCGGTCAGGCTGGCAAAGCCCCTGTGGTGGTACAGGCAGCACTTGGGCTTTGCCGGGGCTGCATCGGCGGCTTCAATAGCCTGACACTGGTCGCCGTCCAGTACCGTGACCATGCCCTCCGGCAGATGGTAGGTCTCGGTGATGTGCCGCGCCGTCAGGCTGGGGTCCTTGCTGGTGACCAGCAGACGGATGTTCTCCTTTTGCAGAGAAGCAAGACTGCGTGCCACATTGCGGCCGCCCACATAACGCAGCACGAACATGGCGTGCAGGTTGCCGGACACTGCCAGATACAAAATTTGCAGCTCGCCATTTTTGGAGTGGCTGTCCTCGTAATCCTGCTCCGGCAGGGTAACGCCCTCCTGCTCCATGTAGCGGCGGGTGCCGATGAGGATGCGGTTATTGTCGCACCACGCCGAGAAGCCCAGTCCGGTGTGCTGCTCCAGATCCTTGACCGGGAACAGGATATCGGTGCGGTCCTCGATGATCTGGCGGAACAGCCCGCGCAGGGTGTCGCAGCTCTCGTTCAGTACACTTGCCGCATATAGGATGGCGCGGTCGATGCGGCCGCCCTTGAAGATGCGGATATCCTCCAGCGTCACGCTGTCAGCGGTAAACAGGTCATCGGCATCCAGCTCAATGGTGTCGATGCCGCCCAGCTCCTCAATGGCTGCCCAGCCGGGCACCACAGCGCCCACAGCGGCGGCAGCTCTTTGCAGCCGCAGCGCCGCCAGACCGGGTACCAGCACCGAGGAAAGGGGTGCGCCCATGCACAGCACGGCAGCAGCCGCAGCCACAGCGCAGTTGATGCCGCCGCCGAACAGCAGGAAGGCTACGCCGCTGAGCACTGCCGCCGCCAGCAGAACACAGGCCACCTTGCGGGCGCGGCGCTCGCTGGCGCGCTCGCTGAGACTCTGCTCCACAAAGTCATCGCTGGCGGTCTGCACCGGGCGGCTCAGCAGCACCCACGGGTCCTTCTGCTCCAGATCCCGGGCGAGGGCGCGGATCAGGTCTTTATCGCGGGTACGGTAAGCACCCCGCAGTTCGCCGCCCTCTGCCGCCAGCGCGTAGCCGCCCTGCACGGCAGACAGCATCACCCGGCTGCCCACCAGCGCCAGAAACAGCCCCAGCGCTGCCATACCGGTCAGCAGACCGATGCCCTCGGTGCTACGGTAGGCGTTGGCATTCAGCATGGCCACCACCGCCTGCAGCAGCGCTGCCACAGCAGCCAGCGCGGGCATGGTGTCCGCACTGGGACGGCCGCGCAAACCGGTCAGACCGTCCCGCAGCACCGGGTAGCCCACAAACAGGCTGGCGGCAAACAGCAGCAGATTGGCGGCATAGAACGCCGCCGGGGCAGCGTCCGGGTCCAGCACCGAAAGCGGCGGCAGCAGACGCTCTGCCGTCAGCCCAAGGTGCAGCAGCACCACGGCCAGAATGCCAGCCAGCACACACCGCAAGGTCAGCTCTGCGGCCATGTGGTGCAGTTTGTCAGCGATGGATTCCGGCACAGTTTCCTCAGTAGGAACAGCTGCTTCCGGCGCGGTCTCCGGCTGTGCCGGGGCGGCGGGGGCAGCATCTGCCGGTGCGGGAGCCGGCTCAGCAGGAGCGTCGTCCTGCTCCAGCGGGAGCAGCGGCAGGCTCATGGTATCCTCTTTTTCCGGCTTGCGGGCAGCGGGCTTTTCGTCCTCTGCTGTGCCGAACATCTGGAAAATAGACTTTTTCTCAGGCTTTTTCGGCAGCGTTTCCGGGTCTGCCGGAGCGCTGGCAAACACCACCGGCGGCAACTCCTCGGCGGCGTTCTGTGCAGCCTTTGCCGGGGCTTTCTCCGGCTCTGCCGCAGGCTGTGCAGGCGCGGGCTGCACCTTGGGCTGCGGCGCTGCCTGTACGGGCTTTGCGGGCTGCGGGGCAGGCTTTGCCTTGCCGCTCATGCCGTTGAGCATATCCTTCAGCTGCTGCATCTCCCGCTGCTCCAGTTCCTCCTGCGGCAGCAGCGTCTCCGGGGCGTTCTTCGCCTTAGGCTGCTTTTGGGGGGCTGCAACAGGCTGCGGCACCGGCTGGGGTGCAGGCTTTTCCGGCTCCGGCTTCATGGCAGCAGCCGCCTTGGGTGCAGGCACCGGCTCTGCAGGGACGGCCTTGGCAGGCTCTGGGCTGGCGGGCTGCATCGGCATTGCCGGAACAGGGTCTGCGGTACGCAGTTCCAGCGCCATGTCCTCCTGCTCCGGCTGTACCGGCTTTGCATCTGCCCCCAGCAGGATCTCGCCGGTGGGGATCTCCAGCACAGGCTGTGCCGGGGCGGGCGTCTCTTCCTTGTCGTGGCTGAACAGCTTGCCCAGCAACCCGGCCTTGGGCTTTTCCTCCACCGGGGCAGGCTCGTCCCGGCGGGTCATCTCCTCGGGCAGATCAATCACACTGGTGCTGAAAAAGTTGCGGAAACGCTCCTCTGCCGAGAGCTCCCCCGCCTGCTTGCCCTTGCGTTCATTTGTATTGTTCGGCATCCTTGTCCCTCCCACTGTTCTGGATGGAGTTTACCGCTTGTTTTATTCTTCTACGGCGCGCTGCGACTGGATCTCGTACAGGATAATGCCTGCCGCCACCGAAACGTTATAGCTGTCCACGCCGGTGCCGGGTGCAGCCATATCCAGCCGCACCACGCCGTCACACAGCTTCTTGACCAGCTGGGATACCCCGCTGCCCTCGCTGCCCAGTACCAGCGCGATGGGGCCGGTCAGGTTATTCTTGCGCAGAGACACGCCGTCCATGTCGGCGCAGTAGACAAACACGCCCTGCTCTTTCAGGCGGCGGATGGTCTCGCCGATGTTGGCCACACGCGCCACCGGCAGACGCTCGGCAGCGCCTGCGCTGGACTTGATCACGGTGGGGGTAACGGATGCGCCGCCACGCTTGGGGATGACGATGCCGTGGGCACCGCACAGCAGGGCGCTGCGCATGACTGCGCCCAGATTGTGAGGATCCTCAATGCCGTCGCTCAGCACCAAAAAGGGCGGCTCGCCCTTGGCTTTGGCTGCTGCCAGCAGATCCTCCACGGTCGCGTACTCGATCTCGCTGGCAAAGGCCGCCACGCCCTGATGGCTCTCGGTGCCGGTCATCAGGCGCAGCTTGTTGGGGTGCACCCGCTTGACCGTTGCGCCGGCCTCTTTGGCCAGCGCTGTATAGTATGCCGCCACTGCCGGAGCCATCCCCTCGGCAATAAGCACGGTATCCACACCGGAGCCGCTCTTGAGCAGCTCGGTCACAGGGTTTTTGCCGTAGATCAGGCTCTCGCTTTTCTGCTGCGGCTGCTCTGCATCGCGGCGCGGACGGCGCGGCTGGTTACGTTCTTCCATCTTTTTATGCTCCTTCCGTTCCGGGCGGGCGGTGCCGCGCCGGAGCGTTTTATTCTGTTTATGATAATCCAAGATAAAGTATACCATATCTCGCCCGGCTTCGCCACAAATTGCAGAGATTTTATTGCCCGGCGCTAAAATTTTTTCGGTAAAAAGCGTTCCTTCCTGCCGGTTTCGGCAGCTGTAAAAATGTTTTGCCCGCTGCCCGGTCGGCGGGGTGCAATTCCGCCGTTTTGCCAAGGTCAAAAGTTTTCCACAAAAAACGTCTATACATTCCGTAAACGCTCTGTAGTTTTTCCACAAGTTGAAAACTCGGTGGAAAGTGTGTAAAAGTCCAGTCATAGCGCCCGTTTTCCGGGTGGAATTAAACAGTTTCCACCGGGTTTTCAACAGCAGCTTCCCCCATATCTTAGCAAAAGTCTTACAATTTGTAAAATTCAAGTCGGAATTATGACAATTTTTTGAACCGGAAATTGTCCGCTTTTGCAATTTTCTCCAACATCATTTTGACGAATGTTAAAATGTGTTGAAAACCCGCGTCATCGATGCGCAAGGCAGATGTTGCAGCATATATGGATTTTTGTCGCCAGGCGCAGAACATTTCTGCCGCTGCTGCATCAGCCGCTTTGTGCCGTGCCTGTTCCGCAGCAGCTCTATGCAAGAAAAAGCGCCTGTTCGGATTGATTTTAGGCGCAGTTTGGGGTATACTAACCATGTGGGCTCGTTAAACCATGCACAATGCGGTGTGTGGCAGAGCCGGAACCCCGATAATTTTTGGAGGTAATGAATAATGTTGGTAAATGCAACCGAAATGCTGCTCAAGGCACGCGATGGCCACTACGGTGTGCCGCAGTTCAACATCAATAATCTGGAGTGGACCAAGGCAGTCCTGACCGCCTGCGAGGAAATGAAGAGCCCCGTCATTCTGGGTGTTTCCGAGGGTGCAGGTAAGTACATGACCGGCTTCAAGACCGTTGCCGCTATGGTCAGCGCCATGGTCGATTCCATGGGCATCACTGTTCCCGTTGCTCTGCATCTGGACCACGGCACCTACGAGGGCTGCAAGGCCTGCGTTGAGGCCGGCTTCTCCTCCATCATGTTCGATGGCAGCCACTACTCCATCGAGGAGAACGTGGAAAAGACCAAGGAGCTGGTTGCTCTGGCACACGCTCACGGCATGAGCATCGAGGCCGAGGTCGGCTCCATCGGCGGCGTTGAGGACGGCGTTGTAGGCGCTGGCGAGATCGCTGATCCCGAGGAGTGCGCAAAGATCACCGCTCTGGGCATCGACTTCCTGGCTGCCGGCATCGGCAACATCCACGGCGTCTACC
>ERZ1673730.985-NODE-985-length-25631-cov-5.926767_pt1 | contig 25631 bp, 26 predicted proteins | sample MGYA00580200_ERZ1673730 | MGnify/ENA primary metagenome ERZ1673730 (study PRJEB41218, sample SAMN15661761) | gut metagenome | host: Homo sapiens | place: Canada: London | collected 2015-08-20/2019-03-30 | study: EMG produced TPA metagenomics assembly of...
GGTCACTTCGAAACCGAGACGCAGGTCGGTGAAGCTGGGCTTGGTCCACATGGGTTTGTCCTCTTTATTGTTGGAAGGCACCGGCAGAACCGGCAGGTCGAGTTAAACTCAAGGGTGAAACACTCCGAATGATATTTTCGAAGGAGATTCTCCCCTGATTTGGCAGTGGGCCCGCGACATCTGTCGCGCCCTATCGCTACAGCTGTCCCATCGCTGCGACAGCCATTGCTCGGTTGCGCACACCGCTTCGTGCGGCGAGCTCTCTGACGCAGGGATGGGCGCCCCGTGCAGGGTGATTCGGCACAGCCCTTGCTCAGGCACTCATCGCCCGAGCCCCACCGTTCTAGACTAACCAATCTGCGGACCGGCCCTTCACGCCGCCAGTCCCCAACAACAACAATGCGCCGCAGTCCAACTGACGGCCGCCGGGAGTAACCATGCACCCACAATCCCTGGATAACTGCCCGAACGACCTTTCCGCCTTCATTGCCGATCACTTCGGCGAGCGTGATATCCAGCCCGAGAGCGCCATTGCGCGCTCCTGGTACCGCAGCGTGATGAAGCACCATCTCGATCCGCGTGCGCGGGCGAAAAAACACATCCTCACCGCCGGGGAAATCCGCGAACACCAGAGCCAGCACCAGAATTACTTGTCCATCGCCAGCCAGGGCGTCACCGGCCTTGCCCGGCGTGTGCTTCCGGCGGGCTTTGCGGTGCTGCTCAGTGACGAGAACGGCATCACCCTCGATGCGCGCTTGCCCAGCGAACGCGAACGCTACACTCAGGCCGGGCTGATTATCGGCGCGCGCTGGGACGAATCTATCGCCGGCACCAACGGCATCGGCACCGCCCTGGCCGCAGGCGAAGCGCTGACTATCCACCGGCAGGAACACTTCTTGGTCAGCAACTTCCGCCTGAGTTGCTCTGTGGCGCCGATTTTCGATGCACAACATCAGTTGCGCGGCTGCCTGAATGCTACTTGCCTGTACAACGATGGGCCCAAGAACGCACAGTATCTGACGCTGCAACTGGTAATCCTGTATGCGCGGCTGATCGAGAACGCTAGCTTCCGCCAGCGTTACCGCGACCGCCTGACGCTTTCGCTGAAAGTCCGCGACGAAGTTTCGGACTTGGCCAACGAACAGCTCATCGCCCTTGATGATCAGGGACGGGTGATCGGCGCTAACCACGCCGCCTTTACCGCCAGCCGGGGCGAACTGTTGGGCAGCCGGATCGAACAGCTGCTGGAAGCGGATGTCGATCAACTGCTCGACTTGAGCAAAGGTGGCGCACGCGGGATCCGCGTGCGCACCCTGGCCGACCACACGCTGGTGGACGTAGGTCTCCGTACACCGGCCAGCCCGACTCGCCGAAGTGCGCCGGTAGCCACCGCGAAGGGCCCAGAGCATCCCAACCTCACCCGCCTCGCCGGCGCTGACCCGCGCTTGCAGGAAGGAGTGCGCAAACTGCGCAAGGTGCTGGACAAAGGCATTGCCATCCTGATTACCGGCGAGACCGGCACCGGCAAGGAAGCGTTCGCCCGCGCTATCCATCAGGCCAGCTCGCGCCACGGCGGCCCCTTTGTGGCGTTGAACTGCGCGGCGATTCCGGAAAGCCTGATCGAGAGCGAACTCTTCGGTTATCGCGGAGGCAGCTTCACCGGTGCCAGCAAGAAAGGTATGAAGGGCAAGCTGGAGCTGGCCAATGGCGGGACCCTGTTCCTCGATGAAATCGGCGACATGCCAGCACACCTGCAGACACGTCTGCTGCGCGTGCTGGCCGAGCGCGAAATTCTCCCGCTGGGAGCTGAAGCGCCGGTATTGTTGGATGTACAGGTGGTTTCGGCGACGCACCAGAACCTCGCCGAGATGATCCGTGCCAAAGTCTTCCGTGAGGATCTGTTCTATCGCCTCGCTGGCATGACCCTGCAACTGCCCGCACTGCGCGAACGCAGCGACCGCGAGGCGCTGATCGACAGCCTGCTGGCAAGCCTGGGAGGCAACCTGCATCTGAACGCCGCCACACGCGAGTGCCTTCGCAACCATGCGTGGCCGGGCAACATCCGCCAGTTGCTGAACTGCCTGCGCTATGCAAGCGCCCTCGCCGAGGAGGAATGCATCGACCTGGACTGCCTGCCGATGGAGTTGCATCAGGCTGCCCCCGCCGTCATCACTGCGCCGAAACCGCAGAGTGACGCACTCTCCGCCCGCCTGGACGACGACGAAGCACGCCATCTGCTGGCGGCGCTGCGCGAGCGGCATTGGAACATTAGTGCAGTGGCGGAACAGTTCGGCATTGCCCGGTCGACCCTATATCGAAAGATGAAGAAGCATGGCATCTCGCAGCCTAATGCGCTGTACTGATCCTTTCCTTTTTCCCAGCGCTCGCATGGACCGAGCGCTGGGAAAAAGGAGCGAGCCGCACCTGGCAAGGACGGCCCACCCAGTAAAACACTGAAGGATTACTCCTTCCTGTAGCATCCGTGCCAAGCCCTCGCCCGCTAGCGGGAGAGGGCGCTCCTGCTCACTCCTGCGCATACACCACATGGGTATGGGTGTACTCATACAGTCCATGCTTACCGTCCGCGCCGCCGATTCCAGACTTGCGCGTACCAGCATGGAAACCCTGCATCGCCTCGAAGTTCTCCCGGTTGATGTAGGTTTCGCCAAAATCCAGCTCGCGACTGGCTTTGAGCGCTGCACTGAGGTTGCGGGTGTAGATCGAAGAAGTCAGACCATAGTCGCTGTCATTCGCGAGGGCGATGGCTTCGTCCAAATCGTCCACCACCTGAATCGGCAACACTGGGCCAAAGATCTCCTTACGCATGATTTCCATGTCTCCCTTGCAGCCGGCGAGCACGGTGGGCTGGTAGTGAAAGCCCTTGCCCAGGTCGGCCACGGCACCGCCGGTGATGACCTCCGCTCCCTGCCCGGTCGCGGTGCGAACCATCTGCGCGACCTTGTCTAGGCCGATCTGGTTGACTAGTGGGCCCATGTCCAGGTCGGACTGCTGGTTCGGATCACCGAAACGAGTAGTGGCCATGGCGGCGGCGACCTTCTCGATGAATTGATCGGCCACCTGGCGTTGCACGTAGACTCGCTCAGCGCAGTTACACACCTGTCCGGTGTTGATCACCCGGGAGGCCTTGATGGCATTCACTGCCAGTTCCAGATCAGCGTCGGCGAGGACGATGGCTGGGGCCTTGCCGCCCAGCTCCAAGTTCAGCTTGGTGATGTTCGGCGCGGCTGCAGCCATAATGCGCGCGCCGGTGGCGACACTGCCAGTGAAGCTGATCAAGTCAACGCCGGCATGGCTGGTCAACGCGGCACCGGCGCTGGCCCCTGTGCCGCCGACGACGTTGAAGACGCCGGTAGGTAGGTTAGTCTCGGCTACCAAACGGGCGAACTCAAAGCAGTTGATCGGTGTTTCTTCACTGGGCTTGATGACGATGGTGTTGCCGGTCAGCAGAGCCGGCGCCATCTTTCGGGCGATGAGGAAGAACGGGAAGTTCCACGGCAGGATGCCCGCCACCACCCCCAACGGTTTACGCAGCAGGAAGATGTGCTCGCCGACACGGTCGCTGGTCAATACCTCACCTTCCAGGCGTCGCGCCCACTCGGCCATGTAGTCGAGGTAGTCGGCGGTGAAGTTCACTTCCACCTCTGCCAGCGCCGGTACCTTACCCTGCTCGGCAGTGATGATCTTCGCCAGGCGCGGCGCGTTGGCACGTACTCTCTCGGCAATCCGGCGCAGGTAGCCGGCGCGCTCGATGGCCGGCTTAGCTGCCCAGGCTTTCTGTGCGGCACGGGCTGCGCCAATAGCGCTATCTACCTGAGCTGCGTTAGCCTCGGGGATGCGAGCCAGCAACTCGCCGTTGGCCGGGTTGTGCACCTCGATCACCGGCTCGCTTGCTACGAAGCGATTGTCTATATAATGCTGGTAAGTCGTTACTTCGGTCATGAATCAGTCTCCTGTTGAACTATCACTTGGCAGCGGTCTTCTGCTCTCCGGCCAATTGTTCCTTGAGGTCGTAAGCGCGCTTGATCAGATACTGGTGCACAGCCTCGGCCTGCTGCAGATCGAGGTGGCCTTGGAACGACGGCATGCCATCGGGAATGCGCCCACCATAGAGGATGCCGAGGAAGCGTTGGTGGTTTTCCGCGCTGAGGGTGCGCAGGTCAGGCACTACGCCGCCACTAATAGCGTTGATGCCATGGCATTGTGAGCAACTGGAGTTGAACAACTCGCGCCCCTGGTCGATCTGCGCGGAGGTGCCGGTCAGCACCGGCGGCTCGGGTTTGCGGCCGGCCCACTTGTAGTTGATGTTCGGCAGCTTGCTGGTGCCACCGAGCTTGTAGGTCAACACCTGGGCATTGGGCTTCACCCCGGCGCGGAGCGACAGCGCGCCAGCGAAAGTAGAGAAGGCGCCGCCCCAGCCGGCCATGAAAGTCACGTACTGCTCGCCGTCCACTTCGTAAGTGATGGGCGCGGCCATCACACCGGTGTTAGCCGGGGACTCCCAGAGCTTCTTGCCGGTCTCGGCCGCGTAGGCCACCACGCGACCATCGGCGGTACCCTCGAAGACCAGATTACCGGCGGTGCTCAAAGTGCCGCCATTGAAAATAGTGCTGTAGGGTACTTCCCAGCGCTTCTCCTGCTTCACCGGATCCCAGGCGATCAGCTTTCCGGTCCACGTATCAGCGATCTTGCGCAGGCCTTCAGGGTCCTCGGGCATCATTCCAGTGTTGACGTCGAGCTGGTAGATGCTCTTGAATTTGGAGCGTGGCGGCGCGCCGTCCACGTCCTGGTACATCGCTGACATGATGTGCGCCGGGATGTAGACCAGGCCGGTGTTGGGGTTGTACGACATGGGCTGCCAATCGTGGGCGCCCCAGAACGCTGGCTGGATAAGGCGCGCCTTCTTCTCCGGGTCCTTCCAGTATTCGGCGACCTTCTCATTGCGGATCGGCCGGCCGGTCTTCATGTCGATGCCGGTGGCCCAGTTGATCGGGATGAAGTTCTTCGCCGAGAGTAATTCGCCGGTCTCGCGATCGATGACATAGAAGAAACCATTCTTCGGCGCCTGCATCAGCACCTTGCGTTTCTTGCCGTCGATTTCAAGGTCTGCCAGCATAATGTGCTGGGTGGCAGTGTAGTCCCATGCATCGCCCGGCGTGGTCTGGTAGTGCCAGACGTATTCGCCATTGTCTGGGTTGATCGCGACGATGGACGATAGGAAGAGGTTGTCCCCCTTGCCTTCGCTGCGGATGCGCGGGTTCCACGAAGAGCCATTGCCGACGCCAATGTATAGCAGGTTTAGCTCGGGGTCGTAGGACATCGAGTCCCACACGGTGCCGCCCCCGCCCTGCTTAGAGTAATTGTCGCCGAACCAGGTCTTAGCCGCGATCTCCATGCCCTTGCCCTTGGGCATTTCCTTGGGGTCGCCGGGCACGGTGAAGAAGCGCCAGTCCTGCCTGCCGGTCTCAGCGTCATACGCGGTGACGTAACCACGCACACCGAACTCGGCACCGCCGTTACCGATAATCACCTTGCCCTTCACAATACGCGGCGCACCGGTGATGGTGATGCTACGCGACGGATCGGTGCGGGTGTCAACGCTCCACACGCGTCTCCCAGTCTTGGCATCAATAGCTTCCAGGCGCCCGTCTAGCACGCCGACGTAGACCTTGCCCTTCCACACTGCCACACCACGGTTGACCGCGTCGCAGCAGGCTTCACCCGCACGGCTGCGGTCGGATTGCGGGTCGTACTTCCACAGCAGTTCGCCGGTACGGGCGTCCAGCGCGTAGACAATGGAGAACGGTCCAGTGGTGTACATCACGCCGTCGACTACGATGGGCGTGGCCTCCACGCCACGGTCGATATCCAGCTTGTAGCTCCAGGCCAGGCCCAAGCCGCCGACATTGCTCTGGTTGATCTGCTTTAGCGGACTGTAGCGCTGCTCGTCGTAGGTGCGTCCGGTAGTCATCCAGTTGCCCGGTTCCTTGTCGGCAGCAGCGATGCGCTTGCCATCGACATTGGCCGGTCTCTCGGTGAGATTTTCAGCGGCGTGGAGGTTGGCGGACATATCGGCCATCGACAGCAAGGCGATCAGCAGGGAATGGCGCAGGGTGGATTGCAGGCGAACGGAAGGCACAGACAGGCCAATCGATCTCATGGCGGTTCTCCGATTCTTGTTGGTGCCGCAGATCGCTCGCCGCGGCTTGGAAGACTTGGAGCAACCACTGTGCCAGGGATGATGTGATGGGCTGGAGAGCTAGGATATCTAAGGCTTCAGGTGCTTTCTGCTGGATGCGTTGCGGGTATTGCGGGTGCTACAGGTGTTGCGCAGCAAGGAGACAGGTGTTGCACGAACGGAGCACGAGCGTGCTCTTATAGGAGCCGTTTTCTACACGAAACCAGATCATCGGAATCGAGTAGGAGGCGGGCTCGCACACGCCGTCCTTTCATACCACCGTACGTACGATCCCGTACACGGCGGTTCAGGTTGTACGGATAATACGATTCACTGTATCGAATATCGACACCAGCCCAGTCGATACACAGCTTCTTCGACAATGCAGGATTTATATACAGCTCTTCGGAGCGCCAGCATGGACTACGACCCTTGAAGGCTGATTTCCAGATATGATATTCGCCGGGCACCAGCCGTATCAGATGGCTTTCCTTCGTTTGTGAGGGGCTTTTTCATTCGCGGGGGCTTGACAACTGCAACAGGCCTTTTCATTCTTTGCACCGTGAGCTGCTGACGTTGTCGGCAATCCTCCCTCAGTAGTCATGATCTGAAAGACTACGACACGGACTTCCGTGTAGATCGAACCCAAGGTCGCACCAGCTTCCGGTAGCGCGATCAATCAACCCACAGGTTGATGGAAGCCCTCTCCCTCTGATTTACCTCCCAATACCGACCCATGCGGGGAATACTTTTCCCTGACGGGCAAGGTGTTTCTCCGCTTTCGCTTACGAAACTGGAGAATCATCATGAGCAACAACACCCAAGCCCAAGAAGCCAAGTATTTCGACCTGCACACCACCGGTATCGGCTACCTCAATCGCATCCGCGAAGTACCGATCCGCCGAGGTGAACCGTTCCTCGCCGTAACCGTCGCAGCCCTCCATGGCGCGGCAGACAGCGTGGAATACTCCTACATCGACTGCAAAGTGGTCGGCGCCCAGGCTGAAAAGCTTGTCCGCCGTTGCAAGGAAGCAGTCGAGGCCAAGAAGAAGGTTCTGATTTCCTTCCGTATCGGCGATATCTGGGCGGATCCCTTCATCCACCAGAAAGGCGAGAAACAAGGCAGGCCCGACGCAAGTCTCAAAGGCCGGCTGCTCTTCATCTCCTGGATCAAAGTAGATGGCACCACCGTCTACGATGCGAAGGAAGAAGCTGAAAAAGCCCAGCAAGGCCAAGGCGAACCTCAAGGTGAACCCGCAGCCCCCGCTGAGCACGCTGAACCAGCCGCTGCTTGAGCACGGCTTGATCGAATACCGGCCCTCATCCCGAGGGCCTTTCACTACCTACGCTATGCGCCACTCTTCATCGCATACCCATCCGGGGGGCACCATCTCCCCCAGGGCGTGGTGTTCTCCATTATCTGGAGATCATCATGAGCAATATCCAAATCGTAGATCTGCCCGCCCTGCCGGAAGTAGAGGAAGTTTGCCTCTCTGACATCGAGGACGAGTTGCTGCTCAGCAGTCATTTCTGCAACTTCGCCTGGCTGTTCCTGGCCAGCAACAATGCCCAGGTATCTGCCCTGGCCTAACCGCCAAACATTTCCCATTTAGGGGACCTCAGTCCCCTTGGGACTGGTGTTTCCTACCGAAAGGAGAATCACCATGCAATACGGAAAGCTGGCACTCGCCCATCTTCGTCTCGAACTGCCGCTGCAGGTTCTTATGTCCAACGCCGGCTTTTATATCGGCACCCTTGATGAAGAAGGACCAGCTTCGCGCGAATCGGTTGAATACTACCAATCCCGCGAACTTGCTCAACAGGCATTAGACAACGGCACTTGGTCGCAACGGGAATATTAAAGTTTTACCCGTTTTGCTGTGTGCTTCTGCTAACTCAACCCAGACGGGGTCATCCCCCTGTCGGGTGGTGACCTCTCCGATTTGGTTAAGAATTGGAAATCACCATGAACACATATCCAGAAAGGCTCCCAGCTCTACTCAACATCGGAGTGCATGCTGCACAAAGCAGGTTCGAGTACATCATGTGCAAAGGCTTGGTTGATGAGTTTGGCGATGCAGGACTCAGTATCGAGCTCTATGTAATTCAAGATGCAATCGAAACCTTGGCGCAGGCCGACTGCGAGCACGGTTGCGACTCGAGCACCTCATCGATACTTCAATACTATGGCCTGGTAGAGCGATACCAGAAGGCTCGGCGTAAAGAAGAACACCTATCGCGTTAACTACAACAACTCGACATCACCTGGGCGCTTCGGCGCCCCTTACTCACCTGGAGGTCCATAGCCTCCAAGGGCATGGGCTTCCCGGCAACCGGAGATACCCCATGACTCAACTCAATCCGTTTATTCGCGGCTATGAGAGTTTCCGCATCGAGCGAAACCTGCAGATCACTGACGAAGGCGACAATCTACCGTGCTACCGCGCACTGCATGAAACCCAGCGACACCTCCCAGACGAATACTTTAAGTGCGAGCTGTGCTACTTCAATGACGATTTCGCCGTGGTAGCGCAAGAACTAGACAATGAAATAGTCGAAAAGTGCCCTCACCAAGGAATAGTGAGAAACGTACTTTACAGCATCTACGGTGAGCAGGACGGCAGAAAAAAGCTTATCGGAGATCAATATTCACTGACCCAAGCCGAGAGTGTCGTTCGATACCTTTCGTTCGGCGGCGGTTACAACCGCTGCTGGGAGATCAGAAAAACACATCTGCCCATCACTACATGGAATAGCCTCTACGAAAAGTTCTCGACCAAGATGCCAGTCCGCTTGCCGTCGGTGTTGGTCTCGCTCTTCTGGTGTAACGAGCACGGCGCCGTGGGCTTTCGCCTGCACAACACCCCTTGGACGGATGAGTGCCTGGAGATCCTGGAGATGACCTCAGCAACTCTTCGAGAGCAGCAGCTTGCCTTCGGCCTCGACGAACACCTGGTCGATCTGCTTCACCTCGCGGGACAAGCAGACATTCGGTTCCTGGTACTCGATCCATTCGCGCCCACGCTCAAGGGCCTGCCACTGTATGACGATTGAGCAATCCGGCCGGCGGGACATCCCGCCAGCCCTCGAATTCGAATTGGCTCGCTGTCGTTGACAGCGCCTCCCAAGGAGCCAGGGTTTAAGGCTCCGGCGCGCAAGCGCAAACCCACCCAAGACCGCCACAGCACTCGGCAGCGCGGTCGCATCACGCAAGTGATGGAGTGCATCCTACCCACCCACGCGGGGACCTCATCCCCGCGGGAGAGGCCTGCGTATTCGGAGACCTCTCATGACCTCTCTCAACAACCACTCCAGCGCAGGTCACACTGCTGCGTACCTCAAACTCCCGATCGTTCTCACCAACGCGGCCTGGCTGCGCCTGGTCTATCTCGCCAACCCTGCCAGGGTCGACGAGATGGGCACCCGGCTGGCCAGTGTCGTTCAAACCGCCTGGCAGGAGCTTTCGCTCCAGCCGACCGCGAAGCACATCCAATTCCACCTGTACCACAAGGAGGAAGAGGGGCAGGACCGCGCGCTCGCGCTGCTGGTCCTCTCGATAGTCGAGCCGTCCGATGAGCCTTCCTACCTGCGCATCGAGCTGCAGGAAGAAAGCCTCCAGGGCAACCCGGATACCGAGTAGCTCTCCCCTCACCACGATCCCGCTTCGGCGGGATCATCCTTTTCGCAGGTCACGCCATGATCAACATACCCGGCCAGTTGGCCATTCGAACCATCAATGGTCGCAATGGCGAGTTCAACGTGGGAAAGCTCTCGACCTCGATCGGGGAATTCGTCATCAAGGACGCTCTCCTGGACCAGCACATCGAAGGCAAGTACCGCGGTGATTTCGCCATCACCGAGATCCGTCCCTCGTACTACACCACCGGCGGCCGGCTGGTCGTCGAGATCCGCGCCAAGCTCGACAGCATGACGCTGGACGAGGTGGACAACCTCAGCGACGAGGAGGCAGAGCGTCTCTCTGGCAATGAGGTGGATCCGCTCGACGAAGTGCCCGCGATCCAGCAACCCACTGCCGCACCGGCGGCACCCCCGAAGTCGCCCCCGAAACCGAAGCCTCTGCGCCCCGCTGCAACTGGGGACGACGCGCCTTTCGGTATGGACCCTCCGGCTTCTGCAAAGCAGGCCGCCCCTCTGGACACAGATGCGGATGCAGAACTGTTCGGGACGGTCTGGCCGCTAGGCGAAATCGTCAAGCTGGACACCACGGTCGACCGCAAGCGACTACGCCAACAGTGCGTGCGACTCGGCGCGCTGGGCTATGAGCTCGACTTCAAACAACAGGTGTGGACCCGCAAGGAGGCCGCATGAAATCGATCTACAACACCCCAGGCTTCAGCGAGGAGTTGTTGCTGGTTTGCGCCTCGCTGCGCGAGGTCGGACTGGACAATCTGGCTGACCAGTTCCGCGCGGCAGTGTTCGACCGATCTGTCGTCGACCAGGCCATCATCGCACTGCGTGAGCGGGTGAAGACCCCTTCGCCGGAGCATGCGGCCGACAACGAGCCCTGGTTGTACTGCGACTGGCAGGCCAGGCAAACAGCTTACCGGCTCCTCCAGCGCCTTGAGCGCGCAACACGCTGAAGCAACACCCTACCAACCCCTGCCGGGCTCTCCCGTCAGGGAGACCTGGCCAACCACAGGAGCACACCTATGGGATGGCTTTTCTCACATCAGACGAAGGAAGACCTGCTGCGTGAGCTGCTGGCCCCAACCAGTACCTTCGCAGGCAGCACCGAGGTGCTGGCACACGCAGTCTCCGGCAATGAACTTTGGACTGTCGTAAAACGAACTTTTCACCTTGCCGGATTCTATTTCGGCAAGCCGGCCGGTCACTCGATCACCATGATCGAGCTGCACTTGCTGGACTGCTCGGCCGGGCAATGGGGCTACAAGACCATTCCAGAAAGCGCCGGCCCGTTCTACTACGGCTGTCCGCTGGAGTTCCTGGACCTGGCTCACGATGAGATCAACCAGGAATGGCGTGAACGCCTGACGCACGAACACCAAGCCTGACCGCACCAACCACTTCCCTTGAGGGGCTCCCTCAAGGGCGCTCCTCGTCTACCACCAGGAGCACACCATGAACCCATTGTTCACCAACCTCACCCAGGAAACCCTCGCCTACCTCGAGGACCAACTGTCCAACAACGACGTCGCCGGCGACGACGAGCTCATCGACCTGTTCATCGAGGAGCTGTCGCTGACCTTGGAGCAGGCCGAAGCGGCTGTCGCGCTACGCGATCAGTACCTCTGCCAGGTCTTCCTGATCGGCCAAGGGCCGCTACACCAAGCCGATGGGCTCAGGTTCGACCCTCACACCAAGAGCGTTCGGTAGCCACCACGCTCCCCTGCACCAGTTGGACTACACCCCGAGGGGCTTCACCGCCCCTTGAGGGCGGCGTGGCTCCTCCTTCCAGGAGGTTCCTATGCCCAGTCCCACCCCGCTCTACCAGATCGAAGAGTGCCCAGACCTGTACGTCGACGCCTGCGTGTGCGACGAGCAGCGCAACCTGGTCTTTCTTTCGGCCTGGGGCCGCGACACCGTGACACAAGAGTTCCTGGCCAGGCTGACGCTGGGCCGGGAAGAAAATGGCATCGACCATTTCCACATCATCGTGGACGGCCGCCGATTACCTGTCTTTCCAAACCAGGATCTCCTGGAGAAACGCACCACCCGCCAGTTCCGCGGCACGTTGTTCGGCAGCCTGCTCAATCTTTGGCTGTTCGATCGACGCGCCTCGGCGCCCGACCGAGGCAATCACCTCGCCTTCGCACTCCTGCAGCGCGATGAGGATCCACACCAGAGGCTCTGGCCGCTGGTGATGGAAACCTGTCCGCTCCCCCTCCTGCAGCACTGGCGCGAGCCGGTGATGGAGGTCCTCACCCAGCACCAGATGTTGACGGCCCTACCCGGGACGATCGGCAACGTCTGCGCCTGGCGACTCGCCCTGCGGGTCGACGTGCTCGAGCCCACCCTCGGTGAGCTGATCCGCGAAAGCATTCTTACCACCGATGCTCAGGCGCAAGCCTGAGCCATCCCTCTCAGACTCAAGGAGGCCCCATGGCCCTCATGTTCCCGCGCTTGGCGCGCAACTTTGCACGCAACGGCTACTTCCCTACCGATGAGGTCACCCTCGAACGCGCTCTGCAGGCCCTCGCTCCTGCCCCTTCGGGCAGAATGCGGATCTGTGATCCCTGCGCCGGTGAGGGTGTTGCCCTGGCTGAGGCAGCACACACCCTCGGCCGCGATCAGGTCCAAGCCCTCGCTGTCGAGTACGACCGCGAGCGCGCCGACCATGCCCGAGGATTGCTTGACCGAGTGCTGCACAGTGACCTTTTCGACACCATGATCAGCAGGCAGTCGTTCGGACTGCTCTGGCTCAACCCGCCTTATGGCGACCTGGTGGCGGACCACTCCGGTGCGTCGCAGTACCAGGGCAGCGGCCGCCGGCGTCTGGAGAAAGCGTTCTACCAGCGCTGCCTGCCGTTGCTGCAGTACGGCGGCGTCATGGTTCTGATTGTTCCTCACTACGTCTTGGACGATGAGCTGACCGGTTGGTTGAGCAACCACTTCACCGGCCTGCGCATCTACGCAGCCGCGGATCCTACCTTCAAACAGGTGGTGATCTTCGGCATCCGGGTCCGTCGACAGGACCTGGCCCGGGCGGACGCCAATCAGGTGAGGTCTCGCCTGCAGGCGATCGGCGCGGGCCAGGAAAAGGCCGAGGAAATTCCAGCGGCTTGGCCGTGGGAACCCTATGTGGTTCTGCCGGCCACCAGCGAGCTGGAGCACTTCTATCGAGTAACCCTGGAGCCGGAGCAGTTCGCCGGCGAGATCCAGCGGCTGCGAGGTCTCTGGCCTGACTTCAACCTGCACTTCGCGCAAGCGGGGCTGCAGCCCCGCCCACCAGTCCGCGAGCTGTCTCGCTGGCACCTGGCCCTGGCCTTGGCCGCCGGCGCGATTTCCGGCGTCGTGCGCTCGAAGTCGGGCCGGATCCTGGTCGTGAAGGGTGACACCTACAAGGACAAGGCCCGCAAGACCGAATTCACCGAAGACGAAGACGGCAACATCACCGAGGTGAGGATCCTCACAGACCGTTTCATCCCGATCATCCGGGCATGGGAAATGACACCCTCCTCGGTCAATCAGGGCCGCGTGCTGACCATCAGCTCGTCGGCTGCGACCACGGAAGAGGCTGAAGAGCCCCAACCTGAGCCGGCCCCCGAACCGCTGCTGTTCAGCCCTGGCCAAGTCGTAATGACCGCTGCCGTGAGCCACCTGGTGGAAACCGGTCAACTCAACCCAGCGCCTTTGCTGAACCGCCATCTGGCGGGAGATTGGGGGACGCTGGACCAGGAAGACTGGAACACCAACCAGAGAGCCCTGAAGTTCGGCGATAGGCTGCTGTCGTCCTACGACATCGATGCCGGCGGCGAATCCAGGCTCTGGATCATCACCGAGGCAGACCGCAGCTCAACCACGCTTTTGCTCCCTAGCGACTACTGACCTCGCCCCCACGGCGATTCCTTCCACTCCACCCTGCAGGGTATGGCGATACCCGAAAGGGACGTGCATGCCCTGCTTTCTTCCTTCACCTGCAGGAGATGCACATGAACGCTCAGACCCAACCGGCCGCCCTGGCCGCCTCCTCCCTGAACATCAACCTGACCGACTTCATCGACGAGTTCGGCGACGAGCTCCTGGAGTCGCTCAATCGCTCCAACCCCCCGGTCTATACCGGCTCCGTCAACGCTCACCGCCAGTTGGTGATGGACCGACTCAAGCGCAAGCCCTTCGCGGCCCAGGCCGAGGTCGTCCAGGCCATCACCGCCCTGCTGCTGGACCGTAACGAGCAGGCCGGAATCATCAACGCCGAGATGGGCACCGGGAAAACCATGATGGCCATCGCTGTCGCAGCGGTCATGCACGCCGCCGGCTATCGCCGGACCCTGGTCGTCTCTCCGCCGCACCTGGTCTACAAGTGGCGCCGTGAGATCCTGGAGACCATCCCAGCCGCCCGAGTCTGGGTACTCAATGGCCCAGATACTCTACTCAAGCTGCTCAAGCTGCGAGATCAGATGGGCGACGCCTACGACGGACGCCAGGAGTTCTTCATCCTCGGCCGCGTGCGGATGCGGATGGGTTTCCATTGGCGGCTCGCCTGCTGGAAGAAGCGCGCCGCCGGTGGCCAACTGCTCGCTGCGTGCCCGGATTGCGGCCAGGTCCTCGAGGACTTGGAAGGCAACCTGGTCACGGTGGAGGAGTTCGAGCGTGGTGACCGTCGACGTACCTGTTCCTCCTGCCGTGGGGCGCTCTGGACGCTGATCCGACCAGGCAAGCCCGACGGCGGCAACCGGCGCGCAACGATTCTCAAGTCGATGTGCCGGATACCAACCATCGGCCCGGTCAGGGCGGAGCGCCTGCTGAACGACTTCGGCGAGGAATTCCTGGCCACGATGTTGGTGGACAACGTCTCGGAGTTCATCAACCTGATGGACGCCAAGGGCAACTTCGTCTTCAGCGATCGGCAGGCCAAACGCATGGAGCGATCGATGGCGAACATCGAGTTCGGCTTCGGTGAAGGCGGCTACCAACCGACTGAGTTCATAAAAAGGCAGCTTCCCAACGGCTACTTCGACCTGCTGGTGGTGGACGAGGGACATGAGTACAAGAACAGCGGCTCGGCCCAGGGCCAGGCCATGGGCGTTCTCGCAGCCAAGGCACGGAAAACCGTGCTGCTGACCGGAACACTCATGGGCGGCTACGCCGACGATCTGTTCTATCTCCTGTTCCGCATCCTCACTCAGCGCATGATCGAGGACGGCTATCGGCCCAACGCGCGCGGCAGCATGGCTCCCGCAGCCATGTCGTTCATGCGCGACCACGGTGTGCTCAAGGATATCTACACCGAGCGCGACGGTGATTCGCACAAGACAGCGCGGGGCAAGAAGCTCTCGGTACGCACGGTGAAGGCTCCCGGCTTCGGCCCGAAGGGCATCCACCGCTTCGTATTGCCGTTCACCGTGTTCCTGAAGCTCAAGGATATCGGTGGCAACGTACTGCCCGACTACCAGGAGGAGTTCGTCGACGTGCCCATGGCGCCTGAGCAGGCTTCGGCCTATCAGCGCCTGGCGGCCGCGCTGACAGCGGAGCTCCGCCAGGCTCTGGCGCGACGAGATACCACGCTCCTGGGCGTGGTCCTCAACGTGCTGCTGGCTTGGCCGGACTGCTGTTTCCGACCGGAGATCGTCAAGCATCCGCGAAGCCGGGACACACTGGCCTTCGTGCCAGCGATCTTCGGCGACGAGCAGTTGATGCCCAAGGAGCAGGCGCTGGTGGACCTCTGCCTCGAGGAGAAAGCGAAGGGCCGCAAGGTTCTGGCATACACCGTCTACAGCGGGACGCGCGACACCACGTCCAGGCTGAAGAAAGTGCTCGAGCAATCCGGGCTGAAGGTGGCAGTGCTACGTGCTTCGGTCGATACCGCTCGACGCGAGGATTGGATCCTCGACCAGGTCGATCGCGGCATCGATGTGCTGATCACCAACCCGGAGCTGGTGAAGACCGGGCTGGACCTGCTGGACTTCCCGACCATCGCGTTCCTGCAGACGGGGTACAACGTGTACACCTTGCAGCAGGCCGCGCGGCGGTCGTGGCGGATCGGGCAGAAGCACCCGGTGCGGGTGGTGTTCTTCGGCTACGCCGGCAGCTCGCAGATCACCTGCTTGCAGTTGATGGCGAAGAAGATCGCTGTGGCTCAGAGCACGTCGGGAGACGTTCCCGAGTCAGGTCTCGATTCGTTGAACCAGGACGGGGACTCGGTGGAGATGGCGTTGGCACGACAACTCATTGCAGCATGAACTCATAGGCCACCTTCGGGTGGCCTTTTTTTATATCAGCTTGGACGTACAGCGCCCTTGAGTAACTGCCAAGACAGTAAGACAGCATCATCCGCCCCAACCTCCTTTGCCGCCCAGCGCTGGACTGCCTCAATGTCAGTGTCGTATTCGATGGGGAATTCAATGTCTATTTGTCTCGTATGCCTGTTGGAAAGCCCCTTCCCCTGGCGCACGGACATGAAATGGACGTGGTATCGCGGCATGGCCCTTTTCTCTCCTACCTAGTGACCGTTTTATATTCAGCGAATAGATCGCCAGCAAACTCACGTCGCTTCCCTCAATCAGTTTGCCGCTGCTGGCGATGGTATGCGCCGGTATTTTTCGGCCTCGTCCAGCTGTTTGGCCAGGAGCATAACATCGGCCTCATACTCTGCGATTACCTTGTCACGCACGGCCACCGGGCCGAACCACAAGATAGCGAACGTGAAAATACAACCCAGGACGAAGGCCGGCATTGCGACCATGAAAACCCAAGCCTGGCGGCTTGGCTCTTGGTTCTTATTTTCCGTGAGCCTGGGGTAGAACTGCTTAGTCATGAGCATTTTCCTCGGTAATCAGACCTTTGCCAACTCGCCCTCCAGAACTCGCAAATGAGTGGGTCGATGAGGCAACCACGCCCGAACGGGCAGAGCAGATGGTACTGCAGGAAAGTGAGGCTCCAGAAGTGTTCACCTGGTATCGCGTCGACCGCGCGGTCGGCAATGTTCGCAATCAAGGGGTACACCTCATAGAGCCTCAGCGGACCGGGTAGGCTTAGTTCAACTATCGGCTGCCAGGAATTGCAGGAGGAAGTATCTGGCGATGAATCGGGGCGTTATCCTTCCCCTGTCGCCAGCGACGAAGGTCCTCGCTCACCCAATCATTCAGTGAGGCCGCGGACAAGGTTCCCCCATTCTTCAGGTAATATGCAACCTCCGCCATAGCTTGGTGATAGCCGCGCCGGTAAGTACCCTCTATTTGTGAATCGGCAGGACCAATATCTGAGCCTGGCCCCAACTTACCATTAACCATCCTCTCGAGAAGACTGTTTTCACCACTCATAATAACCCCCTATGGTTATAAATCAGTTTTACAAGCTTGATACAACCAAGGAACCTTAACCATTTTTCTCAATGTTCTTCAAGTGCATCAAGGGAGCAATTCGTCATAGCTTAATTCCTAGGAATAGCCTTTCAGTCAACCTATAGGCAACTGGCCGAGCACCAAAAGCGTGCTCAGTGCATGGTAGCGAGCCAGGTATTCGCTCCATGCCTCATCGAAGTGCGCGCTCTCAATCCCTGCCTCCCTCTTGCGATAAAAAGCAGCCACGGCGGCCAGTTCCTGGCGCGCTATATCGATGATGGTTTGTTCGAGCTGGGGAAGGTCTGTATTCATGGCCTAGGGCTTCCTCGAAGCAGTGTTAACCAGAAATGACGCAGCCTAGATGCGTGTGAAGGGCACCCAGAGTCGACTGATCTTCGCATAGCGAATCAGGCCCGGCGATTCGCCAGAATCCTATCCAAAAAAATCCCACCCCCACTCACCGAGTATTTCCTACTGCCTCAATGGGGGCAGTCTGAGAGGGTGTCTCTGGCTTCGCGCGAGGACACTCATGAAACGCCCATCCCCTGCATCCATGATTCTTGGCCTCTGCTTGACGGCAATGGCCGGCCTGCTGGGCTACCAGCAGTACCAACTCACTCAGCTCCGATCAAGCGTGGACAGTGCTGCGGAAAAGACCTCGCTAGAGGCGATCCTGGCTCGCTTGAATCGAGTCGACGAGCGCCTCGACGCCGTGGATGGACAGCACCTGGTCAGCAACGAGGACTTCCGCTCAGGCCAGCAGGCGCTGTCCAACCGCATTGACGCCGCGCAGGCGTTCGCCAAGCAGGCCTCCGACGCCGTCGAGAACCTGGCTCAAACCACCGCCTCGGCCGGCGATCTCCTGGTGCTCAAGGCTACAGTGGAGACGCTGGACGGTTCTGTCCGCACGCTGCAAGAGAAGCAAGCCAAGGCTCCGCCGCTGATCGTGCCTCCACCGAAGCGCGGTGCCTTCCCTGTCAAGCCCAAGCCCAAGCCGAAACCCAAGCCAATCGAGCCTCCGCCCTTCTCAATCCTCGGCGTGGAGTATCGCGGGGGCGAACGGTTTCTGTCGGTTGCACCTCCGGGATCCACCCAGCTCAGCCAGATCTACCTCATTCGCCAGGGCGATGCCGTCGCCGGCACGACCTGGCGACTGACCGACCTTGACGATCGTACCGCGCACTTCGACGTCGCCGGCGCCTCGCGCAGCGTTCGCATCCAACCATAGGACCCCGCACATGAACAGAACCGTATCGCTCCTGTCCGGCCTGGTGCTGCTGCTGAGCTATCCCGCAGTCGGCCAGGAGGCTGCGGCAAGCCGAGAGGCCAGCAGCCAGCTGTCCGGTAGCCAACTCGACACGCTGAAACAGCAGACATCTCAGAGCGACCTGGCCCAGGAGTGGGGACTGAATCAACAGGAATGGACCCGCTACCAGACGCTCATGCAAGGCCCCCGGGGCGTGTACTCACCTGGCATTGACCCGCTGACCGCGCTGGGCATCGAGGCGCGATCGGCAGAGGAACGGCGGCGGTATGCCGATCTACAGGTCCAGGCCGAACGGCGCCGGGTCGAGAAGGAACTCGCCTACCAGCGCGCATACGACGAAGCCTTCGCCCGCGCCTATCCAGGCGAGGGGGTCATCCGCCTCACCGAAAGCAGCACGGCCAACCCGTCGGGCGCGCCGAACATGAGCCCAGCGTTGCAGAGCAGCGGGCGCCTGGCCCTGTTCGTCCAGGACAACTGCACCGCCTGCATCCAGCGGGTGCGCGACCTGCAGCAGCAGAACAAGGAGTTCGATCTCTACTTCGTCGGTAGCCAGAACGACGCAGAGCGAGTGCGGCACTGGGCAATCCTCGCCGGCGTCGACCCGAAGAAGGTTCGCAGCAAGCAGATCACGCTCAATCATGACGAGGGCCGCTGGATGGCCCTGGGACTGGGCGGGGCCCTTCCCGCCCTGGTCCAGGAGGTGAACGGCCGATGGCAACGTCTGTAATCCGCGCCCTCCAACTGGCCGCCCTGCTGGTCCTGGCCAACATCGCTCAGGCCGCCGTGGATCCTCCGCCGGCGTACAAGCAGATCGCCCTGCCCAAAGGGGTTCCGGCCGAGGTGCTCTATTCGGTCGCGCTGACCGAGAGCAAGGTCCTGCTGCGCGGCGAATACGTTCCCTGGCCCTGGACATTGAACGTCGCCGGGAAATCCTACTACTACGCGACCCGCACCGCCGCCTGCACAGCGCTACTCGCGGCAATCAACCTCTACGGGGCCAAGAGCGTCGATTCCGGCCTCGGCCAGGTCAATATCGGCTGGAACGGACATCGTTTCTCCAGCCCCTGCGACTCCCTGGATCCGTACAAGAACCTGGACGCCACCTCCGACATCCTGATCGAGCAGCGGGACGCCCTGTATGCATCCGCCCCGGGAAGACCGGTGGACTGGATCCAGGTTGCCGGCCGCTACCACCGCCCCGCCGGCGGCGCGCCTGCCGCCAAATACCGTAGGACGGTATCCCGCCACCTTAGCCAAGTCCTCGGCGTCAACCTACTGGTGACCAATCCATGAAGAAGATCCTTGCCACGCTGGCATTTTGCACGGCGTTCGCGACTCAAGCCTGGGCCGCCGGGCTGATCGTTGTCGAAGACCTCGGCGGAGCCTCAGCGCTCCCCTACTACCAGGGCCTGGATCCGCAGCCATCCGCTGCCACACCAGGACCTGGCGACCTGGGTGTCCGTGGCTCAGGTGCGTTTCCAGTTCGCTCGGCACGCCTTTCGCCAGGCCAGGTTCAGGGGCGCGCCATCAACGCCCCAGGCCTGCAACCTCTGTTCCTGGTCGGCGACGACACGCTGTCTCGAACCTGGCTGAAAGAGCGAGGCGACGAGCTCCGAGGCCTCCACGCTGTGGGCCTGGCAGTGAACGTGGCCAGCGAAGCGCGCCTGACGGAAATCCGTGCCTGGGGGAAAGGACTTCAGATATTGCCGGCGCCGGCGGACGACCTGGTCGACCGGCTCGGACTGCGGCACTACCCCGCCCTCATCACATCCACCGCCATCCAGCAGTAGGAGTCCTCATGACTACTCACCTGATCACCCTGGTCATCAAGCAGCCGAGCGACGCTCAGGCACGCCAACTCATGTACCAGGAGTTGCTCGGCCTGATCTCACGCTACGGCGGTGAGGTGACGTCCACGGCCCTCGAGGACGAATCGACCCTCTGTGAGCTGCTGGAGCAGATGCTGCCCGATCATGAGGTAGAGCAAGCCAGGAAACAGGTGCTCGAACTTCATGCCAAGCGCCGCCGACCGGGCCGCCTGCACTCGCCGGCAAGCCTGAAGGTGTAACCCATGGCTGGCCAGTACCCGCTGGAAGCGCTCTTGCGGCCTGCCGTGGAGCTCTACACCACCACCGTGTGCTTCACCGCGGCCGCGCTCTGCATCGTCGCGCCGTGGACGTTCGCCCTCACTCCGCTGTTCGGCATCGTGGCCGCGCTGGGCTTCGTCTGGCTGGGCGTCGTGCGGCTGAAGCAGGCCGGCGTGGTGCTCCGCTACCGGCGGAACATTCGCCGACTGCCGAAGTACACGATGACCAGCGCCGAAATGCCGGTCAGCAACGAACACTTGTTCATCGGCAAGGGCTTTCGCTGGACGCAGAAGCATACGCAGCGCCTGGCAGATACCTACCTGCCCCAGTTCGCCTCCTACGTCGAGCCCTCGCCGCTCTACGAGCGCGCGCGCCGGCTGGAGAAGCAGCTCGAGTTCGCCCCCTTCCCCCTGAAGCTGGTCGCCAAAGCCACTGCCTGGGACGTGGCCTGGAACCCCGCACGGCCGCTGCCGCCCGTGGGCGGTTTGCCTCGGCTCCATGGCATCGAGCCGCGCGAACAGGACGTAGGCCTGCAACTGGGCGAGCGCGTCGGCCACACACTGGTACTCGGCACTACGAGGGTAGGTAAGACGCGACTCGCGGAGCTGTTCATCACCCAGGATATTCGCCGCACCCACTGCCGGGGCCGACGCCGGCGGGCGAAGATGGGTCGGCGGACCCAGACGGTTCACCACGGCTATCGGCGCCGGCGCGCAGAGGAGCAGCCGGACTACGAGGTGGTGATCGTCTTCGACCCGAAAGGCGATGCTGACCTGCTCAAGCGTATGTACGTGGAGTGCGAGCGTGCCGGCCGCCTGGATGAGTTCTACGTGTTCCATCTCGGTCATCCTGACCTGTCGGCACGCTACAACGCCGTCGGCCGGTTCGGCCGGATCTCCGAGGTCGCCACCCGCGTCGCCGGCCAGCTCTCCGGCGAAGGCAACAGCGCGGCGTTCCGTGAGTTCGCCTGGCGGTTCGTCAACATCATCGCCCGCGCGCTGCACGCGCTGGGTATCCGCCCGGACTACCAGCAGATCCTCCGCCACGTCGTGAACATCGATGCGTTGTTCGTCGAATATGCCCAGAAATACATCAGCGAGCACGATCCCAGGGCCTGGGACACGATCATCCAGATCGAGGGCAAGCTCAACGACAAGAACATCCCGTTCAACATGAAAGGACGGCCCCTGCGGGTCGTGGCCATCGACCAGTACCTGACACAGAAACGCATCGCCGACCCGGTCATGGAAGGCCTGAAGAGCGCAGTGCGCTACGACAAGACCTACTTCGACAAGATCGTGGCCTCGCTGCTGCCGCTGCTGGAGAAACTCACCACTGGGCGGATCTCGGAGCTGCTTTCGCCCAACTACGCGGACCTCAACGATCCGCGGCCGATCTTCGACTGGATGCAGGTCATCCGCAAACGCGCCGTGGTCTACGTCGGCCTCGACGCACTATCGGATACCGAGGTCGCCGCCGCGGTGGGCAACTCCATGTTCAGCGACCTGGTCTCGGTGGCGGGTCACATCTACAAGCATGGTGTCGATGACGGCCTGCCCGGCTCGCTCGCTGGCGGCAAGGTCCGCATCAACCTGCATGCCGACGAGTTCAACGAGCTGATTGGCGACGAGTTCATCCCCATGGTCAACAAAGCGGGCGGCGCCGGCGTGCAGGTGACGGCCTACACCCAGACCATGAGCGACATCGAGGCCAAGATCGGCTCCCGCGCGAAGGCCGGTCAGATCATCGGCAACTTCAACAACCTGTTCATGCTGCGGGTGCGCGAGACCGCCACGGCCGAACTCCTGACCAACCAGCTCCCCAAGGTCCAGATCTACACCAGCACGCCGGCGAGCGGCGCCAACGACGCAATCAACAACAAGAAGGCAGCCTTCACCTCCAGCTCGCACGACCAGGTGCAGATGACCAGCGTGCCGATGCTCGAGCCGGCCCACATCGTTGGTCTGCCCAAAGGACAGGCGTTCGCGCTGCTCGAGGGCGGCAATCTCTGGAAGATCCGAATGCCGCTGCCGGCGGTCGATCCCGACGAGGTGATGCCGAAAAGCCTGCAGGAGCTGGCTGCCGGTATGCGCAAGGGCCAGGCCGCCAACAGCGAGTGGTGGGAGGCGCCGGGATACTCCGCCCTGCAGGATGGTCTGCCCCAGGACCTGGTCGACGATTTCCGTCACCTCGGCGCCGGTGAGGATGCCGCATGATGGCTGAAGTCACTCAACGTGCAGAGCAGCAACAAGAGAGCCAGAAGACCCTGGTCGGCACCATCATCAGTACGCCCTTCCAATTTCTCGGCGTGATGTTCGGTTCGCTGGTCGGCGCAATCATCGTAGAGTGGGTTTGCCTGTATTTCTTCTGGCCTGACGCGGGCTGGAAGCATGCCCAGGCAATGTTCGAGTACGAACTCAGTTGGCTGTCGCAGGGTCTGCTGCACAGCGTCATCGTGCAGGAGCCAGGTCGAACCGCCACCTGGCTGGCCCAGTTGGCCTATGACTGGTTGTTCGTGAAGACCGGGATAGTCGACTGGATGACCAACATGACCACCATCGCGCAGGCCGGGCCACGGAGCCCTCTGGACGTTCGCTATCTCACCGCCCAGGGCGTCTCCACGCTGCAGAACTACGGCCTGGCCGCGCTGTACACGGTGCTGACATTTGTCGTGCGCCTGGTGATCCTGGTCATGACGATCCCGTTGTTCCTGATGGCCGCGTTCACCGGCCTGGTGGACGGCCTGGTGCGCCGGGACCTGCGCAAGTTCGGCGCCGGCCGGGAGTCCAGCTACCTCTACCACAAGGCGCGCGGCAGCATCATTCCGCTAGCGGTCGTCCCTTGGACGCTCTACCTGGCAATCCCCATCAGCATCAACCCCTTGCTCATCCTGCTGCCCTGCGCCGCGCTGCTCGGCGTAGCGGTGTGCATCACAGCATCCACCTTCAAGAAATACCTCTAGTCCTCGAGGAGACGCTCATGGCCCTACCGCTTAAACAACTCTTGCCTTCGCGCGACACGGCTCTACACGCCAGTTGGATCACGCTGACTGTCCTTGTACTGCTGCTTTCAGCGGCTGTACTCATGACGATGGGCAGGCTCAAGGAGACCGGCACGTATTGGCAAATCCTCGTCGAAGTCGCCCTGGTATTGCTGTCAGTCCAATGGCTGCTCATCGCAACCTGGGTTCGAGTGGGTACTCGTCGTGGTCCATGGACCAGACAGGCCGTTTTAACTCCGCTCGCCTGGCTCAGCGTGACCTCGATGCTATACGTCTATGCCGTGGTACAGGTGATAAATCGGTTGATTCCAACAATGGAGACGATAGCCCCCCACGCGACTACAGGGGCCGCCGAGGGTGCGGCATTTCTCACGCTATGTGCCGGATTTTCACTATGCCTGGCGACTATGACAATGGTCATTACGCACCTTTGCTACCTGTGTATTCGTCACCGGCGCACTATCGGTTGAGCACCTCGAACCAGTGAATCAACCAAGGCACAGCGTGTGATCTCAACTCGCTAGATGAGAACCACGCGACAGCAAAAAGCAGAATCAAAAAGATCAACGCAAATCGCCAAATTTTCATTTCGATGCCTTCAGGGAGACGAACGACAAATGATGCCATGCCCTGACTAGCTCCACAGCCACAGCCCCCCTGTTTAACCAGACACCTACCAATCTGGAAGCCCTCGTATCTCCGGAGACACCTATGCAGTGGACTCACGAACAGTCACCGATCATCCAGTCGAAGGCATCGAAGATCCTGGTGCGGGCCTTCGCCGGCACTGGCAAGACGACCACCCTGGTGGGCTTTGCCAAGGCGAACCCTACCCTGAGAATCCTCTATCTCTGCTACAACAGCTCGGTGGAGAAAGCCGCGAAGGGCAAGTTTCCCCGCAACGTAGTCTGCAAGACCGCCCACAGCCTGGCTCATGCGGTGTACGGCATCCAGTACGCCCACAAGAAGACGAAGAACCTGCGTCTGACCGATATCGCCCGCGGACTCGATACCCAAGACTGGGAGTTGGTACGTGACGTGCTGGCCACGCTGAACAACTACATGGCCAGCGCCGACGCGGAACTCGGCCGACCGCACTTCCCGCGCTTCCGCGACAAGGCGTTCCTCACCAGTGCCCAGGAACGCTTCCTCAAGCAGGGCCTGGACATGGCGCGAGTAGTCTGGAGGCGCATGGTCGACCTCCAGGACACCGGCATGCTGATGCCCCATGACGGCTACCTGAAGCTGTATCAACTGAGCAAGCCCGATTTGAGCCAGCGCTTCGACTGCATGCTCCTGGACGAGGGACAGGACATCAACCCAGTGATCGCGGACATTGCCCATTGGCAGCGCATCAGAATGGCTATCGTCGGCGATCCCCATCAGCAGCTCTACCGGTTCAGGGGCGCGGAAGATGCCCTGAACAGCGACTGGATGGTCGGCGCCGAGGAGCACTACCTGACCCAGAGCTGGCGGTTCGGCCCCGCGATTGCGCACGTGGCCAACATCATCCTCTCCTACAAGGGCGAGACACGGAAACTTCAAGGACTGGGCCCGCAGACGCTGGTGAAAAAGTCCCTCCCGGCGGACCTTCCTCACCGCACTTTCATTCACCGCACCGTTATCGGTGTCATCGAAAATGCCCTGCAGCGTGTGCGCAATAATCCGGCACCCAAGTTCTACTGGGTAGGCGGTATCGACAGTTACTCGCTGCGCGACCTGGAGGACCTGTACGCATTCAGCCGAGGCCTGCACCAAAACGTCCAAAACAAGAAGCTGCTCCGTGACTACCGCGACTACACCCAGTACGTGGAGATCGCCGAGATCAGCCAGGACGGTGAAATGCTGCGCTCGATCAAGATCATCTCGACCTACCCTGATCTACCGGCGCGGATCCTCGAGCTTCGCTCACTGACCCTTGACAATGAGCTGGACGCGACGATCACCCTGACCACCGCACATAAGGCCAAAGGGCTGGAATGGGATTTCGTTTGCCTGTACGACGACTTCAACGCGGATCCGCTGGCACCCGACACCGACCCGGGCAAGCGCGACGATGAGCTGAACCTGATCTACGTCGCAGTGACCCGCGCGATGA
>ERZ1673730.1006-NODE-1006-length-25142-cov-5.320883_pt1 | contig 25142 bp, 14 predicted proteins | sample MGYA00580200_ERZ1673730 | MGnify/ENA primary metagenome ERZ1673730 (study PRJEB41218, sample SAMN15661761) | gut metagenome | host: Homo sapiens | place: Canada: London | collected 2015-08-20/2019-03-30 | study: EMG produced TPA metagenomics assembly of...
TAATGGAGCTTTGCATGGAAGGCACTGCAACACAGGTGAGCGGAAATTATTTTGCAGCCCAAGGACCAACTGCATTACAGCAATTTTAAAAATGAGGTTAGATACACTAATAAATACTCAATAGATTAATTTGTGAAATAATGAAATGGTGAAAGGATAGAGAGATGTATTAGAGAAATCTGATGGAGGCGGATTATATCATATATAAACGGCATGCCATAAAACAAAATATGGTTGCACGCATACGATACCGTGAGGTATAATATAATTAATCCTCAGCTTTCTCTGATACCACAGAGAAAGGATTATGAATGAGCAAAAGATATGAGGAGCTTGATTTTACAGATGATTTCATTTTCTGTAAGATTTTGTATAATAACGAACCACTTTGTAAGGAACTGTTGGAAGTGATTCTCGGAAAGAAGATCAGGAAAATAGTATATCACGACTGGCAGAAGCAGATCGAAATGACAGCGGAAGGAAAGGGAGTGCGGCTGGATGTCTATCTGGAAGATGGACATACCGTATATGATCTGGAAATGCAGGCAGCCCGTAAGAAGAATCTTCCGAAAAGATCGAGATATTATCAGGGAATGATTGATTTGAATCTGATTGAGCGCGGAGCAGATTATGAGGAACTGAAGGAATCCTATGTGATTTTTATTTGTACCTATGATCTCTTTGGAAAGAATGCCTGTGTGTATACCTTCGAGAACCGGTGCCGCGAAGTGGGAGGATTATGTCTTGAGGATGGAACGATGAAGGTATTCTTAAATGCCGAGGGAGATACATCGAAGCTGACCCCGGAATTAAGGGATTTCCTGGATTATGTTGCAGGACGCAGGATACATGGAAAACTGGTTGCCAAAATTGATGAGGAAGTCCGGAAAGCCAGAAAACATGAGGAATGGAGGACAGAGTATATGACATTTGAAATGTTACAGAGGGAGAAGTATAAAGAGGGAGTGGAATACGGTAAGAAATTAGGCGAAAGACGTGGAGAAAAGAGAGGCATAGGACTGGGTAAACTGGATGCAATCCGGCGCATGCAGAGAAAAGGACTGAGCATGGAAGACATTATGGATATGGGTTATACCATGGATGAATACAAGCAGGCGCTTCAGACAGAAAATCAACTGATTGAAAAGTAATACCAATTTCCTATTTTTTCTTAGATATCTGCCCGTTTTGGGTTGCAATCTCATGTCGAAGAGTGTAGAATATTGTCCGTAGGCAATAGTACATTAGTCACACATTCTTAAATATAGATCTCCGTGGGCTGTCAGATACCGCCGGCTGGGATATGAAAATCATAAATTACTCTGGGAACGAATACGCTATGGATTTTAACAGAAAAAAACTTCGTCTGGGTGACGTACTGGTGAACAGTGGCGTTATAACGGCTGAACAGCTGCAGAAGGGTCTTGAGCTGCAGAAGGGCTCTGGCCGTAAATTGGGAGAAACTCTTGTTGACGAAGGAATTACCACAGAAGAGAATATTGCGAAAGCATTGAGCAGCCAGCTGGGCTACGAAATGGTTGATCTGCAGGATATCTCCATTGATGAAGAAATCCTCAATCTGGTACCCCCGAACATTTTAAAGAAGCATACGATGATCCCGTTTGAATATTCCAGGACGGGGATGAATGTTCTGCGTGTGGCAATGTCAGATCCCATGAACATGGCTGCCATGGACGATATCAATATTATTACGAACCTGCAGGTGGAGCCGGTCGTGGCAACACCACGGGATGTGATGCTGGCTCTCGACCGTTATTACGGACAGGCAGAGGTAAACTCCGCACTCGAAGAGTACGTAAAAGAAAAGACGAGCCAGATGGCGGAGCAGGAGGATATCTACAGCGACGACATCAACAACTCCCCGATTGTACAGCTGGTAAAAACGATGATCGAACAGGCTGTACGCCAGCGTGCATCCGATATTCATATCGAACCGATGGAGAAGCAGGTCCGGGTGCGTTACCGTATTGACGGTGCCCTGTATGAGAAGGCCACCTACAACATCAGCCTTTTACCGGCACTGGTTGCACGTGTCAAGATTATTGGCGGCATGGATATTTCCGAGAAGCGTAAGCCGCAGGACGGCCGGATCACGCAGGTGGTGGACCGGCGCGAATTTGATATCCGTGTATCCATTCTGCCTACGGTATATGGCGAGAAGATCGTTATGCGACTTACGTCCAAGAACGCCTTATCGAGGGAAAAGAGCCAATTGGGTTTAAAGCCGCATGACTTACAGAGGTTTGACCATATTTTGAAAAATCCGCATGGTATTCTGCTTGTGACAGGACCTACCGGAAGTGGTAAGTCTACAACGCTCTATACCGCGCTTAGTGAGTTAAATAAAGAAGATGTAAACATCATCACCGTAGAAGATCCGGTGGAAGCAAATATTGACGGAATCAATCAGGTGCAGGTCAACAATAAAGCAGATCTGACCTTTGCATCGGCATTGCGTTCCATCCTGCGACAGGATCCGGACATCATTATGATCGGAGAAATCCGTGATCAGGAGACGGCATCCATTGCCGTACAGGCATCCATCACAGGTCACCTTGTGGTATCCACGCTGCATACGAACTCCGCAGCCAGCACGATTACCCGTCTGGTGGATATGGGAATTGAACCTTACCTGATAGCAGACTCTACGGTTGGTGTTATTGCACAGCGACTGGTGCGCCGCCTTTGTCCGGATTGTAAGAGGGCAAAGAAAGCCGATGCCGAAGACCTTGAAATGCTGATGTGTAAGCCGGAGGAAGATCTGACAATTTATGAGCCATGCGGCTGTGCAAAATGCGACGGCACAGGCTTTCGCGGACGAATCGGTGTGTATGAAATCATGGAAGTGACACCGCAGCTGAAGCATATCATCAGTAAAGGCGGAGAAGTGGAAGCCATCAAAGCACAGGCGCTGAAGGACGGCATGCATACCCTGCGTATGAGTGCGACCGAGCTCGTCCTGGATGGAACGACATCCGTACAGGAAATGATGAGAGTATCTTTCGACTTGTAGAATGGGAGGAACGACAATGGCCAATTGGGGCTATGTGGCGATAGATAAAACAGGAAAAGAAATCAAAGGCAACAGGGACGCCGATACACAGGAAGCCTTAACGAGAGATCTGAAGCAGCAGGGACTCATCGTTCTGGAGGTAAAGCAGCAGAATACCTTAACACGGGATATCAACATCAGCTTTGATAAAAAGCCGGCGGCCAGAGATCTCGCCGTATTCTGCCGGCAGTTTGCCAGCATTGTGCGTGCCGGTGTCAGCATCATTGAAGCTCTGAATATGTTGGCAGAGCAGACAGAGAATAAGCTTTTGCAGAAATCCCTCATGGCAGTCCGTGCCGATGTAGAAAAGGGGGAGAGCTTCGCAGATTCCATGGCAAAGCATCCCAGGGCATTTCCGGAGCTTTTGATCCAGATGGCGAGAGCCGGTGAGGCATCCGGCAGTCTGGAAATTTCCATGGAGCGTATGGCAATCCAGTTTGAAAAGTCCGCGAAGACACAGGCCTTGGTTAAGAAAGCCATGATCTACCCGATTGTGGTTGCCTGCGTAGCCGTAGGCGTTGTTGTAGTCATGCTGGTATTCGTTATTCCACGATATACGGATATGTTTGAAGAGCTTGATGCCGAGCTTCCTGCAATCACACTTGCCGTTGTAGGACTCAGCAATTTTATTAAAAATTACTGGTTTATCATCGTTCCGGTAGTAATTGCGATTGCAGCAGCCTTTCATATGTGGAAAAAGACCTTATCCGGCAAGCATGTTTTAGGAAAACTGGCACTCAAATTTCCAATGACGAAAAACCTGGTAATAAAGAGTGCCTCTTCCCAGATGGCCCGTACTTTAAGCACGCTGCTTACCGCAGGTGTTCCACTCACGGAAGCAGTGGATATTGTAGCGGATACCATGGGAAATATCTGGTATAAGGAAGCCTTAAAGGAAGCGCTCGAGCAGCTACTGGTCGGCGTCCCTTTATCCCAGCCGTTACAGACCTGCGGACTCTTCCCACCGATGGTATATCATATGGTACGAATCGGTGAAGAAGCCGGCTCCACAGAAGAAATGCTGAACAAACTGGCAGACTACTATGAAGAAGAAGTGGAAATGGCTGTCCAGTCCTTAATGGCCGCCATGGAACCGATGATTATCATCATCCTCGCCGGCATCGTCGGCATCCTTCTCGCCGCCGTCATGCTTCCCATGGTTAATATGTATGCGGCACTTGACAACTTGTAATTACCAGCTTCGTCATAGACGAGAAACAGCAGGATGGGGGCTTGCACACTGATCCTGCTGTTTCGAAGGATATGAACGGAGCGCCTCCACATGAAATAAGGCTGAGCCGTGAAACGGCGGGAGGTTGCGAAGCAACCGTGCCTTATGAATGTTAGTGGGGCGCAGCGAAGCTGTAATTACAAGTATGAACAGTTAAGCCTTATGAATGTTGTGGGAAGCTGGTATCAGAGTGTTCCACAGATACTCTGTGCTGGCAACATGAGTGGAAGAAATGTAAAAATGTAAACAATTTGCGAAATTTCCGATAATACATACAAATTGAATAAAAGTGACTGCGACGTAGGGACAGTCATTTTTAAATAAAAAACAACAAACAAAGGAGAATTTTCATGAAAAAGGAAAAAATGAATAACAAAGGTTTTTCACTTGTTGAGTTAATCATCGTTATTGCGATTATGGCAGTACTCGTTGTAGTTCTTGCTCCTCAATACTTAAAGTATGTTGAGAGATCCAGAAATTCAACAGACTTACAGAACGCAACAGAAGTAGTAACTGCATGTCAGATTTATGCTGCTGATCCAGAAGCGCAAACACCATTTGTCGCAAACCAGACATTTGACATTGAGGTTAGCGATTCAGGGGCTACGATAACGGGTGGAAATGAAGATGCAGCAGAAGCTGCCTTAAAGGATGCATCGCTTGATAAGGCAAGTTTAAAATGTAAGAGTAAAACAAAATGGATAACATATACAATTAAGGGTTCAGTAGATGCAAATGGTGGTATGTCTTTTGATTATACTTCAGCAGACAAAACCGGAACCAATACTGAATTTAAAGATGCAATGGCTGGAAAATCAAAGACTACTACTGAGAATCCTTAAAGAATAGTCGGTTTATTTGTTAGCGTTCCACATTATTGTGGTATGAAACAATCTAACACTTCCTTCCCCCTCTCGTCACAGCAGAGCCTTAAGGTCGTCGGTTTCGACGATCCCTTGATCGCTCGTGTACCCTACGACCTTTATGAAGCGAGAGCTGCGATTCTGTGATCAGAATGGATGGAAGTGCCACAAGGACTCCTGCGGCATATGCCGCAGGAGAATTATAAAATTAAGAAGATTTAATACCATCAACATTTATGGATAAGGATATTCCCTATGCTCGCAGAAATTATTTTTTACATCTTCATATTTCTTTTCGGAATCGTGATCGGCAGCTTTTTAAATGTCTGCATTTACCGCATACCGAAACATGAAGATATCGTGAAAACACGGTCACACTGCATGTCCTGTGGTTATCAGCTCAAGTGGTATGACATGTTTCCGGTATTCAGTTACCTCTTTCTGCGGGGCAGATGCCGGAAATGTCATGCGAAGCTTTCCGTACAGTATCCGCTGATTGAAGCAGCGAACGGCATTCTTTATGTAATGATCGTGTGGATTCATGGAATGACAATTACTTCTATATTATATTGCCTGCTGGTTTCTGCACTTCTGATAATCAGTGTCATTGATTTCAGAACCTTTGAGATTCCCCTTGGAATCAATATTTTCATTCTGATTCTAGGAATCGTCCGCGTAGCAACAGACTTTACCTGTGTGCTGGACTACGTGATCGGATTCCTAAGTGTGAGCGTTGTGCTCGCCATTCTGTATTATGCCTCTAAAGGAAGAGCAATCGGTGGAGGCGATGTGAAGCTCATGGCCGTCTGTGGACTGGTGCTTGGATGGAAGCTGGTTCTGCTGGCATTCTTTTTAGGATGCATTTTAGGATCAGTCATTCATATTATCCGGATGAAGGCATTTGGCGCCGACCGGGTCCTGGCGATGGGACCATACCTTTCGTTAGGAGTACTCCTTGCAGTTTTGTGGGGAAATACCATGATTCAGTGGTACATGGGACTACTGGGTTTTTAATCTTAAGATCGAATATTTTACCTGCTTGGTAATCCCGGCAGGTTTCTTATATATAACATCATTTTTTCTGGACAAAGGAGGAAGCGATTCGTGGCTGGTAAAGTAATCAGTATAGAAATCGGATATTCACTGACAAGAGTATGTGAGGTTGACTATAAATCAAAAACCCATAAGGTGTACGGGTATTTTTCAATGCCGACTCCGGAGGGAATGATAAATGACGGTATTTTGAATTTAAATGAAACCTTTGTGGCAGATTTGAGGGAAGCTCTTGCCGAGTATAAGATGAAATCGAAGCAGGTGGTGTTTACCCTGACTTCGACCAAGATCGCCAGCCGTGAGGTTACGATTCCTTTTGTGAAAGAAAACCGGATCATGGATGTTGTAAATGCCAATGCGTCGGACTATTTCCCGGTGGACTTAAGCCAGTATCAGCTTGCGTACAGCATGCTTGGTGTGACCGGAAATCCGAAGTCCGGACAGCAGTATAAGCTTCTGGTTCTGGCAGCGCCACAGGCACTTCTCGATGGTTATCAGCAGCTTGCCAGGGCACTGAAGCTGGAGCTTGCGGCTCTTGACTATGCCGGAAACAGTATTTATCAGGTCGTAAAGGATGAGTGTGCACAGAAAGCGCAGATGATCGTAAAGATCGAAGAGGGTGCAACCATGGTGCTGGTTGTGAATCAGTCGGTGATTTCCTTTATCCGAAGCGTTTCCTACGGTGTGCAGGAAGCCTTGGAACTGACCTATAACCTTCCTTTGAAAAACCGGATTGAGACGCCGGAACAGGCAATGGAGCTTTTGTCCAGGAAGTCCTTTGTGGTGCTGAACGATGGATCCGAAGAGACTGAGGGAGGCGAAGAAGAAAAGTCCAAAGAACAGGAATTCTGCGAATCCATGACAGATGTACTGGTTCCGCTGGTTGGTGCGGTTTCACGTGTTGTGGATTACTATGTTTCCCATAATGCCAATACCCCGATTGAGAAGATTCTCTTAACCGGTCTTGGTGCAAATATGAAGGGTATTCACAGACTTTTGGCCCAGCAGCTGGACTATCCGATTGAAATTTTACGTCAGGCAGAGGGCTGGAACCTGGAAAAGAGCTTTGAAGGTAAGTTCTTCGGTGAATATGTTGCCTGTGTGGGTGCCACAGCGGCTCCACTTGGCTTTAAAGCCGATAATGAAAAGGGCAAAGGCGGTAAGACCGGAGATACGAAGAGTAAGGGCAAGGTGAACGGAATCCTGATTGCTGCTGCAGTCTTTGCATTCGGCATACTGGGTGCTGTAATTCTGAGTGTGGCTTCTGCCATTACCTATGTCGCAGCAAAGGCAGAGAACCGGGCACTGCAGGAGCAGATGGCAGGTTTACAGGAAATTAAGCCGATTTATGATAATTATGTGAGTACCAAAACAGCTTACGACCGGTTGACGGCCATGCATGATGCCACCCGCAACCGGAACGATGATTTATATGCGTTTATGGAAGAACTGGAACGCAAGATGCCAAGTAACGGAGTAATCACTTCCTTTACCAGTGATGCGGAGACGGTAACGATCAACATGTCGGTATCTTCGAAGACGGAGGCAGCATCGATGATTGAACAGTTCCGTACCTTTGATTCCCTCCTTCCCGATACGGTGTCGGTATCTTCGATTACCGCAGATGTGGATGGCGAGGATACCGTGCTTTCCTATAACTTCACAATTGTCGGATCCTACCGGGATATGGACGAAGCTCCAGAGGATGAGATGACCGATGAAGAAGCGATGCAGCAGAATCTGGAAGATACGGAAAACCACGAAGTGGCGAAAGCGCAGTAAAGGAGAAGAACGATGAAGGTATCAAAGAAAGATATTTATTTAATCATTGGATTTTTGGGAGTCCTCGCTTTCCTCTGTGCATTCCTGTGGGTTTATCAGCCGACCATGGAAAAGGTGGATGCCTTAAAGGCAGAGAGCCGCTCTCTGGAAATAGAAATTGCAGATCTGCAAAGCAAGATGGATAACAAGGACACTTATGTGTCTAAGACTCAGGAAATGGCAACCGAGATGGACAGTATTTTGCAGATGTTTCCCGTGGAGTTAAAGGAAGAGGATGCTATTGTATTGACATTAACGGAGGAATTATTATCTCCGATGATCGTGACTACACTTACCATGGATGAAACAGAACCGGTGGACTTCGAGCTTTATACGCAGGAATCCGAAGAGGCAGAACCGGTCGATACAGGAGAAACGATACAGCTTGGACTCTACCGGAATCCGGTTTCCATGCAGTTTGTTTCAAGCTACGAGGCCCTGAAGCGCTATGTGAAGACCGTGGCACTGCAGACAAACCGTACAAAGATCGTCGGGATCACCGCTTCTTATGACGAAATGACAGGCTTACTTACCTGCGTGGCAAACTTAAATATGTATTTTATTACCGGACAGGAAGACAAGACCTATGTACAGCCGGACTTCTCTTCGGTCATTACCGGAACGGATAATCCGTTCGGTTCCATCACAATGCCTTATGAAGCAGATGTTGCAGGACTTGCAGAGGATGCAACGGGTATTCATGTGGATGAGGAAGAGGTAGAAGAGGATAACGGTGAGGATATGTAGCTGCGGTTTGATTACGGATACCCGTCAGGAAGAAGGAGCCGGAAGAAGCCGCCGAAGAAAAGAACAGTCTGCATAGAGAACCTGAACAGAATAAGCAGGACAGAGGATACGCATGAAGCAAAAGGAAAAAGTTCAACAACTGAATAAGAACGCGGGCTTTTCCCTGCTGGAGCTTCTGATTGCTGTTACGATTCTGGCAATCATTACGATTCCCATGCTTCATATGTTCGTGACTTCCGCCAGAATCAATGGCAAGTCCCGGATCACCCTGCGGGCAACCGTACTTGCACAGGATATTGTAGAGGGGCTGAAGGCATATCATATCGATGAGATTCAGGATCAGTTTAATACGAAACATCTTGATATGTTGAATTCAAAGATAACCTGTGAGGAATGTAAATATGACGATGATGGTTCAAATGTATATTATTTCTATTTGAAAAATGTCAAATTGGAAAACAGTACGTTTGATGCGAAAATCAAACTGGATGCCAGTGCATATATTGACGGAACATCGGAAGCTGGTAAACATGATATGCATCCCAACACAAGTGAAACAGTCAGACTTGCAAGTGCGAATAGGAATGCTTCATTTGTTTATAAAAAGAGTTGGGATGAAACGGCATTGAAAGATAAGAACATTGACGACTGTGCAAGAACATTCATTTTATCTTTTACGGATGATGTAACAACAGGAAAGCGGGTTGCCACTTTGAAATGTGAATATCAGAATAATGGTACAGACATTGTTCCACCTGCATATTCGGATTTTACAACCATAGGTGAATTTGACAGTAATAATTTTTATTTCCTTTATTATCCGTTATACGGAGCCAAGGATGATATTATCGAAATAGACTGCACATCAACAGCGATTACAGAGGAGCACCCGTTAAATATTTATTTGGTGAAACAACGTGACGTCATGCTGAGTGATATACAACTTACGAATAAGGAAAATCTTTATAAAATAACAGTGACTGTCAAAGGAGATGGAATCTCAAGTGGCTATTTTTCCCTGTGCACCAATCTTGGAACTAATCTGGCAGATGAAAATATGGTTATAGATCAAGCTCCAGGCTTGAGAAGTGTCAGTTTCCCTGTTTATGATTTAGCTGGTATTCGAAACAAGAATTATGGAGAGCAGTCATCAAAGGATCAGATTACAGAATTTATATATGATATTGAAGTTGAGATATATCAGCAGGGAGCATATGAGGATAATTTTGGTACCAACTCTCAGCGATTGGTAAGCCTTGATGGAACGAAAAATTATTAGGAATATGAAAATGAACAATGGACACCAGATACGACAATTGCAGAAGAGGTTATGGAATCAGAAGAGGCGTAACAAAGGCTCTTCTATTGTTATTGTTATTATTGCAATGGCGATGATTGGAATATTAGCTACAACGCTTCTCTGGATGTCTTATTATGGCTATAAAATCAAGGCCAATGATATCCAAAACAAAAACAACTTCTATTCCGCTGAGACGATAATGGAGCAGATTATTGCCGGATTACAGGGTGAGGCTTCTGATGCCATGGCAAAATCCTATCAGATGGTGTTATCTAACTGGGATGATTATGAAGGAAGCGAATCAAACCGCTTTTCAGCCTTTGCTGCTTCTTATCTGGATACTTTGGTGGATGAATTCAGGATGAGCGGAAATCCGGATCAGTATGATAGAAATAAACTTAAAGATTATGTTGATCATGATCTGTGGAATAATGTAGACGAAGGTATGTGGGAGAATGGAACAGATGACTCGGCTGCTTTAGAAGCAAAAATGGAGCTTGTGAATGGAAACAGCCTCATTTTACGCAACCTGTTCGTTTCCTATACAGATCCGGTTAATAATCGTGTTTCTGTTATCAGGACAGATATCTGTCTGGATGTTCCTTATGTGGTCTTTGAGCAATCAGCTTCAATTGACCAGCTTTATGATTATGCGCTGATTGGTAATCAGGGGGTTATTGTCGATGGGGATGGAAAGACCACAGTATCTGGAAGTATCTATGCGGGAATCCATGAACCGGAAGAGGGGAAAAAGAAGGAAGATACTACGTTAACGGATGGAATCCATGTGCAAGGTACATCAAAGATCAGTGTAGAACATGCTAAATATGTAATATCAAAGGGAGACATTATCGTTGGATCCCAGCAGATGAATGGAGGTACGAAAGCATTATTTTCTGTTGAACAGGATAAAAACGGGACCTCTTTATATGTGGGTAATTTAGATGTGAATGGTGGAACCCTTAATCTTAATTGTAAAACTTATGTGGCAAATGATTTGGAATTATATGGAAGTGGAAGTAAAGCAACCATTGAAGATGAATATTATGGTTATGGCAATAGACAGCTTATAGGACTTAATGATACTGTGACAAATCAGGATCAAAGCAGCTCTGTCATTGTTAATGGTTCGAATGCAACAATTGACATGAGAAAAGTCAGAACATTAATGCTTGCCGGTCGTGCCTATATAGGAAGAAGCATAACAAAGCAGACAAGTCTTTCTGGAACAGAAGGGGAAACTTCTTCTACAGGGGAAGAACAGAAGAATGCTGTGCTGATGGGAGAATCCATCACTGTAAAGGGAGGTCAGATTGCTTATCTGGTTCCGCCGGAATGCCTTGGGGTGTTGGGAGAGGAGGTTATAATCGGACAAAATCCGATTACGCTGAAGCAGCACAATCAGATTGCAGAATATAAACAAAACAGTACAGAGCAGTTTAAGGAAGTGGATTTCAGTAAGCCGGTCAATAAGTTGAATGGGAAAAGCCTGTTGGAGTATGGTGTATCAGATATGAGCCATATTCGAAAGGTGAGTGTGCCAAACCCGGATGAAGAGAATAAGGCTTTTACATATTATTATTTGGTGATGGAGCCGGATGATGCAGCACGGTATTTTGCAGATTATTATGCTATTAACAAAGAATCCATAGATCATTATTTTAAGAAATATGCAGTTGGGGGGATTATGCTTGGTGATAAAAGCCAGGGGCCGGAGGATTCCTATACCATACTGGGTAATGCACTGGTAAGTCAGATGACGGATGATGGAACCGGAATGACTGGGGAGGTTCGTTTAATGACTCAATCGAATTCCTCTATTAGTGCCATGACAAGTGATGAAGTGGAGCAGGAGGCTTCAAAGATCGGGAAAGAAGTTGAACATCTGACTACGAATCTGAAGGAGGATGGCGGTGATCCCGCAAAGGATGTATTTCAAAATATAATCAGACAGACAGAATTGACAGATTTTCTTGGCACAGGAGAGAAAACCGTTCCGTTTACAACAGATTCCGGTCTGGTTGGAATCCTTACGTCAGAGGACGAGTATTCTTTGTCTGAGGCTGGAAGTGAAGTATCCAATGTGCGTTTAATTGTTTCTACAGGAAAAAATGTGACGATAGACCGGAATTTTAAGGGGATTGTGATCTGTAGGGGAACTATTACCATTAATAGTGGAATGGCCACAGATATCCGGAATCGTAATTATTTATCAAGTTCAAATCAGGCAGATTCAATTAATAAGGAACTGTATCAGGTGCTAAATGCAGAATATACAGATTCCGGTACAGTATATAAACCGCTTGATTTCTTTGTGAATGGGACGACGAGTCTTAAGGAAGAAGTTAACCAGGCACCTACAGATCAATATGGAAATCTGGATATTAACTATACGAAAATTGTGCGTTATGTGAATTGGGAAAAGAGATAAGAATTAAGAAGTCAGAATTCTTCAGAGTGACAATAACACAGGTAGAGGATATGAATACGAGAGACGGAAAATGTAAGTGGAATGAAAAAGGCTTTTCTTTAGTGGAACTTATTATCGTCATTGCAATTATGGCAGTGGTGATTGGAACGGTGGTCTTTTCAGTATCCATGGTATTCAGTGCTAATGCCAAAACATGCTGCAATAATTTGCAGAGAGCAATTGCTGACTGTAAGGTGACTACTATGGGAAAGTCCGAAGCGTGGCTTGTATTATATCGTGGTAGTGACAATCAGATATATTGTCAGATGTATTACAATGAGGCTGTGATTGAAAACGATGCGGAAGGAAATCCGAAGGTCAAAAAGGATGATGACGGAAATGTAATTATGAAGGCTGTTCCTGCTAATGAGGAACCACAGAAAATTGGTGGAAAACGCGTGGTGGTTACCTATATTGATACAGAAGGAAATGAACATCAAGACCTTCCAACCGATGCAATTGATGTCAATAAGAGACTTACCATCGCATTTGATCGTTCTTCAGGTTCTTTTAAAAATGCACCGAAGAGCATGGAGATTATTGGTGGAAATCGGCATTATCATTTAGAATTCAATGAACTTACTGGCAAGGTTACGGTAAAACAGATATAGCTTTTGGTTAATATGGAGACTTGGATGAAGGATCAGTTACATATGCAGAAACAGAATAAAGGTTTTTCGCTGGTAGAACTGATTATTGCGATTGCAATATTAGTGATAGTGACCGGTGCTGTCTGTAGTTTTATTGTCATTACATCCAGAAATTATGCGAATGGAAACAATGACATCGGAGTACAACAGGAGGCACAGCTGGCTTTTAATCAGATTTCAGATGTCGTAATTGATGCTCGAAACAGCATTAATTATGCAGGAGAAGATGGCTCCGGTAATTTCGTTAAGGTTTTGAAAGATTCCGAGTTTGCCAATACTCCAGAGGTGAAAAAACTGATTGTATATAATACTCTGACAGAAGAATCCGAAGGGAAAACACCGGATCCGTCAGCTTCATCTGTTCCGGCTGCATCAGCTAGTCCGTCAATATCGCCGGGGACTGTGACGGCAGATTTGTATAATTATATTTTTATGTGGCAGAAAAGTGATGAAAGTTTGTACTTCGCAAAGTGGAAACAGGAAGAAACAGAGCCGGTTTCAATCAGTGACTTTGAAGTGCTGGCAGAACATATCAATGACTTTCAGGTGGATTTAAGTCAGGTGGAGGAACGACGTGTTGTCAAATTGATGATGAATTTTACGGTTGGCACACGTGGCTTTCAGATGGCAAATAATGTAACCGTGCGTAATCAGGTTGTGATTAATGAGGCTGATATTCAGCCATTAGATAAAGAGATTTCAGTTGAAATTTCTATTCGTGAAAATGGACTGATTATGGAGCCCGGAGAAGAGTATCAGTTTGCGTCGCCCCAAATTAAGTCCATGAATGCTAAAAATAAGGAAATTGAATGGGCTTTTACTTATGATGGTGGGAAGACCATATTGGATAAAACCACGGGTGGAAGTGAGTTTATTGATAAGAAAAATGGTTTGCTTAAGGTTGGCATAGATGAGGGAAAAGACGGGAAACCAAGCGAATTTGAAGTTGTAGTAATAATAAAAGCAACGAATGGTGATAAATCCAAGGAAGCACAGTCTTTACCGATTAAGGTTCAGATAAAGCGCGTAAACACAGTCACATTAAGTAAAAAGTCTGAGGATGTTGAGGCAGGCTATGAGGATAAGCCGGGGACTATGGAGGCTTTACAGGGAAGCACAATAACAATAGGTGGAGAAGCGGGTGGTAATCTGCTCAAATCCTCCTGTAGCGTATGTAAGGAGGATGCTTCAAGAGATCAGGAGCTGACTGACTGGAAAATCATATCTGGGGCTTCGTTAGTGGAGTTTGGTATTCAAAGCGCTGATCAGACATCTGCTACAATTAAGATAAAGGCGGATGCTGCGGTGGGATCAACGATTACGATTCAGGCAACATCTTCCCTGTCTAAGCGGAAAGCCTATGATAATGTGAATGGAACGATTACCCTGACGGTGAAGGAACGGAAGAGTAAAGTTATACCAGTTGGAGGAGTTCTGCAATATGGTAATAAGATTCAGGTAGATAAAATGCTGAAAGAATTTACTACTACGATTACACACCATGTGATAGTAATCCGGGTAGTAGATAATTCCGGAAAGAGCGCGGATCAGATTGTGGCATATCATAATGAAGGATGGAATTTGTGGGTTGAGCCGGAATGCTTTAATTTAGACCTGACGAAAGCATATACCTTTTATATGCAGGCATTAGAAGCAGTAAGTAAGGAGAATTACAAAGAATGGAAGGATCATGGAGGAACTGTTCAGATTTCCTCTGATGAAGAAATATGGAATGAGTATATTAATCATATTTCCAATAAGGCGCCATATGGATATGAGGGAGATATGTTTAATTGTAGCGCAGTATATTGTACTACACTGGAACCGCCTAAAATAGCCTTTACTTACAATAATAAACGTTATGTGGATCAAAATATTCAAATAAAGGATTATAATCTTTTGACGGAGACAAATAGGGAGGTTCTGGGAGGTGTGGCTTTTGATACCACACAAGAAGACAGTTTGAATATTAATATTTCAAGGAGAGTAATGAATACGTTGACTTACAGCCTTTATGTTGGTGAGGGAGAGGATCCGAGTCAATGGACAAAGATTAAAACCTTTGATGCGAAATCTTTGCAATATGTTTATTCTGAGTTAAATGATAAGTATCTTTCTTTTTTTCAGAATGGATATAACCCTAAGCTGAATATTAAAAATAAGAATGATAGTAATACCTGTGGAACTTATCATATTGTACCTGGATTTGTATTTTACAGAAAAGCGGAAACTAAGTTGCAAATTGTTGGACAGCAGAATTATGATTCTTCATATTCCGGACCGGTATATTATGATGCGTCAAACAGTACGATACATGTGAAGATTAAGGCAGAAACGACAATGGAAGTCGATAGCTCTGTATTTAGAGGAGGTGTCTGCTTTCCAGTTCCTTTAGAAATGAAAAGCGATGCGCGATTTACAGATATTTTAAATACAGACTGGCATTATGCTAACCTTTCCCAGGGAATAGATGTACATGCGTTGGGAAGGGATACTGGGAAACAGATTTCCCTGCATATTTCCAAAATTCGATATCATCGAATTGAAGGAACGAATACCATTGAGGTAGAACCAATTGTGGAAATCAACCGGGATAATGTACTTTATATATCTATCTCTTTTGGAATTTATCAATGTGATATGAATGGAGAAAAATGGGAACGTAAGGATGCCGGGAGAGAAACCGGTAATGGAACACTTGTATTTATGGGAGATGACGGAAAAGATTATCTGACCTATTATCCGGTTCCTAAAGATCCTGATTTTAATCAGAAATTTAATGTTACGGAATTAAAGAATGGAAATCGACAGGAACGAAATGGGGAGACCCTGATAGGATATGATTATTCCAATCCGGCATATGGAAGCAGAAAGGATATGTATATATCAAAGACATACTGTGAATATGTGAATGGTATTTATACACTGACATTATTAAAGAGCGAAAATGTTTATGATGGTTTCTGGACGATACGATTCGTTTATGGAGTATATCAGTGCGATGCAGACGGGAATAAATGGTCCCGAATAAAAAATACAGATACCATTTTAGAAACCCCTGCAAACTTATATTTGTGGAGCAATAGAAATTATATTACGTATGTTCCGCTTCCAACAGAAACAAACTATTGGACATCAAATACAGTTTATAAAGATCTCGTATTCCATAAAACAGATGATATGAATGGAAATGATAGACAGCAGATATCATGTAAATTACAGTATTCAAGGGAGAATGGAAAATATACATTAACTATCATGGATACTGCAGGACATATTACGGGTGGTAAATATATCTACAATACCCAGCTAAAAATGTGGATATCATCGAATATCTAAAGTAAACGGAATTATATATGCTATTTCCTATCAAAGTGTAAATAAGGATATGGAAGCAATGCAAAGGATGAAAAAGCGAAACAAATACAAGAGAAAACAGAATAAAAGAATTGCGACCGTCATCACGGCGTCTGTTCTGGTGGCTGCACTTGGTACCGTAGGAGTCTTCCATCATATGGAACCGATGGAAACGTATGCGAAGGAGTCCTTTACCGGGACGAAGCAGGTTGTGGAAGGACATACCGGTGATGACAACCCATTCGTGATTCTGGATGTGGTACCCAGCTATGCAACCTATGCATGGGATGCGGATACCTCTTATGAGATCAGTACCGGCACCCTGGGGTATCTCTCGAATGGACAATCCCCTATGGCAGCGGATTATATGCGGATTTATGAGGATCTTTTGAAAAAACATTCTGCAGACCTTTCCACGTATGAGAAGCGTGCTGCACTGGTAAATGAGATCTGGAAGTACGGAACCGATAATGGTGAAGCTCTTTTCCAGTATGAAGAAGCTTATGGAAGTGGGAATACACGTAAGGATCTGAACACACAGAACGCCAATGGATGGCAGTTATTGATTGATACCATGACACTTCCGGATGATGATAAGAAGAAAGGGGATACGGCACACAGCGGATTGATGAAGGGCTATTTTAAGAAGTATGTAGAGCCCGATCCGAACGATCCGACAGCAACAACACCGGATAAAACAGGCTATGATTATATTAAGGTAGGAGACTGGAGTGAGGACGAAGGCTCCGGAGAAGCATCACAGTCTGCTTATCAGTTTGATCCGGCTAAAGGAACGTATCAGGTACAGTTTAAAGCATTAAACGGATCCGGATCAACCGGTCTGACAGAGGGATATGTGCCGGAGAAAACCAATGCAATTACGCAGGAGGATGTTGATAAGGGTACCTATAAATCCTCTACCAGTCTGTATTATATGGATGACAAATCGAATTATGTCTATGCCGGAACAATAGCTTCCCTGTTTTCAACAGGCAGCAATATTTCCTTAAGTGAATACTATAATAATCAGAATTCACAGAATTCATCAAAGGACACAGCTTCAGATGACACAGCTTCAGGAAATACAGGTTCAGACAATACAAATTCGGATAAAACAGGGGCGTTAATTACTCCGAAAGCGACCCCTTCAGCAGGAAGTGGATCTGCCTCCACAACAGATCCGGTGACAACGACATCGCCTAAGGAAAGCGAAAGCACGTCTCCTTCAAAGGACAGTACGGTGATGCCATCTGCAACACCTTCAGCAACGCCATTTGCAACCCCAAAAGTGGTTGGCAATTCTGATTTATCGGTAACGACCACAACAGTCAGCAACAAAGTGAATCATGCCATTAGGATTCCTTCTGTTTATTATAGTGAAATAAAGCAGACCACCACACCAACGCCCAGTGCAGTTCCGGTGACTTCATCATCAGCTGATCCGGGATATTCCGGAGATGGAAATCAGGATGATCAGCAGATGGATGAGGGTCATAAAGGAAATGATGATAGCACAGGAAATGATGATAGTACAGGCAATGGCAATGGTAATAGCACTGGTAATGATCAAAGCACTGTAAATGGAAATCCGGTATCTACAACAGGAACCGCCTATTATGTTGTTACCTTTAAGTATGTAACAGATCTTACAGAAAATGATTCAAGAACTGTTTATGAAGTGATTCCGGGAAGTGAGAAGGAATTTTTTTTGGACAGCGGTAATCGTCCCTATGATGTATATGGGAAGAGTGGAGCTTCTGCTGCGGCAAGCGCAAGTCCTTCCACATCAGCGGACGCAGCCGCAAGTGTCTCAGCTTCTGCCGGTACTTCTCCTGTAGCTGTAGCTGCACCTGCGTCCTTGCTGTCCGCAACGCCGGTGAAGACCGATAAGGTATTTCTTTATGTTGGACCGGGAGCAGGAGATTATAAGCTGACGGATGAGGCGGACTTAAGCGATGCAGATAAGAAGAAACAGGCACCGGTATGGATGGAGGTGCGGAATGCACCGACCTATTTCCGGTTTAATGGCGGCTGTGACTGGCTGAAGCAATATGTGTTCCATGCGCTTTCGGGTGGGGATAATGCGAATGAAAACTTTAAGATTGAAGTTCGGACGATCCGCGCCGATCTCCTGACACAGGATATGCTGGAGCAGACCGACCTCGTATATCTGGAAAGCGGAACTGCTCCCTTTATCAATCAGGATAGTACCAAGGTGAAGCTTCAATATCTCACTTCGGATACGCAGAACGTTACGGAGAACGGAAATACGGTGACCAAAGGGCTTACCAGACAGAATGCGTATGCACTGGTGTACCGGGCAGCCGTAGAACTGCTTCCGGTGATTGTGGATTATGATGCGGTTACGAATGATCAATACAGTAAGCTGGACTATCAGGGGCTTGCAAAGATGCTCCTGAAGGAGGATCTGGAAAACTACGTGAAGGATGCCCAGACGCGTCTGGACTGGCTGTTTGAGAATCTGGAAAATTCCAATTACCCGAACCGTTCCGATAACGGCAATCATTATGTGAACCGGAATGTGTATGTGGTAAACAGCGGTACGCCGCTGGTAAACCGGGATTTTCCTGAGAGTATTGACGGAGGAAGCGCAGAAAGCGGATTTTCAGAGGTATTGAATCTGATCCGGTCTGAAAATGTGCTGCTTCCGGAGGAAAACCGGATCCCTGAAAATGTAAGTAAAGCAAAAGCAATCGAATATATCATCAATTATTCGGTTGGATTTATTGCAGATTTTACCGATTTACGGATTCTGGAGCTGCAGCCAACCAGTAACGACAAAGCAGATCTGCAGGCAGAGAACCCGACGGATAGCAGTACGACCCTGTACTGGCAGCGTAATGCAACAGGTGCAATAAAAAAACAGGTGTTACGCAGCTCACGGAAGGTCGATGTGAAGGTAACAACCAAAGCAGCTGCGGCATTTAACAGTGAGTGGGAGGACATCAATGAGAAGTATAATCTGGTGTTCATCGGACTGGACGGACAGAAGCTGAATTATGCAGCAGGCTTGTGGAGTGGTACGGTTTATAACAATACGGATCTCAATAATAAGCTTTATCATATGGGAGACCGGGCAGCAGGTACTGACGGGCAGTATGATCCGTCCGATATCACAGAGCGTAAGAAGAATGAGCTTCTGGACTTTATGAGGGCAGGCTATCCGATTCTGGTGGAAAATGACTTCTTTACCGGAAAGTCAGCGAAGAACGGGGCCGGCAGAATTAACATGAAATATGTGGCAGAAGATACGCAGATGTATGACTTCTTAAGACAGGCAGTGACCGATTTCACCGACCGGATTTATACGATTGATGATGTGCACAGCAACATTCTGTTTATGGCGCAGCTGAATATCGATCATCCGGTGATTTCAGTATCGGATACTACCGGTCTGACACTTACAGAAGCAGCAAACGGAGAATTATCCGTAAGCTTTACTTACGCAATTACCGATCAGAACGGGGCGGGCTACGCAGGAGAATACCATACTGAATTTTATCTTGACATCAATGACGATGGCAGTTATACGGATGCAGAACGCATGGACAATCTGGCCGGTGAGGGCAAGGTACTCCGCGCAACAGCAGAGAACGGACAGGCAACGGTGCTCTTTACGGAGTCTCCGGGTTCGAGAGCCATACCATTCCGGTTAAGGGTTGTCGATAACAGCAATTCCTGCCGCAGATCCTCGGTACAGGGAATCCTGCAGGTGACGGATGGAACGAAAGAGAAGATTAAGGTATTGCAGATCGGAGCGAAGGATGGTACTTCTCTTGCAACATTGTACCAGCAGGAGAATTCAACCCTTGGGTATTATCTGAAGGCAGCAGAGAATACGATGAACGTGAAGTTCGAGATTGAAACCATTGATCCGGCTGCATGGAATGAACGGTTTGCCAGGAATCCGGACTGCCTGAACCAGTGGGATCTTCTGATTATCGGTTTTGGAAACGGATCAGAGAACCTGCCCAATATGAATAAGATTGAAGATTATATCCAGGCAGGACACAGTGTGTTGGTGACCGGGAAGGAAGCAGCCGAAGGAATACGTCTGATCAATCAGACACTTTTAGGGCAGCTTGATCGTAAGACCTACGGCAGTCTTGGACGGACAAGTGGAAATCCCTATTTCCGGTATGCAGGGATGTTTAATGAACAGAGTAACCTGGGTGCGTCCGGTCTGAATGAGGGAAGTGTATTCAGCTATCCTTATGCCATTGGAAAGAACGTGGCATTGGATGGTAACAGGAGCCATAAGGCATATGATTACCTGCTTGACCTAAGTAATTTGCAGACGCCGTTCGTCACACCGTGGTTTGTATTTACCGGCAGTGGACAGAACGCTTATGATATTTCACCGAATGATGGCGCGAACAACTATTATCTATACAGCAGAAGCAATGTGGTCTTTATCGGAAATGACGATTATTCTCCCTATACCTACGATGTGGATAATCCACAGAATCCGACAGGAACCGGACTGCAGGAGTCACAGATGTTCGTCAATGCCATGATGCTGGCTTATGACTCCGGTATCCACAATCTGAAGGTGGATATCGTGGCAGGCTTTGATACGACAGCTGCGAAGGTGGCAAGCATCAGTATTCCGTTTGACAAAGATCTTGAGAATCAGAGCGGAAGCGGACTCCTGGATGAAACGGTAGACGTTTACTTTAAGTTTAAAAACAGCAACCTGACACTTTCCAATGCATATGCCGTGAACTTCTATTATGAGGATGCGGCAGGGGGAACCTTCCTTGATGTAGGAGATGAGAAGGTACAGGTGACGCCGTTTACAAGCAGCCTGTGGACGGTACAGGACAATACCCTTACGGAAGTGGCTGCCTCCCAGATCCGGCAGGGAAAGGTTTACCGGCTTAAGGCACCGGTGATTGCACTTCAGAATAATACAGCGGCTACGAATGCAAAGATTTATGTGGAAGTGGTTTCTGCGCTGGAGCGTCCGGATGGTTCGGAAGGCGCAGGAAGTAAAGCGGTTCGTGGATATGATTCCGTGACCTTTACCCGTACACAGCTTTTCCTTCTGGAGTAAAGCAGGAATCCCGGCAACGGTTCTGCCGGTGGAATCCGGAACAGTAAAGTCTTATATATGGAAGAAATTCATCAGGCAGAGATTTCCGTTTCGTAAAATTTCGGAAATTTCTGCTTGAAACTTTTTCGGAAGTATTGTATAGTGTAAAATCGTATATGGTTTAAGACTTTAGCATACAGAAGCGTTCCGGTGATCCAAAGGATCCGAAGGGATGCAGCTAATTAATAAAAAAGAGGTTTAAAATGGCGAAATATCTGGTAATCGTGGAGTCACCTGCCAAGGTGAAAACTATAAAGAAATTTTTGGGAAGCAGTTATGAGGTTGTGGCGAGTAACGGCCATGTACGGGATTTCCCGAAGAGTCAGCTTGGAATTGATGTGGAGCACGATTATGAACCGAAATATATTACGATTCGTGGCAAGGGCGATATTTTAGCCAATCTGCGTAAGGAAGTCAAGAAGGCAGACAAGATCTATCTCGCAACTGACCCGGACCGTGAGGGAGAAGCAATTTCATGGCATTTATATTGTGCATTGAAGTTAGAGGACAAGAAGGTATATCGTATTACCTTTAACGAGATCACGAAGAATGCCGTGAAGGAATCCTTGAAGAATGCACGTGAAATCGACATGAATCTGGTGGATGCCCAGCAGGCAAGACGTATGCTGGACCGCATGGTGGGTTACCGGATTTCCCCATTGCTGTGGGCAAAGGTGAAACGTGGCTTAAGCGCAGGACGGGTACAGTCTGTGGCACTTAGGATCATCTGTGACCGGGAAGAAGAAATCAACAGCTTTATCCCGGAGGAATACTGGACGCTGGATGCGTCCTTACAGGTAGACTCCGAGAAGAAGCCTCTCGTTGCCAAGTATTATGGAACGAAAGAGGGCAAGGTGAATATTAAGAGTAAGGAACAGATTGAGGAGATCATGAAGGAGTGCAGGGAAGCCTCCTATGAGGTTGCCGAAATCAGAAAGGGAGAGCGAACCAAGAAGTCTCCGCTTCCGTTTACTACCTCAACCTTACAGCAGGAAGCCAGCAAGGTACTGAACTTCTCGACACAGAAGACCATGCGTCTTGCACAGCAGCTTTATGAAGGCGTGGAAATCAAAGGCTCCGGAACGGTGGGTGTCATCACCTATCTGCGTACCGATTCGACGAGAATTTCCGAGGAAGCACAGGCTGTGGCAGAAGATTTTATCAAAGAACATTACGGAGACCGCTATGCTGCCGGCGGAACAAGAGAGGATCGTAAGGATAATAAGAAGATTCAGGATGCACACGAAGCCATCCGTCCGACTTCCCTTACCTTCAGTCCGGTAGTATTAAAGGAATCCTTATCCAGAGACCAGCTGCGCTTATATCAGCTGATTTATAATCGTTTTCTTGCAAGCCAGATGACGTCTGCTGTTTATGAGACCACATCGGTAAAGATTGATGCCGGAAAGCACCGCTTTACCGTAGCGGCATCAAAGCTTGTCTTTGACGGCTTTATGAGTGTTTACATCCAGGAGGATGATAAGGAAGAGACCAATACCTTAACAAAGGGACTCGATGAACGCTCGAAGCTGAAGCTCCTTGAATTTGAGGAGAAGCAGCATTTCACACAGCCTGCCCCGCACTATACCGAGGCATCCCTGGTCCGTGCCCTTGAGGAGCTCGGAATTGGACGTCCGAGTACCTATGCGCCGACCATTACAACGATTCTTGCCAGAAGATATGTTGTGAAGGAAAATAAGAACCTTTATGTAACCGAGCTTGGTGAAGTGGTAAACAACATCATGAAGGAAGCGTTCCCGAGTATTGTGGACGTGAACTTTACCGCGAATATGGAAATCCTCTTAGACAGCGTGGAAGAAGGAAAGGCGAACTGGAAGACCATTATTTCGAACTTTTATCCGGATCTGGATGAAGCGGTGAAGATTGCTGAAAAGGAGCTTGCTGAGGTTGAGATTAAGGATGAGGTATCCGATCAGGTCTGTGGGCTCTGCGGCAGACAGATGGTGATTAAATACGGTCCGCATGGTAAATTCCTTGCCTGTCCGGGCTTTCCGGAGTGCCGTAATACCATGCCGTACTATGAGAAGATCGGCGTGGCCTGTCCGAAGTGTGGTAAGGATCTGGTGCAGAAGATGACCCGTAAGGGCAGAAAGTACTATGGCTGTCTTGGCGCACCTGAGTGTGATTTTATGGTATGGCAGCGGCCATCCGGGGACAAGTGCCCGAAGTGTGGCTCCTTAATGCTTTATAAGGGAAATAAGCTGGCCTGCATGAATGAAAATTGCGGGTATGTAACAAAGATTGAAAAAAAGGAAGATTAATTCCTTATTGAATATAATTTCTGAAAATTTTAGCAGTAGTATAAAATTATTCAAAAATTCACGCATTATCATTGTAAATAAAGATCAATTGTGTTATACTGTGTTCAACAGGTGTTAAATAGTGATGCCTGTATCTGGTTACGGGGAAGGCGTGAATTATGAGTAGTGTACAGTTATTAGATAAGACAAGAAAGATCGGAAAGCTTCTTCATAACAACAATTCGAGCAAGGTTGTATTCAACGATATCTGCTCTGTGTTGTGTGAGATTCTTGATTCCAATGTACTGGTGATCAGCAAGAAGGGCAAGGTATTGGGCGTTGGTGACTGTGAGGGTGTAGAATCTATCACAGAACTGATTGTTGATCAGGTAGGCGGCTTTATAGATGGTATGCTGAATGAACGTCTTCTGGCAGTTCTTTCCACGAAGGATAATGTGAACATTGAAACACTGGTCTTTTAGGATGAAAATGTCCGTAAGTTTCAGGCCATCATTACCCCTATCGAGATTGCAGGCGAACGTCTTGGCACCCTGTTTATTTACAAGTGTGATCAGCAGTATGATATTGACGATATTATCCTTTGTGAATATGGAACCACGGTAGTCGGACTTGAAATGCTGCGTGCTGTAAACGAAGAGAGTGCAGAAGAGTCCAGAAAGCTTGCCGTGATTAAATCAGCAATCAATACACTTTCCTATTCCGAGATGGAAGCAGTAGTGCATATTTTTGAAGAGCTCGACGGCATGGAAGGAATCCTTGTTGCCAGCAAAATTGCAGACCGTGTCGGAATTACACGTTCTGTCATTGTAAATGCACTTCGCAAGTTTGAAAGTGCAGGTGTCATTGAATCCAGATCTTCCGGAATGAAGGGAACCTATATCAAGGTGCTGAATGATATGGTTTTTGATGAAGTTGAGAAATTAAAGCGTGAGAATATGCATTAATGCTTCGACATAATGGAACACAGACGGAATACAGGAACTAAAGGATTAGTTTTACAAGGGATTAAAGGGATTTAGGAAGAGGGCTTCGTAGATCCCATTTTTATTGAATCAGTAGCAATCGGGACGTTACAGTTCACACAGCAGCCAGACACTTGCTGTCAGGCTGCGTAAGAACATGAGTCAGGAGTGAGCAGGCTCCTTTTGCGAAGCAAAACTTCAAATGAGCCTGCGAATC
>ERZ1673730.1009-NODE-1009-length-25071-cov-5.621602_pt1 | contig 25071 bp, 28 predicted proteins | sample MGYA00580200_ERZ1673730 | MGnify/ENA primary metagenome ERZ1673730 (study PRJEB41218, sample SAMN15661761) | gut metagenome | host: Homo sapiens | place: Canada: London | collected 2015-08-20/2019-03-30 | study: EMG produced TPA metagenomics assembly of...
CGACGGCGCTCAAACGAAGGTGGATTACACCGGAAGGGAGCGGGGGCCGCTCCCTGTAAACAAATGACGGGACTGAATCTTTAATCAGAGGAGAAACAACATGGGATATATCACATATGTGACTGATCAACGTCCGGGGGAGACCGATATTCTGACCGGAAATGCGTTTTCTGATCTGGAAATTCGTGATTCTGAAGGGCGTCTTCTGCTGAAAGTGCCTGCACCTGAAGCCGGCTGGACACACGAAAGCCTGAATCTTGTTCAGCCGCAGGAAGTGCAGGAGGGGAACGATGCATTTGATGCTTATCTGAACGGGGTGTGGATCGGGTCGACAGAGGTCTGAAACACCGCGCGATGAAATGCAAAAAGCAGGGTTGCCCCTGCTTTTCACGGCGCCGGATGACAGCTTAGCGGCAAAAAATCCGGCATTTGTAACCTGACATGGAGATCAACCATGACATTACCTTCAATCATCACACCAACGGCGGCATATGTAAATATGCGTCAGTCTGAAAATCAGCCGGTTAAACGTCAGCCCCGTTTCAGACGGGGGCAGTTCAGCTTTGCCGATGTTGATCCGGGAATGCGTGCGCTGGGGCACCGGATTGCACGCCGGAGCCGCCGGATGCAGCCCGTACACATTCCCGCACTGCGCGGAAGTGAGTGGGCGCACCTGTTACGTGCCCTGGAAAAGAAGCGGGCTTTTAACTGATAACTGACAACGTGAGCCGCCTGTACAACAGGCGGCCACAGGAGGGGAAACAGCATGGCTGACAGTGTATTAACGGCAGAAAACATGTTTACGGCATCCGGTACGGAGGTGATCCCGTCCGTGGCCATTGACCGGATCATCGCACAGCGTAATGAGGGGATCGCCCTGTTTATGCAGGGGATGGCACACCTGGAGAATGCCCGCCGCCTCCTGCGGGACGCATCGGGTGAGAATTTTCTTTACGGTTTTGAAGATGCTGTCACGGCAGCCGTTCGTCGTGGTGACCAGCCGGAGGAGACCCGGAAGAACATCACCCGCCTTGCGGATCGTAAAATCTGGGATCGGCTGATGACGGACACGGGGATGTATACCTTCATGAGTTCCTGCCAGCGTGATGAGTGGAACAGGCAGTTGCAGAGTGAATCCTGTCCGGAAATCACCCTGGACAATGTGCTGGCCACGTTCCGTCACCTGAATGCCGGAAAGGTGGATACTTTTGAAAAAGGCGTTATTGACGTTTTCCGCCAGTTATCCTGGGATTACAAAACCAATAACCCCTGCCGCCTGGGGAAAAAGATTATCGTCAGCAATATTCTGTATCGCTGGCGAACCGGGTATGTTTCACTTGACCATTCCGGTATGGCTAAACTGGATGATCTGGCGCGCCATTTCCCGGAGGCGCTGCCGCCCCGGGTGTGATGCGGTGGTGGGCAGGTTTCACCTGCCCACCGGTGAAGAGAATGTCAGCCGGCTCTTCTGGTCAGGGCTTCCGTTGCCAGCTCGATCAGCTTCCCTGTTTCCGCTTTTTTCTCATATCGTTTGTAGGTCCGGAGGCTGATACCGAGTTCTTCCGCTGCCCGTTCCTGGTCCCAGCCCATACCCCGTCGCCATAACCTTAACTCAAATCCTGACATCATCATTCCTTCATAAGTGCCATTCTGTCACTTTACGACTTAATTTTATCAGCGGATTTAAGTATATCAAAAGTGTCATTATGGCACTTTACAAAAGTGATAAGGACTGTCTTCGCAACAGAAAAACGTCCCCTTTCTGGTGTGCCGACGTCCTGGTCTCTGTTCAGCGGAATGAAGCCGCGATAGTCCGGTTACTGACAGTAAGCGCCCGGTTCAGTGGTAAGGGAATGGCTGCGGTGTGTTACCGCGTCAGGGGGTGCCTTCATGGCGGTTTGTTCGTATTGCTACCACCATCCGTCAGGGAAGATAACACCATGAGGGAGCCGGAATGATTATCCGGTTATGTGCCCTCGTCCTGGTCTCCGTTCAGCGGAATGAAGCCGCGATAGTCCGCTTACTGACAGTAAGCGCCCGGTTGAGTGGTAAAGGAATGGCTGCGGTGTGTTACCACGTCAGGTCGTGCTCTTCTGGCTGATGGTTCACATTGATACTGTACAGTCTGTACAGCCAGGGGTCACAGATAACACCATGAAACAGTATGGTTTACTACCCGGCGAACTGCATGACATGGTGTTAAGTGAGTAACAGAAAGGAACAGTGATTCACCGTAAGGCTTCAGGAACGGGTCTGCATATCTGACCCAGAAGATGATTTCTTCTGATTTCGTGATGATTTTCTCCTGGTGTTCTGATGCGTAGTGATGATCTCCTTGATTGCACGCTCACTGACCGTTATCTGGCAGGTTTCGAGAGCAGATTTTATGTCCTTAACGGAATAGCCTTTACGTGTAGCCAGTTCCATGATTTGTGATTTCAGCCCTTCAAGAACATCCTTTCCGGTCAGGCGTGTTTCAGTCAGATCGGGCAACGCCTCAAGCTGCTTTTTTGCCTGTTCTATCTGCTCTTTAGTGTAGAAGTTTCTGGCGGCCATCTGTTTTTCCTCTGAATAGCAAACCGGGCACATTATATCAGGCAGGGTGCGAAGCCTCCAGTCGCCACACAGCCACATGGTGTAATGACAATGAAAGCCATGCGGGGCATAATAGACGAAAACCAGACACCAAAGACGGGACAGGATATGTTTTGTTGAACCGCCATCTTCGATGGCCGTTCAACAAAACCCCTGGTCAGGGCGCAGCCCCGACACCCCAGACAGGAAAGACACGACACAACGATGGTCGATCACCGGAAAAGAGTGCGATGAGTAAGAGTGAAAAAAGAAACCGGACCGAACTGCTTCTGGGGATCCGTTGTCTGCCGGAGGAAAAGGCACTGATTAAAGAAAAGGCCGAACTTTCCGGTATGAGTGTGGGGGAATATCTTCGTCGTTGTGCTCTGGGTCGCCGCATCGCGCCGCCCACGGATATCCGTATGATTAACGAGCTTTTACGTCTCGGTGGCCTGCAAAAACATCTCTACAAACAGATGCAGTCTCATATGACACCGGAACTGAGTAAGCAGTTTTCGGAGGTGCTTGTTGCGCTGAAGAAAGCGGTTGTTGCCATCCATACCGGTGTTCATCATCAGGAGAAATAAACGGCGTGATTGTGATTGTTCCGGAAAAAAGGCGCGATGGCCGGTCCAGCTTTCTGCAGCTGATCAGCTATCTGATTTGCCGGGTGGACAAGAAGCCCGGTGAATTGCTGTCGCCGGATAATCCTTATGTCCGTCCGGTCCGGTCGCGCGAAGCCATCGTGGAACATCTTGGTCAGTTTATTGAAGAGGGGATGGATTTATACCGGAATCATGTGCTGTCACGGAGTGACGACGGGCGTCAGCAGGTGCTCTGTGGCGAGGTTCTGTGTGAAACAAACTGCTTCGGTATTGAAACGGCAGCTGCTGAAATGGATGCGGTTGCGTCGCAGAACCGGCGCTGTCAGGACCCGGTGTATCATGCGATTCTGTCGTGGCGTGAAGAAGATAATCCGACAAATGAGCAGATTTTTGAGTGCGCCAGATATGCACTGAAGGCGCTGAACATGAGCGATCACCAGTATGTTTTTGCCATTCACAGGGATACGGAACATGTGCACTGTCACATCACCGTGAACCGTATTAACCCGAAAACATACCGTGCGGCAAGCCTGTATGATGATTATTTCAGACTGCATAAAGCCTGTCGTGAACTGGAGCAGAAATACGGATTCACACCGGATAACGGTTGTTGTCAGAAAGACGAGAACGGGAACTGGATCAGAAAACAGGAAGAGTTTAAATCCATTCCCCGTAAGGCCCGTCAGATGGAATACCATGCGGATAAGGAGAGTCTGTACAGCTACGCCGTGGATGAGGCCCGCCACACTATCGGGAAGATACTGCACAGCGGGGAAGCCACCTGGGAGGCGCTGCACACTGAACTGATTCGCCTCGGTCTGGAGCTGAAGGAGAAGGGCGAAGGGCTGGCGGTGTATTCCCGTCATGATGATACGGTCACGCCCATCAAAGCCAGCACGCTGCATCCTGATCTGACGAAACGGGTGCTGGAGCCTTACCTGGGGAAATTCACACCGTCACCGGTAGTGGAAAATTACTTTGATGAAAACGATAACTACCTCGGCAGTAATTATCCGCAGGAGTATGTGTATGACGTGCGTGCACACAAGCGGGACATTGGTGCATCCAGTGCACGCAGGGAGGAGCGGGCAGATGCAAGGGAGGCGCTGAAAGCCCGTTATAACGCGTACCGTGCCGGCTGGACCCGACCGGAGATGGATCGTGATGAGATCCGGGCGCGTTTTTATCATGTGTCAGGTCAGTTTGCCTGGCGGCGTGCTCAGGTCCGGGCGGAGATCCGCGATCCGCTACTGCGTAAACTGGCTTATAACGTTCTGGCGCTGGAGAGACGGCAGGCCATGATAGCCCTGAAGGAGACGCTGCGGGAGGAAAGAAAAGCGTTTTATGCCCGTCCGGAGAACCGGCGAATGGGGTACTGGCAGTGGGTGGAGCAGCAGGCGCTGAATAACGATGCAGCGGCGATTTCCTGTCTGCGCGGACGTTTTTATATGCAGAAGAAGATGCAGCAGGAAAACCGCCTCAGTGAGAACGCGATAGTGTGTGCGGTGGCGGATGATATCCGGCCTTATGAGATAGAGGGGTATCAGACGCAGATAACGCGTGACGGGCGTATCCAGTATTGTCAGGACGGGGAAGTCAAGCTGCAGGATACCGGTGACAGGATAGAAATCGTGGATCCTTACAGTCAGGATGGCCAGCATATTGCCGGCGCGATGGTTCTGGCGGAAGTGAAAAGCGGGGAGAGGATGTATTTTGCCGGTGAGCCGCAGTTCGTGAATAAAGCCTGCAGTATCGTACCGTGGTTTAACGAGGGCAGTGAAAAGCCGTTGCCATTAACAGACAGGGCACAGCGGCAGATGGCAGGATATGATACAGCACCGGCCAGCCCGCAGAAGGATGAGCCGGAAATTGCTAGGGAGTCGTTACGCTGGCTGATGGAAGGCGCGCCAAAAACCCCTGTGCAGGAGGATGTGCGACAACAACAGAAGCATGATTACGTTCATGACAGCAGTTATTCATCCCGTTACAGACGGCATTAAGTCAGGGCCATTCGGGCAAATATAGTTTCCTGTTTGTCCGGATGCGTAACTTGATGAGATGTGATATTTGATTCATAATAGAATCAAATATCACATCAGGATGCAAAAATATGAGAACTACTGTAACGATCGACGATGCTCTGTACGCACAGGCGCTGGAAATGGCTGATCCAGGCATGGATAAATCAGATATTTTCCGTGAAGCTGTGAAAACGTTTATTCGTGTGCAGGCTGCGAAACGCCTGGCTTCACTTGGCGGAACAGCCCCGGATATGGAGATAACACCACGCAGGCGTGGAGATGTGGCGGAATGATATTAGTAGATACGTCTGTGTGGGTTGATCATTTTAAAAATAAAAATGATACATTGATTCAGCTATTGCAGTCAGACTTTGTTCTTATGCACCCAATGATCCTGGCTGAAATTGCTTGTGGCACACCGCCAGCGCCCAGACAGCGAACATTGAGTGATTTAGACTTGTTACCGAAAAGTCATCAGGCCACGATTACTGAAGTTCTGGCGTTCATTGAAAATGAAAAATTATTCGGCCTGGGTTGTGGTCTGGTTGATATAACATTATTAGCGTCAACGAGGATTACTCCCGGGGCTAAAATATGGACGCTGGATAAACGATTGTCACGACTGGCAAAACGCCTGAATGTAGAATATCAACCTGTACATTGAAAAGCTGGCAGGCTCTACGAAATGTTCCGACCATCCAATAACCGTTTGGCTTACTTCCGTACATTCCCTTGCGTAGATGTACAGAATTGTACGATTTCGGACACCAAAACCGCTGTTGTCCCGCCATCCTGGCGATTCCTGAAAGTCATTTGGCTGAAAAATAGTCTTACATGGTTTATTTTCCGAATTCCAAGCAGGACCCCAATTAAAGGGTTATGTTAAATCTTCTTTCGATAAAGGTGAGGGCTGGAGACTTCCAGCCTTTGGCTGGTTATCTCACTTTCTGTACGAATTTCGGAAACCATTCATAGCCCTGCTGGTAATGCTGGGGATGTAAGCTTTTAGATCTACTTTTAGCGATTTGAATAGCGACTTCTTCGCTTTCCGCTTCTACAATTTCCGAAGTTGTCAGAGCGCGTTTATGTCAAATCTAACTACCCATTTAGCCATATTGCCTCCTTTTATTTATTCGCATCGGTAAAAAAATGCTCCTAACGTACAATAATTTCCGTTTCCCAAATCGACCACTATGTCTATGGCCACTTCTGTGCAGTATGCAATACGCGCAGGATATACACTTTTCCCCACTGGTTATCGACCTCATAAACCAGAACAAAATGCGGGTGAATGACCAGTTCCCTAGTTCCTTCCACACGACCGTGACGGCCTTTATACGGTTGCTCGGCCAGACTACTGGCGGAATAACCAATCCGTTCGTCCAGTTCAATGGCGGCCATCAGGTTCTGTTCCGCAATGTACTCACGAATGTGCTTCCTGTCCTGGCTGGCCACCAGAATATCTCCATCATTTATCGGCGACCTTCCTGCTCATTTCATCCCGCCATACAGCAGCAGAGGATTCAACCATGTCATGGGGAAGCACATCACCGCGCTCGAGTTGCTGACGTCCTGCCTCAACCTGGTCACGGAACCAGGTATTATGCTGCCGTTCAACGGTCTGACGCATAAAATCCCGGATTAACTGAGAGCCATTACGGTCCATGCTTTTTGCAGCGGCCATAAAAGCATCCTTCAGTTCAGCGTCAATTCTTAAACTCATATTAACCTGTGCCATTTATCACCACCTCGTCATTACCACGTATATACGCAGTATATAACGATTCAGATATCATCACCAGAATATGCCGCGTCAGTGGCATGGAAGGCGGCACTCCGTTGTTACATATGGCACAGGAGTAAAACCGCGTAAGCCGGTACGTATTGATAGATTTCACCTATCCCATTCCAGCCCTGCTAAGCCATATCCGCTTTCAACCATGAGGGAGTTTCTGTGCGCGGTCGGAGTCATTTTTTCCAGCCAGTAACGCTGCTAACTGGTCATTATGCGTTTTCAGAGATTTAAGTTCACCTGTCAAAGTCGCCTTTGCTTCCCGCGCATCTGTTGCATCTCTGAGTGCTTTATCCAGCGCTGTTTGACGGGTATCCAGTGTTTCTTCCAAATCGTCAACAGTCTGTGCGGCGTCGGCCAGTTCGCGCTCAGCCTGTGCCATCTGTTCCCCAGCTGCGCGGGTCACTTCAGCTACTCGCCGTTCGGCAGCTCTGACAGCTTTATCATTTAACCCGGTAGCTAACTGGCTGATACGTTCGGCTAGTGCTGACGATACAGCCTTAACCTCTTCGGCCACTTCAACAGGCAACTCGGCCACCGGCTCGGCGGTGACTTCTGTCTGCGACAAGATAAACTGGCTGCCACACCATGTTGCCAGGCAACAAGGGAGACCGTCATTCCCGGTTCAAAACTCTGCTGAACAATAGCGATCTTTTCCTGTGTGGTACGCCATCTGCGTTTCTTCGGCTCTAAGACATCAATCATCTGTTCTCTAATGACTAGTTTTTAGACTATCACTTATTTAAGTGATATTGGTTGTCTGGAGATTCAGGGGGCCAGTCTAACTCGTGTCCAAAAATAAGATTTGCCACCATTGGTGTCTATAATATCTCGTCTCAAGATTTGCACATCAGTTTATGTGCAGTATTGATGGCTGAAACTGGAGCCGCTGATAAAGCACAATATACCAGCATTGACCCGCCATCGGCTCAGTTGGGTGAAACAGAAAGATATTACCTAATTTCCTTTTATATTAATAATAAATCACTGCACTCTTGCGTTAGCATTAGTTAATATGATTTTTATCACTGTGGTTATCAAAATACCCTCCCCGTCAAATTACTTTTTATCACATCGTAACAACAGCAATTGATTTCTTATCATGTGTAGGGGGAGGAGCTTCAAAGTTTCTATTTTTTTATAAATGCATTTTTGATGTATATCTACATTTTGTTTGTTTTTTGATATTTGCTAAATATTTTGTTTTTTTGCAAAAAATGATCTTTTTTATCTATCTTTGAATCGCTCAATAGCGTAATATTCTGTGATTTTATTTCTCTTTGGTTTTGTATGCTTATGTTTTTTGAACTTTTGGTATAAAAGATCGTTGTTTTGCGCATTGCCAGCATAAAAGAATGTGTTATTATTCGTTATGAAAAAGGTTAGTTCATGTTTTCCAATTTTATTTTTACTTCTACATACGAGATGTGCAGGTTGAGCATATGTTGCGGTTTGAAAACAGAATAATGTTAGAAAACGATTTATCTACGCAAGATTACAGTGTTTTTTACTCAGGATATAAAAAGCGGAAACTATCTTCTGCATCATTATCAGAAGAACAGTTCTGGATGCTTATTGAAATATCACCACTGCACAGTAAAAAGGTAATATGTGCACTTCGTGATTTTCTGGTTTTCGGATATACACGAAGAGAGGTTTGTTGTAAGTTTAATGTTTCTTTGAGTTATTTTTCCATCGCATTGGGACGTATATCGCATATAAATCACGTTGTGTCATCGTTGGCTATGTATTACAGTAATAAAAACCATATCACAAGCGATTGCGGCTGAAAAAAATAATCAGTTTATAGTTGCGCGTAATCGTTATTTGTGTGGGGTTTCACTATAAATAGTAAGACATTGAATGATATATTAATTTATCAGAAATATTTTTACACAAGAGTCTAAAGTTTATAATGTTGCGTGTTTTACTTTATTAATAAAACATATTTGCGCAAGTGTTTGTTTTGTATTATTAATATATGAAAATCATAAATCTATTTTTCTGTTGCCATGAGGGGGCGGCACATCTTTCCTTTATACAAAATAAAGAGGGACAGATGTGACGCATAAACTTTGCGTCGACTTTACTGTGTTTATTATAGAAATAACCTTGGAGTTAATTAGTAATGAAAAAATTAATAATCGCTTCTGCAATTGCTATGACCATGTCTGTAGGTTCTGCAATGGCATCCCAGGGGGATATCCAGTTCTTTGGTAACGTAACTGAAGTTACCTGTGACGTGACTCCGGAAGTTGACGGTTCTGTTAAAGATATGATTCAACTGGGTACTGTCAAAAAGAACTCTCTGGGTGAAGAAATTTCTCTTGTATTTAAGGCAACAGATCCTTCAGGTGGTGAGTGTGCTGCTCTGGTTTCTGGCAAAACTGCTTCTGTAGCATGGTCGGGTAACCTGACTTCAGACGGTATTGGTGCGCAGAGTGGTCTGGCACAGGATGCTTACGTCGTTTTGAAACCAGTAAATGGTCAGGATGATGCCAAGATTACTTCTGCTGATCATGTTGCTAATTTTGATGCAGAAAACGTTACAAATGGTCAGGGGCTGCAGTTCACTGCTCAGTTGCAGGGTAAAGATAAAGTCGGTGACTTCCAGACTGCAGCAGCTTACGCTGTTACTTATCAGTAATCCTCGGCTTTTATATACCTCTTTTATCCGGGAGTCTGCTCCCGGATAAATTACCTTATTTTCGGAGTATATGCTCCCTGCTGAGCACGAGGATATATTCAGAGATGAAACAATGTCGTCTTTTTAAATTATCTCTGTTGGCACTGAGTGTATATTCTCATTGTAGTGTTGCGACAGAATTAAACCTGGATTTTATCCAGGGAACCAATGTAATTCCTTCCATTCTGAAGACAGATTCCGCTCTGCCTGCAGGTCAGTATATTGTTGATGTGCTTGTCAATAATGAACTAACCGGGCGTATGAATCTTGTCATTACAGAAGAGGATGAAAAAAATGACAGTCTTTGTCTTTCACCCGAATGGCTGGATAACGCCGGGGTGATGATGAAAAAAGACGCTTATGATGATGTCTTTGACAAGGAAAAACAGTGTTATATCCTGACCCGTAATCCCCACACAAAAATGGACTTTAATTACGGCGCACAGACATTAAAATTTAATATTCCTCAGGCGTATTTACTGAGTAAAACAGATCCTGCACGCTGGGATTATGGCGTGAATGGCGGACGTCTGAAATATTATGGTAACTTTAATAAAACTGTTCATGATGACATGAATGCTTTCGGAAACCTGGACGCCGCTATTAACCTGGGGCGCTGGGTGTTATCCAGCAATATGAACGTGTCTCATGACAAGGATAAAACAGAATTCACTTCCAGTGATCTGACGTTGTCCACGGCTATCAGTCAGGTGCAGGGGGACCTGTTGCTGGGAAAATCACAGACCCGTACGGAGCTGTTTTCTGACTTTAATTTCTACGGAGCGGCACTTCGCTCTAACAGCAATATGCGCCCGTGGGAATCCCGGGGATATGCGCCAGATATCTCCGGGATTGCCTCCACACCTTCCCGTATTACCGTGAAACAGAACGGATATACGGTTTATTCAAAAATGATACCGGCAGGGCCTTACCGTCTGGATGACCTGCGTCCGATGGGTAACGGTGACCTGGTGGTAATCGTTGAAGATGAAAGTGGCCATAAAACCGAGCAGGTCTATCCGGTGACCACGCTGCCGACGTTGTTGCGTCCGGGGGAGTTTCAGTACAACCTGGCTACGGGGAAGAAAAATAACAGTAATGAACTGGATAAAGCATTTCATTCTGATACTGGTTTGTTCTGGCTGGGAAGCCTTGATTATGGTTTCTCCACAACCACGCTGAACTCGGCATTTATTCTGAATGATGACTATCAGGCCGGAGGTCTGGGCGTTACCCAGATGCTGGGAGGTCTGGGAGCCGTGTCGCTCAGTGCAAACGTGTCGAAGGCCAGCTATGACAACGGAGAAGAAAAAAACGGTCAAAGTTTCAGTGTGAAATATGCCAAGAGTTTCACGGACAGGACTGACCTGCAGTTACTGACGTACCGCTATCAGAGTAAAGGGTATGTGGAGTTTGCTGACTTTAATCCGAAAGATATCTGGCACTATGGCAACCAGAAGTCGCGCTATGAAGCTCGTCTGTCGCACCGTTTTGACAGCACATACCTGAGCGGCTCTTACTGGCGTCAGGATTACTGGATGCGCGAGGGCTCAGATACCGGCAGCACGCTGTCACTCAGTACATCTGTTTTTGATTCTGTCTCAGTCTTTCTGAACGGGTCGTACTCAAAGTATGCCTGGTCAGATAAGGCAGATTACTCTGTTTCACTGAGTCTGAGTGTGCCGTTTGACCTGAAAGGAACCCGTCATTACAGCAGCAACAGCGTAGGGTACACCCGCACTGGTGGCACGACATTCAACACCGGTGTGTCAGCAATGCCGACTGACCGATTTAATTACAGCATGAGTGCGAATGCCGGTTCGAAAGGTGACCGTGGTGCGTCTGCATCGGCCAGTTATGCCTTTGATGCCATTCAGACCAATTTCGGTGTGTCGCGCTCTTACTCAAAACAAGGGTACAGTCAGACCAGTTTCTCGGGCAGTGTTTCTGGCTCTGTGCTGGGTACGACAGAAACTGGTCCGCTCTTTACTAAAGAGTCGTCTGACACCGTGGGTATTGTCAGTATTCCAGGGGTCGAGGGTGTTTCTGTTAACGGTTCCATGCCGACGAACAGCGACGGTAACACGGTGGTGTGGTTGTCTGAGTATTCAGAAAACAGCATCAACATCAACATGGATAACGTGCCGGACGACATGGAATTTGAGACCACATCATACAACGTGGTGCCGACCGAAAAGGCGATGGTTTACCGCAAATTCGGCTTCAAGAATGTACTGCGTTATATCCTGCGTGTGAAGGATGCACAGGGCAACTACCTGACCGGTGGGGATGCGAAAACGGAACAGGGGCTGAATGCCGGATTTATTTCAAACAATGGTGTTCTGCTGATGAACATGCTGGCTGAGCCGAAGACGGTCAGCGTGAATACAGGGGACGGAAAACAGTGCCGTTTCTCCATGACAAGGCTGAAAGCAAATACCAACAAAGTTCAGGAGGTTCGTTGTGAGTAATTTTTATAAGGTTGCACTGGCTGCACTTCTTTCACTTTCTTTTTGCAGTCAGTCCATGGCGGCATTTGTACTGAGCGGAACCCGTTTCGTTTATGAAGAAGGAAAGAAAAACCTCTCTTTTGAAGTAACAAACAATGCGGATAAAACCTACGGTGGCCAAGTCTGGATTGAGAATACCTATCAGGACAACGGGGTTTATATGGTGCCTCAGCCGCCGTTCTTTAAGATGTCGCCAAAGCAGAAGCAGATTATCCGTATCATGAACACGGACACAAATCTACCGAAGGACCGTGAATCCTTGTTCTGGTTGAACGTCCAGGAAGTGCCTCCAAAGCCGGAAGTGAAGAATGGCGAAGGTAGCGTACTGGCTATTGCCATGAACACTCGTGTGAAGCTGATTTACCGTCCGGCATCTATTAAAGATGGTCGTAAGAATGCGGAAAAGCAACTGAAACTGGAGCAGCGTGGCAGTGACACTTGGTTAAAGAACCCGACGCCATATTACATGGCTGTTGTGAATATGAAGCATGACGGTAAGGATGTAGCTCTCAGCGATAAGGTGATGAAGGACATCGCACAGCTTAAACCGTTCAGCGATGTGAATCTGGGTAAAAAAGTGGGCGGAAAAGTTAGTGTGGATGCCATCAATGACTGGGGCGGAGTTCAGAGTTATGATATTCGCTAAGAAAAAATCAATTGCTTTGCTTATATCCGGGATTCTGTTTTCTGGAGCCTCAAAAGGTGAAAAGCTATCAATTGATGTTGCAAACTTTGATATCAATGTCATAACAACTCTGACCTGTGAACCTTTTATTAATGGCCAGAAAGCCTTTGAATATAATCTTGGTACTTTGAACCCTGGTCAAATAATGAACCATAAATCTTTTGATGTGGCCGTAAGATGTGATGCTCCAGGAATATCTACCTACTTAACGGCAAAGTTGAAATCAGGTGGAAATGTAGAATCAAGCGGAGATGCTATTGTTTTTACCATCGGTGCGGGGAAAGAAGGGGCAGGACGTCTTAAGCTTTTCGATATTACAGATAAAGCAATTTTATTTGATGGTAAAACATCATTTTGTGAAGGTGTTGCTGGCAACTCAGACAATGAGCGTATTTGCAGTTTAAGACCACAAACCATAATCGATCCGAATGCTAATGGTGGAAGCTTTAATGTAGGTGTTAGTTTTGAAGTAACTGTACAATAATGCCATCCCAGCTTAATAGAAGGTCGATGTACAGATCTATTTTTGATACATGATGATTTACTGGAGTGTTTATGCGAAAAGTGACAAGTTTTTTTCTCATTTTTGCATTTCTTATTATATGGAGAAATTGTGCCGCTTTTGAAATTTTAGAAAGAAAGACTTTTGATACGACAGTGAATGTAATCACCGAGCTTAAAGGAAACATCGAGGGAAAAAAATGGAGTGGTGAGGTGGCTTTTAATGATGCACCACCGAAATATCCTCCTGTTTTTATGAAAAAAAAAGGTACAATAACGATCTTAACAGGACAGACTCCATTTACAGGGACTGTGACGACTCCTTATGGGACAATATATGCCGATCAGCTTCATGTCGTATCTGAGTTGCAATGTGGTAGTAATTGGAATGCTCCAACAGTTGTTCAATTGCGTAAAGCACCGTATACAATAGTTTACTCAGGTAAGTCTCCTGTCACTCATGATAAAGGTATACTCAGGGCTCCAAATGGTGAGTATTCTGCAGCAGATTATAAAGTTGAGTGTGGCAGAAAAGATAATGGAAACACCGTTTATTGGGGGCAAACAGCAATCCGTGCTCGTTCATATGGAAAATTCAGGTTTGTTGGGGAACCTTCATCAGGAACTGACTACAGTGTAAGAGTTATTACAAGACCTTATAAAGATTATAATACATATATACCAATAGTTGAATATAAAGTAGATGAGCTTCCAAGAGTAGTATTTACAGCAAATGCTGCAACTAAATTTTCGCGAAGAGTTAATGAAATGGTTGAAATTAATGATTTAATAGATGTCGCAGTATCTAGCCCCGATCCAGCTATTAAGCCCACAATTAACTATACTTGCAGTTTACCCGGAGGGTATAAGAGTGAAACTCAGTGTAAGGAACTACTTAATCCCCAAAAACCAGGCGAGTCAGTAGTGAATATGACAATAACACTAACATTAAACTAATATAAATTCTGTCTGGAATTCATTTCCTGCTCATAGTAGGTGGTTCCTTATGATTTTTTAGCGTTTTATTAACATTAAATTATTTAACTTTTCTTATAGGGTATTAGAGGTTAAAATAACAGAATGGGCGGTTTGAAAAGGGATTAACCTGAATAGTTCAGTGACGAATGGAGAGTCAGCCGCCCATTCTATTATTGTTCAACAAATAGATATTTTATTTTTATAGTGTAGTGATGAACGCCCTTTCCTGATTTACGTTTGTAGAAGGGAGAAATCACATGAGCGTTCAGGGGAAAGAGCCTGTTTAGGATTCTGTGTAAATGCCTTTTCTCAGAAGTGACCGTCCAGGCGGTCACCGAACTCGATAATAAAGCGGCTCATTGCCATTCGCCAGTCCTTCAACGGCATCGTCCATTTCTGGGACGCAGACTGGATTGCCAGCCACACCACTTTTTTCACCGAGTCGTCTGTCGGGAACACTTTACGCTTTTTGATCGCATGGCGGATCACGCTGTTTATCGACTCGATGGCATTCGTCGTATAGATCACTTTGCGGATGTCCGTTGGATAAGCGAAGAACGTGGCAAGATTCGGCCAGTTAGCCTGCCAGCTTCGGCTTATCTGAGGATAGCGACTGTCCCAGGCCGCAGCGAACGCTTCCAGTGCCTGCTGGCCTGCCTCTTCCGTGGGAGCCTGATAAATCGCTTTCAGGTCGCGAGTGACGGCTTTGTAGTCCTTCCATGACACGAAGCGCAGGCTGTTGCGCACCATATGCACGATGCATAACTGGATGCGGGCCTTCGGATATACTGTGTTGATGGCATCCGGGAAGCCTTTCAGGCCATCCACACAGGCGATGACGATATCGTTCAGACCGCGGTTTTTCAGTTCAGTCAGCACATTGAGCCAGAACTTCGCCCCTTCATTTTTGGCCAGCCACATACCTGGCAGTTCTTTCTGACCTTCGATATTGATGCCCAGTGCCAGGAACACCGATTTGTTGATGACGCGACTGTCCTGCCGAACTTTCAGGACGATACAGTCAAGATAAACAATGGGGTAAACAGCATCCAGTGGTCTGTTTTGCCATTCTACAACCTGCTCCATCACGGCATCGGTGACCTTTGATATCAGTGCCGGTGAAACATCTGCGTCATACAGTTCTTTGAACGCAGCAGCTATCTCACGGGTGGTCATCCCTTTGGCATACAACGAGAGGATCTGGTTATCCATCCCGGTAATACGGGTCTGATTTTTCTTTACCAGTTGTGGTTCGAAGGTACCGTCACGATCGCGCGGAGTACGCAGTTCCAGTGGGCCGTCGCCTGTGATAACGGTCTTTGTGGAATAACCGTTGCGGGAGTTAGCTCCTGGTCTGGACTGATTTTTCTCATATCCAGGATGGTGTGTCATCTCTGCATTGAGAGCGGCTTCAACGCTGAGCTTTTTCAGCAGCCGATCGAGCTGACTGAGGTCTTCAGGGGTTTTGAGGTTTTTGGCCAGTTCGTTAGCCAGAGCCTGTAACTGTTTTTCGTCCATAAATTAACCTTCATTTGATGCTGGATTGAACATATCAAAATCAGGCAATTACACAAATCTATGTACAGGCTCGGCTAACTGGCCGAATCTTGCCACGTTCTTCGCTTATCCGACAGATGACTCGGTGAAAAAGGTGGTGTGGCTGGCAATCCAGTCTGCGCCCCAGAAATGGACGATGCCGTTGAAGGACTGGCGAATGGCAATGAGCCGCTTTATTATCGAGTTCGGTGACCGCCTGGACGGTCACTTCTGAGAAAAGGCATTTACACAGAATCTTAAACAGGCTCTTATCCCTAAACCACCTCCTCAGGAGGTGGTCTTTTACTTTTCACTTATCATCCTTTTGGAGGGAATGGATCTTTCCCGTGGGAGTCTTTATCCCTGATTTGTCCATTTGGTCGATGAATAATCAGTTCACTTCCCTGATTTTGGGCGATTAAACGCGCCGCATCTATTGCTTCCTGTTGTGTTCGATGAGTAGACGTTACTCGTTCATTACCCTCTCCACGAACAGCCCACTCACCATTGTGCGGTACAACATGTTGATTCTTTCCCATGAGGTTTCCTGATCGTTTTCGACACCATGTGGTGTCATATTAAATAATAAACACTATATATTGCGTTTCGTTTGTGATGAGTCACATTTTCAAAATACAGCGGCAGATTGTTGGGGATGATGCAACATCGACCAGCTCGCAGAAGGATGAACCGGAAATTGCCAGGGAATAGTTACGTTGGCTGATGGGAGGTGCGCCAAAACTCCTACGCCTCATGATGACAGTTGGACGGCATTAAACTATAAATGTTTCGTTTATTGCGTTTTTTTTGTTTGTTTCGATTATTGTTTAGTGACTGTCCTTATCAGGACTGAAATTCAAGATCGAAACTAACCCTTTAAACTGGATACTGAAAATGACGAACTCAATTCCTGACCGCCTGAGTCTGCCTGCTCAAGGGGAGATTGAGGCTGCTGTACGTGGACAAAGGGAGCTTGCGGCTTACCTTTCCACTAAAATGGAAACACAAAAAATTTCGATTCAGGATGCAGATAACAACACTCACCAGATTGAGCTCCCAACGTCTTCATTAATGTTACTTATGTCCGTCTTAGGTGAACTGGCTCAGGGAAATGCTGTTCAGGTTGTTCCTGTACATGCTGAATTAACAACGCAGGAAGCTGCCAATATTCTGAATGTTTCGCGTCCTCATATGGTGAAACTTCTGGAAGACGGGAAGCTGCCTTTTCACAAAACAGGTCGCCATCGCCGCGTGCTTTTCGCTGATTTGATGAAATATAAAGAACAGCGGGATAATGAAAGCAACAAAGCAATGCAGGAACTGGCAGATCATAGCCAGGAGTTTGGATTTTTCTGATGACTCACTCACCCTACCCCGTGTTTCTGGATGCCTGTGTTCTTTACCCATCGTTACTACGGGATTTATTGATGCATCTTGGGCTAACCGGGCTGTATCAGCCTGAATGGTCGGCCATCATTGAGCGGATTTTATTGCTGATTTGTTTGATTTGAATCAGGCGCTTGTTCTGTCAGCGGTAAAACAAGCAGCGGCGTATGATGAGAAGGCCTCCGAAATCTGTTGATGAGTATCTTGATACCTTATTACGTCAGGGGATGCCACAAACAGTAAAAGAGCTGAGCAAATTCCGTTCACTTATTTAAGTAACAGATCGTTTTCCTCTTCTCAGAACGCTACCCCAGAACAGGTGACCAGTCCTGATATAAGTTGGCATTTTTTGTCTGTAAAACGCCTGATGAACATCATCGGGCGTTTTGTTTTCAGGGGCAGGTGTGAACACTCGTGGTTATAAATTGGCAGTGGTTTTTGACTATCTATCCGGTTTTGTGCCTGGCTGCAGGGGGGAAACCATTTTTATTCTGTTTATTCGTTCAGCCAGTGCATTCTGGCAACAGTCGTAACCATCAGTCATTGAACAGGCTATTTCGTTTCTCTCATGAACTGGTGTATTGCGCCCCGGTATACCCGGAGTACTGTCGTTTTCTGTGGTTCAGTGCCTGCCTGAATTTTTTGTCTACCTATTGGTGCCAGATAAGCACTCTGGTTACTGCGCTTGTTTAGTAGCTACACATGGTGGTTCATTTACGCTTACAAATAGCGTTGATTATATTTTTTACATAATCAACATTAATAACCTGCGTTAATATTTTTGTGTTTTTTTATATTTTATCTTTTTGGAACTTTTTGTGAGCTTTTTTTTGATTTAAGTCCAAATCAAAGCAAAAAGCTCAAAAATCAAGCATTGATGTAACATCTTGTATTTTTTTGGTTTTTCGATCTTTTGTTTTGTATTTTTTGAGTATTTTGGTTCTTTAATCTTGTTTTTGTGTATTTCTTGGTTTGTTGTTTTGTATGTGTGTCCTTTCTCGACACAAAAGATCGTATAAATAGATATTTCCAAAATAAAACACTGTGATACTTTATTGGCAGATACAGATTGCTATGAGCGGTTTGCACCTATGTTTGGTCAGGTTGATGTGGATACGCTTTCAAAGGCTATGTCGCAATGAGAGATAATTACTTTTTTCTTAGTAAGAGCCAGAATGAGTCTTTGATGCCAGGAAAGATGTCGGAATTGCATTTCTGGTTACTGATAGAAATTTCTCCTATCCATAGTGAGAAAATTATTCTTGCACTTAAGGATTTTCTGGTTATGGGTTATTCCAGAAAAGAGGTCTGTGAGCGCCATAATATATCTTCAGGATATTTTTCCGGGGCTCTTGGAAGGTTCCAGCGTGTTAATGCAACAGTTGCACAGTTAATGCCTTTCTATATTCAGATGAAATCACCGGCACATTTCAGTAATGCAAGTTAAAAACTGATTTTGTGATAATAAAACATCTGTTGGTTTTTTTACAGATAATAAGGAGCAGAGCCGTTCTTTGAACGGACCGCCACTCTGTTTTTTATTTTTTTAGAAAATATTAATTTGATGTTTTTTAATTTGTATGAGGTTGGTATTAGCGCATTTGTATATGGTGTGCTAATACCAACATTCATCAGATATGTTGGGTTTTGTAATTTGAATTGGTTAATAAACTCAAGGAAATAGCTAATGAAAATGATTAAAACTGTTATGGCTGGCGCAGTTGCAATGGCTCTGGTTTCTTTTGGTGCTAATGCAGCAAATCAGGGACAGGGTATTGTTAACTTCAAAGGTACTGTAATTGATGCTCCGTGTGGTATCGCACCGGAATCTGCGGATCAGTCGATCGACTTTGGTCAGATCTCTAAATCTCATCTGAATACCGCCGATGGTATTTCAGTGAAGAAAGATCTGAACATCAAGCTGGTTAACTGCGAGCCGGGTAAAAATGTAGCTGTTACATTTACTGGTGCGACTGTTTCCGGGGCACCAACTGAACTGGGTACTGCCGGTGATACCGGTACTGCTGTGGTGATTTCTGGCCAGGATGGCAAACTGGTTTCTTTCGGTACTGAAGGTGCAGCCCAGAGCCTGAAAGAAGGTGAAAATACTCTGCACTACAGCTCCTGGGTGAAAAAAGCCAGTGGTACTGAGTCTGTGAAAGAAGGTGACTTCACCGCTGTTGCCAACTTCAATCTGACTTACAACTAATCACCCCTCTCCGGTTTTTAACCGTCAGATAAGCAGGGGCGTCAGCCCCTGCGATTACCGGTAAAGAATAAGGAATACTGCATGTTCTGGCGCATGATCCTTTCGGTAACATTTTTCCTGTGTGCAGCGGCTCAGGCTGCGCCATCGCCCTCCTTTCCGCCGCCGGGGATGACCCTGCCGGAGTACTGGGGAGAAGAGCATGTCTGGTGGCATGGCCGGGCGAGTTTCAAGGGGCAGGTGATTGCTCCGGCCTGCACGCTGGCCATGGAAGATACCTGGCAGGCGATTGATATGGGGGAGACCCCGGTTCGTGATTTACAGGACAGTTTTGCCGGTCCTGAAAAGAAATTCCGTCTGCGGTTGCGTAACTGTGAGCTGGCGGGAACAGGTAAACGGGTTTATACGGCGAGCCGTGTCCGGGTGACCTTTGATGGTCTGCAGGGCGAAACGCCTGACAAATTCTCGCTGACCGGTCAGGCAGAAGGTATCAGTCTGCAGATACTGGATAACCAGGGCTATCCGGCCCGTGTCGGTAAAGTGATGCCGCCGTTATTGCTGAACGGAAATGAAGAGGGGCTGGATTATACCCTGCGGGTTGTCCGTAATGGTCAGCCATTAAAGGCGGGAGATTATTATGCCGCATTACGTTTTAAGGTGGATTACGAATAACAGGGTGAACAGAAATAACAACCGGTAACAGACGGAAGCTTCCCGGTATTTAATTAACTATTCCGACAGAGGAACTGAAATTAAATCCTGCATGCAGGAGGGGGACACTTTGTCTTTATTTCCGGGAGCAGTCTGTATTAAAGGTGGTGGCTGATAATGAAAAATAATACCTCTTTTGCTGTTAACGGCATTACATATGCGCTGCTGCTTTCCCTGGCAGGCGCGCCGGCTTATGCCGTCGACTTTAATACAGATGTTCTGGATGCAGCAGACAGACAGAATATTGATTTTTCCCGGTTCTCTCAGGCGGGATATATCATGCCCGGGCAGTACCAGATGGAAATTATGGTGAATGACCAGGGGATATCACCGTCGGCATTTCCGGTGACGTTTCTGGAGCCGCCGGTTTCCGGTCAGGACGGAAAGAAGCCGTTACCGCAGGCCTGTCTGACGCCGGAGATGGTCAGCCGGATGGGGCTGACGGCGGCTTCTCAGGAGAAGGTCACATACTGGAATAACGGGCAGTGTGCGGACCTCAGTCAGCTGCCGGGGGTGGAGATACGCCCGAATCCGGCAGAAGGGATGCTGTACATCAATATGCCGCAGGCCTGGCTGGAGTATTCCGATGCCTCCTGGCTGCCGCCGTCACGCTGGGATAACGGTATTCCGGGGCTGTTGTTTGACTACAACATCAACGGGACGGTGAACAAGCCACACAAGGGAAAGCAGTCACAGTCACTGAGCTATAACGGGACTGCGGGGGCCAACTTCGGTGCCTGGCGTCTGCGTGCGGACTATCAGGGTAACCTGAATCACACCACCGGCAGCGGGCAGGGAACGGACAGTCAGTTCACCTGGAGTCGTTTCTACATGTACCGCGCCATCCCGCGCTGGCGCGCAAATCTCACTCTGGGTGAGAACTACATCAATTCTGAGATTTTCAGCTCCTGGCGCTACACCGGTGCCAGTCTGGAAAGTGATGACCGCATGCTGCCGCCAAAACTGCGCGGTTATGCACCGCAGGTCTCAGGGATTGCGGATACGAATGCGCGCGTCGTGATTTCGCAGCAGGGACGCATTCTCTATGACTCCACCGTGCCGGCAGGTCCGTTCACCATTCAGGACCTGGACAGCTCCGTGCGTGGTCGCCTGGATGTTGAGGTTATCGAGCAGGACGGGCGGAAAAAAACGTTCCAGGTGGACACGGCATATGTGCCGTATCTGACCCGTCCGGGTCAGATTCGTTACAAGCTGGTTTCCGGTCGTTCGCGTAATTATGAGCACACCACGGAAGGCCCGGTCTTTGCTGCCGGTGAGGCATCCTGGGGTATCAGTAACAAGTGGTCACTTTACGGTGGCGGTATCGTTGCCGGGGATTACAACGCCCTGGCAGTGGGTCTGGGTCGTGACCTGAATGAGTTCGGTACGGTATCTGCTGACGTGACCCAGTCCGTGGCCCGCATTCCGGGAGAAGATACAAAGCAGGGTAAATCCTGGCGTCTGAGCTACTCCAAACGTTTTGATGACGTGAATGCGGATATCACCTTTGCGGGTTACCGCTTCTCCGAACGCAATTACATGACGATGGACCAGTACCTCAATGCCCGTTACCGGAATGACTTCACGGGACGTGAGAAGGAGCTGTACACCGTCACGCTCAACAAGAACTTCGAGGACTGGAAGACCTCGGTCAACCTGCAGTACAGCCATCAGACCTACTGGGACCGCCGGACATCTGACTATTACACGCTGTCGGTGAACCGTTACTTCGATGCCTTCGGGTTTAAAAACATTTCCCTGGGGCTGTCCGCATCCCGTTCGAAATACCAGAACCGGGATAACGATTCGGCATTTGTACGTCTGTCCGTGCCGTGGGGAACCGGTACGGCCAGCTACAGCGGCAGCATGAGCAATGACCGTTACACCAACACCGTGGGGTACAGCGACACGCTGAACAAAGGGCTGAGCAGTTACAGCCTGAACGCCGGTGTGAGCAGTGGCGGTGGTCAGCCATCGCAGAGTCAGATGAGCGCGTACTACAACCACAGCAGTCCGCTGGCCAACCTGTCAGCGAACTTCTCTGCCGTGGAGAACGGTTACACGTCATTCGGTATGAGCGCATCCGGTGGTGCAACGATTACCGCGAAAGGCGCGGCCCTGCATGCAGGGGGCATGAACGGAGGAACCCGGCTGTTGGTGGACACCGATGGTGTCGGAGGCGTGCCTGTCGACGGCGGCCGGGTCTCCACCAACCGGTGGGGCATTGGTGTGGTGACGGATGTGAGCAGCTATTACCGCAACACCACCTCAGTGGACCTGAACAGGCTGCCGGAAGACATGGAAGCCACCCGCTCGGTGGTGGAATCGGTCCTGACGGAAGGGGCCATTGGTTACAGGGAGTTTGAAGTCCTGAAAGGAAGTCGTCTGTTTGCCGTGCTGCGTCTGGCAGACAACAGCCATCCGCCGTTTGGTGCCAGCGTGACTAACGCGAAAGGCCGTGAGCTGGGGATGGTGGCAGACAGCGGTCTGGCCTGGCTGAGCGGGGTGAATCCGGGTGAAACCCTGAATGTCGGCTGGGACGGCCGGACACAGTGTGTGGTGGATATCCCGAAAAATCTGGACCCGGCACAGCAACTGCTGCTGCCCTGCCGTAAGGCGAACTGACGGAACGACGGGCTGACTGCCGGCGGTCTTCACCGGCCGGCCGTCAGTAACCCCGTACAGGCATAAATCGATAAGTGGACGGTGTTGCACCACAGACGACACCGGAACCAGAACTGAGAGAAGAAAAGATGCTGAAAATGAAACCGGCGCTGAAAAAAACGCTGATGGCGGTAGCGTGCCTGAGCGCAGTACCGGCAGCCCAGGCTGCCATCTCCCTGGACCGTACGCGTGCGATTTTTAACGGTGGTGAGAAATCGATGACGCTGAATGTGGCCAATGACAACAAACAGCTTCCGTACCTGGCGCAGGCATGGATAGAGAATGAGAAGCAGGAAAAAATCACCACCGGACCGATTGTGGTCACGCCGCCGGTGCAGCGTCTTGAGCCGGGAGCCAAAAGTATGGTTCGTCTGGCCAGCACCCCGGATATCAGCAAACTGCCACAGGACCGGGAATCCCTGTTCTACTTCAACCTTCGTGAAATTCCTCCGAAGAGTGATAAGGCGAATGTACTGCAGATAGCTCTGCAGACCAAAATCAAGCTGTTTTACCGCCCGAAAGCCATTGAGGCAAAACCCAATGCTGTCTGGCAGGACCAGCTGGTGCTGAACAAAACCAGCGGAGGTTACCGGATTGAAAACCCGACACCGTATTACGTGACGGTGATAGGCCTTGGCGGCAGTGAAAAACAGGCGAAGGAAGGCGAGTTTGAGGCCGTGATGCTGGCACCGAAGTCCACGCAGACGGTGAAATCCGGAACATACAGCACGCCGTACCTGAGCTACATCAACGACTACGGCGGACGTCCGGTTCTGCAGTTCAGCTGCAGCGGAGACCGCTGTACGGCGGTGAAGAAATAAGCGCGCAGTGACAGGATTAAGCGGAGGTGCCGGAGATGAACAGGACAACAACAGGACTCTGTCTGGCTGCGCTGCTGGTGAGCTGCAGCATGAACAGTGTGCTGCGGGCAGATGAGCTGGTCATGCGGGATAACTTTTTTGTGGCAGATGAGACCCGTCACCAGTGGGTGAATGAGCACAATGGCCGTACCGGGATGCTGACAGTCAGTGGTGCGCTGCTGTCATCCCCGTGCACGCTGGAGACGAATGAGGTGGAACTGCCGCTGCAAAAAAGCACGGAAGGCATCATGACGCGTTATGTGCTGAAGCTGAATCTGCTGGGGTGTGGTGACGGTGGTGCGGTGACCTCTGCCACTTCGGTGGCAGGGCGTGACAGCATGATGGTGATGCAGAGTGCCCTGCTGACGGGAGTGGAGGATGGCGTGCTGCAGCCGGAGCAGCGGATGGTCAGCACGGGGCGTGCGGTTGTGTACGGTGGTGCGAATCAGTTCACTTACTGGCTGAGTGAGGCACAACAGCAGGCACTGGCGGGTCAGCAGGCGACAGACCGTGCGCAGGGGAAACCGTACATGAACCCGCGGGACAACACGGCTCTGTTGCGTCTGCGGCTGGATTATGAATGAGAACGGAGGAAAGCAGAATGAGAAATAATCAGCGTGCCCTGTGGCTCGGTATCCTCCTGACCGTGATGTCTCCGGTAACGGTAAACGCAGCCGGGGGACTGGATTTTAAAGGTAATCTGCTGGACAGACCCTGCCAGATTGACCCGTCTTCGGCAGCACAGGATGTGACGTTTATGGATACGGCGACGCGTCTTTATCATGTCTGGCCCGGCAAAAGTTATGAAGAGAAATTTCAGATAAAGCTGGTTAACTGCCATGCCACCACGATGGGAAAGGTGGTGGAACTGACATTTAAAGGTGCAGAAGAGCCGAAGCTGCCCGGATATCTGCAGGTCAGCGGAGAGAACAGCGGGAAGCTGGGGATAGGTATTATTGATACTGACGGCAGCAGCCTTCTGAAGCTGAATCAGGTTCATAACGGCGGGCAGGGGAATAAGGTGGAAAAGGACAGTGTGACGCTGAATTTTAAGGCGTTTGTACAGGCCACATCAGAAGCCATTGCAGATAAGGCCGTTCAGCCGGGGGATTACAGTTCTGTGGCAACATTTGAACTTTTATATAAGTGATAAAGCAGGAGTTCTTGTATGAAAAAGAAGATGACGGGAATTATGTTACTGGCAGCGTTATTTATGTCTGCCTCCACGCAGGCATCAGATAATCTGCAGTTTAAAGGAAAATTAATCATCCCGAATTGTACTGTTAATAACGGTAACCCAATAGAAACGGATTTTGGTGACATTGAGATACAGACAATTGCGGCTAAAAATACCGG
>ERZ1673730.1039-NODE-1039-length-24378-cov-38.362784_pt1 | contig 24378 bp, 25 predicted proteins | sample MGYA00580200_ERZ1673730 | MGnify/ENA primary metagenome ERZ1673730 (study PRJEB41218, sample SAMN15661761) | gut metagenome | host: Homo sapiens | place: Canada: London | collected 2015-08-20/2019-03-30 | study: EMG produced TPA metagenomics assembly of...
ACTTGTACTTGAGATTTGCATACTTTTCATAGATCATTAAGCTGCTCTTTCCCTTGAGATATCCCATAATCTGCGATACGCTGTATTTCGGCGGTATGGATACGAGCATATGGATATGATCTTTGCACGCTTCTGCTTCGTGGATCTCGATATCCTTATATTCGCACAGCTTTCTGAGCATCTGCCCGATATCCTGTTTGATCTTTCCGTATATGATCTGTCTCCTGTATTTCGGCGCAAATACGATATGATATTTACATTCCCACTTCGTGTGTGCTAAACTACTGACATCAAGTTTCATTTGGACTTGATTCCTCCTTTGATTTTTTGTTCTTGGTTGGCAGACCATCTTCATTTTATCAAAGGAGGACATTTTTTCTATGCATAGCTAAAGCTTTTTGGAACCACCGGCATTGCCGGTGGTTTTCTTTATACAAAAAAGCGACTGACAGCCTAAGCTGTCAGTCGGGAAAATTATATAGTTTTTCTCTGTCCTCTTGACGGGATGCGGTTCAGAGCAGCAGCTTGCTTTGGGATGGCGGCCCTTTATACGCGGGGAGGTTTGACGCTTACATTCAGCCGGAGCCTGCAAACAATTTTGCGCATAAATCTTGACGGGACCAGAACGCCGCATGATTTTTCTCCATATGGAAACAGGATGGAAAATAGAGAAAATGCGTATTCACGTAGCATGAATTTGCTCGTAAATACGCATCTTTTTTGCCCGAATTTTTTGTTCATTCTGCCGGAAGCATAAGAACGCAACTCTGGCAGTCATGAGGTCAGCGGTTCGATCCCGCTTTTCTTGCTTTTGTCACGCCGTCCGGAGAAAGCATTTCGCGCAGGCCAAGCTCGCCCGCAGACAGTTTTTCGTAGCCGAACACGCCGTAGATATGACCGAGAATCGCACGGTCTTTCGCGATGAGCGTACAGAAAAGCTGCTCCAGTTCTTCCGTGCTGAAACGGGTGCGAAATTCTTCAAACATGACGCTCTCGGCTCGTGCCATGTCACTGACCTTTTGCGCTTTTCCAAGATCATTTTAGCACTTCTACTGTCCAATACTGCGGACTCTTACGTGTGATTCTGCGCCTTGCTGCGTTAAGCTGATAAGCACATTTTCATCTTCAAGAAGTTCACTCTGAAAATAGTGTTGCAAGTGGCAGAGCCACAAAGGAAAGCCGATTGGTGAAAATACAGTTTCCGCCGACCCATTCCCGCTCAAAGAAGCAATAGACATACTCCCCATCCTCACTTAGTGCCAAATCTGAGGCACCACCCTCCTGTGCAAGAACAATCCCATGTGACCAATTTTTCCCATCATCATAACTGGCACGAACAGTCAACTGCTGGCGTGCGTCATTACTCCAGCGAAGTTTTTTCCCTTGCTTCTGCAATCTAAGCACCGCCTCATCGCCATACGCGCAGTTTGCAAACACCATTTTTCCATTGAGCAGGCTCAATAAGCTTCCTCCACAAATCGGATCAGGAAGATTATCATCCAAATAAGGTTCGCCCCAATGCCCTAACGTTCCACGGCAGAACGCCCGACGGCGAATACCAATTTTCTCATGGCGCAACGTGGCAAGCAGCGTACCATCTGAGCACTCCGCTATAGCTGCCTCCGTCGGATCTCCAATCTGATCTGTTGCACGCACAATCGAAGTCGTTTTCCATGTTTCTCCAAAATCGTCACTGTAAATGCATGCAAAACATGCCGGAAGGTGTGCGTTCTCACCACAACTGAGCCAAAGCGGAAGAACCAGTGTAGAATTTTTTCTCAGGCAGATTCCGTGGCCCGGAGAAATTGCCCAAAGCGTCATGGGCCACTTGTTTCGAAATTGCTCTACAAATGTGGTCAGTTCACGAGGCTCTGCAAATGTCTGCCCACCGTCTGAACTTTTGCACACAAACAGTTTCCTATAGTTTTCACACCAAAAGAACCAGACAGAATCGTCAGGACCTGCGATCATCAACGGATTATGCAAAAAGGTTTCTTCCGTACCGCAGATGAGCGTTTGTATTGGAGAGAAGTGTTTTCCGCCATCGCAGCTAGTACTCAGCAAAACTGCGCGCTCATTGGTACTGTTTTTCCGTCCTTCCCAATATAGCAGAACCTTTCCCGAGGTGGTTGTTACAATTCCTGGAACACGGTGCGATGAAAAACCATAAGCCCCGCCGACAGCAATATCTATCGATGCGACTGATCTGTTATTGTCCATGTACTTTTGCCTCTTTACCGGATAATAAAATCAAAATCCTCGCCATAGCCGATCTGGTCACAACTGTGAAGAATCTCACCGGTGCTACAGTAGGTTGTCCCACTCATCCGAAGAAGCGATTCATTACGGCTGACGCCGAGAATCTTTGCCTCCCAAGCATCGGGATGCGCAATACGCAGTGTCAAGTCCCCCGCAACCACTTCCACTTTCTTTTCCTCCCTCAGATACCTGTAAAGCGAATCATGCTCCAAATCAATAGAAAGGAGATAGGCATACTGCATCGGAAAGTAGACATCCTCGATGACCAATGGCTTTTTATCAGCGAGCCGAAGGCGCATGATTCGCACAGCCTTCTCCCCCTCTACAAGCCCTAGGCGATGGCAGACCGTTACCTTCTTTGGCGTAACAATGGCCGCTTCAAGCACCTTTGAGCTGGCGTGCATGCCATTGCTTTTGCACATATCAGAAAAGCTGGTTGCGGGGTATTTGAAATCTTTGTGAAGCTTAGGCCTGCAAATGAATGTACCCTTTCCCTGCTTCTTTTCCACAAGACCGGTTTCCACAAGTTCATTAACTGCACGCCGTATAGTAATTCGGCTGACAGCATAGGATTGAGATAGTGCATCCTCCGACGGAAGGCGATTTGTATCAGAAAATTTTCCTGCCTCTATGTCATGTCGGATTAAGCGCGCGACTTGTTCATAAAAGGGAACAGCACTATTGTATTCCAGCATAGGTTGGCTCCTTCGATTTACGAAAAATTCTAACCGTACAATATATATCATATATTATTACATAATATATACTGTTGTCCTCTTAGAATAGTACCATTTTACAGCAAAATGTCAATTCTTTTTTCCGGCTTGTGGGCTCTACAAAAATTTCTGTCAGCAGATGCAAAAGCTCAATAATTGAACTTCCACATATATCTTCGATAGCTCATCGGATGCATCCGTACATCGCCCATTGCTGCGATGAGCTGCTTGGTAATCGGATGTACCAGTAACGCATTAAAATACTCTGCAACTTCACCATCAAGCTGATCCAGTCCAAGCTCTTTTGCATCAAGAATAAAGTGGTGACCTCCGAACTGTTCAAGAAAGCGCTCTGCACGCTCATCCAACGCGCGTGTCCTGCCAACGCTCTTCATTAACAGAACAGCCAAATTCCGATCAGTTGTTTCAAATGCGCCATGGAAGTACTCCCCGGAATGGCAAGGCACACAGTGAACGGTCTGCATCTCCTGGAAGAAGCAAAATGCATCGGAGTACGCGCATTCCCACATTGCGCCGCTGGCCAGCGCATTCCAGATTTCATCATTCTGATAACGCATTGCAAACTCGACGGCAACCGGCTTGATATCTTGATAGGCCTTTGCATAAATAGTGGGTAGCTCTTCAAAGGCAGCCATCGCCTTGTCGTAAGCTGCATAGCCCTCAAATTCTTTCAGAAGGACGAACGCCAACTTGAGCGCTGTTCCCTGGCTATTGCAATGAACCAGCGTAGGATCATGGTACCAGTCATCCGAGTGGTAATAGGTCAACGAGTACTGCGCGGTCTGCGCGGTAGCCGAATCGGAATAGCCAGTGAGACCTATGGTCACAGCGCCTTTGGCATTTGCTGTTTCAAGCGCCTCCACTGTTTCCTGCGTTGCTTTTGTTGAAGTAGCAATCACCAGCGTGTTCTTCCCGACAAATTTCGGCGTTGCATGCACAAACTCGCTACTGTTATAGCCAAGTACGCGCAAAGTGCTGCTCTCCGCATTCAGCATATAGCGCGCAGGATAAGATGAACTCAAAGAGCCTCCACATGCGACAAAGACGATCTGTTTCAGTCCACCGTTATTTTCAAAAGTTTCTTTGACTCTTGCAACGATATCAATAACTTCCTGCATTCCTTTAATCATAATATTCCCTCACTTCTGTCCTCTCAAGCTGTCCGTTTGCTTTTCGTCGATCATGTATTCTCCATTTTCTCCACGTTGGATAGCCACCCCATATGATGCCTGAGCCTCTTCCAGCGAGACCTTTTGCTCTATCACATCTTTGAGGACCAGCGCTGTATCACGCGTAAACGGATCACCATAACCACCAGCCCCCGGCGTTACAACGCGGATTATGTCTCCTTTGGACAATGGATAGCTGGTCGTCTTATGTCCCATCTGCGTAATGCTTCCATCGGTTGCACTAATTCTATAAAATGCACCGCATCCGCCCATTTTTCCTCCGGCAAGCCCCCAAGGATGGAATTTGTGACGGTCTCCGAGCCCGGTGTAGAGAACATCATTTGTCAGAACTTCCAGTTCGCGTTCAATACCCAGTCCGCCCCGATGGAAACCTGCCCCGCCAGAATCCTTCTTGAGCTCATATTTTTTTGCAAGAATTTTTGTAAACTCCATTTCTGTCGCTTCAATCGGCATATTGGAAGTATTGGTCATATTGACCTGAACGCCGCTCAGACCATCATATTTTTTACAAGCGCCACCGCCTCCGGCAATGACCTCATGGAAGATAAAAACATTATCCGTTCCAATTGCACCACTGCCGGCCAGAATGGTTGTCGTGCACGCGCCGTTTCCGGCAGTCACGATTCTGTCAGGCAAGATCGGAGCAAGCGCACCGAAAATAGCGTCCGGAACTCGCTGCAGCAGTCAATCTGCGCACCGACCGGTGAGGGCGCAGTCGGGTTAAGGATGCAGCCTTTGGGCGCAATAACACGAATGGCTCGATTGATGCCTTCATTTGCTGGAATGTCTGGTCCAAGCATCGCTTTAACAGCGAAGAAGACATCCGCCTTTGTGCATGGCCAAGGTACGTTGATCGGTGCTTTAATCTGCGAAGCTGTTCCTGTAAAGTCGATAGTCAGGTCATCTCCCTTTACAGTGACTTTGACACAAATCGGTATCGGGTCCGGATACTTATCGCCACAGCCGTCAACATAATCTGTATAGCTATACTCGCCGTCTGGCAGTTTAGAAACAGTAGCCCGTACACGGCGTTCGGAATATGAGATGAGCTCACTCATGCATTCAATCAAGGTATCGCTATATCGCTGATAAGCCTCTTCAATGCGCTGTACACCGATCAGGTTGGCCGATATCTGCGCCGTTAAATCACCATAACGCTCCTGTGGAACACGAGTGTTATCCAGCAGAATATCTAAAACGCTGTCCAAAAGTACACCCTTATCGCGAATGCGAACGACAGGAATACAGATACCTTCCTGAAACAGGCTGTCAGCATCGCCGCTGGTAGAGCCAGGCACTTTTCCGCCGATGTCGGAATGGTGCGCAATATTGGCAATCCAGCCAATAATCTTTGTCCCACAAAACGCTGGGGCTGCCAAAACGATATCCGGCAGATGATTACCGCCTCCATGATATGGATTATTGGCAATGAACATGTCACCAGGTTGGATGTTTTCTTTTCCAAACTTTTTATAGATGTTGGGAACGACGCTCAACATGGAACCCAACAGTGCTGCGAGACTTTCAACCTGAGCAACACTATTGCCGTCCGGGTCAATAACCGCCGTGCAGACGTCTCTACGTTCCTTCATGTTGCTGGAGTAAGCGCTTCTGACAATAATGCCATACGTTTCCTCAGCAATGGACATCAATAAGTTTCGTACAACCTCCACTGTTACAGTGTCGACCTTTCTTTGCATCATGTTACGTTCCCTCCTCATAATCGATTTTCAGATTACCATAGCCATCGACATGAATGATCCAACTTTCTGGCACCACTAACGTGGTGTCCATTTGCTCACAGATGCAAGGGCCCGCGATCGACTGGCCAGGGATAAAGGATTCACGTCGATAAACAGGCGTGGGGCGGTACTCACTTTCTCCTTGGAACAAAACGCTTCTGGTCTCTAACGGCACAGGTGCCGGTGCTGCTGGACAAAGCGGCTGCTCTGTCATTTCAGGTTTATCAATGATGCCAATTGCTGACGCGCGGTAACTGACAAACTGAACTGGTGCCTGCTCATTGCAGTAACCATAGCTTCTTTTATGCTCCGCATGAAAGTCCGCAATAGCTCGGCGCAGATCCTGCTCTGTCATTTCTCCAGTGGGGACTGGAATAGAAATTTCAAAATTCTGACGTTGATAACGCATATCCACCGCAAATTCAAAGCAGCGGCGTTCTTTTGTCACGCCCTCACGATCCAGCGCTTCGGAGCCCTGGTGAATCATGTCTGCAAACTGTTCGTTGAATTTTGGAAGATTTTCTACCTTTCCTTCCAAAATCAATGTACGGCTCATGTCGAATTTTGTATCGGCCAAAAGAAGTCCAAGGCTGCAGAGCGTTCCAGGATGTGGTGGAATAATGACTTGGCGGATGCCAAGCTCCTTGGCCACTTCGCATGCATGCAACGGTCCCGCGCCGCCAAAAGCCATCAGGCTAAATTCCCGCACATCGTATCCTTTTTCAACGGAAACGCTTCGCACAGCTCGAACCATGTTGGAGTTTACCACGGTGATGATGCCGTTTGCTGCCTGCGCACGACTGAGTCCTGACTTTTCACAAATGCATCTATCCAACGCCTCATGCGCCAGATCCAGATAGACCTCCATGCGACCGCCGAGAATCCGTTTCTGATTTAACTTACCCAAAACGATGTTGGCGTCTGTAACGACCGGCTGAGTGCCACCTCTGCCATAACAAGCCGGCCCTGGGACAGCACCAGCACTCTTTGGCCCGACCTTCAGTGCACCGCCTTCATCAATTTGAGCAATAGAGCCGCCGCCCGCCCCGATGGTAATGATATTTATCATCGGTATTCTGGCGGGATAGCCCTCCACCTCGCGTTCGTTGGATACCTGCGGTGTAAAATTCTCGATTAGGCTGATATCTGCGCTTGTACCACCCATATCAAACGTGATAATTTTATCTGCATTGCACTGACGGCCGATAAAACTTGCCGCAACAACGCCGGCTGAAGGCCCGGAAACCGCACATTTGATGGGACAGTCGATGGTTTCCTTGATAGAAATAATAGAACCATTAGACTGCGTGATGTACGGCTCTGCCTGAATCCCCATCTCTCTCACAGATGTCTGGAAATTGTTTACGTACTTTTTCATAACTGGGCCAAGATAGCTATTCAGGACTGTTGTACTCATGCGACTGTATTCCCGAAATTCGGGGGCAAGTTCACTGGAGATAGTTGTATATACTTCCGGATATTCTTCAGCAATAATTTCTTTGATGCGATTCTCATGCGCAGGATTGATAAAGGAAAACAGTGTGCATACAGCGATTGCTTGTACACCATATTGTTTCAACTGTCGAACCGCTTGGCGGACATTTTCTTCATCCAACGGCGTATAAACGCTTCCATCATAGCGGATTCTTTCGCGTACTCCAATATTACAACCGGACGGGATCAGTGGCACGGGCTTCTGCGCCTGCAGATCATACAAACTCGGTCTCTTCTGGTTGCCGATTTCCATAAGATCCTTGAAACCTTCTGTTGTAATCAGGCCAACACGTGCTCCCTTTTTCTCAATTAGCGCGTTTGTACCGACCGTCGTGCCATGCGCCAGATAAACAACGTCTCGTGCCTGTGCCTTTTTAATTTCCAGCACATCTTTCACGCCCTTGACGATGGCGCGCGATGGATCACCGGGCGTAGAACTGTCTTTATAATGAAACAATTCACCCGTTTCTAAGTTAAATACGGAAAAATCCGTGAATGTACCGCCGACATCGACGCCGATCATGTATCCCATAGTCATCACCTCATGATTTATGTTGTTTGCAGCAATCGTTCGGAAAGCTCCTCCGGAATCTGCCGTGCACAATCGAAAGAACCAGGCCTCAAACATGCTTTTGCCGAAAAGGCAGCCGCGTGCTGCAACGCATTCGTCAATACTTCTTCCCGCCAACAATGATCAAGCCATGCGCTTTTTCCACTGTCTAAGAGTTTGTTCCCAGCTTCTACCAGAAATGCTGTGGCGAATGCATCCCCTGCCCCCATTGTATCGACTGGGCAAACGTAATCAGCTGGTTGCCGGTAAAATCGAATGCCGTCAAAGGCAACTGCTCCATTGCTTCCACGCGTTGCGCAGACAAGCCTGACGCCTCTTGCATACATGCTGTGGCAAAGTATTTCCAATTCCGACTCCGTCAGCTCTGCGCAGGACAGGAAGGCAAAGTCCAAGTAGGGGCAAACCCGATCCAAGCGCTCCTTCTCTGTCCACCGATAGGAAAAATCGTAAGAAAGGAGGACTCCGGTTTGACGAAGTTTCGGCAACTCATTATCCAAAAAACCATTGTTCGTCGTATGCACCAAGAAAAAGTCTGCAATATAGTCGAGATCTTCCCTGTCAAACCGCAGAGGATGAGTCTGTATCACGCCGCCTTTGTTACTGTCAAGAAAGACACGTTCACCGTGATCCAGCGTTACACGTGCATATCCATTATCCCCGGAGTAGGTCCGGCTGCGCGGAAATGGAATACCATAAGTTTGCAGCGCCTGTTTGACACAAGCTGCAATGAGGTCGGTTCCAAATACGCCGAGAAATTCACTTTCTGCACCAAGCATTTTGGCATTCACCGCAAAATTCAACGCCTGTCCACCGGGATACATCCGCTTCTGATGAACATAAACGTCGCAGACATTATCTCCGATTCCGAGCACTTTCATGTGTTCACTCCATCCTCCCGAACATGTGCAAGTAACGGCTCATAGGCTTTTCCAGCGCGTGCAGTTTTGAACTCATTTCTGACGGCACCCCTCGCCTCTGGGTTTACACAGAGTTCAACTCCAGTCAGTGCCATTACCTTAGCTGCAACCAGCATCCCCTTCATACAAATATCTCCGAGTCCCTGGCTGACCTCCTGCCAAGAATGTCCCGGTGTGTCCTTCAGATAGCAGGCTGTTACGCACTGAGTCGTCGGCGTTATCCAACTGACATCGCAGATATCTGTGCCGCCTGGTTTATGCTTATGGATTTTGCGGAAGGGGTAAAGAACATCATTGTAGGGCTTGCCACGAACTTGTTCAATGATGGGTTCAGCCTGTTCTTCATATAAAAAGCGCATCAGCTTGAAAGTCTCTTTTTCATTCTCTTCCGGAAGCGCCTGGTGCATCCTCTCCGCATAAGCCCAATCATCTTCTGTCATAGGAACAGTGCCGACGAGTTCAAACTGATCATGCATTATTTTTTCGAGCGTGTGATTTGGCAGCATTTCACTATAGCCAGTATCGTAGCTGGCTCGAACAGAGCAACCCGTCATCAAAGCAGCGCCGTGCGCAGCCTGATAAATTTTCTCCATACTGTCACGCATAATGGCCTGTGTGTTTCCGTATACGCGAAGATGCATACTTGTATGACGCGGTATGCGAATCATGTCCACATCGCCGGTATCTGTAATTCTGCTACGGAAATAGACAGAGGGGTGCAGATTTTTCCGTGCAAATTCCAGCCCAAAGCAAAAAGCTTCCAATGCCTCGCGTGCGTTACCTCCAATTCCTGCGGACTTTCCGGTCTGTCTCGCAGCCAAGCCGTCATCATTCTTCCCGAAGAACTCGATATCTACAGTCTGGATGGAGAAGAAGTTAATGGACCAGATACCGTTGTCATCGGTAGGATGCCAACTGATAGCAGCCGTGCAGTCATCAAACAAACCCGCATTCGCCATAAGGACCTTTCCGCCGCCGCCTTCCTCCGCTGGGCAGCCGTAGAATTTAATGGTGCCAGGCAATCCATTAGTCTGAAGATATTGCTTATTTGCGATTGCTGCCGCCATGGCTGCTGTACCCAGCACATGATGCCCACAACCATGCCCATTTGTGCTCTCTTCCCGCGCGATGCGTTCTGTCACATCCGCCTTTTGACTCAGATCTGGAAGAGCATCGTACTCGCCCATATAACCAATTACAGGATCCCCCTGACCCCAGACAGCAACGAAGGCAGTTTCACAGCCGGCTACGTTTGCTTTAACTTGGAAACCATTTTTCTTCAAAATCTCCATCAGGCAGGCTGCGGAGCGTTTCTCTTGAAAGGCAAGTTCTGCAAAGCCCCAGATTTTAGTAGCTGCCTGTATGTATTCGTCCCGGTGCTCCTCAAGGAACTTAATTACGTCTTGCTTCTTCATATCGACAGCCTCCTATTCGTTCTCAAAAACTGTATGGCCGGTCAAAGGAATATAAATTTTTCCAGTTCGTTCACGTTCAAATTCATCACGTACCGCTTTCAATGCATCCGGATTTGCACAAAGCTCAATACCAGTCAATCCCATGACTTTAGCTGCAACCATCATACCCTTCATGGCAATATCGTTGCGTCCCTGTGCAACCTCCTGCCAGGAATGGCCAAGCGTGTCTTTGATGTAGCATGCAACAACGCATTGTGTCGTTGGTGTCGTCCAACTGACATCACAAATGTCCGTAGAGCCTGGCTTGTGAACATTGATCTCTCTGAATGGATAAAGCAGATCATTATACGGTTTTCCTTTGACCTGCTCGATAATTGGGTCCGCCTGCTCCTCATAAAGCAGATGCATCAGATCAAACGTCGGGCCTTCGCAGCCTGATGGAAGTGCCGTATGCATTTTCTCAGCGTATTTCCAGTCCTCCTGCGTCATATGAACTGTTCCGACTTTCTGGAATTTACTGTACATAATGCGTTCAAGGCTCCGGTTCGGAAGCATTTCGGAATAACCAGTTTTGTAAACGGCCTTTAATTTGCACCCGGTCATAACTGCCGCTCCCTTCGCAACCTGATGAAGCGCAGCAATTGCCTCCCGAATTTCTGCACCGGTATAGGCGCGGTAATGATAGCGAATGACGCTCTCACAGGGATTTTGCAGCATATTTTTATCTCCCGTTTCTTCAATGGAAGATCGAATTACAAAGTGTTCTGGCAGATGGTTACGCAAAACGCCTGCACCATGGAGAAACAGCTTTAAAGCGTCCAGCGAGTTGGCACCAGTATCAGCAAGAATGTCGTTTCCCTTTTCTGCATCGGACTTTGCTGCAGGCCGTCCCTGGAAAGTGTACGTTACACCTTGTTGCGCATGGAAGTTGATAGACCAGATACCGTTATCATCGGTTGGATGCCAGCTGATGGCGGCGCTACAATCGTCAAAAAGGCCGGCATTGTTCATTAATACCTTGCCCCCGCCCCCTTCTTCAGCGGGGCACCCGTAATATTTGACCGTTCCGCTCAGCCCATTCGCCTCCAAGTAATCTTTGTTGGCAATCGCGGCCGCCATCGCCGCCGTACCGAGCAAATGATGCCCGCATCCGTGGCCACAAGTTTTACCGGGAATTGGTTCGCGGGTAACATTATCTGCTTCCTGGCTCAGATTTGGCAGCGCATCGTATTCTCCCATATAACCGATCACCGGCTGCCCATGACCCCAAACGGCAATAAAGGCTGTCGGCATATCTGCCACACCAAACGTTACTGTAAAGCCTTCCTTTTCTAGAATCTGTGCCAGTCTATGCGCTGACTTATGTTCTTCAAAAATCGGCTCAGCATAGTCCCAGATATCCAGCGCCGCATCAATATAAGTTTGGCGTTGTTCCTCCATGAGCTGCAAAATATCATCCTGTGTTTTCATGTACGTCCCTCCTGTCTATTATTTTCGCAAAGGTGACAAGCAACATAGTGATCTTTTTCTATTTCAACCATACGCGGCGGCTGCAGTCCGCACTGCTCACATGCATATGGACAGCGTGGTCTGAAATGACAGCCGGAAGGTGGATTTGCCGGACTTGGGACGTCGCCCTGCAGAATAATCCGTTCCCGTTCTACTGTAGGATCTGGAATGGGAATTGCCGAAAGCAGCGCGCGCGTATACGGATGCGCTGGATTCTGATACAGCGCTTCCTTGGAGGCTAACTCAATAATCTGTCCGAGATACATAACTGCAACACGGTCGCTAATGTGCTTAACAACACTCAGATCATGTGATATGAAAAGGAATGTCAGCCCCATTTTTTTCTTTAATTCGTTCATAAGATTCAAAACTTGTGAACGCACGGAAACATCCAGTGCGGAAACCGGCTCATCGCAGATAACAAACTCAGGATTGAGTGCCAAAGCCCGCGCAATGCCAATTCTCTGGCGCTGTCCGCCGGAAAACTCGTGCGGATAGCGTTCCGTCGCGCTTTCCTGCATGCCAACAAGCCGAAGCAATTCCTTTGTACGTGCTGCAATCTCTGCCTGTGTTCCCTTTTTTTGAATTCTAAGTGGTTCGGAAACAATCTCTTCGACTGTCATTTTGGGATTCAGCGATGCATAAGGATCCTGAAAAATGATTTGTAGATGCTCACGCTCATTACGCATTTGCGCTGGCGTCAGCTTCATAAGATCTTCCCCATGAAATAGGATTTGCCCCTGCGTTGGTTCGATCAGACGCAGAATGCACCTGCCAAGCGTCGATTTTCCACAGCCGGATTCTCCCACAAGGCCAAGCGTTTCACCTTGTTGGATTGTTAGATTAACGCCATCAACCGCTTTGATATAGCCAACTGTATGTTTCAGCAGGCCCCCTGTAATAGGGAAGTACTTTTTTAAATCCCTGATCTCAATTATAACCCGCTCGTTCATGTTGCAGCCTCCTGCGTCTGTCTCTCCTTATACCTCCAACAACGTACTTTTCGATTGTCGCACACCAGCATTGGCGGTTCGTTTTCCTGGCAATACTTTGTTGCATATTCACAGCGCGGACAAAAGCGACAGCCCTTCGGCATTTGGGAAAGGCTCGGAACCATTCCGTCAATGACATGGAGTTTCTCTACGCTTTGATTCAGTCTCGGAATAGATTTCAAAAGTCCCTCAGTATATGGATGCAGCGGCCTGCTGAAAATGTCAATTGTATCTGCATATTCCACCACCTTCCCAGCATACATCACAAGAACTTTTTGCGCCATGTCCGCAACAACGCCAAGATCGTGCGTAATCAGCATAATCGCGGTTCCTGTCTGTTTTTGGAGACGCTTCAATTCGTCCAGAATCTGTGCCTGAATTGTAACATCAAGCGCTGTTGTCGGTTCATCCGCAATCAGAAGTTCTGGTTGGCATGACAGTGCCATGGCAATCATAACGCGCTGACGCATTCCTCCACTGAGTTGGTGTGGATATTCCTTCATACGCTGCTCCGGCGCCGGAATTCCTACCATTTTAAGCATTTTCACCGCCTGCTCCCAACAGACTTTTCTGCTGACTTTCCGATGGAAATGAATCGCCTCCATGATCTGATTTCCGACTGTATATACTGGATTGAGCGATGTCATCGGCTCTTGAAAGATCATGGAAATGCGGTTTCCGCGAATGCTGCGGATACCAGCCTTACTCATTTTCAAAAGATCTTGCCCGTCATATAAAATTTGCCCGCCAGAAATTTCGATCGGCGGGGTAGGCAGGAGGCGCAAAATGGATAAGGCCGTCATGCTTTTTCCGCACCCAGATTCCCCTACAACGCCCAAGATCTCCCCTTTTTCCATGGAAAAGCTGATATCTTCAATGGCATGTATTGCTCCAGTCTTCGTTTTAATACTGGCTTCTAGATTTTTTACTTCCAGTAGACTCATCTTGATCCTCCTTGCATTGGTCGTCCCTTAAAGGGCTCTGCCACAGAGACTGCGCGGGTAAACCGCGCAGTCTCTCATTGAGGGGAACAAATCAGTTGGTAAAGGTCCACGCATATGCGTTATAATTGAGGTTTGAAAAATCAAGAACAGGGACATTTCCAATGGACTTGTTATAAACGGCACTATGATCGTTGTGATACAGCCAGATATACGATGGGTCATCATACAGCGCTTTCTGCACCTCATAGTAGTACTGCATTTTTTCTTCCTGCGTCAATGCGCCGTGTCCGGCATGATAGAGATCGAAGAACTTCGGATCCTGCACATGGCAGAAATTCTGTGCGCCGCCGACCTGGAACAACACACGAGCATCATCTGGGTCAAGCGAACCGGCGCCACCAAGAATTGACAGATCGCACTTGCCTTCACGCGCCATATCAATCAGTGTGGACCAGTCGACATTCTGAATCGTAACCTTCATGCCAATCGCCTGAAGGTTCTGCTGAATAACAAGCGTTGCAGCAGCACGTGCAGCGTTCGTCTCATAGCTGACAAAGACCAATTCCCGGTCAAAATCCCATCCAGCGTCTTTCAGGAGCTCCTTTGCGCTTTCTGGATCATACGGATCCGCAGCAATCTCTGGGTTGAAATAGGGATTATCACTGTTCAAAGAGTGCGTTGCAATTTCACCGTAGCCATACAGAGCCTGCTGAACAATTTCTTCGCGGTTAATTGCCATATTGATGGCCTGACGCACACGAGTATCCTGGAAATACTCTTTTTCACAGTTGATTGTCATGTAGGTATAGAGGTAGGAAGGCTGTGTCTCAGCGGCGAGATTCTCAGACTGCTGGAGCAGCGTCAGATCAGCAATTGGAACGTCCATCAGCGTTGCATCAATATCGCCACTGAGCAAGGCTGCAGCAAGGCTGGTATTTGCAAGGTACTTGATGACAACCTTGTCAACATTTGGAGCGCCGAGGAAGTAATTAGGATTTGCGACCAGTGTCGCACTCTCGCCTGCAATATTGCTCTCATACTGGAACGCGCCAGTACCAATTGGCTTGAGCCAGTATTCATTTGTTTCCATTTCGGAAAACGGAACATCTTTCAACAGGTGATACGGCATGGGATAATAGCGCTGCGCATCAATATAGAGGAAGGTCGAAACGGCAACGCCATTCTTGAAGTGGTACTCCAGCGTGTGCTCGTCTACAGCAATAACGCCAAGATCCTCCGCATTCTCACAGACGCCATCACTATCCGTGCCGACAAGCGAAGCAAAGTAGCTGCGGCGCGTCACAGTCGTTTCCGGATTTGTAGCTACTTGCGCAGCAAATACCATGTCCTGCGCGGTGAACGGCTCACCATCCTGCCAAGTGACATTCGGATTCAGATGGAAAGTAATGACCGTGCCGTCCTCATTGCTTTCCCAGCTATCCGCCAGACGCGGAGAAAATTCACCATAGAAGTCAGTATATACCAACCGGTCATAGATAAAATCAAACATGTTGTCGCCATTGGTAGAGGTCGCTGCATACGGGAAAAGGGTGTTGGGTTCGCCACTGGCAATGTTGATAACGTCGCGATGTGTGCCGGTCTGTTCCTGCGCAGGCTGTTCGGTCTGTGCAGCCTGTTCCGTTTGTGCGGACTGTTCCGTCTGCTCAGAAGGGTTTTCTTTCGCGCTACATCCGGCAAACATACCAATCACCAGAACCAGGCTCAGAAGAAGAATGCCTACGCGCTGCAAATGTTCGTGTGTGCTTTTTTTCATTTTTTTCATCCTTTCTTATCTTTTTACCCTAAAAACAGCAAGGCTGTAAGGGATGGAAGACAGTTGTGCAGTCAAACTCTGGTTCGCGGATCCAAGGCGTCGCGAAGGCCATCGCCAATAAAGTTAATACTGCAAATTGTAATCACCAGCATAACACCGGCTGGAATCCACGCCCATGGGCAGGCCGTAAGAACCGTCAGAGACTGCGCGCCATTCAGGATATTGCCCCAAGAAGCAGTCGGCGGGATAACACCCATACCGAGAAAGCTAAGGCTAGATTCCTGAAGAATTGCACCGGCTACGCGGAATGTAGCAGCAACAATGATGGGGCCCAGAGAGTTTGGAAGAATATACCGTCCAATGACTCGAGCGTCTTTTGCTCCGATGGCGCGGGCTGACTCCACATATTCTTTTCGACGAACGCTCAGAACACTACTACGGATGAGTCTTGCAAATTCCGGCCAGCTTAAAAAACCCATGACAAAAATTAGCGTCCACATGGATGGTCCAATTACAGAGACCAAGACCAGAATAAAAATCGTAGATGGAAACGAGATGAACACGTCGGCGATCCGCATAATGATCGTATCAAGCACGCCGCCATAATAAGCAGCAAGAATTCCGAGCGGCAGACCAATTAACACGCTGATTGCAGTAGACAAAAGGCCGACCAGCAGCGACACGCGTCCGCCGTAGACCAGGCGCGCAAAGCTGTCGCGTCCCGCGTTGTCCACGCCCAAAGGAAATCCCTTGGAAGGCGCAGAGAAAGGGATGCCGTGCCCGGTTGTGTAGGGATCCAAATGCAGCAAACCCGGGAGAATCAAAACGGCCAAAACCAGAATGCTCAAGGTAATAAAGCCGATCAGTGCAAGTCGGTGGTGAATGAAACGTCGGATTACACTATTTGGATTTTTTGTTGTTCGTTTTTTTGTCTGCATCGTGTTTCTCCTCAACTTAGCGTGATACGTGGATCCAGATATGCATACAGGATATCCACGACCAAGTTGGTAACCAGCGTAACAATAGCAATAATAACAGAAATCCCCATGATAACCGGGTAGTCTCGAGAAGTGATGGAATTGATCATCAGCGAACCAAGTCCTGGCCAGCCAAAAAGCTTCTCAATGACGACTGAGCCGCCAATCATAAATGGAATCGAGCCGCTGAGCACTGTAACCAACGGGATGAGCGTATTGCGGAAGGCATGTTTTATAATGACAATGTACTCCCAAAGTCCCTTGGCACGCGCAGTTCTAGTGTAGTCCTCTTTCAGTACCTCAAGCATGTTATTACGCACATGCCGCATAACCTTTCCGATTTCCGGCATAGCAATGGCGAACGCAGGAAGTAAAAGGTGTCGTACCAAGTCTCCGAAACCTTGATCATTGGCAGAATGCATCCCGCTAAAGGGCAGCCACTTGAGCTTGATGGCAAATACATATACCAAGATCATTCCAAGGAAAAAGCCTGGCACACCGCTTACAATAAAGGCCAACGTAGAATTCGTATAGTCCAGTGGAGAATACGATCTCAGTGAGGAAATAAGGCCAAGCGGAATGCCAATCAGATAGGATAATGCGATTGCAAAAACAGTTAACGACAATGTTGCGCCTACCCGTTCGAAGACCATATCCTTTACTGCACGATATGTGGTGTAAGAATAGCCCCAATTGCCTTTCAGTAATTCCTTGAGCCAGGTAAAATACTGAATATAGACAGGCTGGTCAAGTCCAAGTTCTGCCTTCCGACGTTCCACTTCCGCCAGCGTCATACCGGGGTCTGCCAGCAGGGAGTCCAGTGGCGAGCCCGGTGCCAGCGTGGACATCCAGTAGACCAGAATAGTAATTCCAAAAAGAGTGAGTATAGCGAAAAATGTTCTGCGTATCACATAGTTTGTCATCGTTTCTCCTCCGTTGTACAGAGTTTAAAAAACAGTATCAAAGCTTACATCGTAGCGTGCGGCAGGGCCGTCTAACCCGCTTGCAGAATAAAGAATCATATTGCAGCAACTTCCATATTCCGCCGTCCGAATTACAGCCTTGGAAGTCTTCATTTTATCAATCAGATTTTCCTGTGAAATCAGGCCTCCTGTAACGTTGGGCATCATAGCTTGCAACCGGGCATACATCTCCGGGTTATATTGCGGCATCAGATCAAAAATTTCGTAGCGCTCAATAACCATTTCGTTCAGAACAGCCTTCAGAACCTGCGGCAGCGATGGGAGTCCTCGAACCAACGCAAGATCGATATAATTGCAACCGTCTGGGACTGGCATGCCAACATCACAAATAATGATTGTGTCGTGGTGTCGCGCAGCAGTAATTGCTTTCATAAGTTCAGAGTGTAACAAGCCATTCTTTTTCATATTATTGTCTTCACCCTTTCTATATCGTTATATAACGTATTTCTATGTTATATATAATATCTTATTTCATTTCATATGGCTATGCATTTATCATACAAATTTTTATTTCAAATTTCGTACATCCTAACATGCTGGCAATAAGCTGCAGCCACTAATTTCACTTACAGTTCATCATATTTCAGTAGCAGGATATACCCGTCGCCGCACCAGTGCAGAGCCTTGATCCGGTCCGTTCGTCTGCCGCAGAACAGGAACAGACTTTCTTCGTCAAAATGACTGCCATACTGCTGCTTCACTGCTGCGGCAAGGCCGTCGATCCCAAGGCGGAGATCTGTATAGCCGCAGGCAATATAGAAATTCCGGACTTTTGTCAGATCTATCATAGCGATTGAATGGATCGAAGCAGTGCAGCGACAGCCTCAATATCCACACCGACCGGCAGCTTCAATTCTGCACCCCGGTATTGGATCTGGAGAATCTCCGTTGAAGTAACAGAAGATTCCAGCTGCACGATCTGAGGCCCGGCAGCTTCTGCCATCTGACTGCGGAGTTTCCGGAGCCAGTAGTAAAAGCTTTTCTCGGAGATCCCACGCCGTCGGCAAAATTCCCGTTTTGTCAGTCCGCTGTTGCTGCATTCCTGAATAAGCATTGTCCATGTCTGCGACCGATAGTCGTCCCGCACTGCCAAAACATCTGCCATTTGATAGCATCTCTCCCTCCTTCTCGAAAAACTCACCGTGCGTTTTTCAAGTTTTGGGATATTATCTCACATCGTTGGGTGAGATGCCATGCGGGTGGTTATTGTGGGCTTACTTTTGGCCGGGTATGGGCGGTGCGAGAAACGCGGTGGTTCGACCGAATGCATTTTTGCGGCGCAAAAGCGCCATTTTTTCTGCATGCAATGCAGAAAACATAAGAAAATGCAATCGGCACGGAGGCTGCGTAGCCGCCGGAGTATCCCGCTTATCGTTCCACTTTCTTTTCTCGAAAAACGAATGCATTTTTGCAGTCATGCGACCTGACCCAGATTTGACCCAAACGGGCGCGAAAACGCAGTGGATTTATGGAGATTTAACGGATGTCCTTCATGTTCCTCTATGGAGATTTTGAGATCGCCAAAATTGATTTGGACGCAAAAATGTTCATTTCGAGGAAAATCTACAGGCTGTAAAACTGTAAAGGATCATCCCGAACATTTTGTAAACAATCTGGGCTTGACACAATGCTTCGGGCAAAATTTTCATCACTTTGCGCGCGTTCTTTGGGTTTTTGCATTTCTTCGCTGGATTCACCAGAATCAACTTTTCTTCCACTGCATGCTCCAGTGCCTTATTCAGCACCACATGAACGCACTGCACCATGCGGGGACTCAGTCCACGTTCTTTCAGCTCCGGCTCTGGAGATGCCAAGGACGGCAGCAACATCTGTCATGTTCATCATCAGGGGCAATTCTTCCAGCGAGTGATACTGTTTCCGCTTCATTTGGCTTCCTTTCTCCCATTTCGGGAATCGAAATTTGTTTTTGAATGGCCGAGAAGAATTACCCAATCAAAGTTTTTTATTCTATTTTCTTCACGCAGCCACGGTGGGCGGACGGGTCTGGCGTGTCTGCCGATTCGGGCAGTGGTGTTTTGGCCAGATTTCGGAGGATTTTTTCAAAAAAATCAACCTTACCCGCAACTTTTCTCTGAACACCTCGGCGGATGCCTTGTGTTTCTTCGGATATTCGTATATAATGTATCGTGTTGAATAATATCCATGCGGAGGTGCGGTATGAACGGGATCAAGGGCTATATCTCCATTCGGGAGGCGTCCTACCGTTGGGGCGTGTCAGAGCGGCGGGTCAACCAGTATTGCGCCGAGGGGCGGATCCCCGGCGCGTCCCGGTTCGGGCGCTCATGGGCGATCCCGGAGGACGCGGAAAAGCCGTCCGACCCGCGCAGAAAAGCTGCTGAAGGAGGCGATGGGCATGGTTTCCGATGAAGCTGCATACCGGCGGTATTTAAGCGGAGAGGAAAAGGCTGCCGACCTGCTGGCCGAGCGCTACGGCGATGCGCTGACGCTATACATAAACGGATACATAAAGGACATTCACGAGGCGGAGGATCTGATGATCGAAGCTTTCGCACAGCTTTTTGCGAAGGAACGGCTTATCGGGGGCAAGGGCAGCTTTAAGGCATACCTTTACAAAACCGCTCGCCACCTTGCCCTTCGGCATAATCAGAAACACCGTTTTGTGTTCCTGCGCTTGGATGAGCTGGACTTCGAGCCGCAAAGCGACACCCTGATCGATACTGATCTGCTTCGCAGCGAACGAGACCGCCAGCTTTATGATGCGCTTGAAAAGCTGAAAGCAGAATACCGGGAAGCGCTCTATCTGGTCTATTTTGAGGATATGAGCTACCGCGACGCGGCAACGGTCATGAACAGGAGCGAGAGCCAGATCACAAAACTGGTCTACCGCGGAAAGCAAAGCCTGAAAGCGATTTTGGAGCAGGGGGGATTTTCATATGCGGACAAATGAAGCACGTGCCCGCCTGATTCACAGGCGGACAGCGGAAATCAAACAGGAGCGTCGAATAAAAAGACAGCGCCGACTGGATGCGGTGTGCATGGCGGTCTGCCTGCTTCTGGTCATCGGCATCGGCGCACTGATGCCGGGACTGATGAGAAACACAGCGGACGGCGGGATCGTCCACCCTTCTGGGACGGCAAGCCTGCTCGGAAGTCATGCTGCGCTGGGTTATATCATAATGGGGCTTCTGGCGTTTCTTCTTGGGGTTTGCGTGACGGTTTTTTTGTACCGTCTGCGCCGGAGGGAGGAAAGAAAGAGGCGGGAGGATGCTGAAGATGGAGAGCTTTGAACTCATTGACAACTTCTTTCAGATCGTGGTGCTCCTTTGTGCCGCCGCTGCCGCAGGCATTTTTGCTCTGCGGCGCAGGAGCCGTGATCTTTTGATCCTGTCCCTCGCCTATGCCTGCTTCGCCATGGGAACAATGTACTATGTGCTGTATCTGGTCATCATCGGTATCTGGCCGCAGGTTTTCTATGTGGCGGAGATTTCCTGGCTGGCTGCGTGGCTCTTTTACCTATCCATGCAAATATTGCGGACAGAGGGGATGAAGCTTTGTGTTTCGCTCCCTGCCGGAGCCGCGGCTGCGATCATTGCAGCGGTTGCTTTTCTCGACCACGATTTTGGCCCGTCTTATTTTGTTTCCGCACTGTTTGCGCTTACGGCGGGCGCGACCGTGTATCTCTCGGTGTCCCACATACAACACGGCGGCTTGTATCGAAAGAGGGATATTCTGATGGTCATCTGTGTTGTGCTGCAGGTGCTGCTGTATCTGATTTCTAATTTCACGCACGACTATACGCGCTTTCAGCTCTACTATGCTGTGGATCTTGCGCTGACGCTGTCTATGGCGGCGCTGCTGCCCCTGACGCTGCGGGAGGTGAAGCAGGCTTGACCTATATTGAAAACATTTTCCTCTGCCTTGCGCTTCCGCTGATTTTATCCATGTTTTTCATCCAGGGGCGCGTTCGGCGCTATGCGCTGTTTTTGACCGTCGGTATGGCCGTTTGTCTGCTCAGCGCCTATGCCAGCAGCTTCTTCATGGGGCAATACGGCGTGGACGGCACAGTTGCCGCCATCGAGATCACGCCCGTATGCGAAGAAGTCATGAAGCTTCTGCCGCTGCTGTTTTTCTATCTGGTTTTCGAGCCTGAGCCGAAAGAGATGCCGGCGGCAGCCATTGCGATCGCCGTAGGCTTTGCTACCTTTGAAAACGTCTGCTACCTGACGGAAAACGGCGCGGCCAATTTTAACTTTCTGCTGATCCGCGGAATCTCCGCCGGGGCGCTGCATCTTCTCTGCGGCGTTCTTTCCGGTTTCGGTGTTTCTTATGTCTTTCGCCGCCGTTGGCTGGCAGCGACCGGCACTGTGGGCGTTCTCGGCGCCTGCATCGGCTTCCACGCCATCTATAATCTGCTCATCACGGCGGAGGGCGCATGGAAAACGGCGGGATACCTGTTCCCCTCGTTTCTGATCGTCTGCCTGTACCTTGTAAAACAGCTGCTGCCAAGACAGCGAGGTTTTCTTTGAACCGCATGGAATCTCACATATGAGCCGTCCCGGATCGGGCGGCTCAATTTTTTTTGTAAAAATTCAGATTTTGGTGGAAGGATTTTCGGTTTTCTGTCTTTTAGTAAGTAGAGGGGCTGTTTACCGGCCTCGGTAACGAAAAGCGAAGGGAGGCATTGAACATGACCGGCAGAACGGGGAGCCGTATGCTGGAGATCCGGCGAAGAACGCGGCAATACAGAAAGCGGCGCGAAGGGCGTGTGCTTTTCACCTTGCGCGTATGCAGTCTGCTTCTCTTTGCAGATATCGGCATTCTTTTGCGGCAGGTACAGTCGGGCGGTCTCCCCACCGTAACGGACAGCTATGGCTCTGTGCTGCTGCAAGGAGGCGCAGGTGCATACATTGTAGTCGGTATCGCGGCTTTCACGGCAGGTGTGGCAATGACCGTGATCTGCATCCGATGCAAAAGGAAACATACGATCCGCATAGAGGCTGCGGAAGATAAGGAGGAAACAAGATGAGAAAACGAATTTTAAGCCTTCTGCTGTGCTGCGTCATGCTGATTGGGCTGCTGCCTACGGCGGCCTTTGCTGCGGGTGAAATCGAAGAGCAGTTCACCCTCACCCCCGGCGGCAGATACTATTTTGACCTTTCGGCAATGGATATTCCCGGAACGGTAAACAGCGGAAACTCATTTGGAATGGTTTCTCTGCCGGATACGTCGCTACACTATGTTCCCTTTACTTATGCCGGAACGATAGAAGCCTACAAACTCACGTCGATGATGGCAACGACTGAGGCATATGCACAGCAGTATAAATACGCCCACAGCCTGTTTGTGGCGGACTGTGTCGTAACGCGTACGATTAGCTGGGGTGACCTGAATGGCGCAGGTCTGATTTTCGGCAAGGACTATGTCGCCGGCGGCGTGGACTATACCCTGCGCGCACCGTCTGTGGGAAGTAACTATACAGGTTCGGGCTATTCCGATCCCGGCGTGCCCCAAAGCAACGAATGGGACACGATGCTGAACAAGAACATCGGATATATCCAAAACTGGGATATAATATATTCGTGGGGACAGGATGTTTTTTCTGGCGGCGTGTTGCACCGTGCGGTTCGCGGGTACTATTCGGCCCTCACCTGGAACTACTACAATGCTACGGAATCCATCCCGTACGTCGGTTTCCGCCCCGTCCTTGAAGTCCTGAACCCTGACACACTGGGTTCTGACGGGATGAAGGCCGTTACCCTTGACCTTGGCGGCGGAACGCTCGGCGGCAGCTCCGATGCTATTCAAATCATCGTGAAAAACGGCAGCGAGTTTACCGCTCCCGTATCCGATGGTCTGACCCGCCCCGATGGAGATACAGGCAGTTACTTTATGTGGCTTGACAGCGACGGCAAGCTCTACGCGCCCGGTGCCAACGTTCCGGCGGAAGTTACCAAGCTCACGGCGCAGTTTACTAACACCTACACCGTAACACTGCACACGAACGGCGGCACGATCAACAGCGGCAATGTCACCGAATACACCTACGGTGTGGGCGCAACACTCCCGACAGCCGACGATATGACCTATACCGGCCACACGTTCAAGGGCTGGTATGACAACGAAAATCTGACCGGCTCTCCTGTTACGGCAATCGGCGGTACAGAAATGGGCAACAAGGAATATTGGGCGAAGTGGGAAGCAAATACCTACACCGTCACGCTGAACACAAACGGCGGCACGATCAACAGCGGCAATGTCACCGGATACACCTACGGCGTGGGTGCAACGCTTCCGACAGCGGGCGATATGACCTATACCGGCCACACGTTCAAGGGCTGGTATGACAACGAGAGTCTGACCGGCTCTCCTGTTACGGCAATCGGCGACACCGAAACGGGCAACAAGGAATATTGGGCGAAGTGGGAAGCAAATACCTACACCGTCACGCTGAACACAAACGGCGGCACGATCAACAGCGGCAATGTCACCGGATACACCTACGGCGTGGGTGCAACGCTTCCGACAGCGGGCGATATGGACTATACCGGCCACACGTTCAAGGGCTGGTATGACAACGAAAATCTGACCGGCGATCCTGTGACGGCAATCGGCGGTACAGAAATGGGCAATAAGGAATACTGGGCGAAGTGGGAGATCAATCAATATACCATCACAGTCAAACCCGAAAACGGCAAAGCGGATATTACCATAACGCAGGACTACGGCACGCCCATCACCGCGCCTGCCGACCCGACAAGAGAGGGCTACACGTTTGAGGGCTGGAACCCGGAAATCCCCGCGACCATGCCTGCGGAGAATCTGACGATCACCGCGCAGTGGACGATCAATCAGTACACCATCACCTTTGACACCGCCGGCGGCAGCGAAATTG
>ERZ1673730.1053-NODE-1053-length-24043-cov-6.571411_pt1 | contig 24043 bp, 30 predicted proteins | sample MGYA00580200_ERZ1673730 | MGnify/ENA primary metagenome ERZ1673730 (study PRJEB41218, sample SAMN15661761) | gut metagenome | host: Homo sapiens | place: Canada: London | collected 2015-08-20/2019-03-30 | study: EMG produced TPA metagenomics assembly of...
GCAAATCCGTTCCCGCCACCGACTGGAACGAGCAGACCAAAGCGGAGGAATGGCGGGCGGCATGGGCTGAAATCTGCAATTCGTATCTTGAAAAGGGAAATCATACCGAGCGCATAGACCACCGCAGCTATGAGCGGCAGGGAATAGACCTGATCCCCACCGTGCATCTTGGCGTAGCCGCCTTTCAGATGGAGAAGCGCGGAATCCGCACGGAGCGGGGAAACATCAACCGCGAAATCGAAGTCACAAATCAGAAGCTGCGGCAGTTGAAAGCCCGCATTTCCAAGCTGCAAAGCTGGCTGAAAGAGGAAGCGGCGAACACCGAGCCGCCCACTCTTGCAGAGGTGATACAGGGTATCCTTTCGCGGCGGGAGCAGACGGGAAAACCGGGCTGTTATACCGCTGTCAACAATCTGAAAGCAGCGGCAAAAATGCTGAATTTCCTGCAAGAGAATCAGATCGTGGATATGGACGGCCTGACGGAAAAAATGGCGGGTATGTTCGGGGAGCAGCGCGAAATATCCGAAAAGCTGAAGCCCATCGACAGGCGGCTGAAAACCCTTGACGGGCATATTTCAAACGCCGAAAAGTATTTGAAGTACTGCGAGGTTTACGGGAAATACAGGCGGCAGCCGCCGAAAAAGCAGGAGGCGTTTTACGAAGCGTACCGCATGGAGCTGACCCATTACGAAGCCGCAGGACGCTATCTTGACGGCGTGATGAACGGCAGGACGGGCATTCCGCTGAAAGCATGGAAAGCGGAGCGCGATAAGCTGAACGCCGAGCGGAAGGAGCTGTCCCGCCGCTATCTCGCACTGAAAGACGAGGTAAAGGAAGCGGAGCGGATACGGAAGGGCGTTTACGCGATCCTGCGGGAGGAAAACCGCAAAGAGCAGCCTACGCACAAGCAAGACCTTGACCGCTGAAAAGACAGAGCGGCGGGATAACCATCTCCCATATCCCTATAACAGTCATTACTTTTGTCGCCGTTCCGGCTTTTGCGGGACCTCGCATCCCGCACCTCCGACCTCAAACAAGGAACAGAATGGAGTGTCAATATGTAACACAGAGACAGTCGCCCCTCTGCAATTCCGTAAAATGCAAAAAGCGGTCAAGATCCGATAAATATCTAAAGCAGCCAGCAGGAACACGCTGGGCAAGGAATTCTTCGCCGGGGCGTTTTCTGCTTGGAAAATTCAAGGCAAAAGCCGCAGAAAACGAACGAAAAACGGCAACCGTACAAAAGTAAATACTATACAGTACAATAAGCTTTTGCAAACTCAAAACATAGCAGTTTATTTTCGATGGACTATCTATTTCGTATTGAACCATTCTGTATATAGTTTTTTCAGCGGATTTCGAATAATGCCTTATGGAATTCCATAAGCAGCGACTCTTTCGTAATATTCTTCTAAACACAGTTCATTGTTGTAACAGTATTCAGCTATATCCAAACCCACATAACGGAAATGCCATGGCTCGAATATCACACCGGTAATATTCTCCTTATCTTTGGGGTAACGTAACACAAATCCAAAGCAATGGGCGTTGGCAGCGAGCCATCTACCCATATCGGTATTTGCAAAACCACTATCGGCAACATCATAGTTTTGAGACAGGATATCTATAGCAAGACCTGTAGGATGCTCACTCATGTTACCGGGCAGCACCTTTACAGGAAAGGATTTTGGTTCAGAACCGTACTGAGGGTCCTTTTCAAGGCGAGCTGACCAAAGTTGCTGTTGCATATCTATAGGTCGGTAAACACTATTTATAATAAACCCCCTCACCCCGTCATTATTAGCTTGAGTAAGCATAGTAGCAAGAGCTTCTCCTGCTAGTGGATGAACCATCATATTTTCTTCGTATGAAGCTATATCTTCGCCCATATATGTTTTTAGAGGGACCAAGTAAGGGGAATAATCAGGTGGCAATGGGTTATCCCAGTTAACAAGTATAGCCACATCAATTTCTTGTTCGACTAATCCAACTCCATCCCGACCACCAAAGCAATCAAATCCGAACCCGATGCCGATAGGTGATGGGTTCGGATTTGTCGTTTATCTCAACGTTCACCAGCGGTGAGATAGGCATCAACTCAACAATGCTAAATGGAGTGGAGATTATGATTCCCCGCTCCATTTCTATTAACAATTGTTTTGTACTAAACCATGCGTTCGGCATTACCGTGATCCATAGAATAGACCTCATCACATAACAGATTTATGTCCTCTTTATTGTGGCAGGCTATCAAAATGGTTTTCCCCTCATCTTTTAGCGACAGAAATAACTTACGCATATCTTGAACTCCTATATTGTCTAAGCCGTTCATTGGCTCATCTAATATGAGTATTGACGGATCCTCCATAATCGATTGAGCAATTCCCAAACGTTGTCTCATGCCAAGAGAAAATTTTCCTACTCTTTTTTTATCTGCGGGATCTAATCCTACCATGCGAATACAGTCTTTTACCCGTTTTTTATCGACTTTTTTCCTGATTGAAGCCAGCAACCACAGGTTGTCAAACGCGCTATAATTAGACAGAAATCCGGGGGATTCAATAATTATGCCTATACTTGAAACTGTCTGCTTATCCACAGGCTTCCCCTCAATTAGAATTTTTCCGCTCGAAACAGGCATAAGGCCTACAATACACTTAAACAGTACGGTTTTACCCGAGCCATTTCGGCCTATGATCCCATAAATTTTACCACGTTCAAAATCGAAATTAACACAATGTAACGCTTCTTCTTCACCAAAGCGCTTTGTTACATTAATAACCTTAATAATGGGGTCTGACATAGTTAAAAATCCTTTCTAAGCCAAAGTATGAGCAACGGATAGGTTCTTTTTATGTATTACAACAAAAGCGGCACAAGTAAATATTCCTATCATTGCTGACAAAATATAAATTGAATACCCGGGAGTTATGTTTACATTGTCAAAATAAGCAATATTGGACAAGGATATTGGAGAAAATCGAAGCCATCGGGCTGATAAAAAGTTGGCTATAAAGTAGTTAAACATGGTGATAGTACAACAGATAATAGAACCTGAGGAATGACCAATGCTCATATTAAATACAAACATTATAAGCCCAATCAGACTGCACATCATCCAGTTTAGCAGCATACTGAGTCCCATAGCTGATACTGGTGAAAAAGAGTAAATAATTCGTTGATATAAGACAAACGGAATATTATAAACAGAAGCAGCATCGGTCAAAGAAATTGTACCTATTGCTTTTCCCCATTCTACTGTCCATTCAATACGATTTACAAATGGCAACAGCGTTAGCAACACAATAAACAGAACAAGCATTGCACTTGCCATAAAAATATAAAGAATTTGTCCCGCTGCCCATAGGTGTCTACCGGACCGGATAATAACATAAGGAGCAGACCCATCAATAAACGGAGCATCGGAAAAGAGAAATACAGAGCATAGTATAATTGCAACTTGGGTATATAAGTCTGTGCTAATAAATGGAAATAACCACGGCGAAATTGCAATTCCCACATCACGGAGAAACGCACGGATCGGCAGAACACACCACAGTATTGTTATAACCAAAAATATGATGATAGTGAGAATCCTTGGGTTGTTGGGCCACTTCCTTATGTTTCGTACAGCAATGCTGTTTATGATGTTTAGCCTAGTCATTTTGAACCACCTGCTTTACTCTAATGCTGAAAAGAAGTCCCATTGGTATTGTGCATAGGATTAAAAATATGCAGGGATAAGCAAATGTTACTTTCCAATCCCCCATGTTTACCAATCCTTCGCTTAGAAAATCTATAGAAAAGACTATTGGTAACTTGAAAATATGATAAAGAACGGAATACGCCTTGTTCAATATTAAAGGAGCTGCAACGACAACCAATGTATCCGGAATAACCGCTGAGCATAATAATGCAGCGACACTCCACATACCGCAGGAGATAGCTTTAATGATACTTAGACATAACAGATATGTAATTTGTCTGTTTGACGATAATAAGTCCCCAAAAGCTACCGAAGTTTCCCTTAGTCTGTCAAGCGGCAAATAAACAGGGAAAATCAAGGCCAAAAATACAATATAAAAGCATATCCCAAAGAAAACCGCCAACACCGTAGTGCAGAAGCAAATTACAACACGGGAAACACAGTATATGTTGGTGGGAACCCGTGTAACAATAAATCTTATGTATCTGTTTTGCCAATCATTGCAAAAGCTGGTAGCACAGCATAACGCGCTGATTACCAGCAAAATATCCATTAAGCTGTTGAAATTATTGACAACTCCGAAAAAATATGGGACTGTAGCAGCAGCGTCTCTGCCTAAGAGAAAAATTTCCTTGAGTGTGCTGCCAAGATACAACAAAAATGTCAAGCATATTGTCAGAGCAAAGTTTTTAGAAGTAAAGGCACGGCAAAACTCTACTTTTTGATAACGAGCAAAGGCACTCATATAATCTGTTCTCCAGTAAACGCATTGATATATACCCACATTGAAAAACCGTTTTGATTTATAAGAAAGCCATAGGCGGGAGTAAGAGCTGTTGCGTTTGGAACATAATATAGTGTTATCTTTGTTACGACGACAGGTTCCGATAGGAGAACCAGGTCGTATGTTTTGTCAAGTGCATTCATGGCTGTTTCCAGCGAAATCACGTCTTGAAGTGGTGACTGCACATCACCCGGCAAGTAACCGCCTATCTCTATATATTCAAATCCGCTTTCAGAGATAATAAAACTTGCACCGCTACCTCTAACAGGTATATCTGCCGTCACATAACTAAAAGTATCGCTCATAATTGGAACTCCATTTATTTGAAATGGAACAAATACGAAATAAGCTTCATGTATTGTTTCCTTGCCCCCATGACTCTTTAATAGAGTTTCCATGTATGGGTTGTCAACAATTTCTTCATCCAGCTCCTCCATAAGTTGGCTTTTAGATAAAGTATATAATTCAACAGGCTCAAATATATAACTTCTCAAATCAAGTGCATATAAGAATTCTTTTGCCATGTCTTGCGCTTCTTCACGTGAAAGGAATGGCAAATCAATATCCGCAAGAAAAGAGTCGGCGTTATACTGAGAGTATCCACGATCTCTATTAAATAGTAGCCGGTGTAACTCTGCCTGCTCATTTTCAAAAACGAAAGACCATCGCCATGACCGTATAATAGCTTTATTATCATTATCTGCCCAAAACATATCAAAGTAACCGCCATCATTCGTTGAACGCGTTTCAAAATTCAAATTCAAGTGCGGCGAAAACGCCGCGACAACACTACCGGGTTTTATGTCCAGCAAATTACGATTCCAAATATTCAACTGAGTTAAATTATCAGGAATAACAACATCCGCATCAAATCTAATGTTTTCAAAACCACTCTCTAAAATGTGGCTCGGCATGGATTGCATAACCGACACAAGTGCGTCATGCGATGAAACCGGATTTAAAGATGCATCTGAAGACAATTCTTCCAGTTCAATATTTTTGTCGCCGCAACCCAAGCATAGAGTGCAAAGCACAATGAAAATGATTATTAACGGTGTCAATGAATTTTTCATTATATTACAATCCTCTCACTATATCAAACAATGCGTAGCAGGGAAATAACTCCCCCTGCTACGCGGCTGAATTACGGATTCCATCTACCTACCAAATTATACTGCCCGGAATTGCCGCTATGCAGAGATGCGGCCAGAATAAAAGAATACTGGCTCCAGTTTCCATTCACGATGTCAGTATAATAAGGGGCAATGTAGTAAAGAGTTTCACTCGATATTGGCCCCTGAAAAGTACCGCGTTCAGTAGCATCGACATAACCGCTGCTTGTTATGGCTTTTCCGCGGCATTTGTAAATCAGGTTGTTGCTTATTACGCTGCCTCCGGTAGTTGTTATATAACATTTCGGATCAGAATCCACCTTATATCCTGTGCCACTATATCCCGACGAGCCATTTGGAGTCAACGTAAACGAAATATCAAAGTTTTTTGCATAAGCAATGGTGCTGAATGCACAAAGAACAAATACAAGAGTCAGAACACAGGTTATAATCTTTCTTTTCATAAAAAACTCCTTTCAGCGATTCTAACTTGGCAATAAAAATGCCGCAATCCTCATGTGGCACACGTTCCAATATCGCTTAAAAACATCACCTGCCTCTCAAACGTGTTAAGCAAATTGTCTTGTTCTGCCATCAACTACATATAGTTTACAAGACGTAATAACTGTTGTCAATAATACTATTGTAAACATAGTATATATATTTGAATAGACTTAGTGTATTATATATTTAGATTAGTATTCTCGACGAAATCTATGAAGGAAAACATATGCAGCAGGAAGCATTACAAAGCCATTTTAAAAGAGGGGTAGCCACTCTGTGCATACTATCGCTGCTTAGCGAGCGGGAAATGTACGGCTATGAAATTGCGCAAGCATTGGAGACCATCAGCGGCGGGAGATTTATATTACCGGAAGGCACACTATATCCCATCCTGTATAGGCTTGAGGATGACGGCTATTTGGATGCAAAGCGCATCCGGGTAGGTAAACGTATGACCAGGGTGTATTACCGTATCTCTGAGAACGGGCAAGAGTATTATGCTGCGCTATTAGAGGATTATAATTCTATCCATACCGGTGTACAGCTGATTTTATCTCGCAGCAATGAGGAGAATGAGAAATGAAGCAGTCCGAAAGATATTTCAGGCAGGTAAAAAGGCATATCCCAATAGGTGGATTGCGCAAAAAGGAATTCCTTTGCAACTTACAGGAATCCCTTGCGGCATACGCCGCTAAAAATCCCTCCGCTTTGTTATCTGATTATTATGCGCACTTTGGAAAACCCGAGGACATTGCCGTGTCGTTTCTTTCCGAAATGCCATACGCAGAAATAAACAGCAGGATGCGAAAAGGTCACAAAGCATTCGTTATGGTAATTTGTATTGCCTTGGTCGCAGTGATTCTTCTGTTTTCAACAATTGCGCGCATGATTGTTGAAAACAGAAGTTCACATAATGGCTATTTTATCGATGGCGAGCCGGAGATTATTACAAATATCGATTAGGAGGATTAGCTATGAAAAAAGTATTATCTGCTCTGCTTGTGGTTGCACTTATGTTTGCGTCGGTTTCTGTTGCAAAAGCATCCAATGATACTGTGGTTGGCATAACATATTATGATGACGATAGTTATGTCATAACAACCATCAATTATGCGGTCACCAAATCTTCGTCTACTGTAAGCGGGAGTAAAACAAGCACCTATTATCGCAGCGATGGGATAAAGGCGTTTTCGCTGACTGTTTATGGTACATTCAGTTATGATGGAACCAATCAGGCGGCATGTACCAATGTTTCTTATTCGCATGACATTTACCAAAACGATTGGAGTCTTAAATCCGCTTCTGCAACAAAAAGCGGAAATACTGCCACGGCCACAGGAACGTTCATTAGAAAAGAACTCGGAATTACAGTAGACACAAAAACACGGACAGTTAATCTGTCTTGCGATAGAAACGGCAATCTATCATAAACTGTGAATGCAAATAACGGGAGGATCGATTATGATCCTCCCAATTCCACATCTCAGTACTATTTGTTCTCCTTCCACTTTTCGAATTCCTTCTGCCCCTCCTCGCTCTCAAAATATGCCTGTATCAGCGGCAGGGCGCAGTGAGCAAGGGATTCGATCACACAATCGGGGATATCTTGTTTCGCCTTATCCGGTGGGTGGGTGCTCCTGTGGGTTTTTTGCTTGTTCATTTTGCCTCCGTATTCAGTTTTCAAGGTGCATATCAGCGCTCATACTCGTTGCGCTTTTTCGCGCTGCGGCGTAATATGCGCTGCAATTCTCGCGTTTCACGGTCTTTCGCAAAGATCTCTGTGAATACCTCCTTGACGCGCTGCGGCGCGAGCTTGATCGCTTGACGGAAATCTTTTGTCTGTTCATATAGCCTTTCCCAGCTGCTCTGCAAATCGAGTATACGTGCGCCTGCATCTTGCAGCTTCTGTGTTAACTCGGATATTTTGACGCGGGACAATATGCCCTCTCTTGCGAGGGAAATAACATCCGTATAGTCTTTCTCAGTGAGCTCTATCTTTCCAAACACCGTCTTTTTACCTATGCCGTCCAAATCGTGGTATTGTTTGTTGACCTGCTTCTGGGCAACGAGCTTTTCGGAAACCTGCTCCAGTTTCATTTCCTTTGCAGCGACCAGTTTTTCAAGCTGCATAAGCCGTTTTTTATCCTCTTGAATCTTGAAATCAAGACTGTTTAGATTGACCCGTGTACTGCCGAGCTCCCCGCGTTCAAAGCCATCAAATCCCGCTAGCCGCATGTGTTCATAGAAGCGGTCCTGCAAAAGCGAGTAGGACGGAATCCGTATCGGTTTTCCGTTCTTTCCGAGGATGGGCTTGCCCTGCTCATCAACCGCTTCGGGATATGCCCATTTCTTGGAGCGGCTCACCTGATGGATTATCTCTCTTACCATGCCGCGCAGGGCTTCATCCTTACAGCGTTTTGACCACAGAATTTCCTTTTCTACCACGGGAATATAGACAACGTGCAGATGATAATGCAAAAAGCGGTCAAGATCCGATAAATATCTAAAGCAGCCAGCAGGAACACGCTGGGCAAGGAATTCTTCGCCGGGGCGTTTTCTGCTTGGAAAATTCAAGGCAAAAGCCGCAGAAAACGAACGAAAAACGGCAACCGTACAAAAGTAAATACTATACAGTACAATAAGCTTTTGCAAACTCAAAACATAGCAGTTTATTTTCGATGGACTATCTATTTCGTATTGAACCATTCTGTATATAGTTTTTTCAGCGGATTTCGAATAATGCCTTATGGAATTCCATAAGCAGCGACTCTTTCGTAATATTCTTCTAAACACAGTTCATTGTTGTAACAGTATTCAGCTATATCCAAACCCACATAACGGAAATGCCTTTGCGTTATCAGTAATTGGTGAGAGGGGGACGCACGAAGCTGCGGCAGAAGGAGAGTGTGAGTTGTCAGAAGGACAGGACATTTAGAGCATTTTCAAAGTCCCAAAGCCCCGCATGAATACGGGCTTTTTATCCCTGCCATGACCTCATTTCTGAGGCGTGAAGGGCTTTTATTTCCTTCCCTGAAATGCCGTTTTTATCGTCCGCAGGGTGCGTTTTGCCCATTTTCTCTGGCTACTACCGCTAATCAAACAGCTTCACGGGGCAAAATGACCCCATCCGGCCGAAAGGAGGCCGTTACCTCAACGTAAACCTTTTTGTGATTCATTTTGCCCCCTCGTCAAGCAACTCCTCATTGGGGAGAATTGTACGATTCTTTCCTATGTAAGGCAAGAACCATCCCTTATTAACTAAAGAATGAACGTGCTTATGCACCGTGGATACCGAATTAAGACCTATCCCTTCAGCTATCTCACGCATACTTGGAGAAAAGCGCATCTTAGCCCGAAACAGAAGAACATAATCGTATACTGCCTGCTCTCTTCTTGTCATTCTTTTCATTTTACGCGCTCCTTTCATTTAGCTTTAGCCAATATAAATAAGACCTTAGCCGCTCTATCCTGCTAACCGTCGTGCTTCCTAAAATGTCAGCGGATCGGATAAATAACTTTCCCGTAAATCCTCGTTTCACTATACTCTGTAATCTGCTTCGGCTTATATGCAGGGTTATGTGAAACGAGGAACGTGCCTTGGTTCGTTACACGGAACTCTTTTACATAGGCATCGCCATCAAGAAGAAATATGCCTATATCGCCATTTTCAAGCGTCGGCTGTTGATGCACCCATATCTCTTCACCATCGAACAAGGAAGGCTCCATGCTGTCGCCGCATACATGAAGCCCAAACGTGGCGCTGTCCGGCACACACTCGGGAACTTCTACCATTTCATACGAATTACTGTCAAGAAACTGCCCCGTTCCGGCAGATGCTCCGATGTCATACATAGGCGCTGTGCGGCGTGGGAACGGAATGATTTTAGGTTTGCATGACATTGGCGCATACAGTCCACTTGCTATCAGGAGCTGCTTATACTCCGCCAATTTATCCGCCCCCTCCTTGTTTAACTCATAAATAAGGTCAGAGAAGTCCCCTTGCAAAAAGACTTTATATGCGTCTTTTATGCCGTAAATCCTGCACAGGCCAATAAACTGCGGAATGTTCGGATTATTATATCCGTGTTCCCAACGGCTAACCTGTTGCTTGGCTGTTTGTATTCCCATTTCATTCAGCATTTTTGTAATATCCTGCTGCTGATAGTTATGCTTTATTCTTAATTCCCGAAGCACGCTTCCAATAGCAGTACCCATGGTGCAACCACCTCCTATGCCTCATATTCTACTATGTCTAATACAATAACGCAATAGAAAATCCTAAAATAGAACAGTTGTTGCCTTATATTCATTTGTAAATAGGACTATACTAAACGCACAGCAAGGAGGTAAGCGAAAGTGAGAGCAATTCTTCACAGTGATTTGAACAGTTATTACGCAAGCGTGGAAATGATGCTGAATCCATCGCTGCGCGGAAAAGCTGTTGCTGTATGTGGAAGCACGGAGAATCGTCACGGTATAGTTCTCGCAAAATCTGAACTGGCAAAAATGGCAGGCGTGAAAACCGGAATGGTTAATTGGGAGGCTAAGCGGTGTTGCCCAAACCTTATCATGGTACAGCCCAATTTTGAACAGTACATCAAGTATTCTGCGCTTGCAAGGAATATCTACGGGAGATATACCGACCAAATCGAGCCTTATGGCATGGACGAGTGCTGGCTGGATATCACGGGCAGCAGCATGGGGAGTCCACTCGCCATAGCTGAATCTATTCGTGAAACCATAAAAAACGAACTTGGGCTGACCGTAAGCATTGGTGTGTCTTTCACAAAAATATTTGCCAAGTTGGGAAGCGACTTAAAAAAGCCGGACGCCATAACCTGCATTACACCGGAAAGCTACCGAAAACAGATATGGGCGCTGCCAGCATCCGATTTGTTATATGTTGGCAGAGCAACAACGGAGAAGCTGCACAAACACGGAATCGAAACCATTGGAGGCATAGCACAATGTGATAAGATGCTCTTAAAATCATGGCTTGGCATCAATGGCATCAAGCTGTGGGAGTTTGCCAACGGAGTAGACGACTCACGGGTGCGACCATTTGATTACGAGCCGGTGGCAAAAAGTGTGGGACACGGTATTACCTGTACTGCCGATCTCGAAAACAGCAACGAAGTCCTGCAAGTCCTGTTTGAGCTTGCACAAGGGGTGTCTCGCCGTTTACGGCAAGCGGAGCTGATAGCTACGCGGGTGCAGCTTTACATTCGGGACTGCAATCTCAATTATCATCAATTTCAATGCAAACTGCCGTATCCAACGCAGAGCTGGAGGGAGATGGTAACTGTGCGATGGATCTGTTCCGGCTTCGCTACACATGGCAATATCCCATTCGGGCAGTAACAATTCGGGCAGTTGATCTCATCAGCGCGAGTATGCCGCAGCAGTTGGATTTGTTTGGCGAGCATGAGAAGCGTAAACGTAACGATAACTTGGAAATCGCCATTGAGGACATACAGCGTCGTTTCGGACGGGATGCGATAAGGCTCGCATCTTCCATGAACGGGCTGAAGGTACAAAAGGATAAATCGCATGAGCAGCTTACAATGCCCGCTGCCATGTACGTTTAAGGAGGAAAACGATGAGCAAGATAATTTATTTTGAGCAACACAGACCTGTTCTGCTGACCCGTGTAACTGATGCCGACTTGTTTCTCGACGCTTATGTGGATTCGGACGGGCAGAAGTATATAGCTATGCCAAGCGCACACGGATTGAGTTTCATCCCTCTGTTTGAGGATGATGCACAGATCATGGAATATGATAAGAAATATGGGGGCATCAAGCGCAGATATGCCGTATCACAGGCACAGGCGGTTGGTGTGATGGAATAACGGAGGCGATCACATTGGAAGCAACGAGAAGGACTATCCGCTGTATTAGGAGCGCTGGCGGTAGAGCCGCAGACCCGCTGGGCAGGAGCTTTGTTTACATAAACTGCCCCAACTGCAACAAGCGGCTGATACAGACAAGAGTATCGGTAAAAAAGCCAGTGGCTTATACAGTGGATCAGGCGCATCCAGCCGATAAAGCGGAATTGACAATAAAGTGTGAGAGATGCAAGAGCATTGTTGCCATAGCAAAATAGGCGCTCACGCAAAACTGAATCAAACTTAGTACAGAGCCAAAATCCGGCAACGGCGCACTACTGCGGCGGTACGAGATACTACGAGCCTGACAAGTTAGCTTTTTAAGCTATTTGTCGGGCTTTATTCTTTGCCCGGTGGCATTGCCATCCCTTTCTGCTTAAAAAGCGGAAAGGGATTTTTCATGTATACAGACGTATGGCAGCAAGCCATAGGACAGTATCCGTAACTCTCCGATTTTTGTTGGAACATTGCACTTCAAACAAAAAATCGGAGGTTACAAAATGGGTTTTAACCATGGATTTGAACGCAAGATGTTTAACAGGGAGCAGAGGCACTTTATGGAAAAATGGCTTAAAGCGGGTATGAGTGAAGCGGATATACACGCCATGTGCGAGTATGACCTTGGCGTATTCCGCCAGTATCGCCGCGACATGGAACACGCAGTTGACCTTTCTGACATGATGACGACTGACGAGCGTACGGGAGATACCCGCTATATGGATATGGATGAGCTTCCGGCAGACGCGCCGCTTGTTAAGTATGGGAATCGCTACTCATGGATCGATGAGATCGACGATCCTGAGTTGTATAAGGCGATTATTGCCATGAAACCAAGCTACATAGAAATCATCACATTGATGATGGAAGGCTATCAGCAAAACGATATTGCCGCTATCCTGCACAGCAGTTTTCAAGCAGTTCAGAACAAAATAGCGCGCATCAGAAAAATCTTAAAAGATTTTTCCGAATGACGTGTAGTTTTGAGGCTTCTCGCCGGCTATTAAGTGAGGGGGTTATTCTCGAAAGAACAAAAAAGAACCGTTTTAAGGAATAAATCCCCTCAGCACAACCGAATAAACAGGTCATTAACACGTTCCCCAACCCAAGAGCCGCGAGAGCAGCCGCGCCAAGACCCCTCCATAGAAGGCGAGCGATAAACGGCGGTTTTCACTATCGGGCAGCACCCGATATGGCCATGACCGGATTAGGGATATAACACTCCCGTCCAGCCATAGCTCGAGCGTGAAAAAACCGTCGCAAGCATTGGGGGCGGCTCGGAGAGAACCTCGGAGGGGCTGAAATGCCCGAGCTGCTGATTCGCTGTCAGCTTGTAAATGACCTCCCTTGCCTCGGGGCGTTGAGAACAAATAGAGGCGTTTGACAGACCGGGCGGTGTATCCCACTCGGTCATTACATCAAACACAGGAGGTACTTAAAATGGAAAAAGAAGTATTACGCGGTGAAATCTACCTCGTTGATATGCGAACAGGCATTCACTCGGAGCAGAGCGGCATCCGTCCCGTTCTGGTCATTCAGAACGATGTGGGTAACGCCCAAAGCCCAACGGTAATCGTCGCATCTATCACAAGCAAGCTGGACAAGCCCTCGCAGCCGACACATGTTGCGGTTGGCACATCCTGCGGCCTGCACATGGATTCAATCGTCCTCATGGAGCAGATTCGCACCATCGACAAGCGCCGCCTTGGTAAGTGCATCGGTATGCTCGATAAGAATCAGATTAAAGCAATCGACAAGGCCATCAGCGCAAGCGTCAGCAATGATGTGATAGATCGTATGTTCACCGAAAAGGACATACAGGTGCTTTGTCCCGCCTGCGCCGCCAAACTGCGCGAATCCGGCGAATACATCGTGCTTCGCGCCGATCCGTTCCAAATCGAGCATGAAGCCTGTTCCATCTGCAACAAACCGGATGGAATCCCCGACGGCTATGACTACTTCGTCAAGAAAAAGCAACAGTAACAGTTTATGCCCTGCCGCATAAGGCGGGGCAATTACATAGCAAAGGAGGATGATGCTTATGAAACTGGCGGAAAACAATGTGAAAAGCAAACCCTTTATCTTGAAATCCATACACGATTGCAAAGTAAATGTTGTGTTTAGTGATGTACCCTCAAACTATTTGAAGGAAACAATCATGGGCATTCTTTCAGCGGTACAAGAAGATAAACTGCAATGCGTTTTGCATCAATATGAATAAGTAGTACAGCATAACTAACGTCCGCACCTTTGCAAATCTAAATCTCTTAAATTACCATAGGGATGCAGAAGTGATCTGCACCCGCACATTGACAACCGCATACTCAATCAGTGCAATCCTGTGTAAAGCATGAAAGGAAAACACATGAAAAGAATCCATACGTTATACAGGGTATCCACCAAGAAGCAAGTGGATAAGGAGAAGAATGATATACCCATGCAGCGATTGGCCTGCAAAGAGTTCGCCGAACAGCAGGGGTGGGTCATAACGCGAGAGTTTGAGGAAAAGGGCGTGTCGGGGTTTAAGGTTTCTGCAAATAACCGCGATGCAATCCAAGACCTAAAAGAAGCCGCGATTAAGCATGAATTTGATGTTTTGCTTGTATTCATGTTTGACAGGATTGGAAGGATTGACGATGAAACTCCATTCGTTGTGGAGTGGTTTGTAAAGCACGGAATTGAAGTATGGAGCGTTAAAGAAGGCGAACAACGCTTTGATAGTCATGTTGACAAACTGACAAACTACATTCGTTTTTGGCAAGCATCCGGCGAAAGTGAAAAAACGTCCATGCGTATTAAAACCCGAAAAGAGCAACTCACATTAGAGGGGTGCTATACAGGCGGCACAGTTCCTTATGGCTATCAGCTTATACGGAAGGGACGCCTCAACAAAAAGGGGAATGAAATGCGTGATCTTGCAATCGAACCAGCAGAAGCAGAGATTGTCAGAGAGATATTCAACAAGACTATCCATGAGGGTTATGGCTCGTACCGAATAGCCGATATGCTCAACAAGCGCGGTCTTCGTACTCATAGCGGGAGTAAATTCCAATGCAATACCATTATTCGGATTCTGAGAAATCGTCTGTATTGTGGGTACATCGTATCAGGTAATGTCACTTCGGAGGCATTGAGCGAACTTACAATCGTTGAATCAGACATTTTCGATCAAGCACAGTATATTTTAGACCAGCGGGCGGAAAAGGACACACAGAAACGGCAAATTGCTTTCACAACCAAGGGACAGGCACTATTGTCCGGCAATGTGTTTTGCGCCCATTGCGGCGGAAAGCTAACAACAATCCGCTATAAAGATAAATATATGCGAAAGGATGGCTCGGAATATTCTGTTGATCAAATCAAGTATTCCTGCTATCACCGAAGCCGTAAGCTCTGCAAATGCGACGGGCAAGCAACCTATCAATCAGAACGTGTCGATGCTGCTGTTATTCAGATAATACACGATATATTTGATAAAATGGCGGGCGCTCCTGACGAAGACAGGCTAAAAGCTATGATTAAACGACAAACAGTAGGCTGTCAGGCAAAGCAACGCAAACTATCGCTTGAATTGCAGAAAAGCAAGGCGCAGCTTGAAAAACTCCAACTGGAGATTGCAAACGCTCTAACGGGAAATAGCTTGTTTTCACCGGAGGATCTATCGTCATCCATTACAACCATGAAAGGACGTATTGCTGCTGCCGAAACGGAGTTGCATGAGCTTGAACAGAGCGAGTTTCAGCAAAGGCAGTCTATTGCAAAAATTCTCCCAGCATATAATCAATTCAAAAGTTGGGCAGACGAGTTTGATTCTGCAACGAAGGAACAGAAAAAGATGATCGCCTGCCAACTGTTCAAGCGGATAGAGATTGGACGCAACTACGCCATTACCTGTGAACTTAACATGACGTATCAGCAGTTTTGTGAAGAATGGAGCAATACGGAAATCAGCAAAAAAATGGCTATTTAAGTTAAGCCAGCTTTTGATAATGGGCTTTCTCCCTCCTTATTCCGGTTTGTAACCCTTACACTGGTAGAGCATGCGGCTGTTAACCGCAGTGTCGTTGGTTCGAGTCCAACAGGGGGAGCCAAGAGAAGAAGCCTTGAAACTTAGAGTTTCAGGGCTTTTTTCGTTCTTGTAATGTTGCCTAACGGGAAAAAGCACACTCTCAGGCACACTGAATTGCTCAAAATGCCCTCATTTTCTCGGAAAGAGGGAATTCTAATGGCAACAATCATCGAAAACAAGAAGGATGGCAAAGTAGTATCATATAAGTTCCGTGCTTACCTTGGAAAGCAACAGGACGGAAAACAAGTAGCCAAATATCATACTTGGCAAGTTCCCGATGGTCTTACTCCTGTCAAAGCACGCAAAGCAGCGGAGAAGGCCGCCGCCGAATGGGAAAAAGAAGCACGGTTCGAATATGAAAGAGACGTGAAAGAGCCTGAACGTGCTGCAATTAGAGAGATTGAGAATCAGCGTACAGACTTTGTAGGTTTTGTAGATGGCCTATTCTTCCCTGTATGTCTTTATGATGGCAACCACAAGCAAACTACCATCACATACTATGAATCGCTTTCCAAGGGAATTAAAACCTATTTCAAAGGTTATACGCTTCAAAACATTACCCCAATCGATATTAAAAAGTATTTGATTTATCTGCAAACCAAGCACCGTACCCCATTGGGCAATACGGCTTCCCCTAAAACAGTGCGGCATGTTTACTGCCTGTTAGCAATGATATTCAAGTTCGCAAAAGAGCAGGATTATATAGTAAAGAATCCTATTGATAAAGTGGATTGCCCTAAATTGACAAAGAAAAAGGTTGATGCTTTGACTAAAGAAGAAGCCGCCGCTTTCTTTGCCGCCGTTGATAATTGCCCCATTGATTTTCAGTGTATGCTTTATTTAATGGTAACAGCAGGATTGCGGCGTGGTGAATTGGCAGGATTACAATGGCGAGATGTTGATTTTGATAATCTTACGGTAAGCATTGAGAGAAACGCAATATACACCCCTGCAAGCGGCATTATTATCAATACGCCAAAGACAGAAAACAGTGCAAGAGTAATACCGCTGCTTCCCAAGGTTGCCGCATTGCTCAAAGCGTATAAAGAACAGCATTTTCAGCCAAATGATAGCTTATGCTTTGTATTTCATGGCAAAGGCGGCAAAACCGAACCACGGCTTCCTGATGGCATCACGGAACGAGTAAAAGCCTTTATGAAACGCAGCGGCTTTCGTGACCTATCCCCACACGATTTGAGACATTCCTGTGGAACGCTGTTAATTGCAAACGGCGCAGACATAAAGAGCGTTCAGGAAATATTAGGCCATACGGACGCAAGCACAACGCTAAACTTTTATGTTCGTACCGACTTAGAACAAATGAAAGAAGCGACAAACAAAATGGCAGCGGCATTTGGCTTGTAATGCTGAAAAGGAGAGGAAACAACCTCTCCTTTGTTGTATCTGTCAAATTCAAATGATTCTATTAAGGAAACAGCGTATTTTGACAAAATCTGAATCATTCCACTGGAAATTGAAGCGAAAACAATCCATTCTCATTCAAAACAAAGATATTTACCGCAAATCGCTCCAAAACACTGTATTTTCACTGTAAAATGCTGCGTTTCCTGCAAATACAATTCGTTTTTCGTCATAGCGCTTCAAAATAAATAATTTTCAAGTAAAATACGGCAAAATCATTGACAATATATATAATATATATATACTGAGATGTATGAAATTTTACGGATTGCCGCAGTTTTCATACATTTTTTATTTGGAGGAAAAGCAAATGCGCATCATCCTTGACACCGACAAAAAGACCATTACTGTTCCTTGGAACTATCATCAGAAGCTTGATGACATCAACCGCATCATTATGGAAGTAAGCAACGATGAAACCAAGAAAAAGACCTTTACCGGCTATATCAATGAACTGTGGAGTGAGTGCATCAAGAATTCCGATAAGTGTGTTGTAACCGGCACCAAGCCTTTCAAGAAGAAGGACTGATAAACAATGGCTGCTCGTGTTACTCCACAGGAGATAGTGGAAATGCAGCGCCTTTATGCTGAACTGGGTACTTTTGCGGCGGTTGGCAGAAAAATGGGACGCAGCGGCTCTACTGTAGCAAGATATGTTCAGTTAAAGAGTACACCGCATATTGTGCGGCATACGTTTAAGGAAGTTGTAAGAGAGTAAAACTTTAAAGGAGAAGAAAAAAGCCTATGGCAAAGAAAACTTGTGTTTTTTGCGGACACACAGTAGGTACTTTTGCATCATTTTCTGAAAGTATATATGAAGTGGAACCATCGGAATGGGGAAAAACTCCCCTTACTCACCTTCTTCTACCCATCAATGGAGCACCAAAAGGGTTAGGTTTTTGTGATGCACATGGCTGTGCTAAAAACCTTTATAAAGTGCTTAGTTTTTTATTTTATAATGATAAAATATCAAGACCAATATCAAGTCCAGGCCCATTTTCAGCAAAATTCGAAAAAGCTTCTCCCGAAGTTCTTGATGCATTAAATTATTGTAAGGTTAAAGTTAATAATGTTCCTGACCCTATAATTAAGGCTCAAGTTTTAGAATGGATTAGACTTGCTGATGAGACAATTACTGAAGTATCAATTAAACAACAACAAAAATCAATACGGCATACAGGTCTTATGAAGTTTTTTGATGCTGAGAAATGCTTTTTTAACAATTTAGATTATAGTTTTGAATCTAATAACGGCGGCCTGTTTGGTTTTGATAATAACATACTATTTTTAAGACAAAAAAAGGAAATCTATAATTCTGTGGTTGGTGCTGCATTAGATAATTATAGCCAAGATTATGATTTTTCAGATGTTCTTCATTCAGCAATCCTTAAAATACCTCTAGACAATATTATCTATTTTAAGGAAATCGGCAAGGTTGATTATTTAGCCAAAGTCAACGGTGGTAAAATAAACGGCGGTGGTGTTAATACAGATGGTGCTCTTGCGGGTGGAATGATATTTGGTGCGGCAGGTGCTATTGTGGGTAGTCAACTTGGCACAGAAATTCAGAGTACTGGTATCAACACCACTGTAGAAACAGTAGATACAAGGCAGGTATCTTTGCGCTATAAAGATAGTAACGATAAAATAGCAGAAGAAATCTATCCATATGAGGTTTTTGACTTTTTAATGAAGGTAATTCCTGAGAAGGAAATAACCATAGTAAACCTCGAATCACAAAAAGAAAAAACGTTTACGGTATTTAAAGAAAGTAGCCAAAATAACAACCGTTTTGAAGAAATTAAAAAGTTCAAAGAATTGTTAGATTGCGGCATTATAACTGAAGAAGAGTTTCAAACAAAAAAGGCAGAATTACTTAATCTGTAAAGTGAAAACACCTCCAAATGTGGAGGTGTTTTTATATACAATTAATCCAATAGTCAAGTTTTTCAAATAGCTTTCAAAATTGGTTTTTACCCCAAATTTCAGGTATAATATTAATATAAAGAGAAGAAAAAAGAGAATAGTTCGTCAGGTACATCAAAAACATTTCTTATCCTGCCTGATACAAAAACCGCCTCCGTTTGAATGGAAATAGTAGAGCCGAATCGATGTCATGGTTACATATACGTACAAGAATACGTATTCAATAATCATAATTCACTGTCGGATTACAGTTTCACATAAAAGGTTCAGCGTTTTTGCTGAGCTTTTCTTTTTTCTGCCCTCAAGTACAAAAATACACTGAAAGGACTTTTTAAAATGAAAGGTACAAAGTATCTAAGTGACGCAATCCATATGAATGATATTTATAGCGGTATGTTAAACCTCGTTACCGCTCCTGTTGGGTGCGGCAAGACCTATTGGGCGCTTAATGTGCTATCCAAGACCGTGAGCCGCCCGTATAAGATGGTTTATCTAATCGACACCGTCAACGGCAAAGAACAGTTATTGAAGCATCCCAACACGCAATTTTACAACAGAGATTGGTGTGAAACCGTGCGTAATGGTTCCGTTTGGTTTGGCGAAGCCGCCGCGAATCGCATTGTGGTAATGACATACGCCAAGTTTGGAATATTGGCGCAGAAGTATAGCGACTTTGGTAATTCCTTTGAAGTGATTCTCTGTGATGAGATACATAACCTTCCACGCTTTTCCGCTTTCATCAGCCATAATCCCAACGATACGCCATACCATAAGATTGCCAAGCAAAGATTAGAGGAAATAGTCACCAATACCAAGGTTAAAGTGATAGGACTTTCCGCAACGCCTATTAGGGCAGTATGTGAGATGAAATGCAAGTCACGTTTTGTAAAAGTGGATGATAATGTGCGGCAGTTTGAAACGGATAAACGGTTTACCTATACCAACCTTGAAATGTTGCTCCCATCCTTGGGACTTGCTGAAAGAGGGCTTGTTTATATAGGCCATGTTCGCCAAATGAAAGAGTTTGAAGAAAAGGCAAAGAAAAGAGGTATTAAAGCTATTTCTATTTGGAGTGTCAATAACCAAGACCATCCAATGACAGAAGAACAACGCAGGGTGCGTGATTACATTCTCACCAATGCAGCATTGCCGCCCGAATATGATATGTTTATCATCAATGCCAGTTCAGAGACTTCCATCAATATTTTCGGTGATTTGGATTATATCGTCATTCATAATCAGGAAGAAGAAACACAAATACAGGTGCGTGGACGCTATCGTGATGACTTGGATTCCCTGTATGTGTTGAATTATGACTGTGTACCTTATGTTCCTGCTGAATTTATGGGTGTAAAACTGTTCACAGAAGATAAGAAGCGGCTTTGTGAGGCACTCTCATTGCGGCAGGATGATGGGAAGAAAAAGGCATGGCCATCCACGAAAAAAGCATTGATTAATGATGGTTATACGATTACAGAGGGGCGGCAGAACAGCAAATACTATGCTATCATCACACGTTAATGCGATTCTGCCAAAATCAACTGATTCTATATAGGGATACAGCGTAAATTGGCAGTTTTCTATTCGTGGTGCTTTGTTATCAGGAACGAATAAAAATAATGAAGCAAATCTGCACAAATCCCATATACCATCCCCACCACACGTAAATTCAAGGAGCAAACGCAACAAAAGATTACTTACAAGTAGATAACAACAGGAGAAGAACAATGACAACAGAAGAATTAAGGCTATTTCAGGAATCATTGAAGTGCTTGCCATTCTGCGGCAGCAGCATAAAGGACTTTGCAGAGCAAATCAACGTAAGGCCGCACACCCTTTATAACTACATCTGCGGACAGTATCCATCAGATAAGTATTACAGATTCATCCTTTACACACTGGAAAAGGAATACCCAAACGCCATAGAAACGGCAAAGTCAATTATACAGAGAGGTTAAAAGAAATGTCATCTATTTATCCCCATGCATCTTATTATGGTAACAGTGCCTTTGTGAAAAAAGGCGAACCATTAGGAAAAAATTACTTTGACAACCCAACACGAGACTACCACGGCGGTTACGCCAGACAGCATCACGCTGAAATGCGGCAGATAGCACTGCAAACCGTTCAGGAAGTTGCACCAAAGCTTGTAGATGAAATCTGCACTGCAATATGGAATGATGCGTTGCAGCGGCTTGTGGGGGCAATAGACTATGATATAAACACTTGCGTTAGCATTGCCTTTGATGATGCAGAAAAGATATTCAAGAGCAAAGAAGCACAGAAATTTATATCTGATAAGATAGTAAATGAACTGCAAAGAGAGATAGACAAAATAGGAACGATAAAAATACGCTAACTGCCAATTTTCACTGATTCCTTATATAAAAGCAGCGTGTTTTGGCAGTGGTTTTCAGGCACACTTTAGGCACACTAAATGGTCAAAAACAGTGTGCTTTTTGTGTGCTTTTCTTGTTTTGGTGTTAAAAGTGTGGTATAATAAATATATCAAAAACTTAGAGAAACAGGGCTTTTTTGAGCATTTCCTCTTGTGCGTCCAACGTCCTAAAAACCGCAGTGTCGTTGGTTCGAGTCCAACAGGGGGAGCCAGAAAAGCCCGAAAGCACAGCGCTTTCGGGCTTTCAATTTTACAGCCGCATAGTCTTTGAACCTGCTTTAATTTAATATTCCGCCATTGCAAGCGGAGAAAAGCCGTAATTTTAGGCTACTGTTTACCGGAAAAATCAACGATTAAATATGCACTCGGATTGCACTGGCAGAAAAGCCGTTGAAGCTTTATGCAAACGGCTTTTTTCTATACCATAACACTGCGCTTGACAAAAGCGCAAAAAAGGCGTAATGTGCTTTCGGAAAATAATGTTGATTCGCGCGGCGGAACCCGCGCAGGAAAGGATGTCCCCCCTATGCTGTTGTTCATTTATATTACGAACCGCGTAGCAACCGTCTCTCCCATTCTGCAAAAAATGGCGGAACGCGGGATTCATGGCGCCACGATGGTGGACTGTGAAGGAATGCTGCAAACGCTTGCGGCTGATTCGATTGAACCGCCGCCGTTTTTCGGCTCTCTGCGCAAATTTATCAACCAGGATCATGAGCCCGGGAAAATGCTTTTTGCCGTGCTTCGGGAGGAGCAGATCGGCGTTGCAAAGTCCTGCATACACGATGTGTGCGGCAGCCTCGACAGGCCGAACGCCGGTATCATGTTCACCGTGCCTGTGACAAGCGTAGAAGGAGTCGAATAACCAATATGCAAATCATTCTATGTCTTGCGGCCGCGATGATCTGCGGTCTGCTGTTGACGCGCGTTGTCAAGCCGGTTCACCTGCCGATCGTAACGGGGTTTCTCATCGCCGGTCTCATCATCGGCCCATATTGCCTTGGCATTTTTCAAGAGAGCGACGCGGCTGTCACCGATGTGCTTACGGACGTAGCGCTTGGTTTTATTGCTTTTTCTATCGGCGGTGAATTCCGGATCAGCAACATCAAGCAGATCGGCACAAGCTCCATTACCATTACATTCTTTCAAGCGTGCCTCGCTACGCTGCTCGTCGACGCCGCGCTCCTTGCTTGCGGCTTCCCCGCCCCGCTCTCACTCACACTTGGCGCAATCGCTGCCGCTACCGCTCCGGCCGCAACGCTGATGGTCGTCAGGCAGTATCACGCAAAAGGTGAAGTGACATCGACGCTGCTCCCTGTTGTCGCGATGGATGACGCCGTAGGGCTGATGCTGTTCTCCATCTCCCTTCCCATCTCGCAGGCACTTGCTTCAAACGCAACGCTGACCGTAACGTCCATGCTGCTGCAGCCATTGCTTGAGATCGTGCTTTCGCTTGCAGTCGGCGCCGGCATTGGTCTACTCATCGCCTTGGCCATGCGATTCTTTCACTCCAAGGTGAACAGGATCAGCGTAGCGGTCGCCGCAGTGCTGCTCGGTTCCGCACTTGCTTCTATTTGGAACCTGTCCTCTCTGCTGCTCTGTATGGCCATCGGTGCGGTCCTTGTCAATCTGCGCAAGGACGCGGATGAGCTGCTTGAAATCACGGATGCGTGGACACCGCCGCTGTTTATGCTGTTCTTTGTACTTTCGGGAGCCGAGCTGGATCTTGCAGTTGTTCCTACTGTCGGGCTTTTGGGCGTTGTCTATATGGTAGCTCGTAGTTTGGGAAAATACTTCGGTTCTTTCCTTGGCGCAACCATTGCCAAGTCTTCGCCGAATATCCGCAAGTATCTTGGCTTAACGCTTCTGCCGCAAGCCGGTGTTGCGATCGGCATGGCGCAAGTCGCCTTGAATGCCCTTCCGGAATACGGCACTCAGATCCAGGCGGTCGTGCTGACGGCGACGCTGATTTATGAACTGATCGGACCGGTCATTACAAAATTAGCGCTGACCGCAGCTGGCGAGATTCAGGATTCAAAGAAATCCAAGGCAAAAACGGAACAAAGCGCCGGTGGTGCGAAGTAGAGTATAAGGCAGCCGAGTATATCGGCTGCCTTTTTACTGCCGAATCACAGCTTGTCATTCATCATCGGACTGCCATACTGAATAACATATCTTTAACTTGCTCGTATTGACGGGCGCTGTCAAAATGTCGGAGCGCGTTGTGCGCGAGATGTT
>ERZ1673730.1075-NODE-1075-length-23487-cov-6.743385_pt1 | contig 23487 bp, 17 predicted proteins | sample MGYA00580200_ERZ1673730 | MGnify/ENA primary metagenome ERZ1673730 (study PRJEB41218, sample SAMN15661761) | gut metagenome | host: Homo sapiens | place: Canada: London | collected 2015-08-20/2019-03-30 | study: EMG produced TPA metagenomics assembly of...
GAATTATAAAAAAGGCGAGTAAGCAGTGCTTACTCGCCTTTTTTTAGTCGCTATTTTGCAATGCACCCCTGCCGGCCGTTACAGGAGGGGGCAGAGATAGGAATCAGAACAGCTCCTTCCTCCGGGCAACGAATACGCCGCCGGTCAAGGCCAGAACGGCCAGGCCCACATACAGCACCACGCCGGTATCGCCGGTGGCGGGCGCCTTGTAGCCCAGGTTGGTCATCAGAGAGGTGATCTCCGCATCCGTCAGGCCGATGGCCTTCATATAGTCCTTGGCGCCCTTCTGCAGGTCGGCCTTGGACAGATCCTCCACACCGAAGGCGGTCTGAAGGGTCTTGATGATGTTGCTCTCGGCGATGGCGGCATACTTATCGGTGCCCGGCTCCACGCCGTAGTAGTTATAATAGGTGGTCATATAGTCCTCCACCACCTCATTGAAGGTGGCGCCCATGAGGCACTCCAGCAGGGCGTTGACGAAGCCGGCGCGGTCCTTGCCCTCGGTGCAGTGGACATAGTATACGCCCTTGTTAGCGGCAAAGAAGCGCAGACCATCCGCCAGGCCGGCCTGGAACTCGGGAGCGGTGAAGTCCACACCCAGATTCAGGTAAATGACCTTCTGGCCGGCATAATAGGTGTCGGCAAAGCCCTCATATGCCTTGGCATCCGCCTCGCTGTCCGCCAGGTTCATGATGACGGTGACGCCGGCCTTCTTCAGTGCGGCATCGGCATAGCCGTTGCGGCCCAGCTCGGGATTGATGGGGGAGGAGCCGCGGTAGAGCAGATTCTTGCCCATGCCGGTGGTGGCCACATTGCGGAAGTTGGCAAACTCCTCATCCGTCAGGTCGGGATAGTCCGCCCGGTCGTTGGTGCGCTGCAGCTCGTGGAGGATATACTCCGCCCGGTAGCCGTCCTTCTCTGCCATGGTGAAGGTGACCTCCACGGGGTAGGTCACGCCCTCCCAGGCGGTCCAGTACCAGTTCTTATCCTCGTCCGTATGCTTTACGGCCAGCTCATAGGTCTCGGCAAAGTTGCCCATGTTGATGGCCATGCTCACATAGCCCGTGGGATTGCCATCCTCGCCCTTTTCCACGATGATGGCAGGCTTGCCGGAATCCACATAGGAATAGGTGGGGATCACGGGCAGGGTCAGGGTCTTGCCCAGGAACTCCACGGTGACCAGGTCACCCCAGTTAAAGCCCATGTTGCCCATGAACTTTTCGGCCTTGCAGTCGGTATACACATTGCCGTACTTGGTCATCCAGATGTTGGCGTCCAGGCCGCCGATGGTGATCTTGCCGTCGTCCTCATCAGGGGGCAGGATGACGGTCATGCGGCCATCGGGTTCGGCATACTCCTGCCCCACAACGCCGCCCAAGACGGTGGTGATATACTCCATCACGATCTCGTCCAGGGGCAGGCCGGTGTCGAACTGGCCGGAGGCAGCCGCAAAGGCGTAATAGGTGTCGCCGCCGGCTGCAGTGAAGTTATTGGTGATTACGGCGTAGGTTTGATCGGGATCAAAGGGCTGGCCGTTGATGCTTTCGATAGTGACGCGGTTGATGCTCTTGGGACCGTAGTAGGTGGAGCCGGGATAGGTGTCATCCGCCTTGTCGTAGGGCTTGGTGCAGTCCACGGTGAGCTTCATGCCCGCCGTCTGGGGGAAGCCACCCAAAGAGATGGGCGTGCAGAAGGTGGATGCCTCCAGCGCCTCCAGCAGCTCGCTGCCCTTGACGTGTACCACGGCCAGGGTGTTGCCGAAGGGCAGAACGGTGGTCACGTCCGCCTTGGAAATATCCCCTGCGTGGATCCACGCGCGGATGCCGCCGCCGTTGGTGATGGCCACGGCATTGGTCATGTCAACGCCGGGGGCCTTGGTCTTGATGGCCCACATCATGGCATCGGTGATAAGGTTGCCCAGATTGGTCTCCTGAGTGCGGTTGCCCGGCTCCTTGTCGCCGTTGAGCTCTACCTCAGACTTGGCAAACACCGCACTGTATTCCTCGTCAATGGGCTCCATAATGGCCTTGGCGGCTGCGGTCACCTTGGCATCCTCGTACTCATACTGGCCCAGGTCCAGCATCTCCAGACCCTCGGGCAGCTTGGTCTTGTTGTCAATGATCAGGACACCCACATAGGCCAGCTTGGTGCCGGTGGACTGGATGGGCAGCTCATAATGGGGTTGTCGATATAAGTGGGGTTGCCGTCCTTATCCACGCCGGTTTGGAGCTTCGCTGCGCCGGGCAGCATCACGGAATGGGAGTGGCCGTCAATGACGAAGTCGATATCGGGGACGTTTTTCAGCAGGTCATAGGAGGTATTGGGCTCAGAGCTGCTGTCCACACCCAGGTGGGCCAGGCAGATCACCGCATCCGCGCCCCGGGCCTTCAGATCATCCACCTGAGCCTGGGCGGCAGCGTACATATCCTTCGCACCCAGGAAGGTCAGGCCCTGGATCAGGGCGGGGTTGGCCTTGGTCTGCGCCTCGGGGGTCTCTAAGCCGAAGAAGCCGATCTTCATGCCGCCCTTTTCGATGATGGTGTTTGCGCCAAAAATGGACTTGCCATCCTTACTGACGTTGGCGCACAGCACCTGGAAGTTTGCTTTGGCCATGTTCAGCATTAGCTGCTCGTAGCCGTAGTCAAACTCGTGGTTGCCGATGGTGGCCAGATCGTAGCCGGCGGCATTCATCATGGTTACGGCGTCGGCGCCCTTGTTGACGCTGACATAGATGGTGCCCTGGCTGTAGTCGCCGGCATCCACCAGGATGACGTCTGCGCCCCGAGCCTTAAGCTCGGCCTTCAGCGCGGCCACCTTGGCGTACCTAGCGATTTCGCCGTGCACATCATTGGTGTGCAGGATGACGGTTTTGCCGACCAGATCCTGCTCCACCGGGTCTGCCCAGGCCGTGGTCACCATCAGAGACAGCGCCATGACTACGGACAGAAGCAGTGCTAAAACTTTCCGCATGGTTCTTTTCCTCCTTTAAAATTTAGAAACGTATATACGTTCCTCTGTACCCCTTATCATACAGGATTTTTCAAAAAAAGGGAATCCTTTTAAAAAAATGCTACGCCAAAAAAAGGGGGAAGAAATTGTGCAATATACACAAGAAACGAGAAAAAATAAACGGGAAAATTCGGCAACTTTTGATCGGCGGGTTCATACTCCCAGGAAAAAATCGCACCGCTCCGCCAGAGAACAGGCTCGGAAATACTGCTCCTCCAGGGGGATCCAGCGGTCTATAAACTGCCGGAGCTTTTCCGGGCCGCTGCGCGCCTCTATGCGGCGCAGCTGCTCCCGGGGATCCACTGAGAGGAAGATGCGCAGGTGATAGTAGGGCCACAGGGTCTGGTGGCAGGCATAGGAGCCCTCCACAATAGTCAGCCGGGCCGGCGGGACAGAAACGGCCGGCCCCAGGACCTCACGGGCACAGAGATAGGGGCGGTAAACCACGGCCTCGCCCCGGGCGGCGGGCAGCAGCACCTCCTGCAGGAAGCGCTCGTGATCCACATTTTCCCCGGGGGCCTGCAGTCGCTCCGGCGTGCGCTGATAGGGCTGGAGGAAGAAGTCATCCATGTGGAACACCCGGCAGGGCAGCTCCGCCTGTAATCGGGCAGCCAGGGTGGTTTTTCCTGCACCGCAGCGGCCGTCAATGGCTACAAGCACCCGTTCCTGCCGGTCCAGCAGCGACCGGATGGCGTCCAGCACCGGGTCAGGAACGGGGGAGAGGCGGTTAGCTGTGGGGGGCTGAGGAAAATGGGGTTTCGTCATGGTCAAGTCCTCCGGAAGTGGAATGGTATGGGAATGGGGCCTGCGTATTCAGTATACCCTGGCCCGGCGGTACCGTCAACCGGGGGGATATATGGCGCAGACCATATAAACTAAGAGGAGAGGCTCCGTAGAGCCTCTCCTCTGTGGGGGTTTCTTTTGCCGGGGATATGCCGATCAGGCGCGGCGCTTCTTGGAACGAATCAATGCGGCGCCGGCCAGAGCCGTGATGCTCATGACAGATACCCAAAGCACCATGGCGCTATTGTCGCCGGTGGCGGGCTTGTCGGGTGTGTCGGGCGTAGGCTTATCGGGATTATCCGGCGTGGGGTTATCGGGATCGCCGGGGTTCACGGGTGTGAGGACCGTCTGGCAGACATCACACTTGCCGTCATTGTCGGCGTCCACATGGCCGGTGGCGGGGATAGCCCGGGTCTCGGTCTCGCCGCAGGCGGAGCAGGTGCGGGACTCCACACCGTCCTCGGTGCAGGTGGCGGGCGTGGTGACCGTCCACTCGCCGAAGGAATGTCCGGTGGCGGGGATAGTCCGGGTCTCGGTCTCGCCGCAGGCGGAGCAGGTGCGGGACTCCACACCGTCCACGGTGCAGGTGGCGGGGGTGGTGACCGTCCACTCGCCGAAGGAATGTCCGGTGGCGGGGATCGTCTGGGTCTCAGTCGCGCCGCAGGCGGAGCAGGTGTGGGTCTTTACGCCATCCTCGGTGCAGGTGGCGGGAGTGGTGACCGTCCACTCGCCGAAGGAGTGACCGGTAGCGTCGATGCTGCGGGTCTCAGTCGCGCCGCAGACGCAGGTGCGGGACTTCACACCGTCCTCGGTGCAGGTGGCAGGCGTGGTGACCGTCCACTCGCCGAAAGCGTGGGTGTGAGCGGTGCAGATGATGTCTGCCCGGTCGCGGGTGCGGATACGGGGCGCCATGGGAGTGCCGTCCTCCAGGACGAAGGTGTTGTCATAGGAGGCAAGACCGGTAGCCTCGATCTCGCAGCCCACGGCGGCGTTTGCAACATCCTGGGAGGTGGTGATATAGCCGTCGATGAACACCCGGGCCACATTGCCCTGGGCGTCGCGGACCAGGATGGTCTGGATCAGGCCGTTGGCCATCTCAATGCCGGTGACATAGCCCTTGAGGGTGATGAGCTGGCCCAGGACGGAGCCGTCATTCACCTGGGCGGCGGTGACCACCTTGGGCTCTACGGGGGTATCCGCGCCCAGCTTCCAGATCTTGGTCACGGCCAGCTGGCGCTCGCCCTGGTAGGAGCTGGTGGAGCCGCTGATGCGGAGCTTATCGCCGATCTGATAGTCGCCGGCCACGGGGAAGCAGTTGATGCCGCCGGTCTCGTCCTGGATATAGATGCAGTCAAAGAAGGCGGTATTCTTATCATAGCCGGAGGCGTTGGAGGTGACGATGCCCTCCACGGTGTACTTGATGCCCTCATCGGGGTCCGCATGGACTTCGGCGATGGTGCTGATCTTGGGGGGATTGAGATAGTTGATCAGGTTCTCGCAGATCCTGTAGTTGGAGTAGTTCTTCTCCAGGGTGTTGTCCAGGTCGGACTGGACCTCGAAATTAGAGAGGAAGGCCGCACCGGAGACGATGACCATGCCCTTGCCCTCCAGCTGCTCGGTGGCCATGATCAGCAGGCGGGGATCGTTCTCGGCGTAGGTGTACTTGGGGATGCCTGCGCCGCCTCTGCCGTCCTTATCCACGTCCACGGAGTAGGTGGTGGCGTGGCCGTAGACCACGGGAGAGACGGTGGAGGGCAGAGCGGAGGCGGGATTGCCATCTGCATCCACGGCATAGATGGAAGCGCCGCCGTAGTGACTGAAGCGCTCGGTGTACATCTTGTCGTAGGGATGGTTGGTGTCTACGATCACACCGTCCGTGAGGAAGTTATCCATGTTGTAGTCGCTGAAGTAGAGCCTCCACTTATCCACGCCGTCGGCGGCGCTGCGAACATCATCGTAGGTAGCATCGTCGCTGATGCGGAGGCTGGAGCCCAGGGCCTTCAACACATCGTTTTGGGTCTCGGCCATGTGCTTGGTATTGGGGTTATTCTGGATGACATCGTAGTTCTCGTAGTTGTCGCTCCAGCCGGCCAGGATGACTGTTCCCCCGGCGTCATTAAAGGCCGTCAGGGCGGCGAGCTCCTCCTGGCTGTAGGTCTTGGGATCGGCCTGGGCCTCAGACGAGCGGCGGCTGGGGGCGGTGAGGACCATGGCCTTATACTTGGGGTTGGAGCAGGCGGCGATGAGGTCCGCGCTGGTGTTCAGCTGGACGGTGCGCACGCTGTACTCCGCGGCCAGGCTGCCGAAGTTGCCCATGCTGTCCTTATAGTTGCCGTTTACATACTCATTATAATGAGAGGCATCAAAACCGATATAGACCAGCTTGCTGGCATCCAGCACATCCAGGCTGATGGTCTTGGTGAAGGTGTAGTCCTTGTTGTTCTGATTTACCACGGCGGTGACCAGGACGGTGGCAACACGGGCCTGGTCGGGGGTCCACTTAAAGGGAATGTCCAGGGTGCTGCCGGCGGCGATGGTGTAGCCGGCTGTGTCGGTGCCGATGACCTTGCCGCCAATGCTGTAGATTAGGGAGGTGACGGTGGCGTCGGCGCTCTCACTGTTAAAGAGAGTGGTGGTCAGGGTCAGCTCCTCGTCGGTGACGGGGGTGGCGGTGCCGCAGACCAGGTTGGAGATGCCCAGCTTCAGGCTCTCGCCCACCCACACGGGGGCGGTGACAGCCAGGTCGCCGTCCTTCTGGGTGACGCGGATGAAGTAGTAGCTGTACTCTGGGGCCAGGGTGACGGAGAGAGTGCCGTTCTTCAGCTCGGCAGGATCGTCCCAAACATGGGCCACCTTGCCGGAGTTGACCACCACCTCCACCTTGGAGATGGTGTCGGTGCGGTCAGGATCGTAAACGCTGACCTCGATGTCCAGCTTGCCGGGCACCGTCTTGATGCTGGAGCCCATCATGAGACCGTTGACGGTGTAGCCCAGCTCCAGATTCTTATCCTCGGTGGCATACATACGCAGGGCGCGGATGGCGTCGTAGATGCCCTCCTCGGTAAAGTTATCGGTGAGGATGACGTCACGGGCGTCATTGGCGTTGCCCCACTTGCCCTGATGGTTATCCTGGTTGTTGGTGGGGGCCAGGTGCCAGCCCTTATCCAGCGCCATGATGTACTGCTCATAGCTGGGATAGTAGCCGCCGGCGCCGATCTGACCCTCGCCGTTACCTACCTCCACCATGTACATACGGCTGTCGATGACGGGATTCCAATAGCTGAAATCCTTGAAGTTGCCGAAGGTGGTGCCGGGGTGGTTAAACTGGCTGATGGAGTTTGCGCCCTCGGTCTGGCTCAGCAGGGCGTAATAGGCCTTCATGCCGGCGTCATCGGTCTTATTATTCAGGGTCTTATTGTTGCGGGAGACGATGCCGGGGGTATTGAAGGTGTTGATATGGCCGGGGCCGCCGGACCAGGTCATCTCGAAGCCGCCGATGGCCACCATGCTGCCGGCGTTGTCCTCGTTGAACTGGGCGATGGTGTCCTTGTAGGTCTTCCAGCTGTGGCTGGCATCGGAATCCTTGACCAGGGAGGTGTCATAGAGGGCGGCCTCCACATTGGGGGCATTCTTGGAATCGAAATAGTTGGAGTGGTCGGTGAAGGCCACGAACTGGACGTTGGCGCTGACGGGCAGGCTTCTGATATAGCTCAGGGCGCTGTCCAGCGTGCCGGAGCCGTCGGAATACTGGGTATGGCTATGGAGCTGCCCGAAGTAGAGCTGATAGGTGGTCTTGCCCACGGTGAAGAACCAGCTGAATTCGGCAGACTTGTCGTCGGCCCGGGTAGCGGTGACCTTCACCTCGGTGCGGCCGTCAGCCATGTCAGCGGCGGGGGTGTAGGTGACGCGGCCGCCAGCATACTCCGGAGTGACGGCGGTGCCGTTCACGGTCATGGTGATGGTGGGAGCCTCCCCGGCATTGGCCAGAGCCACGGAAATGGCGGGACGCTTATTCTTGCCGGTCTGGCTGCCCCGGGCAGGGGTGGGATCGGAGAAGACGGGCTCGTCCTTGACGGTGATCTCAGCGGCGGCGGAGATGGGAATACCCTTATTGTCCGTGCCACTGATGTTCACGGTGAGCTGATCGCCCGTGACGGAGGCGGCGGGGATGGTGACGGTGTAGGTGCCGTCCTCGCCCTTGGTGACGGTGAGCGCGGCGCCATTGAGCTTGGCGGTCATGTCACCCTGCACGCCGAAGGGGGCGTCCACGGTGAAGGTGAAGGCGTAGTCCATGCCCACATAGGCATAGCCCAGCTCACCCAGGACCACGGCGGGGTTATTCACGACGCCGTCCACAGTATGAGTGCCCTCCGCTACGGGGTAGAAGGAGAAGGAGTAGATGGTGTAGTCGGTGACATTATACATGGAATAGACCTTGAAGCTGTCACTGTAATACTCCAGCCACTGACTATGGCCCTTGTACTTGGCGGTGCGGCTCTCCATCTCGTAGCCGCCTACGCCGCCGGAGCAGGTGCGCACCAGCCAGTCGGCGTCCTCGCTGACGGGCCAGGAGTAGAAGGCGTTGTTGCCGGTGCCGCCTGCGCAGAGGTAGCCGTAGGTCTTGTTGTAGAAGCGGTAGTAGTCGCCGTTTTTCTGCACCTCGAACACCACGGCGCCGTTGGCGCAGGTAGCCTTGCCATCCTGAATGGTGGCGGCGGCCTTGTTGATGGCGGGGCTGGTTGCATTATCGTTCTGCGCAGCCAGGACAGCCTGGGCATTCTGATTGTAGATGACCACATGGTCGCCCACGGTGGGGAGACCGCCGGGGGTGGGAGGCGTTGCGCTGGAAACATAATCGGCGCTGCTGCCGTTGCGGAGCTGATAGGTGGTCTTATATGCCGAGCAGCAGCCGTACACGGCGGTGATGTCATCCACGGTCACGCCGGAGGCCAAAGGCACCCCCTTAAAGAGGTTGGTGCTGCCGGTTACATCGGTGATGGTGGTGTTGGTGGTGGCGTTATAGGTACCCAGCGTCACATCCTTGATATAAACGTACTCGCTGAGGTAGTTCTTGCCCATTTGAGAAACTGTGATCTCCTGGGCAGGAATGGCCTCCACGCCGGTCTTTATGACCTCCATGGAGGGGAAAGACATCTGGGGTACGCCGTTATACGGAGCCACGGTGCCGGTGATCTTCACGATGTCGCCCACCTTGTACTTGGCGTAATTCGTGTAGTCATAAACCTGGAAGCCGTAGATCTCGCCGTCAATAACATCCTCCAAAATGATGGAGTTGATGCTGGCTTTATTGTTATAGGCGTTACCGTAGTGATACACTACCTGGCCGACCACCGAGACATTAGAGGTGGAGGCGGTAATGGCTCCGGCCTCCTTTACGGTAATGGCACCGGCGGGGATCATATCGTCGGAAATGGGATCAACGATGGTTCCGGCGGCGCGGATCTCATCGGCCAGGGTGTTGCGCAGCTGGAGCGTACCATTGAAGGTGCTCACGGCGGCGGTGACATCTACCATGTCTCCCACGGCGAAGGCCCACTTGCCGTCCTTCTTCTCCATGACGGCCTTGTAGAGCTGGATGGTCTTGCCGTCGGCGTCCTTCAGGGTGACATTGGGGCTGGTATATTTGCCGTTGTTGTCGTCGATCTTGGTGATCTCCAGACCCTTCAGCTTCACATAGCTGCACACATCCTTGTCCGTAAGAGCGCCGATGGTGGTGGCCTTAGCGGTCAGGGTCAGTCCGGAGGACTTTTTGAAGGTGCCGCTGCCCAGCTGGGGCAGCTTGTTGTATTCGGCGCGCTTACCGGTGCCGTAAATGGTGTCGCCCAAGGCGATCTCACTGGTCTTGGAGCCAAGACGCAGGCAGATGCCGCCGGTGGCGTCCTGCAGGTAGATGTTCTGCCCGTCCACCAGGGTCACAACGCCCTGAACGGTGAAGTCCTTGCCGTTTTCACCGGCCAGTGCCTCGCTGATGGACACCAGACCGGGGATAGGCTCGGAGGGCGTGGGATCGCCCGGCTCTGCAGCCCCTGCCAGCTTGTAAATACTGGGCAGCAGCATGCTCACGTTGGTGGCCGAGGTGTAGTTCAGGAAACGAGGATTATTGACATTGTATAGAATACGTCCTGCGGACGTATTCGTACTGGCCACGGTGGCCAGTCCATTGGCATCAATGGCAATGGTCCATGTGCCGGTGCCGCTGCCGGTGTTATTCAGCGCCTTGGCGGCATTGGTATAAAGCTGCTTGCCGTCGGACGCGGTGAGCGTCCAGGCTCCGGCCTCACCGCCCAGGGTGAAGATCTCCACTTTATCAGCGGGGTCGGTGGGGTCGGTCTCAATGCTTGTGAGATACTTGCTGGACAAGCTGCCCGCCGCATAGGTTTTGCTATTGGCGGTTGCCGTAAGTATGATTTGGTCGCCGGCCTTCAGCGTGGAGGCGTCCGTTACCAGCGTTGCTTTCGGCGTCGGGTCTGCCGCGAACACCGCTGTGGGCAGCAGCGACAGCAGCATGACCAGCGCCAGCAGGACGGACAGGAGCCGCCTGCTATGTCCTCTCTTCTTCAAAATCTGATCCCTCCTGTTCATTTTACACGGTAGCTTGTTACACGGTAGCTTGCTCCCTGGGGCCCGGGTAGGCGGGTCCGTTCTTTCATCATAAAGCCACTATGAAAAATCCGAAACCGCACCTCTGTTAAACCTGGGTGAAATCTGCAGAGACAGAAAAAGCCGCCTGCCCCAACTGCGTGGGGAGACGACCCTGCACAACCGCTGTAAGAAATGCTACTTGGAATTCCGTCGACCAGGACAGCAGGCTGTGAAGGATGCCGGGAAACGAGAGCAAACTTTTTGTGTTGATGGAGATATTTTACCACATCCCGATACAGATTGCCACCGGTTTTTTTATTTTAGTGAAAAACGGCGGAAAAATTTTGCTTATCTTATGAAAAATGCCCAAACTGCTTCGCCGGAACCTGCCTCTTGACATCGGGTGGAGAAATTGCTATGCTGAAAAAAACGAGGACACGGAGGTTGCTCCTATGAAGAAATCCAAGGGGAAAAGCACAAGGCCGGACGCAAGAGCCTGGTGGGGCAAAAATCGTCTCAGCTGCATCATCCTGGCGGCGGCGGTGGTGGTGTTTATTATCGTGCGGGCCCTGGCGGCGACCCATGAGCAGCCGCAGTCCCGGGGCGAGGATTACGCCGAGTATGAGACCGCCGTCATCACCGATGTCCTGTCGGACAGCACCGAGCAGGATCCCGTGTCCGACAATGGCTATCGGGGCGAACAGCTGCTGCTGGCTGAGATCCGCACGGGCCAGTACAAGGGCGAGACCATGCAGGTCAGCAACTATGTGGGCCCCCTGTACGGCCAGGCCCTGAAGGAGGGGCAGCGGGCGGTGGTGCTGATCTCTACTTATTCTGACGGCAACCACACCGCCACGGTATATGAGTATGACCGGGCCGTGGGCCTGGCGGTGATTGTGGGCCTGTTTTTGCTGGCCACGGTGGCCGTGGGCGGCAAGGTGGGCGCAAAATCCCTGGTGGCCCTGGCCATTACGCTGGTGTGCCTGTTCTTTATTATGATTCCGCTGCTGATGAAGGGCGCGCCTACGCTGCTGACGGTATTTTTGGCGTGCGCATATATCACCGTCTTGACCATGGTGATCCTGGGCGGCGTGACCAGCAAGACCATCTGCGCGGCGCTGGGCACCATCGCCGGTACGGCTCTGGCCCTGCTGTTCGGCCTGCTGGCACAGGGGCTTCTGCACGTTGATGGGCTGCGGCTGGCGGAGGTGGAGCCGCTGCTGCAGCTGCGGCAGACGGGCACCCCGCTGGGCCTGCGGGGTCTGCTGGTGGCGGGGGTGGTCATCAGCGCCCTGGGTGCGGTGATGGATGTGGCCATGAGCATTTCCTCGGCATTGACGGAGGTGCATACCGTGGCTCCGGATCGCAGCGGCAAGGAGCTTTTCCGCTCGGGCATGAACATCGGCCGGGACATGGTGGGCACCATGACCAACACGCTGATCCTGGCATTTTTGGGCAGCGGATTGGTGTTTATCATCTACCTGTGCTCCCTGGGGCTGGATCCCCGGCAGCTCATCAGCTCGCCCTATATGGCGACGGAGGTCATCAGCGGCATCGCCAGCAGCATTGGCGTAATTTTGGCCGTGCCGCTGACAGCGCTCATCACATCGTTGCTTTTGGGCAGCAAGAAAACCGCCCCGCTGGCAAAATAAAAGCTTTACAGCTTGTCAAAAAAGCCTCGCAGAGTTCGCGTCCGCAGACGCGAAAAGTTTCAATCATTTTTCACCGCGACATGCGCGTGGGGAAAAATACTGCTCAGGCTGCCAGTGTGGAATTTTGCCGCTTGCGGCAAAATTATGCGCGCAGCAGACTGCGATCCTTTTGTCGGAAAATTCCAAAGGAATTTTCGACAGTGTTAAAAGCCCTCGGCCAATCGGCCGAGGGCTGCTTTTATTGGTTATTGTTCGCCCTTGCGGCTTTTGAACACGGTTTCCGGGGCGTGAATCACCACCCGGGTGTCTTTTTGCACGGAGCTGGTGAGGAAGGCGTTGCCGCCCACCACGCTGCCCCGGCCGATGGTGGTATTGCCGCCCAGAATGGTCGCGCCGGAGTAGATGGTCACATCGTCCTCTACGGTAGGGTGGCGCTTGCCGGGCTGAGAATGGTGCCCATCCCGGGTGGACAGGGCGCCCAGGGTCACGCCCTGGTAGAGCTTTACCCTATCGCCGATGATCGTGGTCTCACCCACCACGATGCCCGTGCCGTGGTCGATGAAGAAGTGATCGCCAATCTGCGCGCCGGGATGGATGTCGATGCCCGTGTGGCTGTGGGCGTACTCGGCCATCATCCGGGGCAGGATGGGGATCTTCATTTCGTAGAGCTCGTGGGCTACCCGATATACCAGAATGGCAAACAGGCCGGGATAGGAAAACAGAATTTCTTCTCGGGAGCCGGCGGCGGGATCACCGTCAAAGGTGGCCTCCAGGTCCAGCTGTACCATGCGGGCAATTTTGGGCAGACGAGTTACCATTTCGGCGGCCAGCTCCGCGGCCCGGTCCTCCTGCTCCTCCGGCAGGGTCAAGGCGATCTGCCGGAAAAGCTGCTTTTCGATGCGCTCCAAGAGCAGCGCGGCATAGTCCTCCGGGGCCAGGCTCATGAGAGCCGCCTCCCCGTAGTAGGCGGGAAAGATCAGCCGCCGGATGTCCTTTATGAGCAGGATCACAGCCTGCCGGTCCGGGAGGCGCAGCTTCTTGCCGTACAACGGTACGGAGCCGGTGGTATAGGTTTGCGCCATGGCTTTGGCTGCGGCGCAGATATGGTTTTCACTCATCATAAATCACTCCTGAAACAGTGGTGTGGAAAGGTAACGGTCACCGGTGTCGGGCAGCAGGGCCACGATGGTCTTGCCGGCGTTCTCCGGGCGGCGGGCCAGCTGACCTGCGGCGTGCAAGGCGGCGCCGGAGCTGATGCCCACCAGCACGCCCTCGGTACCGGCCAGCAGCCGGGCGGCGGCGTAGGCATCCTTCTCCCACACGGGGATCACCTCGTCCACCACGCTGCGGTCAAGGTTCTCCGGCACAAAGTTGGCGCCGATGCCTTGGAGCCCGTGGCTCCCGGCCTTGCCGCCGGAGAGCAGGGGAGAGGCGGCGGGCTCCACGGCCACAATCCGCACGTGGGGGTCCTTCTCCTTCAGGTAGCGGCCCACGCCTGTAACGGTGCCGCCGGTACCTACGCCGGCCACGAAGATGTCCACCTGACCATCGGTATCGTGCCAGATCTCGGGGCCTGTGGTGCGGTAGTGGGCCCGGGGATTGGCGGGGTTATCAAATTGACCGGCCAGGAAGCTGCCCGGGATCGCGGCGGCGAGCTCCTGGGCCTTTTCCACGGCGCCCGCCATACCGCCCTTGGCAGGGGTCAGCACCAGCTGCGCACCGTAGGCAGCCAGCAGCTGCCGGCGCTCCAGGCTCATGGACTCGGGCATGGTAAGGATGACTTGGTAGCCACGGGCCAGGCCCATGGCCGCGAGACCTATGCCGGTGTTGCCGGAGGTGGGCTCCACGATGGTGCCGCCGGGCAGGAGCTTGCCCTCTTTTTCGGCGTCTTCAATCATTTCCAGGGCTACACGATCCTTTACGGAGCCGGCGGGGTTGAAGGATTCCAGCTTGACCAGCACGGTGGCGGGCAGGCGGAGCTGCTCCATGTAGCGCACAGGCTGCAGCAGGGGGGTGTGGCCGACCAGTTGGGATGCAGAGCGATAGATGTTCACAATGATCTTCCTTTCTGTGTGGGGCGGGAGATGCCGATGCATTCAATACAAAAGGCAGAGGATGCATCATGCACCCTCTGCCGATCGATAAATAAATAATAAATCCGAAAAAATCAGTTTTTCGGCGAACCAGCAGAACATACATGACCAAAATGCCCACAACAACAACAGACCATACAGATGGCCTTGCTGCAGCTGTTCATGGCAAAATGGGTCATGTCCGTCCCTCTGCTTTCTTATGATGGTTTAGTATACGAAATCCAACGGGGAAATGCAACTGGCAAACTGCACAAAATATACCATAGGCTTTTTATAGGGTATCCGCATACTTCGCGAGGATGGCATCATAGATGCCGTTGGCGCGGATGTTGGCCAGGCCCTGGTTGAACAGCTCCAGAAATGGCCGGTCCTTTTCATCGCAAATAGCCACACAGTAATCGGAGGCTGCCCCCTCGCTGCCGGGGACCAGCTCCAGGGCTACGCCGCCGGCAATGCTGTCCCGCAGGGCGGGGGTGTCCTCAAAGCAGGCGGCCGCCCGACCCTCCAGCACCGCCGCGTACATGGAGTGGGAATCGCTGAAGGTGGCGATGGAGAAGCCATATTTATCCTTCACGCTTTCGGCGTAGGCGGCACCCAGAGTGCCGGAGACCACTGCCACGGCCTTGCCGGCCAGGTCCTCCAGAGTATTGGTGTCGCTGCTGGGCTCCATGGCCATGCTCTGGGTCACGCCGTCATAAAAGCTATGGGAAAAGAACCAGCCACCGTCGATGCGCTCCTGAGAGCTGGCGATACTGCCCATGAGAACCTGAGCCTGGTGGGAGGTGAACACACTCATGGCGGTGTCCCAATCCGAGGGGCGCAGCTCATACCGGAAGTTCTGATCCCGGGCGATGGCGTCCAGGAGCTCCACATCCAGGCCCACAGCCTTGCCGTTCGCATCGGCGCACACAAAGGGGCTGAAATCCCCGTCCACGGCGATGATCCAGGTGGTGCGCTGCTTTCTATCGCCGCAGCCGGCCAGCAGGGCCGCCGTCATCAGCACACACAGAAAAAATGAGATGATCCTTTTCATAGAGTATTCCTCCAAAAGCGCGGCTGCGTTTTTCATATTCCGGACGGTTTCCGCTTCTCCAGGCTATCCCATACCCGGCGGGAGAGCAGCAGACCCAGCTCCGCCACAGCGATGCCCGCAAAAATATCCACGAATACATGCTGCTTTACCAGCACAGTGGAGGCGCACACCAGCAGCGAGAATACAAAGTTCACCCATTTATACCACCGGGGCACTTTTTTACACTTCACTAAAAACCGCCAGCACAGCCAGGAATCCAGACAGTGGATGGATGGGAACAGAGTCACAGGCGTGTCCGCCATGTAAATGATGCGAGTGAGCCAGCCGATAAGGCCGCTGCCATCCGCCTCAGGCCGGGCGATGGTGGTGGGCAGCAGCAGGAAGATCACAAAGCACAGGGCCTTGGCGATCATGTCGGCGGTAATGCAGCGGCGGCAGTGGTCCCGATTTTCTCGGGCGGCCAGGATATAGTTTATTCCCCAGGAGAAATACGCCCCCCAATAGATCAGCATGAAAAAGGGAACAAAGGGGATTTTATCATCCAGTGAAATGGACAGATCGTAATGGAAGCGGCCATCCGTCAGCAGCTTGGCCAAAAAATACAGGCCCAGCTGCCACACCAGGGCACTCAACAGCCAAGGAACAGCGTACCGGGGGACCAGCTTCCCCAGCTGCATTTTTTCTTTCATAGTATGACCTCCCAATAGGTATTTCTATACTATACACGACTTCAACACGTTTTGCAACCGGGAAGTGGAAGGATCTGCCGCCGGGGGGAGGGAGCTCAATTCCGGTCAGTGGGGGACAGCGTCACGGTAAAGGTGGAGCCCTTGCCGGGCTGAGAGAACACCTCAATCTCTCCGCCGCACAGCTCTACCGCCCTCCGCACGATGGATAGGCCAAGGCCGTTGCCGCGGCTGTCCGGATATGGCTCTGCCCGGTAAAACTTATCGAAAATGTGCCGCTGGGTCTCCTCATCCATGCCGATGCCGGTGTCGGAGACAGACACGGTGATCTCCGCAGCTTCCTTGCGCAGAACTACGGTGATTTGTCCGCCGGCAGGGGTGAAGCGGATGGCGTTGGAGATGAGGTTGGACCAGATGTGCTCTACCAGCTCCTCATTTCCGTAGTAATCCGTGGGATCCAGATCCCCCTCCACGGTCAGCCCCTTCTGCAGCCAGCTCCGCTCCTGCTGGTGGATGCACCGGCGCAGCTGCTCGTCCAGGCTATATAGAGTCTTGCCGGACACGATCTCCGTATTTTCAAACTGGGTCAGCTCCAAAATATGCGTGCTCATAGCCGCCAATCGTTCTGATTCCCGGGCGATGGTCCCGGCATAGATGGCCCGCTGCTGCCCGGAGATGTCCGGGTTCTGCAGGAGCTTGGCAAACCCCCGGATGGAGATAAGGGGCGTCTTAAACTCATGGGAAAAGGTGTTCACGAAGTCTGATTGCAGCATCTCCACGCTGCCCAGCTCCTCAGCCATTTTGTTGAAGCTGCGGATGTACTCCGCCACCTCGCCCCGGGCCCCCCGCAGCTCTACCCGCACGGAGTAGTCCCCGGCGGCCACCGCCTGGGTGGCCTGCATCAGCCGGGACAGCGGCGCTAAATATCCCCGAAAAATGAAGATGGCCAGCGCCACGCCTAAAATGGCGCTCACCGTCAAAAAGAGAATGGGCCACACCAGGGTGTAGTTGCTCTCGTCCAGCCGCACCAGGCGCTGGACCAGAGCGAAGATACCCAGCACCAGGGTCCCGTATACAATCACCATCCCCAGCACCAGCAAAAACATGGTCCATAGGAGCCGGGCCGGAGGATTCTCTTTTTTGACCTTATTTTTTTTCATTCTCGTCCTCCCTGAGCATCCCCATGTACCCAAAGCCCCGGATGGTCCGCAGCTCAAAGTCCGGATTGCCCCGGAATTTGTCCCGAAGCCGGGAAATGTAGACCTCCACGGTGTGCTCATCTACCTCACTGTCCAGGTCCCAGATATCATCAATAAGCTGGCGCTTGGTGAAAAGAGTCCGGGGATAGCTCAGCAGCTTCAGAAGCAGCATGAACTCCTTGGCGGTGAGCTGCTGGATGCCCTGGGGAGTGATGACCTGCAGGGCGCTCCGGTCCAAAACCGTGCTGCCCACCGTCAGCCGCCGCTCCGCTGTACTGCGATAGCGCCGCAGCAGCGCCTCCACACGCCAGAGCATCTCCTCCTCGTCCACAGGCTTGACCATATAGTCATCCGTTCCTGCCCGGAAGCCCCGGCGCTTATCCTCCTGGGTCACCCGGGCCGTCACCATGAGCACCGGCAGGTCACAGTTGCCCTCCCGCAGGGTCTGGGTGAAGGCGATGCCATCCATCCGGGGCATGGTAATGTCCACGATGGCCAGGTCGCACTGGAAATGATCCATAACCTCCAGGGCCTCCACACCGTCTCGGGCGGGACAGGGCTCATAGCCTGCCTGGCGCAGCACCTCGCACATGAGCAGGCGGGTGCTCTCGTCATCCTCGACTACCAAAATTCGAAACATGCGAGCCCTCCTTAGCTTTTTTATGATTTTATCACATCCCGCCTGAAAAATCGAGCTTTTTTGAGCCTGTGTTGAGGTTGGCCGGGTATACTAAAACGGAAAAGAAGAAAATAGGAGGAATCGCTTCATGCCCAGACCTGTTTGCATCACCTATGACAGCACCTGCGACCTGACCCCGGCACTGCTGGAACGCTTTCAGATCCGCACTGTGCCCTTGACCATCCAGACCGGAGAGCGTATTTTCCCCGATGATGGCCACTATACCTCCGAGGATCTCTACGCCGACTTCCATAGGGATGGCACCCTGCCCAAGACGGCGGCAGTGAGTCCGGAGCAGTTCAAGGAGTTTTTTGGCGCCATCCTGGCGGAGGGCTTTGACATCGTCCACATCGACATCAGTGCAGACCTGTCCGGCACCTGCCAGAACGCCCTTATAGCCGCGGCGGAGCTGGAGACGGGACGCATCCATGTGGTGGATAGCCGCCAGCTCTCCACCGGCGGCGGTTTGCTGGCCCTGCAGGGAGCCAAGCTGCGGGATGAAGGCATGGCGGCCGGGGATATTGCCGATGAGCTGCGCCGCCTGGCACCTCACAGCGACACCAGCTTTGTGCTGGACACCCTGGAATACATGTGGAAGGGCGGCCGCTGCAGCGGCGTGGCGGCCCTGGGCGCCAACGTGCTGAAGCTGAAGCCCTGCCTGGAGGTGCGGGAGGGCAAGCTGGTGGTTTGCAAGAAGTATCGGGGTACCATGGAACGGGTCTACCGGCAGTACATCACCGAGCGGCTGGCTGGTAAGACCGTGGTGGAGGATTGGGCCTTCATTACCCACTCCGGCGGCGTCGCAGAGGATACCCTGGCCCAACTGACGGAGCTGGTGAAGTCCCTGGCCCCCTTCCGGGAGGTATTCTTGACCCAGGCAGGCTGCACCGTGTCCTCCCACTGCGGGCCGGGCACACTGGGTGTGCTGTTTTTGCGGCGGGAATAAAAGAACTAATAGATAATATGCGTAAGCCCCACCGGGAACACCGGTGGGGCTTACATGCAAAAACAGACATTCACCATGGCGGCTGCCCGCACGGAACATATTGGTAGATTATTCCGTGATTTGGAGGTATAATCAGAATCAGAAAAGCGGAGCTTTCCGACGCGCTATAACACAAAGCTGCAGAGAGTATATTTTTTTTAAGCCCATGCAATAAACCGCCTGCTTCGCGCATTACCCGGATGACAGGAGATGCAAGCCCATGCTCAGTATGCTGATGACAACTGAATATGCCCCGGCGGAGGAGCGGCACCAGCTGCAGCAGCTGCTTCTCAGCATTGCCGGAGGGGAGAGCGAGGCGCTGGCGGAGCTGTATCAGCGGACAAAAACGGCTGTGTACGGCCTGGCGCTGTCGTACCTCAAAAACGCGCACGATGCCCAGGATCTGACCCAGGATGTCTATGTGCAGGTGTGGGACTGCGCGGAGCAGTACCGGCCCGCCGGGTCACCCATGGGCTGGCTGCTGACCGTGTGCCGCAACCTGTGCCTGATGCGTCTGCGGCGGGAAAAGAAAAATGCCGCGCTCAGTGAGGAGGAATGGGACGCCATTCCCGCACAGGAGTGCGGGCTGGATGCCGATGAGCGCATTCTGCTGCAGCAGGCGTTGGCTGCTCTCAGTGATGAGGAGAGGCGCATTGTGCTGCTCCATGCGGTCACAGGCATGAAGCATCGAGAGATTGCGGCTTTGCTGGAGCTGACGCTTCCTACCGTCCTGTCAAAATATCACAGAGCATTGAAAAAGATGCGAAGTACTCTGGAAGGAGATGACGCCCGATGACTAACGAAAAAATGGAGCAGAGGCTGGCCTCGGCCCTTGAAAAAACTGCGCCGGACGATGTGAGCGGCGTTCTCTCCCGCTGTGAAGTGCGGAAAGGAACGGTGATCAATATGACAACAAGAAAACCGGCAAGGAAAAAATGGCCGGCACTCGTCGCTGCCTGCCTTGCGGTGATGCTGCTGGGCGGCGGAGGTGTATTCTATCAGCAGGCGAATGCGGTGGCGTCCGTGGTGTCGCTGGATGTAAACCCCAGCATCGAGCTGAAGGTCAGCAGGAGCGAAAAGGTACTGGTCTGCGCGCCGCTCAATGACGATGCAAAGACGATCCTTGCGGATATGGGAGACGGGGCCGATCTCAAGGGCGCCAAGCTGGATGTGGCGGTGAACGCCATTGTAGGCAGCCTTGTGCGCAACGGCTATCTCAGCAGCATTTCCTCCGCTATTATGATCTCGGTGGAGGACAAGGATACCGCCCGCGCGGAAAAGCTTCAGCGTGAGCTGACTGACGCCGTGGACGGCGTTTTGCAGACCAGTGAAGCGAAGGCCTCCGTCCTGACACAGACCCTGACGCAGGACACTGCGAGAGACCAGCAGGCACAGGAAAACAACATTTCCACAGGGAAGGCGGCACTGGTGAATCGTGTCCTTGCCATCAACCCGGAGCTGCAGTTTGATGCGCTGGCAAAGCTCTCCGTGGAGGAGCTGAAGGACCTGGCGGAGGCGGGCGCGCCCGCTATGCCCATCGGTAAAGACAAGGCGATGGACATTGCTGTGGCGGAGTTCGGCAAGGCGTCTGCAGCGGAGATACTGCACAGTGAGGTCGACCCGGAGCTGGACGAATCCCCGGCACATTATGAGGTGGAGATCACAGGCCGGAACGGCGAGGAGATAGAGTATAAGATCGACGCCTACTCCGGCGCAGTTATAGCGGTCAAGCGGGAGATGGCGGATGACGACGAAGCATCTGAGGCTCAGCCTGTAAAGCCCACACAGCCCGGAGCGGCGCAGGACATTGGCCACGCTAAGGCAAAATCCATTGCGCTGAACCACGCCGGTGTGGATGCGAACACGGTCTATGATATGAACATTCAGCTGGATGTAGAGGACGGCACAATTATTTATGAAGTCGAGTTCAAGTCCGGCAATAGAGAGTACGACTATGAAATTGACGCGGCCACCGGCGCAATTCTCCATCACGAGACGGAGATAGATGATCGATAAAAAGATAGCCCGCCCGTCCGCAAAGGGCAAATCCCCATTTATCAACTGAACACTGTACGTCATAGTATAGCGGCTTGGTTTTCTCTTGAGAACCAGGCCGCTTTTTCTGCCGTGCGGTCAAAACAGCCGTGACATTTCCGTATTGTAAAATAATCTCCGGGCGGAATAACAGAAAACAGGTGGGATAGTCAGCTTATAGCTGCCCTCACGTTTTTGCGGCCCCTTTTAAAGGCTGCTCTTGAAATAGTCTCAACTCTATGCTACAATAATGCTAAACGAACGTTCATATCAATTAGGGGGCGCAATTTACATGAAAACAACAGAGCAACAGCACAATGAGCGGAAGCGTGAAATCATGGAAAAATGCTTTGAGTGTTATGCGGAAAACGGGCTGACGGGTACGGGGATCAAAGCCCTGGCCGATGCCTGCGGCTGCACAAAGGCAAATCTGTATTCGTATTTCAAAAACCTTGATGAACTGATCATCGAGTCAACGGCATACTGTATGGAAAAGGTTGAGGACGACTTTATGGAGATGGCCCCCACCGACCCCAAGGATGTTGTTCGATTTGTGAAGGAGGTGCCTTACTGGACGGCCCAAAAGCACGGCAAAAAATATCGCCTGATGTATCAGGTCTATACACTTCCGAAGTATATCGAGCACGGCAAGAAGTTTTTTGAGGGCGTGAACGAGCGCTATACCGAGTATGCCAAGCGGCTGGAGCCGAAGATCGGCATTCCCTATACGGTGATCACGCCGCTGATCTTTATCTTCGTCCGCGCCTGCGTGCACTACGCCATGTTCGAGGACGAATATTATCTTCAAACCCAGATGGAGGTCTTAAAGCAGGGGGTCGCCCTGTTTGTGGATAAGTACAAAGCAAACCAAGCATAAGGCTGTCTGCCGCCGCCTGTTCACGGCGTGGGCGTCGGTGCAAAACTCCGCCGTAATAATTCCGAACGGAGGAAAGAAGATGAGAACAGAAAGGAAACTACTCACAGGCACACTTTTGGCGCTTTGCGGGGCTCTTTTGGCGCTTTGCATCGTGCTTGCCGCAGGATGGAGCAAGGCGGCAAAAACCGACGCCGCACTGCCGGAGGTGCGGAATAACGGCACGGCGATCCAGTGGAAATACAGCGACGAAACCGATTGGCGCGACCTGGTGGCGCTTACCGAGCTGCGGGGCGCTGCCGGAGAAAACGGCAAGGATGGAGCCAACGGCAAAGACGGCAAGGATGGAGCCAACGGCGAAAATGGCACCGACGGTAAGAACGGAATAAACGGTACAAACGGCAAAGACGGCATTAACGGCATTGATGGTAAAGACGGCGCCGACGGCAAAGACGGCACTGACGGCAAGGATGGCATGAACGCCAAAAACATAGAGGTGCAGCGAGCCGAATCCTACATACAGTGGCGTTACGAGGGCGACGAGTGGCAGAACCTTGTTGCGATCGCCGATATCACAGGCCCCGCCGGACAGAACGGCGCAGACGGTGCAAACGGAAAAACGCCGGAGTTCCGTGTTAATGAAAACACCCTGCAGTGGCGCTATGTCGGCGACGAAGTATGGCTGAACCTGTACGATCTTTCGGTTTTGAAAGGACTCGACGGCAGAGACGGCGCTGACGGTAAGGATGGAACAAACGGCATAAACGGGCAAGACGGTAGGGACGGTGCGGACGGCAACACCCCCTTCATCGGCGAAAACGGCAACTGGTGGATCGGAGAAACCGACACCGGCGTAAAAGCCGCAGGCGTTGACGGCGAAAAAGGCGACAAGGGTGATGCCGGCGAAAAGGGTGACAAGGGCGACCCCGGCGAAAAAGGCGATAAAGGCGACAAGGGAGATGCCGGTCAGAACGGCGGAAGCTCCGGGTATTTTTACGGCACGGGGTATGTACCGTCAACCCATCTTTCAGACGGTGCAGTCCCCCTGTACTATCGGGAAATGCATAACCGCGGCGGTCTTGTTTCGTACAACGGAACAACCATCAAGCTAAAAAAAGGACATACCTACAATGTGTGTGTAAGCGGCATGGTTAATGCGATGACAAATGATAATAGCGGAAAGCATTCCGTTCGGATGACTGACGGTTACGATGATGACTATTGCAGATATATTACACTGATAGAGCAAAGCAGCAGGGGATCAAATTCTCTCTGCTTCAACAGAATATATGACCTTACCGGCGCGAAAAACGATGTTGAACTCAAATTTTCGCTGGAGCAAGGTGATTACAAAACCTATCTGCTTTCATTCAGCGGCTCTGTTACCATCACCGCTCTTGACTGAGCCGACCCATACGAAAACGGAGGTAGCAGAATGGGGAGCTCTTTTCTCAGAGCATTCCCGCCGCTGTATAACCAGAAATAGCCGGGAAGCACCTGTCAGGCAGGCGCTTCCCGGCTGCTTTTTGCCGCATTATGCGTTGTTATCTTTTTCCAGCAGGTCGGTCATATTCCGCAGGCTGATGCCCAGGGTGGACCCGTTGTGCAGCAGCGCCGATGTGGTGGGAGGCAGGATCCCCGCGACGCCCAGCAGGATCAGCGACAGGTTAAAGCCCACAATGAACCGGTAGCTGCCGTGGATACGCTCCATCAGCGCCTGGCTGAGCCTTCGCAGCGTTATCAGCGCAAAAAGGTCTTCCGAGGCAACGGTGATGTCGGCGATCTCCCGGGCGATGGCCGCCCCGGTGGAGATGGCGATGCCCGCGTCCGCCTCCGACAGAGCAGGGGAGTCGTTGA
>ERZ1673730.1082-NODE-1082-length-23393-cov-6.711029_pt1 | contig 23393 bp, 19 predicted proteins | sample MGYA00580200_ERZ1673730 | MGnify/ENA primary metagenome ERZ1673730 (study PRJEB41218, sample SAMN15661761) | gut metagenome | host: Homo sapiens | place: Canada: London | collected 2015-08-20/2019-03-30 | study: EMG produced TPA metagenomics assembly of...
TCATGGCCAGCTCCATGGCCTTGCGGTCGTCGGCCTCGATGACGATGGCCGGCACTTGGTCCAGACCTGCCATCCGGGCGGCCCGCCAGCGGCGCTCGCCGGCAATGATCTGATAATAGCCTGATTGGAGCTTGCGCACCGTCAGGGGCTGGATGATACCGTGCTCACGAATGGAATCCGCCAGATCCGCCAGAGCATCGGGATCGAATTGCTTTCGCGGCTGAGAGGCGCAGCTCTCCACTTGGGAAATGGGCAGGTAAAGGCTGCTTTTCTCCTCGCTTGTGTCCATTACATTGTCGCCCAGCAGGGCGGCCAGGCCCTTGCCCAGGCCCTTCGCGTTATTTGCCATAGGAATTTACTCCTCCTTACCTGTGCCGTTTTTTCGCAGAAATTCATCCGCCAGGGCGCTATATGCCTCCGCACCGCGGCAGGTGCGGTCGTATGCGTGGATGGGCTTGCCGTGGCTGGGTGCCTCGGACAGCCGGATGTTCCGGGGAATGACGGTGCTGTACACCTTCCCTGGGAAGAAGCGCTTGATCTCCTGAGCCACCTGTATGGCCAGGTTGGTGCGCCCATCGAACATGGTCAGCAGGACGCCCTCAATTTCCAGCTTTGGGTTCAGGCCCCGGCGCACAATGCGCACTGTACCCATGAGGTCGCTGAGCCCTTCCAGGGCGTAATATTCTCCCTGCAGCGGCACCAGGAGGCTATCTGCCGCACACAGCGCGTTCAGGGTCAGCAGCTCCAGGGAGGGGGGGCAATCGATAAATATATAGTCATACCGGTCTGTCACCTGATCCAGGGCTCGTTTCAGCAGGAACTGACGGCCCTCCAGGTCGATCATCTCCACGCCGGCTCCGGCCAATGCCTTGCTGCTGGGCAGCACATCACCATAGGGAGTGGTGACGATGATCTTCTCTGTCTCCACGCCGTTAATGAGTGCATCGTATACGCCGTTGGAACGGGATTTGTCCACACCCATACCGGAGGTGGCGTTGGCCTGAGGATCAAAGTCGCACAGCAGCACCCGCAGACCTCTGGCAGCCAGGATGGCGGCCAAATTCACGCAGGTAGTGGTTTTGCCTACCCCGCCCTTTTGATTCACGATCGCAACAACTTTAGCCATGTTCCCACTCGCCTCTCCATTTTTCTGTCATGCACATTATTATATACCATTCCGGCCGCCCGTTTCAATAGATTCTGATAAAAAATTTGAAAAGCCTCCTGTTTCATGTGAAACATTTATCACGAAGCAGGGGAGAGGAGGTGTTTCACATGAAACAATATAAAAGAAGTCTCTGGGGATGTTTCATGTGAAACATCCCCAGAGACGTATAAAGCATCGCAGATTTCGCGTCCGCAGACACAAGCACTATATCAGCAGCACCCCACCGTACCCCGGCAGCGTCAGATGTACCGCGCCGTCCGGGACTAAGAACTGCTGGCCGGTCATGGCATCCGTGGCGGTGCCGCCAAGCCAGGGAAGGGTCAGATCCAAAGGCTCCGTTCCGGCGTTCATGGCGGCCAGGGTTACCTGATTGCCTGCCCGGCGCTGCACTGCCAGACCGCTGCCCCTGGCGTAGGGATAGGTGATGTCACCTTGCTGCAGGGAGGCCCGCTCCTTCCGCAGCTGGCCCAACCGCCGGAACCAGGCCAGCAGCATTGTGTCCTCCTGCCCCCAAGGGTAGGTGCGGCGGTTCAGAGGATCCTCATAGCCCTGCTGCCCGGCCTCGTCTCCGGCGAACACGGTGGGGGAGCCGGGGAAGGCGTACAGCAGCAGCGCTCCCAGCATCAAACGACGCCGTGCCAGGTCATATCCGGCCAGGGTAAGCCGGGCTTGAGCCCGTTCCGTCTTGCTCTCCGGTGTGGGCTCGCCGCCCAGAAGGGTCAGGATCCGGGGTGTATCGTGAGTGCCCAGAAAGTTCATGGCACTGTAGAAGGCGGGGGCCGGATAATTCTCCCGAAGGGTTTCCATGCTGTCGCGGAAGGCGGCGGCATCGCCGCCCAGCAGCCAGTCCATGGCCGCCTTGCGGAAGGGGTAGCTCATGAGTCCGTGGGTCTCCCGGCCCAGGAGATAGCGGCGGCGCTGGCCGTAAGCGATCTTGTTGGTGCCGTCCTCCCACACCTCGCCCAAAAGCACAGCGTCGGCCTTTTCCTTCTCCAGGGCGGCGCGGAGCTGGGCAATGAAGCTGTCAGGCAGCTCGTCGGCCACGTCCAGCCGCCAGCCGTCCGCCCCGCAGCGCAGCCAGTGGCGCACCACGGAATCCTCGCCCTGGATAATAAACTCCCGGTAGGACGCCTGAGTCTCCTCCACTGCCGGCAGGGTCTTGATGCCCCACCAGGCGTCGTATTCCTCCGGCCAGCGGGTGAAGCGGTACCAATTATAATAAGGAGACTCCTTGGATTGGGCTGCCCCCAGGTCGGGATAGGATCCGTCGCCGTTGAAGTAGCGGCTGACGCTGCCGGTGTGGTTGAACACACCGTCCAGCACCACCCGCATCCCCCGCCGGTGGGCGTGGCTGCACAGAGCGCAAAAGTCCTCCTCCGTGCCCAGCATAGGGTCAATGGCCCGGTAGTCAGCGGTGTTGTAGCGGTGGTTGGAGGCGGATTCAAAAATGGGTGTAAGATACAGGGTGGTCACGCCCAGCTCCTGCAGGTAGTCCAGCTTGCCGATGATGCCCGGCAGGTCGCCGCCGAAAAAATCGCGGCAGCGGACCTCTCCCTGCTCATCCGGCAGAAAGTCCGGTGTGTCGGCCCAGCTTTCGTGGACCCTTCGGTCCCCCACCATGCCCGCCGGGTCCGGGATGCGGCTGCGGCAGAAGCGGTCCGGGAAGATCTGATAGCTGACGCCCCGGCCAAACCAATCCGGCGTGACGGTGTCCTCATACACCGTCAGCTGCCGCTCGGGGAGGGTGACGGCCTGACCGTCCTGCCGGCGCAGCGTGAAGCTGTACCAGGCCAGCTCCGGCGTCCCGGGGGCGGTGTATGTGCCCCGGAGGGCGCTGCTCTCTCGGCGCAGGGATATGGTCCGGGTCACCCCGGCGAACTCCTCCCGAACCTGCAGTTCGCCGCCCAGGATGCCGTCCTCCGGGCCGAAAAACACGGCGAAAGACACTTCGGTGCCGCACAAAACGGCACCGAAGGGGGATTTACAGCAGGGGTCCTTGGAATCAAAATAAACAGACATGGGAACAGGAAACTCTCCTTACAAAAATAGGATTTTATCGAGGATCTTATGGCAGCAGCGTATTCTCCCCGACGACGGTAGCGGAGGTGGACGCGCTGGAGAAGTAGGAATTGATGATGTCCCGGGCGATGGGGGCCAGGTTGGCGCCGCCGCCGCCCTGCTCGATGACCACACACACGGCGATCTGAGGGTCGTCATAGGGGGCAAAGGCCACAAAGCAGCCGTTGGACAGCTCGCCGCCGGTCTCTGCAGTACCGGTCTTGCAGCCCACGGGAACGATGCAGCTGTTAAAGACGTAGCTCAAGCTTCCGGTGGCCAGACCCCGGGCCCCGGCCTTCACCGCCTCCAGGGTGCTGACGGACATGTCCACATGGTTGGTGGGGCCCTTGTTGTAGGCGTAGACCACGGAGGAGTTGTCGTAGGACTTGGCACTCTTGAGCAGGTGGGCCTCGTAATGATCGCCGCCGCTGACGAGAGTGGCCACATAGTTGGCCAGCTGCAGGGGGGTGAACAGGTTATAGGATTGACCGATGGCGGCGGTGATGGTCTGGCCGTCGGTCCAGGTTTCACCGATTTTTTCGGCGTATTCGGGGCTGGCCAGCACGCCGTCGGAGTCGCCGATCTCGATGCCCGTGCTGCGGCCCAGGCCAAACTGACTGGCGTAGTCGTCCAGCCGCTGGATGCCTGTAAGCCGGCCCACCTCATAGAAAAAGTAGTTGCACGACACCGTGATGGCCTGGCTCACGTTCACTGCTCCGTGGGTGCTGCCGGTGGCATTATAGATCCAGCATCGGGGCTGGGGGAACTCATAGTAGGTGTAAATGCCCCGGTCCACAATGGTGGTGGAGGGAGTGATAACGCCGGACTCCAGGGCCGCCACAGAGGTGCAGAGCTTAAAGGTGGAGCCGGGGGCGTAGGTGCCGTCGGTGGCGCGGTTAAACATGGGCAGGGCGGCATCCTTGCTCCAGGTGTCGTACATCTCGTCCCATTGGCTCAGGTCATAGGTGGGATAGCTGGCCAAGGCCAGCACCTCCCCGGTACCCACGCCGATCACTGCCGCCGCGCCGCCTCGGGCCACGCCATCGCTTTTCGTCATGGACTGGATGGTGGCTGCCAGGGAATCCTCGGCGGTTTTCTGCAGGTCCAGGTCGATGGTCAGGGCCACGGTGTTGCCCGGCTGGGGCTCCTTGGCGTATAGCTCGCCGGTGACCTTGCCGCTCTTATCGGTGGTCACCAGCTTTACGCCGTTGACCCCGTGGAGATATTGCTCAAAGGCCTCCTCCACGCCGCCCTTGCCCACCAGGTCGTCCATGGAGTAGTCGTTGTTATCCTTGTATTTGTCGTTCCAATCCTCGGCAAAGATGCGGCTTACCCGGCCCAGGATATGGGCGGCATAGGTGGTGTTATACACCCGCTGGCTGGAGGTACCTGTGGACACGCCTGCAAAGTGGCCATCCACCACCTGGCTGATGACCTCTACGGGTACATCCTCGGCAAACACATACCCGCCGGATACCTCCGCGCCGTAGCGGACCCCGGCGACGAGGCGGGCCTGGTCGTCGGTATAATCGTCGGAGATCTTATAAATCTTCCGGGCCATGTCCAGCAGCTCGCCGCCGCTGATAGAGAGGGTCACGGTGTCCTTGCCGGTGTAGGGGATGTCATGCTGATCCAGCCAGTTGACAAAGGTCTCCCCGGGGGTATCAGTGGTGAGGGCGAAGGGCGCCGTATTCGTCAGCGGCAGGGGATCGATCCAGGAAAGGCTCTCCTGCCGGCACAGAGTGATGAGCCGCCACACGGCGGCGTTGCAGGCAGCGTCGTCATCAAAGCTCTCGTCGGAGAATTTCAGGGTGTAGGTCAGGCGGTTAGACACCAAAACCTTACCATTCCTGTCGGTGATAATGCCACGGCTGGTCTCCACGGTTTCACGCCGAGCGGTGCCGGCCATGGATTGAGCCCGGTAGCTGTTGCCCTTGATGATCTGATAGTGAAACAGCATCACGGCAAAAAAGATCAGCACCACAGCTAAAAAGCCCAACAGAACGATGAGCCGAGTGCGATAGGGATTGGATTTTTTCATAGGGAAAACGCCTCCTTTCCGGCGGATACAGGGCCCCTTATTCCTGGTGGAAGAAGCGCCGGATCTTGCTGTCCGGCAGGTAAATCAGCGGCATTAGGGGCAGCGTCAGCAGCAGCTCCTTACCCATAAGCAGCAGGGCGGCCCGGACGGAGAAGCTGACAGACGAATTGAGAAACAGCATTTGCAGCAGGTCGGTGCACACAATGCTCAGTACGCCACACAGCATGCAGCAGAAAAACGGCTGCGACAGGACCTTGGCCGACAGGACCCGGGCCAAAAGGAATACAACCAAAAACGCCACCGTGTAGAAGCAGGGGATCACCCCCGGCATGGTGACATCCAGCACCGCGCCGGTGGCCAGAGCAAACACAGCGCTCTCATGGGCAGATTCCAGGGCGGCCACAGTGGACACCAGCACCGGAAACAGGAACGGATGCACACCCCATATGCGGATATGCACCAGCCCAAAGACCTGCACCAGCACGAAACCCAGAGCGGTCAGGGCGTAAAAGAGCCATTTAAACACAAAGTCACGACGTCCCACGGCGCACCTCTCAGTCCACGATGTCGAAGGCGGTGATGACGAACACCTCCACCAGGGAGGAGGGCGTCACCGTGGGCTGTACTACGGCGTACTGGGTCAGGCCCGAGTCGTCGGTGCGCACATCCTCCACAGCTCCGATGACCAGACCCGAGGGATAGTATCCGCCCAAGCCGGAGGTCAGCACCAGGTCGCCGCCTACGGGGGTGTTGGCTCCGGAGAGGTAACTGAGCTTGAGCTTTCCACTTTGCATCAGCTCCAGATCGCCCATGGCCACGGCGGATTCGCCCGTGCGGAACACCGTGGCGCCGAACTGTGCCTGGGTGTCCAGCACTGTGGCCACGGTGCACCAGTTCAGGCCCACCTCCGTCACAACGCCTACCAGGGCGCCGGTCTCGTTCACCACGCAGTTATTCACCGCAACGCCGCTGCTGGTGCCCCGGTTCAGGGTCAGGGTGGAGGCCCAGTTGGAGTTTTCATACTGGGTCACCTTGGCGCTCTCAAAGGTAAAGTCCCGCCGCTGTTGGCGCAGGTTCAGCAGGGAGCGCAGGCGCTCGTTCTCCTGGCTGTCGGTTTCGGCCTGGCGGTTGGCATCCTCCAGCTGAGCCACGCGCTTGCGCAGCTCCTCGTTCTCCTTCTGCAGGGCCTCCACGCTGTCAAACTTGTCGGAAATGGAGCCGAACCAGTTGCCGATGGCGGCTCCGGCGGAGCGGAAGGGGCTGGCGATAGTGCCCGCAATGTTATTCAGCAGGCCCGTCCCCGTGGCGGACAGGATGGACAGCGTCAGCACGATCACCACCGCTGCAGCCAGGATCCATATGCCGGTTTTGTTGAAAAAATTCTTCATAGTATTACTCCATCAGATCAATGCCAAAGCCCTTCAGCAGCCGGGCCAGCAGCCCAACCGGCAGGCCCATGACGTTGAAAAAGTCACCGTCAATGCGCTCCACCAGCAGCGCGCCCTTGCCCTGCACGCCATAGGCGCCGGCCTTGTCCATGGGCTCGCCGGTGCGGATGTAGGCGCGCAGCTCCCGCTCCGTGGCCGGGCGGAAGTACACATCCGTGTGCTGGGCGGCGGTGCAGATCTTCGCTCCCCGGCGCACGGTCACGCCGGTACACACCGTGTGCTTTCGTCCCGCCAGGGCCGTGAGCATCTCCAGGGCCTGGGCCTCGTCCCGGGGCTTACCCAGGCGCCGCTCGTCCAGGAATACCATGGTGTCCGCGGTGATGACGATCTCGTCGTCCCCACACAGCCGCGCCGCGGCATCAGATTTCTCCCGGGAGATGAACTTCACGATCTCCTCCGGGGATAGGTGATCCGGATAATATTCCTCCACCTCCGGCACCCGAATGTCAAACTCCGTGATGCCCATGCGCCGCAGCAGCTCCTGCCGCCGGGGCGAGCCGGAGGCCAACACGATTTTCGCCATGTCCCATTACCTCCCTGTGGAGCCGAGGCCGCCTGAGCCCCGGTCCGTCTCGTCCAGCTCATCTGCCAGCGTGACAGTGGGCTGCACCACCGGTACCACCATCAGCTGGGCGATGCGGTCCCCGGGCTGGACGGTGTAGTCCTCGCCGGACAGATTCACCAGGCCCACGGCAATTTCGCCCCGATAGTCGCTGTCGATGACCCCCACACCGTTAGAAAGGCACACGCCCTTCTTGATGCCCAGCCCGCTCCGGGCGAACACCAGGGCCACATAATCCGCCGATGGCAGCGCCATAGCCAGGCCCGTGGGGATCACCGCCCGGGCCCCGGCCTGCAGGGTCACAGGTCCGTCCAGACATGCCCGCAGGTCCATGGCAGCGGACCCCGGGGTGGCAAACTGCGGCAGGGGGATTTCCCGCCCGATCTTAGGATGTATAGCTTTGAATTTTAGCTCCATGGGGTGTAACCTCTCAAAAGATAAATACAAATAGTGATATTTCACAGTATAAATACAAAGAGTAAAGCTTTGCAGAGCTTGCCGCCTGCAGGCTGCCAGCCTATTGCCGAAAAATTCAAAGAAATTTTCGGCAGGGGTTACTCAACACCACGATAGAATAGACCTCTTGTAAAGCCTGCGGGGGCGGGGAAGTCCGATCCCTGATACCGCTGCAGGATGTCCGCGGCCTCCTCCGCCGTCTCCGTGGTCAAGCGCAGCCTTGCCCAGCGCAGTCCGCACTTTTTCCATTCGGGCTTATCCGCCAGGTACAGGGGCCTGCTGTTTTGTATCTCCGGCCGGCAGCCGTGTCCGCACAGCACCGGGAACCGGGCTCCGGTCCGGTCCGTCAGCACACCGCCGTTTCCGGCGCTGCACTGTCCGCTGCACCGCAGGGGGCAGTTTTCCGTGACCATCAGCGGCAGGCGGCCGTAGACCACCGCCTCACAGGGGATGTATTTGCGCAGATCACGCACCTGCTGGTGCCGCAGCTCAGCGGAGACGGTGACGCTCTCCAGCCCCAGCTCCTGCATTAGCAGCAGCGCTCGGCTATTAAACACGTTCAGGCCCAGATCGCCCCGGACCTCCAGGCCCAGGCCGTCCACAATGGGCAGGTGGCCCAGGTTGCTCACCGCCACGGCGGTCAGCTGGGGATGCTCCTGCAAAACCTCCCGGAATTTTCCCTCGTCCTCCGTGCGGAGGATCCGCGGCAGCACGGCGCATAGCTTCGTATACCCGGCGTATTCGTCTAGGTCAATTTCGCCCAATAGGACAAGGGGCAGATAGAGATATTCCACGCCCCGGGCCAGCTCCGCCGTGAGCTGGTGGGCATAGGTGACGCTGGCTGTCAGCTTCGGTGCGCCTGTATAGGCCGCCGGAGCCGCCGGCAGGGCCGGAGTATCAAAGGTGCGCCGCTGGGGCATCGAGGTCAGCAGTACCCGGAGCCCCGCCAGAGCGTCCCGGCGCAGGGCGTTGATGCTCCCGGCGGAGAGCATCAGCCCGTCCTCCAGGGAAATGTCTATTTTTCGGCAGGCAAACACCGTGCCCCCTGTCTTTTGCAGCCGGGTGCGCAGCTCCTCCTCCGTCAGGGAGCGGCTTCGGGCCGCCTCCGGCACGGGGCCGGTCACGGTCACGCTGCGCCCGTCCGGGAGAGCCGCCGTGAGGGCAGCCTCCTCGCCTGCTGCGATCCGGCAGGTAAAGTCCACGGCCACAGAGCGGTTTTCTGCGCCGCCCTCATAGGTTTTGCGTACCTGGGCAAACCAATCCTCGGGCCACCGGGCGCTCTCCGGCCGCATGCCGAACATCTTCGCGCCCCGCCGGCCCGTCCAGTATCCGTCCGTAAAGCCGCTGCGGGAAAAGGCCCGCTCCAGCTGGGCCTGCTCAGTGGGGGAGGGGGGGCGCTTCTCATCCAGCAGCCGCCGATAAATGCCCGTCACCGCCGCCACATACTCCGGCCGCTTCATGCGGCCCTCCAGCTTCACGCAGGAAACGCCCATCTCCTCCATCTGCCGGAGATAGGGCGAAAGGTTGTTGTCCTTCAGACTCAATAGGTACCCGGTCTTTTCGCCCACGGTGTAGGGCAGGCGGCAGGGCTGGGCGCAGGTGCCCCGGTTGCCGCTGCGTCCGCCGATCATGGCGCTCATGGCGCACTGGCCGGAGTAGCACATGCACAGGGCCCCGTGGCCGAACACCTCTACCTCCGCCCCGCAGCCACGGCAGATGGTCTCCACATCCCGGTTAGACAGCTCCCGGGCCAGCACCACCCGCTCCATGCCCAGCTCCGCCGCCAGCCGCGCCCCGGACAGGGTGTGCAGGCTCATCTGCGTGCTGGCGTGGAGGGGCTGATCCGGGGCCACCAGCCTTGCCAGCTGCCACAGGCCCCAATCCTGCACCAGCACCGCGTCCACGCCCCAGGCGGATGCTTTTTTCAGGACCTCCGCCGCCTCGGGCAGCTCCCGGTCGGTGAGCAGGGTGTTCAGGGTGAGATAGACCTTCACTCCGCGCTCGTGACAGTAGTCCACGGCCCGGGCGAAGTCCTCGTCCGTAAAATTTCGGGCGCTGCGGCGGGCGTTAAAGCCGCCCAGACCCATGTATACAGCGTCGGCCCCGTTTTGCACGGCGGCCAGCAGGGCCTCATAGGACCCGGCGGGGGAGAGCAGCTCCATAGTCCTCACTTCTTGCCCTGCTGGGCCTTAAAGAGCTGGCGCTTCAGGTCGGAGATCTCGCCCCTGGCCTGGGCGGCCTCGTCCAGATACCCCTTCACCTGGCGGCGCAGATTCTCCGCCGCCTGCTCGCTCTTGAGCAGCTCGTCCGCCAGGTTCACGGCAGCCAGGACGGCGGCATCGCTGCGGCCCACCTTGGCCCCGGCGATGACCTCGCCCATCTTCTTGTCCACCAGAGCGGCCACCTGCTCCATGTAGGCGGTGTTCTCCTCGGCTACCAGGGTGTAGTCCTCCCCGCAGATGTTCACTGTGACGCGATTTGCCATAGCTGCCTCCTGTCCCCGCTGAAAAACGGATAATACTCCATACTAAATCACCTTATTATAGCACATTTTCTCGCCGGGGAAAGTCTTTTCTGTCGGAAAACAAAAAATTAACAAATTAAAATGTTCCGGCGGCTTTACGAAAAGGGGGTTTTCGTGTAAAATGTAATCTGCATTATTGTGCAGACTAAAAAAGCCTCACAGAGTTCGCGTCCGCAGACGCGAAAAAATCAAAGCTTTTTGGCGGAAAAAACGGAGCTTTTTCGCCGGCAATGAAGGGGGAGAGACTATGGCGGGCTATATCATCCGGGACCGGGAAAAGACCCTGGCGCTCCCGGCGCGGCAGGTGGATCAGCTCCTGGCTGCGGCGGATGGGGATGCGGCGCTGCTGTATCTGTACCTCATGCGGGCCGAGGACGCGGTGACGGCGGAGCAGCTGATGGAAAAGCTGTCTATGAGCGCCCTGCGGCTCCAGGGGGCCCAGACCAAGCTGGAGAAAATGGGCCTCATCCAGGCCCAGGGCCTGCCCCTGCCGGAGCCGGAGCAGCGCCCGGCGGAGTATACCGCCGCAGACCTGATGCAGCTGCTGCGGGACCCGGAGTTTGAGATGCTGGTGGGGGAGACGGAGCGCTCCCTGGGCAAGAAGCTCACCACCATGGACCTCAAGCGCCTGGCCAATCTGCGCCACGAGGTGGGGCTGCCGGCAGATGTGATTTTCCTGCTGGTGCGCCACTGTGTGGAGGAGCAGGAGCGGCGGTTCGGTCCGGGGCGCCGGCCCACGGTGGGCGCCATTGAAAAGGAAGGGTACTACTGGGCCAAGCGGGGCCTGTTCGACCAGGAATCCGCCGCCCGATATCTGCGCACCGTGGCCCGGCGGCGAGAACAATCGGTGCAGTACATGGCGGCCCTGCACATGGGTGACCGCCGCCCGGTGGAGGCGGAGGAGAAGTATATCGCCCAGTGGATGGACTGGGGCTTTTCGCCGGAGATGGTGGCCCTGGCCTATGAAAAGACGGTGCTGAAAAAGCAGGGCATGGATTGGCGGTACTTAAACGGCATCCTGCGCCGCTGGGATAAGGAGGGTCTGCGGACGCTTCGGGAGGTGCAGGAGGATCACAAGCCGAAGCCCGCGGAGAAAAAGGACCGCTCCTTGGAGGAGTTTATGAAATGGTAAGGGGGCAGGAACATGGCATATGACGGCAAGGTGATGCGGGAGGCGCTGCAGCGGTTCGAGGAGGACAAGCAGCGCCGGGCGTCCCAGGCGGCGGCCCGGCGGCAGCGCATTTATCGGGAGGTTCCCCGCCTGGAGGAGATCGAGCAGCAGCTCCGGGGCACCATGGGGCGCATCATGGCCCAGGCCCTGCGCCGGGGGGAGGACCCGGTCCCGGCGATCCAGCGGCTCCGGGCGGAGAATCTGTCCCTGCAGCAGGAGCGTGCGCAGCTGCTCACCGCCCACGGCTATCCCGCCGACGCCCTGGTGGATAAGCCCCGGTGCGTCCTCTGCGGCGACACGGGCTATTGCGGCGGCAGGATATGCGCCTGCCTGCAGAAATATTATGCCCAGGAGCAGATTCGTAGCCTGAGCAGCCTGCTGGACGTGGGCAGTCAGAGCTTTGATACCTTCGGCCTGGAGTGGTACGACACCCAGCCCGGGGAGTCCGGGCGCAGCCCCCGGCAGCTGATGGAGCGGAATTTGGCCACCTGCCAGCGCTATGCCGCCGAGTTTGGGAAAAAACCGGCCAACCTGCTGCTGGACGGTGCGCCGGGCCTGGGAAAGACCTTCCTCTCCGCCTGTATCGCAAGAGTCGTCAGCGAGGACGGCTTTTCCGTGGTGTATGACACGGCGGTCCATGTGTTCGCCCGGTGTGAGGCGGCGAAGTTCCGCGCCGATGAGGAGCCGGACGCCGCTGTGGACGTGCGCCGGTTTGAGAGCTGCGACCTGCTGATTCTGGATGATTTGGGCACTGAGATGGCCACGGGCTTCGTCCAAAGCGCCCTGTACCAGCTGGTGAACGGCCGTCTCCTGGCCGGAAAGAGCACCATCATCAGCACCAACCTCACCCCCGCGCAGATCGAGAGCCGCTATGGCGCGGCCATCTGGTCCCGGCTGCAGGGGGAGTATACGGTGCTGCCCTTCGCGGGGGAGGATATCCGCAGACTCAAGCGGATGATGCAGTAAGGATCCGTGAAAATGCGCCTGCGGGCGCATTTTTTCCTATACACGGGCTATCTAATATGCTATAATAGATTTTGCCAATCTCTTTGGCAGAAAAATTCCGCAGGATTTTTCGCCAGTTATGTTAAGGAGCATGAAAGCCATGACCGATACCATAGCCGCCATTGCCACCGCCCGGGCCCCTGCGGCCATCGGCATCGTGCGCATATCCGGGCCGGAGACCCTGGCCGTGGTGGACGGCGTATTCGCCGCCTGCAGCGGAAAGAGCGCCGCCGCACTGTCCCACCGCCGGATGGTGTACGGGCACATGCGCACGGCGGAGGGAGCGGTCATTGACAACGGCCTGTGCGTTATTTTCGCCCCGGAGAGCAGCTATACCGGCGAGTGGTCGGCGGAGCTGCACTGCCACGGGTCTGCAGTGGTACTGGAGGAGGTGCTGCGCAGCGCCTTCACATTCGGCGCCCGGCAGGCCAAGGGGGGTGAATTTACCCGGCGGGCCTTTCTCAGCGGGCGGATGGATCTCATCCAGGCGGAGGCCGTGGCGGATCTCATCGATGCCGAGACGGTCGAGTGCGCCCAAAACGCCGCCCTGCAGCTCTCGGGCAGCATAAGCCGGGGTGTGGAGCAGGTGTATGACGGGCTTATGGACGTCACCGCCCGCTTCTATGCGGCGGTGGACTATCCCGACGAGGATATCGAGCCCCTGGAGCAGCGGGAGATTGCCGATACCCTGTCCCGCTGCCGCCGGCAGCTGCAGCGGCTGCTGGATACCTTCCACCGGGGGCGTATCCTGCGGGAGGGCATCCCCACGGTGCTGCTGGGCCTGCCCAATGCGGGCAAATCGTCTCTGCTCAACGCCCTGCTGGGCTATGACCGGGCCATCGTCACCGAGGTGGCGGGCACCACCCGGGATACGGTGGAGGAAAAGGTCCGCCTGGGCGGTCAGATGCTGCGGCTGTGTGACACGGCGGGTATCCGGGATGCCCGGGACAGTGTGGAGAAGATCGGCGTGGACCGGGCTGTGGCCGCAGCGGAGCGGGCGAGCCTCTCTTTGGTGGTGCTGGACGGATCCATCCCCCTGACCGGGACGGAGGAGCGTATTTTCGCTTTGGCGCAGCAGGCGGAGCACAGCCTGCTGCTGGTGAATAAGAGCGACCTGCCCAGGCAGGCGGAGCTGGCCGGCCTGGCGGATCGGTTTGACGGCGTGTGCTCTGTCTGCGCCCGGACAGGGGAAGGGGTGGAGCAGATCGGCCGCCTGGTGCAGGCCCTCTACCCGCAGTCGGTTCGCACTGATGGCGCATTGCTGACCAACACCCGCCAGGCGGAGGCTGTGGGCCGGGCCCTGGCGGCGGTGGACCGGGCACAGGGGGCGCTGTCGGCGGCCCTGACGCCGGATGCGATCCTCACCGACGCCGAGGAGGCCCTGGCGGCTCTGGGTGAGCTGACGGGCAAGAGCATCCGGGAGGATTTGGTGGCCACTATCTTTTCCCGCTTTTGCGTGGGGAAGTAAGCTGTGTCATTGCGGGCCGACGGCCCGACGGTCCACCCGGAATTGGCACCCCTTGTAAAAAACACTGTCATTGCGAACCGGTGACTGATGTCACTGGAGCGGCAATCCGTTTCCCCTGCGCCGCGCCTGTTAATAAGCGCCATGCCTCCGGCGGCTCCCTTTCTACAGCGAAAGAAAGGGAGGAAAGAACGCCGCCAAAACCAAGGTTTTGGGCAGCGTGCCGAAAATTCTTTTCATCCCGCTGCCTGAGTTTTTGAAACTTTGAAAAAGTTTCAAAAACTATTGATTTGAATGGTGAGGGACACCCTTCTTGGGTTTCCCTCACACACCCTTCCTTACCGTGGTTGCGAGTTTTCCGCTTTTGAGTCTGTGCAAATTTTGCGCCGTGCTTTCGTATCATCTCTGTGTCTAATTCCGCGACGCGCTCCGCGCTTGTGCTGGCCGGGCGGAACAGGGAAAACCTCTGCGTCTACTGTGCGGCGGCGTGAGGGCACGCCGCCCTACAAAAATATCGCGTGCCGCCGCGTCGGGTGGACAGGGTCGTCCGCCCCTGCAGAAATATGGGCGATGCCCATGCGGTCCGCCTCCACGAAAAAATATGGTGGGTCGGTTCCCCACAAAAACCGTGTTATCTCCCCGGGGTGTTTTTCCGGATTTTATACAAAATTGAAATTTGAAACGCCTTAAATGGCGGAAGGAGGGCATATTATGCGTGATTATGTTTTGATGACAGACAGCTGCTGCGACCTGACGGACTACATGGCCCGTGAGCTGGAGCTGGAGGTCCTGCCCCTGACCATGCACATGGACGGGCAGGATTACCCCAATGACCTGGCGGGAACGGCCATTTCCAACGAGGAGTTCTATAAGCGCATCCGCGCCGGCAAGCTGGCCACCACCTCGGCAGTGAACGTGGGCCAGTTCCAGGATGCCATGCGCCGGGTACTGCAGAGCGGGAAGGACATCGTCTGCGTGTGCTTCTCCTCGGCGCTGTCCACCACCTATCAATCCGCCGTCATCGCCGCTGACGACCTGCGCCCGGAGTTCCCGGAGGCGGAGATCCACGTGGTGGATTCCCTCAGCGCCTCCCTGGGCCAGGGATTGCTGCTGTATTTGGCAGCCCAGCAGAAAAAGGCGGGCCTCACGGCGGCGGAGCTTGCCAAATGGGTGGAGGAGAACCGCCTGAGCATCTGCCACTGGTTCACCGTGGACGATCTGAACTATCTGAAGATGGGCGGCCGGGTCAGCGCCACCACAGCGCTGGTGGGCACTATGCTCTCTATCAAGCCCATCATGCACACCTCTGATGAGGGTAAGCTGGTGCCCGTGAGCAAGGCCCGGGGCCGCAAGGCCGCCATCAATGCCCTGCTGGATAAGATCGAAGCGCTGGCCATCCGTCCGGAGGAGCAGACCATGTTCATCTGCCACGCCGATTGCGAGCTGGACGCCCGGGCTGTGGCCCAGCAGATCAAGGATCGCTTCGGCACCAAGACGGTGTATATCAACTACATCGGCCCCGTTATCGGCAGCCACACCGGCCCCAACACCATGGGCATCTTCTTTGTGGGCACCCAGCGATGAACTGGATCGAGGTACATATCGACACCCAGCCGGCGGAGCTGGACGGCCTGTGCGCCCGGCTGGAGGAGCTGGGCATCACCGGCCTGGTCATTGACGACGAGGCGGATTTCAAGAATTTCCTGGAAAATAACCACCAGTATTGGGACTATGTGGACGAGAGCCTCCTGCAGGAGAAAAAGGGCCTGTGCCGGGTGACCTTTTATCTCTCCGACGACCCGGACGGCCGCCGCCGGCTGGCCGCGGCGGAGGATCTGGCCGCTGGGCTGCCCGGCGCACGCCTCAGCCGTGCCGCCGTGCAGGACGCCGATTGGGAGAACAACTGGAAGCAGTTTTATAAGCCTATGGAGATCGGCAAGCGTCTGCTGGTCATCCCGGAGTGGGAGCAGGCCGGCGCCCCGGACCGGGTGGAACTGCGGCTGAACCCGGGGCTCACCTTCGGCACCGGCAGCCACGCGACTACCCGCCTGTGCCTGCAGGCCCTGGATGCCCACATTAGCGGCGGCGAGCGGGTGCTGGATCTGGGCTGCGGCAGCGGGATCCTCTCCATCGCCGCTCTGCGCTTGGGCGCGGCGGAGGCCTTCGCCTGCGACATTGATGACAAATGCGTGGACGTGGCCTATGAAAACGCCGCCATCAACGGCATCGGCAGGGACCGCTACACCGTTCGCTGGGGCAATGTGGTCACGGATCGTGCTCTGCAAAAGGAGTTCGGCGGGGAATACGATGTGGTCGTGGCCAATATCGTGGCGGACGTCATCATCGGCATCTCCCCCCAGGTGCGGCCGTTTCTGAAGGAGGGGGGCCTGTTCCTTTGCTCCGGCATCATCGATGATCGGGCGGAAGAGGTGGCGGACCACCTCCGCCGGGATGGTTGGGAGATTCTGGAGACCCACACCAGCGAGGGCTGGTTCAGCTTCCTGTGCCGGTAAATGGCTGGATAAGCAAAAAATCCCCAGGGAGAGGCATCGTAAGAAAGCACTCTCCCTGGGCCTTTTGTACCCAGCCGCCGGGACGCTGACCAAAAGAATACAGCCGTGCGGCCATTCCCCACCGGGTGGGGGCAGCTGCACGGCTGTGTCCTGTATACAGGACAGATTTACTTATTCAACGGATTTGAGCGACTCGGCCATTTGGATCCGGTCGATCTTGCGACCCAGCAGGGCGCAGACCAGGACGCTCAGCAGCATGGTAATAACAAAGGACAGGCAGTAGCTCAAGGGGGTGACACGGACGAGGAAGGACACCATATCCACCCGGATCTGAGACATAATGAACCGGTGCAGGGCCCACCCGGCCGGCAGACCCACCAGGGCGCCCAGAACGCTGAGCATCAGAATCTCCCGAAAGACGTAAAAGCGAGTCTCCCGCCGATAAAAGCCCAGTACCTTGACCGTGGCAATCTCCCGGATGCGCTCTGTGATGCTGATATTGCAGAGGTTAAACAGCACCACCAGTGCCAAGGCGCAGGCGCTGCCGATAACGAGACCGACAATATAGTCCAGGCTTTTCATCATGTCGCGCACCAGCTCGCGCAGGGAGTCCACCACCGAGACATTGGCCACCCGGGGGTTATCCGCAATGGAGGCGCCCAGTGTATAGGCGTCGTCCTGAGTCAGCAGATAGGCTGTTTTGTAGGTGCAGCTCTCACCGAAGATGCGCTCATAGGTCTCCGCCGTCATGTAGGCATAGTGGTAGACATAGTTTTCAAACACGCCCTCCACAGGGATCTCCACGCTCTTTGTGTCACTAAGGGAGACGGTGAGCATGTCACCCGCCTTGAGCCCCAGGCGGTCGGCCAGGTCGCGGTCAATGATGGCGCCCTCCTGGGGGTAGGGGACGGTCTGCGTGCCGTCCGTCAAGCCGATAACGGAGGTGATGTCCGGGTCGTCGGTGGCCACTGTGTTCAGGGTAAAGACAGCGGACCCGTTTTTGATCTCGTAGGAGGCCGTCTCCGCAAAAACGCAGGTCTGTGCGGTGGGGTAGCGGCTGCGGAAATCCTCCTGCAGGGTGGTATTCATAGGGGTGGAGAAGGTCGCGGCGATGTCGTAGTGGGTAATGCTGCCAAACTGGTCGTCGGCAATGGTGGCGATGGAGTCCCGTATGCCAAAGCCCGCAACGATCAGTGCCGTACAGCCGCCGATGCCCAGCAGCATCATAAACAGGCGCTTTTTGTATCGCAGGATGTTGCGGATGGAGACCTTGTGCAGGAAGGACACCCGGCTCCAAATAAACCGGACCCGCTCCAGCAGGATGCGCTTGCCCGGCTTGGGGGCCTTGGGGCGCATCAGGCTGGCAGGAAGCAGCTGCAGCTCCGCGTGACAGGCGAACCAGGTGGCCCCCACGGAGCAAACAAGAGACGCGGCCAGGGAGACCGCCGCCATCACGGGGTCAAAGTAGTAGCGCAGGCGGCTGCTGAACTGGTAGAGCATGGAGTAGCCCTGCCAGATGCCCTGTGGGAAGACCCATGTCCCCAGCATAAAGCCGAAGATTGCGCCCAGCAGGGCCGCCGACCCGGAGTAGGAGATATATTTCCAGGCGATGGCCCCGTCGGAGTAGCCCAGTGCCTTGAGGGTGCCGATCTGAGTGCGCTGCTCATCCACCATGCGCGTCATGGTCGTGATACAAACCAGGGCGGCCACCAGGAAGAAAAACAGCGGGAAAACCCTTGCTACGCCCTCCACAATGGAGGAGTCACCCCGGAAGGAGAGATAGCCTGTGTTGACCGTCCGGTCCAGGACATAGGTGGAGGGATGATCGATCTTCTCCACCTCTACCTGGGCCTTTTCCAGCTGGCGCTTGCCGCTCTCCAGCTTTGCCTCCGCCTGGGCAAAGCCCTCCTGGGCGGCGGCCTGGGCGGCCTCATAGTCCGCGCGGCTTTGGGATAGCTGCGCCTGGGCGCTCTCCAGCTGTGCGCGGCCGCTCTCTAACTCGCTGCGGCCGTCCGCCAGCTGCTGCTTGCCGCTTTCTATCTGTGCCTTGGCGGCGGCCAGCTCCGCCTCCTTGGCGGCAAAGGTGCTGTCCGCCTCGCTGCGGGCGCTGTCCAGCTGCGCCTGGGCATCGTCCAGCTGTGCCTGGGCGTCCTTGAGCTTCAGATACTGCGGGATGACCTTGCCCTGCTCATACTGCTCGATCAAGCGCTGCGTCCCGTCCAGCATCCGCTGGGTGGCGTTATAATCCGCCGAGCCCTCCTCCAGGACGGCGAGCCTGCCCTGCAGCTGCAGCCGCGTGACCAGCAGCGTCTCGTACTGTAAGGGCAGACCCGTGAGCTTGACCTTCAGAAGGCCGCTGTCTACCTGCTGGCGGTTCTCGTCCAGCTGCGCCTGCTTTTCATCCAGCTGCCGGTAGGCATCCTCCTTCGCAGCAGCCAAAGCGGCTTCGCCCTTAGGAATCTCCTGCTCGCCGGCGGCCAGCTCCTTTTCCTTTTGGTCCAGGGTCAGCTGGGCCTCGTCCAGCTTTTTCCGGTTTGCCTCCAGTTGGGCGGCGCCGCTGTCCAGCTGGCGCTTTGCTTCGTCCAGCTGGGCCTCGGCATCTGCTCGCTGGGCCTGATACTCCGCCACGCCTCTGTCGTACTCCGCCTGGGCGTCGCTCAGAGCTGCGCGGGCATCATCAACGATCTGCTCATAGCGCAGCGGTGCCCGCTGGGCCAGCAGGGCCTCCAGGGTGGGGCGCAGGGCGGACACAGCATCGGTGTATGCATCGCAGTAGAGGGTCCGGTCGGCGCCATCTAAAAGCACGGAGACCTCCGTAAAATAGTCCAGAGCAAAGGCGTCCTTGGGAATGCAGAGGAAGCCGTCGATGGAGCCGCCGCCCAGTGCGGTGGTTCCGCGCTCTACATTTAAGTACAGCGGAGAGGTGCATAGCCCTACAATGGTAAATGTATCCGTGGTCAGGCAGCCGTCAATGGAGGTCTTGCTGATGGTGACGGTGGAGCCCACGTCCTTTTGGGAAAAGCGGTGCATATCTGCCAGACATTCATCGGCCTTTTGGGGCAGGCGTCCGTAGGTCAGCTTCGGGCGGTTGACCGTATCCGTTAGGGTCAGCACCTTGAGGGTGCGCTCATCCTCGCCTATGGTGCCCACGGCGTCCGCGGTGACGGAGCCCTCCGCTGCGGCAATACCCTCCGTCTGTGCGGCGGCCGCCACATCCTCCTGGGTCAGGCCCAGGGTGCTGATGAGGCGAAAGTCGTAAAAGCCCGTCTCGCCCAAGTAATCCTCGGCGGTCAATAGCATGGCGGGCTTGCTGGCCTTGAGCCCGGCAAAAAACCCGATGCCCAGGGCAATGATCGCCAGAATGGCCAGCCAGCGCCCTAGGGAGCGGCGCAGCTCCCGCAAATTATTTTTTCTCCAAGCGCTGCCCATTACCATTCGATCTCCTCAACCGGCGTGGGCCGTTCGTTGCGCTCCATGCTCTGAACGGTGCCGTTTTTGATGTGTATCACCCGGTCGGCCATAGCGGTCAGGGCGGAGTTGTGGGTGATGATCACAACGGTCATGCCGTTTTGGCGGCTCTGCTCCTGCAAAAGCGCCAGGATCTGCTTGCCGGTGTTATAGTCCAGCGCACCGGTGGGCTCATCGCACAGCAGCAGCTGGGGCCGCTTGGCCAGAGCCCGGGCGATGGCAACGCGCTGCTGCTCGCCGCCGGAGAGCTGGGCCGGGAAATTGATCATGCGCTCGCCCAACCCCACGTCCTGCAGGACCTGCGCCGCCGGCAGCGGGTCCTTGACGATCTGTGAGGCGATCTCCACGTTTTCCAGTGCGGTCAGGTTGGGGATAAGGTTGTAAAACTGGAAGACGAATCCGATGTCCCGCCGCCGGTAGTCTGCCAGCTGGCGGCTGTTGAAGGCGGAGACCTCGCGCCCATCTAAAAACACTTGCCCGGAGGTAAGGGTATCCATGCCGCCCAAAATATTCAGCAGCGTGGTTTTGCCTGCGCCGGAGGGGCCCACGATGACGCAGATCTCGCCCTTTTCGATGATAAAGCTGGCGTCGTGCAGCGCCTGCACGGACACCTCGCCCGTGCCGTACCGCTTTTCCACGTTCTCAAAGGAAATAAAGGAGCTCATACAGAAATCTCACCTCGGAAATAACAAATTAATATAAGTATATCCCACGAAAATGCGCTGTGCAAGCGGAAATGAGGGAATTCACAAAAATTTAAGAGGCTCATGGCGGCGCCCCGGTGAAGGCAGCGGGGCTGCAAGGGGGCAGCAAAAAAGGAACCGGCGCGACCATATAGGTCGCGCCGGAGGCTGTCGATAAAGTGGTAGGAATTGCGATAACGGTAAGGAAGGGAGTGTGAGGGAAACCCAAGAAGGGTGTCCCTCGCCATTGAAATCAGTAGTTTTTGAAACTTTTTCAAGGTTTCAAAAACTTAGGCAGCGGGGCGAAAAGACTTTTTCGACACGCTGCGGCGCGACCATATAGGCCGCGCCGGTTGGGCTGTCGGTAAAGTGAAGAACTGCGGCTACTACAGGGAGGGGCGCATAAAGGAGCTTCCGGAAGGGCTCCCCTCATCCCAGCAGCCCCGTGATGTCCTCCACGGTCAAATGGGGCTGCAGGGCCAGGTCTATGCCGTAGGCCATCAGGCGGCTCAGCTCCCGCACCCGCTGGTCGATGTCCCGGGGCGTGACAAACAGGGCCTCTCCCTCTGCCGGGGCCTCCTCGCCTATGAGCTGATCCGCCCGGATCACCGTGGGCAGGCCCAGGGCCAGCACCGGCACCCCCAGAGTTTTTCGGGATACCTCCCGGCGGTGGTTGCCTACTCCGGACCCGGGTGTCAGGCCCGTGTCCGTAATTTGCAGCACGGCGCAGAGCTTTTCCCGGCCGGCGGCGGCCAGGGCGTCCAAAACGATGACGCACCGGGGCTGCAGCTTTTCCGCTACAGCGGCGATAAGCTCAAAGCTTTCCAATCCCGTCTCCGCCAAGACCCCGGTGGTCAGAGCTGCCACAGAGGAAAAGCCCGCGAATTCCTCCGGCATGGCCTGCAGCATGTGCCGGGTGACCAGAATATGGGGCAGGGCCAGCGGGCCCACGGCGTCCGCCGTCAGGGAGCGGTTGCCCAGGCCCACCACCAGCACCGGCGCATCGCCTTCCGGCAGCAGCGCCGCCAGCTCCCGGGCAATGCATCGGGCGCCTCGGGCAAAGAAATCCTGCTGCCGCTGCAGGTAGGGCGTCAGCTCCATGGTGATGTATTTTCCCATGGGACGCATGAGCTTTTCCGCCTGCTGCGGGTCCGTGAGATCCATGGCCGTCAGGGCGTAGCCGTCCCGTACCCGCCGGCGCACCGTCAGGCCCGGCTGGCTGGTGAGGCGGATGGTTTTTAATTGTGCCTGGGCCGCTTCCAGCGCCAGATCCGTTCCCAGTACGCTCACGCTTGTGGTCACACCTCTTTCTAAAACACAAAATGTTGTGGCTGAACTGTAGTTTGCCGCCGGTATCAGAAAATATTCAAAATTTTCCGGAAAATCTCGAAAAAAGACTTGCAATTTGAAAGAAACAATGCTAAAATATCATCCTGCGTGGATGTTATTTCTGAAGCGCGGAATTGATCATCGGGGAGGTGTTTGGTTTGCCGAATATCAAGTCTGCTAAGAAGCGTGTTCTGGTGGCAGAGACGAGAAATGCTCGCAACAAAGCCAATAAGTCCGCACTGAAGACTGCTATCAAGAAGTTCGAGGCTGCTGCCGTTGAAGGCAATCGCACCGAGGCCGAGGGCGCTTACAGGGTCGCAGTGAAGAGCATCGACAAGGCTGCTGCCAAGGGCCTGCTGCACAAGAACAATGCGGCCCACAAGAAGAGCGCGCTGACTCTGAAGCTGAACAACATTGGCTAATGAACCGCACCAAGAGGACATCCGGAAGGATGTTCTCTTTTTTATATTCAGGTCGGGCCGCCGCAGGCATCGGTCCCGGCGAAAACACCCTGGGCGGGAAACCGCAAAAGTTTCTCTTGACTCCCGGGGAAAAAAGTGATACCCTAAACGCATTACAGGCGATGATGGGCGTGGCGGCCCGGAGCTGCGGGAGGAAATGCCCGCCGGATGGCACCGTTATGGCCGTTGAGTGCGGATTTTTCCGAATTCAGGTGGAACCACGGACTATGCTTTTAGTTCGCCCTGAGCTGCGTCGGCAGTTCAGGGCGTTTTTTTTACTGAACTGAAAAATCTAACCATAAAGGAGAATCACTATGAAAAACACCGAGAAAACCATGGACAAGATCGTTGCCCTGTGTAAAAACCGCGGCTTTATTTTCGCCGGGTCCGAGATCTACGGTGGCCTCGCCAACACCTGGGACTACGGCCCCCTGGGTGTGGAGCTGAAGAACAATATCAAGAAGGCCTGGTGGAAGAAGTTCGTCCAGGAAAATCCCTACAACGTGGGCCAGGATGCGGCCATTCTGATGAATCCCCAGACCTGGGTGGCCAGCGGCCATCTGGCGGGCTTTTCCGATCCTCTTATGGATTGCAAGGAGTGCAAGGAGCGCTTCCGGGCCGACAAGCTTATTGAGGATTGGTGCCATGAAAACGGCGTGGAGCTGCCCAAGCCCATCGACGCCTTTTCCCAGCAGGAGATGAAGGAGTATATCGATGACAAGAGCATCCCCTGCCCCTCCTGTGGCAAGCATAATTTCACCGACATCCGGCAGTTTAACCTGATGTTCAAGACCTTCCAGGGTGTCACCGAGGATGCCAAGAACACCGTGTACCTGCGGCCTGAGACCGCCCAGGGCATCTTCACCAACTTTGTCAATACCCAGCGCACCACCCGGCGCAAGCTGCCCTTCGGCGTGTGCCAGATCGGCAAGTCCTTCCGCAACGAGATCACCCCGGGCAACTTCATCTTCCGTGTCCGGGAGTTTGAGCAGATGGAGCTGGAGTTCTTCTGCAAGCCCGGCACCGATCTGGAGTGGTTCA
>ERZ1673730.1089-NODE-1089-length-23214-cov-4.778142_pt1 | contig 23214 bp, 26 predicted proteins | sample MGYA00580200_ERZ1673730 | MGnify/ENA primary metagenome ERZ1673730 (study PRJEB41218, sample SAMN15661761) | gut metagenome | host: Homo sapiens | place: Canada: London | collected 2015-08-20/2019-03-30 | study: EMG produced TPA metagenomics assembly of...
GGCGGATAGACTTGAATTTGCGGATAGTAAACCTCAAGGGCCTTTTGCATAAGGAGGGGACTTATTTGGATATAGAGGAAATATTAAAATTATGCGAAAGCCGAAACGTCGATATTTCATGGAGGTACGACCGATTTTTGGACAAATTCATTGTTAGAGTTAGGAGAAACAATTACTGCGTTGAGAGGGTATTCAGATTTGAGGATTGCCTCAATGTGGCGTTTGGGCTGACGATTAGAATTATACTAAGAGACATGATTAAAGAAATCGACGAGGCGACAGGAGGAGAAAGACAATGAGTAAAAAGAGAAAATGCAGATACACAGCGGAGGAGCTGGCAATCCACGAGGAGGCGGTACGGCTCCGAAAAATGACCGATAAGCAGCTCGTAGAGGAGTTTCACCGGGCAGCAGACACGGAGGTAGCCGTCAGAGTGCCGGACGTGGCGCAGAATGGCGAGAACGAGGCAGACCCTAACGAGAATACCTCGGCGGTAGAAAAGCTCCTCTCTGCCCTTTCAGACGGCAAATGCAAGGGCATTAAGGGAGCGACGGCCTACAAGATTGCACAATTCGCCGCAGAAATGGGGCTGATATGATGAATGAGGAGCAGCACTACAGAGCGGTAATGACGGGCAGGCGCAGCAAGGTAGCCGGGGATTTTTGGGAGAATATGATTGAGGCAGCTTGCCAGCATTACCGCCTCAAGGGAATAGCGGAGATTACAAAGACCCCGGAGCCTATGCGCCCGATAAAATCCCTCGGACAAGGGAAATTCATAGCACACTATGTCAAAATGGCACAGCCGGATTACAAAGGAACGCTGGCCGGAGGGAAAGCCGTTGTATTCGAGGCAAAGCACACCGACAGCGACCGCCTGCAGCAAAATGTCATAAGCAGCGAGCAGGAGAAGCAACTCGACAGACACATGAAGCTCGGAGCGGAATGCTTCGTAATGGTATCGTTCGGATTTGAGCAGTATTTCAAGATACCGTGGGAGGTATTTCGGGATATGAAGCAGAATTTCGGACGAAAGTACATTACCCCGGAGGACGTGCAGCAGTATAAGGTCAGATACATTGGCGGCGTTCTTCAATTCCTTTAAGGAGGCGGAGACTTTGGATTACTTAATCGCAGTGGCGATATGGCTTCCGGTAGTAATACCCATATCAATACTTTGGGTAAACGCTATCGACAAGGCGAAAAAAGACCCGGAATGGCAAAAGCACAAGGACGACCCGGACTATTGGGACTGGAATTAAAGCAGAATGGGAGGCAACTCCCGAATTAAGAAAGTTTAAGGAGGGAGTTACCCATGAAAAGCAACGACAAGAAAAAGGACGAGACGCAGGCATATATCGAAGCGGCAGTCAACGCAGCGGTAGAGGCCAGCATGAGAGGCATAGACGAGAAATTACAGGCAGCCGTAAACCTCGGCGTAACCATAGGGGCGGCAGCCGGAGCAGAGGTAGGAGCGGCGGCTGCCATTAAAGCTATGGAGAGGGAACGCAGGAACTACCGAAAGCAGCAATATGACTGGAAATACCACAATACAAAATTGTTGCTCCGCAATTATAGGAGGCTCAACACCTACTACAAAAACGCCGTATTTGACACAAAGGGCGCAGAGGAAGCGGACGAGGATTTTGAGAGCGTTATGAGAAGCGTCGGCCACCCAAAAGACGAGGCGGTATTCGTGGAGAGTATTCAGAAGAATTACATTACCACAAAAATCATTATGACGCACGTAAACAAAATGCTCGAATGTTACGAGATTATGTGCAAACGCTCAAAAAGGCAGGACGACGCAAGGCATTGGAGAGTATTGGAGGGGCTTTACATAGCGGACGATTACACCACGGCGGAAAAGATTGCGGCAAGGGAGCATATCGACAAAAGAACGGTCTACCGGGACGTGGACGTATGTGTGGCGGATTTGACGGCACTGTTTTTCGGAGTAGGAGGCATAGACGACCAATAAGGGAGGCCAATGTCACAAACTCGCCATTTACTTTTCACTATGCAAAATGTTATAATGTAGGCTGTAGAATTACGGAGAGAAAACGCCGCTCAAGTGGGATTATCAACACTATCCACAGAGCGGCGTATTTTTATGTGGATAAATGCCCCGAAAAGGGACGGAAAGGAGAAAAAAGTGGAAATAAGGACGCTGAAAGCGGAACAATTAAAGGCAGCAGGCTACAATCCCCGAAAGGATTTGCGGCCGGAGGACGCAGAATATCAGAAGCTCCGCCGGAGCATTGAAGAATTTGGGTATGTAGAGCCGATTATTTGGAACGAACGCACCGGGAATGTCGTAGGCGGCCACCAACGCCTCAAGATATTGCTCGAAAAAGGCATAGAGGACATTGAGTGCGTGGTAGTAAACCTCGACGAAAAGGACGAGAAAATCCTAAACGTACTGCTCAACAAGGTAAAGGGACGTTGGGACATTGGAAAGCTGGCAGACCTTTTGCAAGAGCTGGACGAGGCCGGGGCTATGGAGCTGACGGGCTTTGAGGATTGGGAGCTGCAGAGCCTCCTTATGCAGTACGACCACATTAAGGACTTAATGGAGGAGGATTTTTCGGACTACTCCGCAGAGAAAGAGCGCAGCACATTCGTAATGACATTCAGCCTCCCGGCAGGAGCGAGGGAAACCGTGGAGAGCTATATGCAGAAAACGGAGAACGCAAAAGCAGAACTGGCGACGGCAATCATCAACAAGGTAAAGGAGGGAGCGTAATGCAGATTTTAAGAAAGAAAATCCGGGATATGGATAGGGCTGCATACAATCCCCGGATAGACCTTATACCGGGCGACACAGAGTATGAAAACCTCCGCCGGAGCATTACCACATACGGTATGCTAATCCCGGTCATTTGGAATAAGCGCACAAACAGAGTAGTCGGCGGCCACCAGCGATTGACCGTACTCGAAAATGAGGGAGAAACCGAGACGGACGTATCAGTGGTAGACCTTGACGAGACACAGGAGAAGCAGCTCAATGTGGCACTGAATAAAGTCGAGGGAGGCTGGGACGAGGAGAAACTGGCCGAACTGCTTATGGAGTTGGGAGAGGACGCAACCCTAACTGGATTTACCCAGCAGGAAATTGACAGCCTCACAAACGACATAGATAGCCTAATCGACGGCGAAACCGTGGACGAGGAGCTGAAAGCGATTGAGGAACTGTTCAACATAAGCCTCACATTTGACAAAGCAGACCAAGAGGAGCTGAAAGCCTATGTAAAGGATTACGGGAAAGAGGCTCTTATCGAGGTAATTATACAGAAAGCAAAGGGGGAAATTTAGTATGGGCTGTAAGTGTGGAACACAGGTTATTTTATGCAATCTCCCGGTACGCTTCGACACCTACAAAGGGTGCAGTCACGGGTGTAAATACTGCTTCGCCCAAAAGAAGCAGAATATCGCAAAGATACAGAGGGACGAAACCGTAGAGGCCCTACGCTCATTCGTTGAGGGCAAGAGAGGCAGAGAGACGGCGTGGTGTGACTGGAATATTCCTATCCATTGGGGCGGCATGAGCGACCCATTCCAGCCGATTGAGAAGAATATCAGAGCTTCTTACGAGTGCTTAAAACTGCTGGCAGAGACAAAATACCCATTTGTCGTCAGCACAAAAGGCAGGCTCGTAGCAGACCCGGAATACCTCGACCTGTTGGCACAATGCAACTGCGTCGTGCAGGTTAGTATGGTATGCAGCAAGTACGACCAGCTTGAGCCGGGAACACCGCCATACGAGGAGAGGCTAAAAATCGTTGAAACCCTTGCCGGACGGGTACAGAGGGTAATCGTAAGAATACAGCCGTATATGCCGGAGGTTTTCAAAGATGTTATGAAGAACATTCCCCGGCTGGCAGCAGCAGGAGTGTACGGCGTAGTAGTTGAGGGCATGAAGTTTTATAAAGGCAAAAAGGGCATGGTAAAAATCGGAGGAGACAACTGTTATCCGCTGAATGTACTGCGCCCACACTTTGAGGCAATAAGAGCAGAGTGCCACCGACACGGTATGAAATTCTACGCCGGAGAGAACAGGCTGCGTAGCATGGGCGACAGTATGACGTGCTGCGGCATAGACGGGCTTGAGGGCTTCAAGGGCAATGAGTACAACCTCTGTATGCTGATGAACGGTAAAAACCCGGAGCCTACGGAGCTGATGAAGCAGATAGGCACGGGCGGCTGTTTTCAGAGCCTCAACCAAGTAGCCGGGATAAACAAAAAGATAAATAACCAGTCTTTTTACGGCCTCATGCAAGAGGAGCTTTCCGGAAAAACTGATTATTATAAACGCCTCTTTGGTTTAGAGGAATGACGGTACACGACCTTACGCCAGTACAGGAAATTGCCGGAATGTATTTCAAAAGGGACGACCTATTTACCCCATTTGGGGCAGGAGAGGTAAATGGAGGGAAACTACGCCAGTGTATGCTATTGGTGGAGGCCGCATTGAGACGGCAACCGGGCATGACTGGCGTAATTACTTATTGCTCCCTGCACTCCCCACAAGCCCCGATAACGGCGGCGACGGCAAGGCATTTCAAATTACCTTGCGTAGTAGCCTACGGAGGGGCGAGCAAGATGTCAGTCGCAACAGACAGTATGCCGAGGCTATCTATGAGCTACGGGGCTACCGTAAAGATAATTGCAAAGAGCGGTAGGCACAACGTACTCAAGCAGAAAGCGGAGGAGCTGGCAGAGGCGACAGGAATGTTTGTAGTCCAGTACGGGATAAATCTTGACGACTACGGAGAAGTCCTCTTGAGCGCAGTGGCGGAGCAAGTACAGAACATTCCCGACAATTTGGACGACCTTTACATCACCTGCGGCAGCGGAATAACGGCGAGCGGCGTTATCGTCGGTATTGAGCGGTACGGGAAGAATGTCAAGAATATTCACCTCATATCAACCGCATTTGACCGCAGGGAAAAGGTAAAGGCGACGTTACGGCGATTTGGGATAGAACGTCAGTTCTTATACCATGACCTTTTTCATACTCCCGGCTTCGTTTATGAGAAGCAGCAGAAAATGAGAATAGGAGGCGTTAAACTGCACCCACAATACGAGGCAAAGACCATGAAATATCTGTTGGAGCATAAGCTCAATACAGAAAACGCTCTTTTTTGGATTGTCGGGGCAGAGCCAAGAGAACGATAAAAAGGAGAGGAGGACAATGCCAAAATGGACTGATAAGCCGTGGGAACGTCAAAAGGGTGAGACTGAAAAGGCATTTGAGGCATTCGCAGCCTACCGGGATATGGGGCCGGAGCGGAGCATAACGAAAGTAGTACAATCGTTGAACAAAAGCAGGTCCCTCATTGGACGTTGGAGCAGCCAGTGGAATTGGCCGGAGCGTGTCAGAGCTTATGACAATGAGCTTGAAAAAGCAGCACGGGCGAAAGCAATCAAAGACCGCAAAGACATGACAGACCGCCATATAAAAATAGCAATGCAGCTCCAAAAGAAAGCCCTTGAAGCACTCACCAGCTTAGAAGTCGAGGCTATGTCCCCTAAAGACATAAAGGAATATATCAAAATGGCGACCGACCTTGAGCGGCTGAACAGGACGCTTGAGGAGGAAAGCAGCAAGGGCAGGGACGACAGCTCCACCTCGCTGGCAGACGCAGTTATCGCAGCGTACCAAAAGCGAAAGGAGGAGGGCAATGCTTGACAGTGAGGCAATTTTATATTATGCCGACCACCCGGTAGAATTTGTCGAGGACATCATTGGAGCAACGCCCGACGAGGAGCAGGCGAAAATACTTCGGAGCGTTGCGAAAAACCCTATGACGACGGTGCGAAGCGGCCACGGCGTAGGAAAGAGTACGGTAGAGGCGTGGGTGGTTATTTGGTTTATGGTTACACGGCCATTCCCGAAGATACCATGCACAGCACCGACGCAGCACCAGCTATTTGATATTCTTTGGGCGGAGGTTAGCAAGTGGTTGAGAAACAACAAAGCCCTTGCGAATGAACTGATATGGACGAAAGAAAAGGTCTATATGAGAGGCTACCCGGAGGAGTGGTTTGCGGTAGCACGAACAGCCAGCAAGCCGGACGCACTACAAGGATTTCATGCCGAGGACGTTTTGTATATCATAGACGAGGCCAGCGGCGTGGACGACGATATTTTTGAGCCTGTACTCGGCGCACTCTCGACACCGGGCGCAAGGCTTTTGATGTGTGGAAACCCGACGCAGCTATCGGGATTTTTTTATGACAGCCACAACAAAAACAGGGCCAGCTATGCGACATTCCACATTGACGGGCGCAAGAGCAGCAGGGTATCACGGGATTTTGTGCAGACAATCATCAGTATGTACGGAGAGGACAGCGACGTATTCAGAGTGCGTGTCGCCGGAGATTTCCCATTGCAGGAGGACGACATATTTATTCCTCTTTCACTCGTAGAAAATTCCATTATGACAGAGTTTTCTCCCCGGAAATCCCCGAATTTAGTCCATATAGGTTGCGACGTTGCCCGTTTTGGAGACGACAAGACGGTAATCGGGTACAAGGTTGATGAAAAAGTCACGTTCTACAAGAAAAGGCAGGGGCAGGACACCATGAAAACGGCGGACGATATTATTATGCTGGGCGAGCAGTTAGTACAGCGGTATAAGCTCACGCCGGAAAACAACGATTTTATCCCGGCCAAAGTGGACGACGGCGGCGTGGGAGGCGGCGTAGTTGACCGCCTGCGGCAGATAAAGCGGAATAACCCGGAGAGATTTTGGTGGTTGGAGGTTTACCCTGTGAAGTTCGGGGAACGGCTACCACATAAGTATTTCCATGACACGACCACTTACATGATGTCAATAGTAAAGAAACTGCTACAGCCATACGACGACGAGGGAAACAAGAAGCCCGTGGAACTTATACTCCCGGACGACGACGACCTCGTAGCGCAGCTATCCGGCAGAAAGTACACGCTGACGGAAACCAGCAAAATAAAAATCGAGAGCAAGAAAGAAGTCAAGAAGCGAGGACAGCCCAGCCCGGACGAGGCGGACTGCGTCTTGCTTCTTTGTTTACCAGTGAAACCACCAAAAAAGAAAGGGGTGAGAAAGAATGGCAAATCCGAAAAGGGGAATGCAGGTACGCATAATTAAGGAGCAGCGGCAGCAGGCCCCTGTAGAGAAAGCAGAAAACTCCGTGCAGCTTACGGAGCAGGAAGTCTACAACGCCGGGGACTGGATTACACCCCCAAACGAGCTTAAAGGCCTCCGCAATTTGGTAAAGCATAGCACCATTCTTCCGCAGTGCATACGAGCCTACAAAAACAATATCGCAGGCTTTGGAATAGGCGTGAGATATAAGGACGATACCGAGGAAACGCCGGAAATGGCGGCGGAGTTCACACGGGCGACGGAGATTATCGAACTGCTTAACATTGAGCAGGACACCAAAGAGGTATTCGAGGACATTGTTGAGGCAAGAGAAACCTATGGTATTGCTTATCTTGAGGTTATACGGAACGTGGCCGACGAGGTGGTGCAGATTGATTTCATCAAGGAAACGCCCTCTATAAGAAAGACAAAGCCTCTTGAGCCGTACATTCCTACCGTGTATTACCACCACGGCCAGCAGATAGAGCGAAAGAAACGCTACTGCAAGTATAAGCAGGAGATAGGCGGCGAAACAGTCTATTTCAGAGAGTTTGGCGACCCTCGGATAATGGACAGGAGGGACGGCAAATACCTCAAGGACGGGGAAACGCTTGACCTCGCCTACCAAGCAAACGAGATATTGGAATTTACTATCGGGACAGAGCCATACGGCGAAGTGCGCTGGATAGGACAGGTACTCGGCGTAGACGGCAGCCGTAAGGCGGAGGGGCTGAATAACAACTACTTTGACAACGGCAGGCATACGCCATTGATGATTATGATTGAGGGCGGAACGCTTACGGACGAGAGTTTTGACAAACTGCAGCAGTACATGAATGACATCAAGGGAGAGGCGGGCCAGCACGCATTTATCATACTCGAAACAGAAAGCACCGACGGGCGAACAGACTTCGACCAGTCGGAAAAGCCAAAGGTAGAGATAAAAGACCTTGCGAACATTCTGCAAAAAGACGAGCTTTTCCAAGACTACCTTGACAACAACCGCCGGAAAGTACAATCCTCTTTCCAGTTACCCGACCTTTATGTTGGGTACACGACGGACTTTAACCGGGCAACAGCGCAGACGGCGCAGGAGGTTACGGAGGAGCAGGTATTCCAGCCGGAGCGCAAGAGCCTCGCATGGGCGATTAACAACCGTCTCTTGAATGGCTATCAGTTCAAATATGTCGAGTGCTATTTTCTTGAGCCGGACATCAGCAACCCGGACGACCTATACAAGCTGCTTACCGTTTGCAACAACGCTGGCGGCCTTACGCCGAATAAGGCAAAGCAGATTATTTACGAGGCTTACGGAGAGACAGCAGAGGACTACCCGGAGGAATGGGGCGACGTTCCGCTCTCTTATAGCAAGACGCAGGGCGGCGGCATGGGCTTTGATTTCGGGCAGCTTACCATGAGCTTGCAAAAGCAGATTGAAAAGGCGGCAGGAAACCACGACGACGCTGTTGTAGCCGTGATGAAAGAGGTTAAGAGCCTGTTGCTCAAAATGGATAAGGGGGAATGACAATGTGTATGAATTGCAGACCCCTTATAAAAGCCATTGACGCATATATCCAAAAGGCTGACGACGACCTCACGGACGCTCTTGAGGAGGAGGGCTACGCAGAGCCGAAAAAGACGGTCAAATATATACAGGACTTAGAGGACAAGGTAGAAAAAGCCTTTTTGGCTGAAACAGACTATTTTCTTGCGGAGGCAGAAAAGGCCGTTGACCTCGAAGCATTTGCGGAAAAGATTTGGCCGGACGTAATGCTGAATGACGAGCTGAAAGAAAAGCTCGTTGGGATATTTACGGAGCTTTTTTCGGAGTTTATGCCGGAGTTTGTTGGATTTTATATCGGCAGGACTGATACAGAGCTTGAATTAAAGCAGGTATCAAAGAGGACGACGGCATGGGTAAAGCGTTGGAGCAAAGACCTTGGAGAGATTATGAAGCTCAACAGCCACAAGGAAATAGAGCGCATACTCGAAAAGGGACTGAAAGAGGGCAGCAGCGTAGCAGAGTTTACCCGCAACATACTCGACAGCGGCATACGGGACGAGTATTACAAGGCTCGGAGAGTTGCGGTCACAGAGGTTTTGAGGGCGCACAGCGTAGCACAGCAGGAGGCATTTATGCAGTCCCCGGCAGTAGAGGAAAAGATGTGGAGACACACAGGCTCTTACAGGAATGACCCCCGGAAAAATCACGTAGACATGAACGGGCAGAGAGTTCCAGTGAATGAGCCTTTTACGCTTGAGGGGATAAAGGGCGGAACTTACTACCCTATGTACCCTCGTGACAGCGATTTGCCGCCGGAGGAGAGTATTAACTGCCATTGCATTTGCCAGCCAGTCGTAAGCGAGAAAATACTCGGCCTTTCGCTGGAAGAAAGACAGAGATTGCAGCAGGAGGCTATCGACGATATGGACGACGAATGGGAGAAAGAACTGGACGCAAAGAACAAAGCAAAGGCAGGAATACAGGAGGAATAGAACTTGAAAATTGAAATTTCACAGCAGGAGGTAGGGCAGCGTACGTCGCTGAAAGTAAATGGTATAGAACTTGCAAATAATGCGACAGCATTTAGCCTTACACAGAGGGCAGGGGAAGTCCCCGTGCTTACGGTTGAAATTCCGCTTATTGACGAACTGGACATTTCACTCCCGGACGGAATTGTCATAGTGGAGAAGCTGCCAGCAGAGGAATAGCTCTCTCGCTGCTTCACGTAGCGCAGGAGCGCCCAAAATGGATTAGGTGGAGGATTTCACCACCGACACAAATAACGGCAAATTCGAGCCGTTCAGAACTTTTTCGTGGCGACACGAAAATGATACACGGTAAGGAGCAGCGGCGACGCTGCTTTTTATATTTTCCCGGAGCTGTTGAAAGGAGGTGAGAGAGGGCATGAAAAAGAGCTTGAGGAAAGCATACGAGATTACTGACGCAAAAATCCAGTTCGTCTCCCTTGTGGATAAGGCGGCGAATAAGCGGCAGTTCCTTTTGAAGAAAGCAGACGACGGCAAAGCAACATTCACGACCTATGGCCGGATTGTTAAGGCGGACGCAGATAACCACTACGTCACCGGGATTGTGTACGAGCCTATGGAGGAGGACAGCCACGGTAATTTTATGACCGAGGAGGAAATCACAAAGGCGGCGTACTGGTTTGCAAAGAACGGGGACAAAGTTGACCTGCAGCACAGCTTTGAGCCGCTGGACGGCGCAACCGTTGTTGAAAACTGGATTGCCAAAGCGGATTTTGATATAGACGGCGAGGCAATCAGAAAAGGAACATGGCTTATGACCGTAGAGGTAGCCGACGAGAGCGTGTGGGAGGGCATTGAAAAAGGCGACATCACAGGCTTTAGCATGGGCGGCCTCGGAAATTATAGCGAGGAGGATGTTGAATTGGATAACGTAAGCAAACAGCAGGAAACCAGCGAGAAGAAAGGACTGTTAAAGCAGTTGGCGGCGGCGTTGGGGGTAAACGTGGTGGAAAAGGGAGCTATGGCGGAACTTTACGAGGAGCGGAGCAAAGGAACGCTTTTTTGGAACGCCTTTAATTCCCTTGAGGAAATTTTATACCAGTATGACCCTATTACGGGACGCTGGCAGTATGAGACGAATGAGGACAAGGTGCGTGAGTGCCTTGAGGACTTCAATCAGATTATTACAAGTATTCTCACTGGAAAAGAGAGTATCACCAAAGCCATTCAGACGGGCCAGCCTGTAGAAAAGGCAGGCAAGAAAATGAGTGGCAAGAACAGGGAAACACTCAACGGCATTTATGAAAGCCTTGGGACGTTTCTCAAGGAGTTCGACGACCCGGAGGACGACCCGGACAAGGAAAAGGACGAGGCGGACGACGGAAAAACAAAAACCGATAAGGAGGAAAAAGAAGTGACTAAACAGGAAGTAGAGGCGATTGTCGCAAAGTCTGTCGAGGCGGCTATCGCAAAGGCGACGGCAAAGGAAGCCGACGATACCAAGAAAGAGGAAAAGGAAACCCCGGCGGCGGAAAAAGAGGTTAAGAAGTCCGAGGAGACTATTACCCCGGAGGGCATTTCCACAATGGTCGAGGCGGCTATCGCAAAGGCACTTGAGCCGCAGGAGGAACACATCTCTGTAGCGCAGGTGCAGGAAATGATTACCGCAGCCGTAGAAAAGGCTGTTGAGCCTGTGCTGAAAAGCAGAGGCTTGCCGAGCAATCTCAACGGCAGCGGCGTAGAAAAATCCGCAGGCGAGGAACATTACCTGCACGGCATTCTCTAATCAAAAACGAACAGGAGGAAATTAAAAATGGGAATGAACAACAGCACTATTATCAGAAAGGCGGCCATTGAGACTGGCTCCCTTACCTCCGGCTTACTTAACCCGGAGCAGGCCCGTAAATTCATTCAGCAGACCTTTGAGGCGACCAACCTCGGCGGTCTCGTGCGTCACGAAATGCGCACGGCGAAAACGGGTGAAATCGACAAGATTGGCATTGGCCGTCGTATTCTCCGCAAAAAGACCGAGAACAACGACGACGGTTACAGAGCTGGCGTAAAAACCAGCCAGATTGAGTACAGCACCACCGCTGTACGCCTGCCTTGGGAAATCACCGAGGAAACTCTGCGTGAGAATATCGAGGGGCAGAATTTGGAGACTATCATCACAAACCTTATGACCACGCAGCTCGGCATTGACATGGAGGACTTGTACCTCAACGGCGACGAGGCCACGGAGTCAAGCGCAGACGATTATGATTTCCTTAAAATCAATGACGGCTGGATTAAGCAGATTTCCAACGGCGGCCATGTTTATGACGCTTCCGGAGAAAGCAGCATGAGCCTCGACCTGTTTTACAAGGCACTGGCTCAAATCCCGAATAAGTATAACAACGGAAAGCTCCGCTGGCTGATGTCCCCTCGCAGGGCGCAGGAGTGGGAACTTTTCTTGCTGAATAAGGTTATCGGCGCAGGCGGCGCAGTGCCGGACAGCATTTACACCGCACCGGCCCGTATTCCGTCTATCGAATGCCCGTCCCTTGACGACAGCACTATTTTGCTGACCGACCCGAAAAACCTTATCGTCGTAAATACTTACGGCGTAAAAATCCGCAAGACCGTAGAGGGCAAAGAGGCCATTATGATGGATAAGCGTTTCTACGTTACCCATTTGGACTACGACCCGATTATCGAGGAGCTGGACGCAACGGCAATTATTAAGGGACTGAAATAAGAGAGGAGGAGCGCATATATGAGTTACCATTTGAAACTTATTAAGGCCCTTTCTTACTGTGGAGTGGTTACGGCCACAAGCCAGCACCCGGACGTTATCGTAGAGGATAAGGCTACCGCCGACGCAGCGGTAGCCGCTGGCTACTTCAAGCTCGTGGAGGCAGAGGAAACCCCGGAGGAAACCGGAGAAAAAGAGCCGGGAAAGAAACTGGAAGAAATGACAGTGCCGGAACTGGAAACCTATGCAGCCTATAAGGGTGTTAGCCTCAAGGGAATTTCAAAAAAGGCTGACATTATCGAAAAGCTCAAAGAGGAGCTGGGGGCAGAGGAAACCAGCAACGAGGTAGACTACGGCAGCCCTACTATGACGGAAATGCAGGAGCAGTAACGGGAGGTGCGATATGGCAAAAAGACCGTGGGTAACACCTCAAGAAGTCAAAGACTACTCCGAGATACCAGCGGTACAGCAGCGCAGCGACGCACGGCTCACAGTGGATATTGCGAGAGCGGAGCAGTATATTATAACCTACACGCACAACTCATTCGAGGACGTGGAGGAGATACCGCAGGCGGTAAAGACGGCAGTGTTGATATTGGCAGAGGCCTACGGTCATAATGCTGTTGTCGCAGCAAGGGAGGTAAAGTCGGAGACTTTCGATGATTACAGCTACACAGCCGAAGCAAGCCAAATCAGCGTAGAGGCGTTAGACCTTTCGGCATTGCTTGACGAATATGTGAAAGCAGAGCCGAGGAACGGCGTAACGCTGCGCATGAGAAAGCTCTAAGGAGGTGCAGCATGAGTTTAGAAAACCTCTTAAACCACCTTTGCGATATTTACCACATAGAGGAGGGGCAGACATCACCCGGATATGGGCTGGCGGCCTCTCCCTCTTTTTCATACCCCAAAGAGCCGGACATCAGCGAGCAGGCCTGCCATTTCGGAGTGCGCTCACAGAGTGTCACAGTGACGCAGACAGCCCCGGCAAACCTCATGGACGCAAAAATAAAACTCACCTTGCCTATCGGTACGGACGTGCGCCTCAACGACAAGATTGTGGATTGCGCGACCGAGCTTGAATACACTGCGGAGCAGCCTATCAATGTGAGAGGCCATCACCTTTTCGTCTATATCAAACGGACGGAGGGACAAAAGGCACTATGAGCAATTATGTTGATATTGATATGTCTGAATTTGAGGAGTTTTTCGGCAGTTTAGAGAGAGCGGCAAGGGGCGGATTTCGCAGAGAGCTTGAGCTGTTTTTGGAGGGAGTAGGGAACGAGTTTTTGAGGGTGCTGCAGGACGAGATTATCAGACGTGAAGTAATGGACACCCGACAGCTACTCGCCAGCTTTGAAAAAGGCAGCAACGGAAATGTTTGGGAGCTTACCGACGGAGGGCTGACGCTGGAAGTTGGAACGAACGTAGAATACGCCGGATATGTAAATGACGGTCACTGGACGAATACAAAAGGCATTGAGCGACGCTGGGTGCCGGGGTATTGGGAGGGCGACCGCTTTATTTACGACCCGGCGGCGAAAACCGGAATGCTGTTAAAGCAGCATTGGGTAGAGGGTAAGCACTATTGGGAAAGCGCACTGCGCATACTCAACAGAATTTACCCGAAGCTATTAGAAGCAAAGCTGCAGGAATGGCTTGACAGTTATTTCGGCGGCTGACGGAGGAGGTGGAGGCAGTGCTTGAGCAGGAATTGGCAAGCATTATGAAATATACGCTCGACAGAGCGGCAAACCCCTCGCCGTATTATTGGGAAGTGCCGAGGCACTTCAATGTCCCGGCGGTTTATTTCCCCACGCCGGAAATCACGACCGGGGGCGAAACCTTTTTGACGTACAACATGGATTATGCTTGGTACATTAAGTTTTTCCATAAATCGTCAAATGAGGCATACGCACTCGGACTGGCAGTCTTAACGGCGATAAAGGGAAACCGTAACCTCATTCCCCTCATTACAGAAACGGGCGAGAGGGCGGAGGGGAACATCAGATTAGACGACCCGGCATTAAAGGTATTGGATAACGGGGCGGCGCAGCTTACGTTGAACTGGCGCAGCCGCCGACCATACAACAGTGAGCAGGCGGTCAAAATGCAGCATTACGAGGTGGAGGGCTGGAACAACCCGGATATTTATATTCAGAGGGTTATTCCAACGGCGTTTGCAGAGGCTATTGAACATTACGCCGTCTCTCTTCCGACACCACCAAAAGACACCGGGACAATCCCCGGAACACCATAAGGAGGCATGAAACTATGGCAAGTGAAAAGAAACCCGGAACGGAGGCGGCCAGCACAGCGCAGGCTCCAAAGTTCACGGTAGAGAGGCTGGGGGCAGATTGTCGTCAGCTTTTCGGCGTTTCCTCTTGCACCTACGCAGGAGCGACGCATGGAATGACGGGAGAGTACACCGTCGAAGAAATGAAAGCACACATCAAAGAATGGTGCGGTAAGGAGGTTAAGTAAAATGGCAGGTGGAACATTCGACAAGCTGGTAGGAAAGACCCGTCCGGGTACTTATATCAATTTCATCAGCACCCGGAATGATACGGTTGGTATCAGCGACAGGGGTATTGTTATCGTACCCCTTTTGAAGCACAACTACGGCCCGGTTGGGAAGTATATTACGCTCGACGTCAGCAGCCCGGACGCAGCTATCGCTGAACTCGGATATAGCATTTACGATAAAGACGAAAACCGTCAGATGTTGCTTATCCGTGAGGCGTTCAAAAAGGCGGCAAAGGTACTGGTGTACCGTGTGAACGGAGGCGAAAAGGCGACGGGCAAAAGCGAGCCGATTACGGCAACGGCAAAATACCCCGGCACGAGGGGGAATAAGTTGAGCTTTACCGTGTCGGCAAACCCGGTAAAAGGCTTTGACGTACAGGTAAACCTCGACGGCAGCAAGGTAGCAGAGTACGAGGGGCTTACGACGGTTGAGGAGCTGATTGCAAAGGACTGCGAGTATATCACTTTCAGCGGAACGGGCAATCTTGTAGCGGTAGCAGGAGTAAACCTCACAGGGGGAACGGACAAAAACGCAGAGAACGCAGATACTACAAAGTTCCTCGACAGCATTGAGGGAGTGAAGTTTAATTGCCTTTGCTTCCCGGTTACAGAGGCTTCCCTGCAGGCGGCGGCCAAAACCAAAATCAAGTATATCCGTGAGAATATCGGTAAAGGCGTACAGGTCGCAATGCCGAAAACAACCAGCGGCGATTACGAGGGAGTTATCAATGTGACAAACTCGGTTGCTGTTGACGGCGTTGAGCTTACTGCGGCGGAGGCTTGTGCGTGGGTAGCAGCGGCTACGGCAGCGGCAAAGAACACGCAGAGCAATACCTACGTAGAGTACGAGGGCGCAGAGGCGGTAGTAGAGCCTAAGAGCCACGAGGAGGCCGTCGCAGGTATCAATAACGGAGAGTTTTTCTTCTCCGTGAGCGAGGCCGGAGCGGTTGTCGTAGAGTACGACATTAACACTCTCGTAACCTTTGCTGACGGCAAGGATAAGACCTACCGCAAGAACAGGGTAATCCGTGTATTCGACACCTTTGCGGAGGCTTTGCAGCTCAATTTTCCTCCGAACAGGTACGACAACAATACTGTCGGCTGGGACATTATGGAGGGTATTGGCCGCACAATTATGAAGCAGTTTGAGGACGCAGGAGCGATTACCAACGTGGACTACGACAACGATTTCCTTGTTGACAGAGGCGAGAGCCACGGCGACGAGACGTATTTCAATGTTGGCTTACAGCCTGTTGACAGTGCCGAAAAACTGTACTTCACTATTTCGACGAGATAAGGAGGATAAACAGACATGGAATATAACAAAAACCCGATTTCCATCAGAGAGGGTCACATATTTATTGACGGCGTTGAGGTTGCCGACGGCGTAAGTGCTACGTTCAAATTTACGCCGGACGTTTGGACTGGAAAGCAGATTGGGGAGCATTCTCCAAGTAGCCGCTGGCTGGGATATAGCATTACAGGCACGATTACCCGTCGCCGCTCTAATAACTGGCTCAAGGAAAAAATCAAGGAGTACAAGGCCAGCGGAGCAACCCCGGAAATGAAAATCCAGGGCATTAACGACGACGAAAATAGCGACTACTACGCCGCACACGGCAGCGATACCACGACCCTTGTTGGGTGCGTCCTCACAGGAGATTTGCAGCTCACAGTTCTTGACAGCGAGGGACAGGTATTAGACGACCCTATAAATTTCAACGCAAAGGACATTGTATAAGGCAGGCAACAGGAGCAGCCCCTCTGCGGCAGGAAAACCGGGAGGGGCTTTTATTTACAAGTAAAGGAGATTATTCATCATGGCTAAGAAAGATTTGAAATATTTTATGCGCAGCACTGAGGCGGAAATCGTTACAGCACCCGGCCCGGACAGTTTCAAGGACGAGGACGGCAATGTTATCCAGTTTGAGATTAAGAAGCTCACGCAGGAGGAAATTACCAAAATCAACAACGGCTATCGCAAACGTAGCATGGCGACCGACAAAAAGGGCAATCCCCTTGTTTACAATGGGGAGGTCATTTGGAAAACGGAAAAGGATAGCGCAAGAGCCAGCCGTCACATGATTGTTGAAGCCCTTGTTTATCCGAACCTTAAAGACCCGGAACTGATGAAATATTACGGGGCATTGGATATTACGGATATGCCTCTCAAGGTGTTTAGCACAGCGGACGAATACCAGCACGTTTCCCGTATCGTCATGGAAGCTCTTGGGCTTGTTGCAGGCGTTAGCGACGACGAGGAGCTGGACGACGCAAAAAACTCATAAGAGAGCAGGGCGGCACGGCATATTGGGCGCACGTTCTTTGGCAAAGACATAACCTCCGCCCGGAGGAGTTTGAAAGAATGAGCCGCCCTACTCAATTATTCTATATAGCTTCCGAATTGGAGGAGGGGAGAAATCCCGTAAGAAATGACGTTATGAGGAAAGGAGGCGGCATTTAGGCATGGCTGACTTAACAGCGAGATTTAGGCTCATTGATGAAATGTCGGACAGGTTTTCCAGCATGGCCGAGGCAGGCCGGAACATGGCAGACCAATGGACGGCAGCAGGCGACGCTACAAACTCGGCGTTGGACGGAATATCCGGGGCAGTTTCCTCGGCGGTAAGCTCTGTGGACGGAGCAGCTACATCTGTTGACAGTTTGCAGGGAGCGGCGGACAGTGCCGCCTCCTCCGCTGACGAGTTATCGGACAGTTTGAGCAGTTACGGTAGCGCAGCCGGAGAAGCGGCGGCACAAACGGACTACTGGACGGACGCTGTTGGAAATTACGACAGGAGCGCACTTGAAGCGGTATATACCACGGAAGAACTCGTGGAAATGGGACTGAAATCTGCGGACGCATTGCAGGAGCAGGAAAGAATGTTCGAGCTTTGCGAGAGGTCTGCGGAGAATTTAAGCCGTGCAATGGAGGCGACTGCCGACATACAAGGCGAGTTATCCAACGCTATGGAGCAGGCGAGCCGAGCGGCAGACGATTTAGCGGATAACGAGAATGTTTCCGCAGAGGCGAAAGAGGAGTTGGAACGGGCAAGCGAAGCGGCAGCGGAGGCAATGCAGCAGCTTACGGCAGCACAAGAGGAGGCCGAGGCGGCTATGAGGCACTACGACAGCGTTCTTGCTTCCGGGACAACAGACCTAAACGAGCTTGAGACGGCTGCAGAGGGAGCGCAACACGCAGCCGAAAACCTTGCCGAGGCAAACGGCAGGGCGAGCGAAGCGACGGAGGAACTTTCAAGAGCCACAGAAAACGCCACGGAGGAGGCGGAGCAAGCCGAGGACAGCGGAACAAGTGCCATTGAGGGCATTTCAAACGCTTTGGCGGCAGCAGGCATTGTGGCAATGGTGAAAGAGATTGCCACGGCTGTTTACGAAATGGCGGAGAGCTTTTCAGAGGCAGAGAAGATTGTCAGAGTTGCGACCGGGGCGACCGGGCAGGAGCTTGAAAATCTTATGCAAAGCGCACAAAACGTATATGCAAATAGCAACGCCGAAAGCCTTGAGGAAATAGCCGCCGGAATGACCTCTATTGCAAACGCTACAAACCTAACCGGGGAGGAGCTTGAGGCTACTACCAACAAGGGCTACGCCTTGCAGGATTTATTTGGTTACGATATGGCCGAAAGCGCACGGACGGCCAGCGCACTGATGAAGAACTTTAACATCACAGCGGCGCAGGCTTACGACATCATTGCGACAGGTGCGCAGAATGGAGCAGACAGAAACGGCGACCTGCTGGACGTTCTTAACGAATACTCGGCGCAGTACGCAGCCCTCGGACTATCGGCAGATGAATTTATTTCCAGCCTCATAGAGGGCGCAGACGCAGGCGTGTTTTCCGTCGATAAGGTTGGTGACGCTGTTAAGGAATTTAATATCAGAGCAAAGGACGGCAGCGAGGCCAGCGCAGAGGCGTTTGAACTGCTTGGAATGAACGCCGAAATAATGACGGCAAAATTCGCAGCAGGCGGAGAAACGGCAAGCGAAGCATTCTTTGATGTTGTTGCTGCTCTTGAGAGCATGGAAGACCCGGTACAGAAAAATGCAGCAGCGGTAGGGCTGTTCGGCACAATGTACGAGGATTTGGAGGCGACCATTCTCCCGGTATTGAGCAATATCGAGGGCGGAACAATCGACACGACGGACGCACTAAGCAAAGCGTCGGAAAATTCGCAGTCCATAGGCGATAGTTGGCAGGAGGCAGGAAACTCCATAAAGACAGCGTTTTCCTCGGCCATATCTCCGACGATTGAGAAAGCGTCGGGCGCACTGGCAGGCATAGCGAAAGCTGTTGGAAAATTCTTGAACGACCACCCGGCTGTTACAAAGGCAATCACGGCTATTGGCGTAGGGCTTGGCGTTGTGGTTGTCGGCATAGCAGGTGTTACATTCGTAACGACGGTAGCAATCCCGGCTGTAACGGCTTTTGGAGTTGCGCTGAACACGGCTCTTGGCCCGATTGGTTGGGTAGCACTTGCCATTACAGGTATTGTCGCAGCAGGAACGGCACTAATAGCCATGATGTCGGACGCAGAGGACGAAACTGCGAATATGACGCAGACGACCCGTGAACAGTATTACGAGCTTCAAGAACTTAACTCGGAATATGAGGAGGCTTGCGATAAATACGGGGAAAATTCCGAGGAGGCCAGCAGGCTCAAATACCAACTGGACGACCTTTCGGAATCGTTCGAGGCGAACAGGCAGACGTTGGAGGAGTTTGTTGCAGAGGTAGACGCATTGTGCGAAAGCACTTCGGAAGTCACAAAGACCTTTGACGAGGCAATGTCGGAAATCGACGCACAGGAAACAGGGACGCTGGCTCTTATCCAAAAGTACGAGGATTTGGCAACGCAGACCGAACTCACCGGGGCGCAGCAGAAAGAGCTTGAGGCGGTTACAAAGAAACTCTCTGAAACATTCCCGGAGCTTGCGGAGGGAATAGACCTCGCTTCTTTGAGTGCAGAGGAATATGTCGCTGTTATGAAGCAGGCACTTGGAGAGGAGGCAGAGGAACGCAGACAACAGCAGGCGCAGGAAACCTATGTAGAAGCACTCCAAAAGAGAGCAGAGCTGACAGAGGAAATTGCAAAGGCGGAGGAAAATCTGCGTATGTCGCAGGAAAGCGACGACAATGCTGCTTTTCTTTCTGATGCGTGGTTTTACGATAAAACGGGTTGGCTCGGAGCGTGGGCGACACAGACCAACGAATACACGGAGGCTCTTGAAAAGCTCAACGCCGCCAATGCAGAGAATGAAGCCACCATTGCAGAGATAGAGGAGGAATGGGAAAATCTTTCGACAGCCGAGGAGGAGGCAGCAGAGCAGACCGTAAGCTATCAAGAGGCAGCAGCGACCGCCTATGAAAATGTAAAAGACAAGGTCGAGGAGCTTGCAGCAGCTTACGACGAGGCTTATCAAGCCGCTTTGAGCAGCTTCGAGGGGCAGTTCGGATTATTTGACGAGGCAAGCACCACGTCAGAAGAATATATGAACGCTACTGTCGAGAACGCACAGACGGCATTGGATAGTCAGCTATCATATTGGGACAGCTATTTGTCAAATATCGAAACACTGAAAGCTACCTCGGCAGAGAGTTTAGGCATTACGCAGGAGAACTACGAGGCCCTTATGTCTTACCTGCAGGACGGCAGCGCAGAGGCGGCCGGGCTTGCAAACAGCATGGTAGAGGCTATCAACAGCGGAAACTCGGCGGCGGTTACAGAACTTGCGACGACAGCCGGGGAGGTGCAGGCAAAACGTGAGGAAATCGCCTCGGCTACGGCGGATTGGGTTACAAACTTTACGGAGCAAATGGACGCTATTGAGCAGGAAATGCAGGCAACGGTGGACGGAATGAATTTAGACACCGAGGCAAAGGCGAGCGCAACGGCGACCATTCAGAGCTATGCCGACGCTATCAGAGCCGGAAAGACCAATGCAGTGGCAGCGGCGCAGGAAGTTGCAAACTCTGTTACGGCAACACTGGCGGCAGCGAAAGCAAACATCAATATCAATGTATCTTCCACTGGCGGCGTACCCGGACACGCAAACGGCACAACTAACGCCGAAAGCGCATTTGTAGCAGGCGAGGAGGGGCCGGAACTTGTTGCTCGTCCGGCAGCAGCCTACGCAAACGGCACGACGGACAGCACAGACTATTTTATCGCAGGAGAAAACGGGCCGGAGCTGATTGTTGGAGAGCAGGGCAGTACCGTATTCCCGACGGGAGAAACAGACAGGCTCATTGAAGCGTTGAACGAAAGGCAAAAGCCATTACAGGTATTTGCTGACAGCAGCGGTGGAGAGAGCCGGGGCAGAGAAACCACATCAGAGCAGGTAAAGCGCATTTTGCTTGAAATTGCAGGCAGCGGCGCAATCGAGGTAGGAGGCAGCGGAGGAGCAGACAAAGAGACAATCCTCGAAGTCCTTTACGAACACTTGAAACCAGTTCTGATGAACATTATTCAGAGCGAAATTTATGAGGAGGGGGAATTGTCGTATGAGTATTAAGTACCAAATGTGGCTTACACACAATGCGGAAAAAGAAAAGATACAGTTACCCGTCCTGCCGTCGTCTTTCCAAGTGACAAACGGCAGCAAGAATGACAGTGTTGACGTAGTAGGGCTGGGTGAAATCGTTATATTGCAGAGCCGCCCAGCCCTGCAATTTGGTTGGAGCAGTTTTTTCCCGGCGGCGAAATTTCCCGGATTACAGGTAAGCCACATAACAAAACCGCTTACGCTGATACAGCAGATAAACGAGTGGAAAGCCAGCAAAAAGCCGATACACTTCATTGCGACGGCTTGCGGCGTAGACGTTTATGCTTCAATAGAAAGTTTCACGTACAGCGAGGAGGGCGGCGACCCCGGCACATATCAGTACAGCATTAAGCTCAAGGAGTACCGGGAAATCACCGTAAGACAGGTCAAGGTAAACATTCCAAAGAAAACGGCCTCGGTAAAGAAAGAAAAGCCACGGGTAGACAATACGGTACAGCCCAAAACCTACACCGTAAAAAGAGGCGATTGCCTTTGGAATATCGCAAAGAAATTCTATGGAAGTGGAGCGCAGTACACCAAAATTTACAATGCAAATAAAGGGGTAATCGGGGGCAACCCGAATTTGATTTATCCCGGACAGGTTTTAACAATACCATAAGGAGGCGAGTGCATGGCAGACGGAATAAGCCTAATTATCATTAAAGACGAACAGGGCTACGACGTTACCCAGCTCGTCGAACAAATTAAGTGGAAAGGGCGGAAAGGCTCGTCCGCCCGGACGCTTACCGCAAAACTGATAGACGACGACGGTTACAAGCACGCCCGGAGCGGAATTGATGTTGAGAAAGGACATCAATGCTTATTCAGCTACAACGGGAAAGAGCTTTTTCGGGGCATTATCATGACGCAGACGCAGAGCAACAAAAAAACGCTCACTTTTACCGCCTACGACAACGGAATTTACCTTGCGAACAACAAGGACACTTTCACATACGAAAACAAGACGGCCAGCGAGGTATTCAAAGATTGCTGCACCCGTTTTGGGCTTCCTATGGGAGAGGTTGCAAACTGCAGCTATAAAATCCCGGAGCTGACAAAGAGCAAAACCACGGCATTTGACGCTATCGCAGACGCTTTGAGCCTCGATTTTGACGCTACTGGCATAAGACATTACGTGGCGAGCGAAAAAGGGAATTTGAAGCTCCTCACGAGGCGAGAGAATATTATGCAGTGGGTAATCGAGGTAGGGCAAAACCTTACGAGCTACACTTACACGAGGAGCATTGAGGATATTAAGACCCGTGTAAAAATGGTATCGAAAGAGGGGACGACGCTTGCGGAGAAGAAAAACGACGCATTGGAGAAGAAAATCGGCGTATTCCAAGAGATAGACAAGCCCGACGAAAGCCTCACAACAGCACAGATAAACGACCTTATAAGCAGCATACTTGACGAAAAGAGTACGCCGGAGAGGACGCTGAATATTGAGGCGGTTGGCATAGCGGAAGTTATATCCGGCATTGGGGTATATATCATTATCCCGGAGCTGAATTTGTCCCGGACGTTTTATGTTGACGAGGACACGCACGTATTTGAGGACAACAAACATACCATGACGCTCAAGCTGAATTATGCGAATGACCTCGCTAAAGAGGAAAAAGGCAGCAACGACGCAGGAGGCGGAAAGGATTACAAGGTGGGCGACGTTGTGCAATTCAACGGCGGCTACCATTATGTCAGCAGTACGGCCAGCAACCCGACAGGCTCAAAATGCAAGGCAGGGCCAGCAAAGATTACAGTTATCGCTAAAGGC
>ERZ1673730.1096-NODE-1096-length-23019-cov-4.627199_pt1 | contig 23019 bp, 22 predicted proteins | sample MGYA00580200_ERZ1673730 | MGnify/ENA primary metagenome ERZ1673730 (study PRJEB41218, sample SAMN15661761) | gut metagenome | host: Homo sapiens | place: Canada: London | collected 2015-08-20/2019-03-30 | study: EMG produced TPA metagenomics assembly of...
GCTCCACGATATCTATATTCTATTATATCTTTATCATTTCCTATTTGAAGTGTTGTATCTTTTGAATGTGTTATGGTATATAGACCACTATTATCTTTATTACCAGTTTGTTTAATAATTTTATCAACACCATAGCTTTCTTCATCACCTTTTAATAAATTATTTAATTCTTCTCTTAAATCTAATATATATTGTTTATCATTTGTATATTCACTTCTTAATATTCCAAGTACTAAAAACATACAAAGTGATAAAAGAAGAATTATTGAATAAATAACTGTTGTTATTGCCATTCCTTTATTATTCATATTACACACACCTTTATCTTATAAATTTATTATACAATAAAAATATAAAAAAAAATAGATATTATTGTAATATATCTATAAATTTTGACAACATATTAATACTATTAGCCATTTTATTTATTTTATCTTCTGGAGTTAATTTATATTCTTTTTTCATTTCTTCTTCAAATTGTTTAAAATAATTTTTATTTCTATTTAAAAACTTATACCAATATGACTTTTCTCTTAAATATTTTATATCATTTGGATTAGACCTTAGTCTATATTGAATTTCTACATTCATTAATCATCAAAATTCTTAAAAATAGGTCTAGGTTCATAAGAAGATTTTTTAGTATCACTTTCTTTTTTTTCACGATTACTTATAAAATCTTGAACATACCCTATACCTTTTTGTAAAGAAGAAATTCCTTTTTGTACTTCATTCATATCTAATGATTTAAAAACATTAAACATATCTTTAAAAGAAAATACACCATTTGTTGTTATACCTAAATACTTATTCCATATATCATGAAAAGGCCCATATAAATCATAAAGTTCATAAAACTTTTGCCAAGTCATATCACCATTTCTTACAAAATTAACAAGTTTAGGATTTTCTTTTACAAAATTTTTAAAATTATCCAAAGACATAAAAATCACCTACTAAAATATATGCTTTTAGTAGGTAAATGTTACTTATTTTATAAATTTAACATGTCATCGACTTTTTTTAGTTCATCATCTATTTCTAATAATGATATTTGCGTTGGTTCTTTTATAACAGTCCTTACAACTTCTTCTTTATCTTCTTCGATTTTTTCTTTAGTAGTTAAATTTTGCATTTCAAATACATCAAGGTATTTTTCTTTAGATATAGTTGTACCAGTTTTATATCTATCAAGAATAGGTAAATCTGTATTTTTTATTTTTTCTATTCTATCATTAAATCTTAGTCCAAATATTGCTTTAGTATTTGTTACAAAGACATTTTTAATATTATATGGATTAGTTTTAACTTCACGGAGGATAAGTAATCCTCTTCTTGCACGAGTTGATTTTTCAAAATCTTCTAATTTTACTCTTTTAGCAGTTTTATTATCTGTAAAGATTGTTACATATTCTAAAGTTTTATCAAATATATTCATTGAAACAACTTCATCATTTTTAAGTGTCATTGATTTTACACCACTTGATTTTATACCAGATGATGGAATTTCACTTTCATCAAACCATAAACTAAAACAAGATGATGTTGATATCATTATATCATTAAAGTTATTAAGTTTAGCATCAATTACTTCATCATTATCTTTTAATTTCATACATGAAATTGCTTTTGAATATCTACTAACTTTAAATTCCTTTAATGGTGTTTTTTTAATCATTCCAAGTTTACTTGCTATTACTACTTCTTTATTTATATTAAAATCAATTACTGGAATAATACTTACTATTTTTTCATTTTCTTCTAGTTTTATAATATTACTAATATGTTTACCTAATACTTTCCATTTAATATCAGGTATTTCATGTACTGGTAAATATAAATAATTACCTAAATTAGTAAAGATAAGTACTGTATCAATTGTATTAAGTTCATATAATCCTAAAACATAATCATTTTCTTTTAATAAAGGTTCATCATTACTTGAATTATAACTTCTTTTTGATGTTCTTTTTACATAACCATCTTTAGTAATTAAAACAACAACATCTTCTTTTGTAATCATATCTTCTTCATTTATTTTTATTTCTTCAAGGTGATCTTCAATTACCGTTTTTCTAGGAACATCATATTCATCTTTAATAGCCTTTAATTCTTTCTTCATTATATATTTTAAAGCTTCTTCTTCCGTTAATATTTTATTATATGTTTCTATTTTTAAATTTAAATCTTTTAATTCATCTTCAAGTAAAGTAATATCAGTATTAGTTAAACGATATAATTGTAAAGTTACAATAGCTTCAGCCTGTTCAATAGTAAAATCAAACTCTTTAACTAAGTTTTCTTTAGCATCGCTCTTATTTTTACTTGCTCTAATTACACGGATAACTTCATCAAGTATACTTATTGCTTTAATTAAGCCTTCCACAATATGAAAACGTAATTTAGCATGATCTAAATCAAACTTAGTACGATTAGTAAGTACTTCTTTTAAATGAAGTATATAAGCATCAATTATATCAATTAATGATAAAAGTTTGGGACATCTATTAACTATAGCTATCATATTATAGTTATATGATGTTTGAAGTTCAGTATTTTTATATAAATAATTTAAAATAAGATCTTTATTAGCATCTTTTTTAATATCTATTACTATTCTTAGACCTTCTTTATCTGATTCATCCCTTACTTCAAGAAGTCCATCTAATTTTTTATCTATTCTAATTTCATCAATTTTTTTAACAATATTTACTTTTAATACTTCATAAGGTATTTCTGTTACTACTAAAGATAATTTACCTTTACTTTCTTCTTCATGTATTTTAGAACGTACAACAACTTTTCCACGACCTGTTGTAAAGGCATTAATTATTCCTTGTTTATCAAGACATATTCCTCCAGTTGGAAAATCAGGTCCTTTTACTATATCTAAAATTGTTTCTACTCTACAATTAGGGCTATCAATTCTTTTAATACAAGCATCAATTATTTCTCCTAAATTATGTGGTGGAATATTTGTAGCATAACCTGCGCTTATTCCTGTTGTTCCATTTACAAGTAAATTAGGAAATTTAGCAGGAAGAACAGTTGGTTCCATAACTGTATCATCAAAGTTTGGAGCAAATTTAACTGTATTTTTTTCAATATCTTTTAAAAGTTCACTTGATATTTTAGATAATCTTGCTTCAGTATAACGGTATGCTGCAGGACTATCACCATCAATTGAACCATTGTTACCATGCATATCAATCATTGGGTTTTTAATTTTCCAATCTTGAGATAGTCTTACCATTGCATCATATATACTTGTATCACCATGTGGATGGAAACTACCTATAACATCTCCAACTGTTTTAGCACTTTTACGATAAGGTTTATCATAAGTATTATGACCTATATACATTGCATAAAGTATTCTTCTTTGAACAGGCTTTAAGCCATCTCTAACATCAGGTATAGCACGATCTTGAATAATATACTTACTATATCTTCCAAATCTTTCTCCCATTATCTCTTCTAAAGAATAATTATATATCTTTTCTAAAATCTGTTCTGTTGTATTATTTTTCTTCATATCATTACCATCCTTCTTAAGTATCTATATTTATTATAAACTAAATTTAATTATTTTTAAAGACAACCTGTCAAATTTTTGTAAAATTAAAAGATGAATATTAAATCCATCTTTAATTATTATTCATTTGTTATTACAAAACGAGTTGAATAAAATGCTGGTGTTCCATAATATGCGTAATAATTAAATACTCCTGCTTTTGCTCCACTACTATATTCTCCACCACGAGCATACCACGACATACTTGTGTCAAGAACATCATTGCCATCATAATACCATCCTTTTGTACCATACAATGCATGTCCTTGATATTCAGTTGTTATATAATTATTATAATATTTTGTACCTGGTAAACTATTAAATCCTGAACTACTTTTTGCATTATTATATACTCCCATGACATATTCGTAGCGACCACCAGACATATCATATATACCATATATATTATTAGTTGTTGAAGCATCTTTTCCAAGTGTTGTATTATATGCTCCGTTTGTTGCAGAGCTACTACTTCCTGCTTTTGCTCCATATCCTGTTTTATAACTATTATTATTGTTTATTCCAATTTCAGTACATGTTGTACTATTACTACATCTTCCATATATACTATGTGTTAGATATGCTACTGCTCCCCATTCATTATTTTTACTCATATGTGTATCTACTTCACTACTTACAAATCCAAAACTATTATTGGGTTGTTCCATGCTCCTACTTGCAAAAAAGAAATTACTTACATTATTTCTTACTAAACTTGTTACATTAGGTTTTATTATTGTTCCATTGGCACTACTACATGTTTCATTCGTGCATCCTAAATTATCATTTGTTTCACTTGAAGTTAAAGTTGTATGACTGATTTCAAATTTACCATACCAAAATCCACTTAACTCTTTATTTCCAAATGTAAATGCATCAAGCGCTACTTCATTTTGTTTGACAAATGTTACATCTATTGCATTTGGTTTTGCTTGTGTTCCTCCATTATAATTACTTGGGGTAGTTGTATTAAACCTTGGTATCCATACCCACATTGTTGTTATATCATCCATTAATACTTCCTCACCTGGTTTTATTTTTAATGTACCATCAGAATTAAAATATTTGTTTTTTATAGAACTATCACTATAATTTATGGTAACTGCATTAGCCCACATTTTGTAATCATAATGATACCATCTAGTTATAATATCTTTGTTATCTTTATCAGCACATTTCCATACATTTTTTGAATCATCATAATATACTGGTACCATATTACTTGCAAGTACTGGTGTATTTGCTCCGCTTGTATCTTTTTGATTTATACCTATTACATATGGATCAGTTGAAGTTCCTGATCCTCCGATGATTTGTACTGATGATTTTAGATATAGGCCTGGCCGAACGGCAAACTGCCAGCCACCGGCCCTGTAGTTACATAACACGCCCCCACCCCCACCTGAATAAAACACACCGCCACTATCGCTGGCATTCTGAGGCAATATCCACTCATTATTACTTTTAAATAACCAGTTATTGTTTGTACACGTTGTATTATTATAATTATATAGTGTTTGCGTACACTCATCACTCGCTGCATATCCATAGTCACTGGCATACATTAGTCCTAGTTTTCCTACCAAATTATTAGGGTTTGTTCCATAATAATATGTACTTCCACTTGTTTTTCTTTCATATTGATACATTACTTCTGAAGTTATTGTAGTATCTTTATATCCTCCTAAATAATACTTAGCATCTCCTATCATGTTTTGTGCTTCTCTTGTCAAACTATTTAAATATGTTGTATTAAGTTCTGTATTTAATGTAGCTGGTCTAGCCCAATTATTTGATCCATATTCTCCAGAAGTATCCCAATATTTATTTCCTATACTTTGATCTTTTATTAGCTTTATTCTATTTTCTATCTTACCTGTTCCATCATCGGTTGGGAACACTCCTATTATTCGCCATGTTTCTCCATTAAAACTAACATAATTTTTTGGACTTGCTCCACGATATCTATATTCTGTTATATCTTCTGTTGCTCCTATTTGAAGTGTTGTATCTTTTGGATGTGTTATGGTATATAATCCACTGTTATCTTTATTATCTGTTAATTTTATTAAAGTATCTGCTCCTGTTATAATAGTTTCTTCGCTATCCAATACAGTATATACATTTACTTTAAATTTATATATAACATCTTTCATTTCTAAAGTATGATTTCCATCATTTGATGTTTCTGTATATAAATCTTTTGTATCATCTATCCATGTTCTTAATCTATATAAATGTTTTTCTCCTTGATTTATTTGTTTATTATATAATTTTTTATAATTATTTTTATTAGCATCTACTTCTAGTTGACTTATACTCGTAGGACTTACTATTTCTATATTATCTTGATTAGTTAAATATACTTTAACTTTATCATTAGTAAGTGTTGAAATATCGTTTTCATCTATTGCTATTATATAGTTTATTGAAGTATTTTTATTTGATGCTAAACTTATTTCAAAATCAAAATATTTTTCTTGAGATTTCCCATCAGTATCATCTAATATTGAATTATTATCTAAAATTAATCCATCTGATGTTTCATTATATTTAAATACTATTCCACCAGCATCTATTACTTGTTCTTTCCTTCCTGTAAATAATATTTCATATAATGAATATGTTACTCCTGTTATTATAAGAATTATAGATATCATAAATATTATTAATATCAATTTATTTTGTTTTAATTTATTTATCATTTTATCAACTCCATCGTATTCTATTAACTATTAACTTTATAAGGTTATTATATAATATACCCCCCCCAAGTCAATGTTTTTGCTAACATTTTTTAACAAGGGTCAAATTTAGTATATTTTTCTATCCTACAAGATTTATTTTATCATAATAATACGAAAAATATTGTTGGTAATTTTTACCAAAGAAAAAAGATCATAATTTTATGACCTTATTTATCTCTTAATACAGCATTACATTTAGTTGTAACTTCATCAATAATTCTTTTAAATACTTCCATGACTTCATCTTCTTCAAGTGTTCTTGTATTATCACTAAATGTTAATTTATATGCAATTGATTTTTCATCTTCTTTTACATTAGTACCTGTATATACATCAAATACTTCAATATTAGTAAGAAGTCTAGATCCTGCATGTTTTATTACATCATATAATGCTTTTTGTTCTACATCTTTTTTTATTATAAAAGCAACATCTTTTACTATTTCAGGATAAATACTTGCTTCTTTAAACTTTATAGGTTTTACATTCATCATAATATCTTTAAGTGATATTTCACATACATAAATATCATCTTTTTTAATACTTGGATGAACTTTACCTATAATTCCTACTTCTTTTCTATCAACAAGTATTCTTGCTCCAATTTTTGGGTGAATATCGTTAATATTATCTTTTTCAAAACTATATCTATTTTTAAGACCTACATAATCTAAAATATTTTCTATTATTCCTTTTATTAAATAAAAATCTACTTTTAAACTATTACTATTCCATGAAGTAGTAACTAAATTACCTTTCATTAAAATAGTTAGTAGCGTGTCTTCATTATAGTTTTCATCATATACTTTACTTATTTCATAAATACAAATATTATCTTGCTTTCTTGCTTTATTATAATCATATATATTTAATAACGAAGGAATTAAACTTGTTCTTACAACACTTTTATCTATACTCATTGGATTAGGTAAATATATATTTTTAATATCTTTATATTTAAAGCTATCTGCTATTTCTATTGAAGTTAAAGTATATGTTTTTACTTCATTAAGTCCTAAAGTTCTACATCTTTTACTTATATCTTTTCTAAATTTAACATCTTTTTCATAACCACCTTGTTTTATTTCTAATTTAGGAAGAGTTGATTTTAAATTATGATAACCATAAAGTCTACCTATTTCTTCTGCTAAATCATTAACAAATGGATCAATATCTAGTCTCCTGTTAGGAATAGTACAAGTAAATATACCATCTTCTAAAGTATATTTAAAATCTAATCTATCAAGTTCTTTTTCCATATCTGAAGTACTTATATCAATACCTAACATTTTATTAATATCATCTTTTTTAAATGTAACTACTTTTGGTGTTTTATCAATATTATCATACATTACTATACCATCATATATTTTAGCATTAGCATATTTTTCTAATAAATGGCATGCTCTATTAAGGGCAAGAAGTGTATATTCATAGTTAAGTCCTTTACCAAATCTTACTGAAGCCTCACTTCTTAAATTTAATCTATTAGCAGTATTCCTTATACTTACATTATCAAATATAGCACTTTCAATTAAGATATTTTTTGTAGTATTTTCTACTTCAGTAGCCATACCTCCCATTACTCCCGCGATAGAAATAGGTTTTACACCATCTGTTATTACAATATCATTACTTGTTAGTGTTCTTTCTTTATTATCTAAAGTTATAATTTTTTCATTTTCTTTAGCATTTCTTACTTCAATAAATTTACCTATACTATCATAATCATAAAAATGAAGAGGTTGTCCGAATTCTAACATAACATAATTAGAAATATCAACAACATTATTTATACTTCTCATTCCAACGCTTTCAAGACGTTTTTTAATAAAATCTGGACTTTCTTTTATTTCAACATCTTTAACTAATTTAGTTAAGAAATAAGGACATTTTGAAGTATTTACTGTTAAATTTATTAAATTATCACAAGATTTATCTAAAACTTTATAACTTGTATCAGGAAGAGTAACTTTTTTATTTAAAATTGTACCTATTTCATAAGCAAATCCTATATGATAATAGCAATCATTATTTCTATGTTTATGAACATCAAGTTCATATAATGTATCATCTAATCCTAAATACTTAAGTGGATCTTCTCCTACTACAGCATCACTATTTAATTCACAAATTCCTTTATTATAGTTTTCTTCAGTTTTTTCATCTATTCCAAGCTCAAATAAAGCACAAATCATTCCATTTGACTCTACGCCTCTTATTTTTCCTTTTTTAATAACGTTGTTACCTGGCAAAACACACCCATCTTTAGCTACAATAACTTTAATACCTTGTCTTACATTTTTTGCACCACATACTATTTGTAATGTTTCATTTCCAATATCAACAAGACATATATGTAAATGATCACTATCTGGATGATTTTCACATGTTAAAACTTCTCCAATTACTAAATTATCTATATGTTTAGTAACTACTTTTTCAACATTTATTCCTGCTTGTGTTATTTCTGTTGCTAACTTTTTTAAATCTCTATTTTCTATATCAACATAATCTTTAACCCAATTTAAACTAATCATATTAATCCTCCCTTTTATCAAATGGTGATACTTCTCTTAAATCTGTTTGATAGAATGTTCTTATATCATTTATACCATATTTAAGCATTGCAAGACGTTCTGCTCCAAAACCAAAGGCAAATCCTGTCCAACTATTTGGATCATAACCACAGTTTTTTAAGACATTTGGATGTACAATTCCTGCTCCTGCTACAGTTATCCAACCTGTATTTTTACATAAAGAACAACCTTTTCCATGACATGCAAAACAACTAATATCAGTTTCTACACTTGGTTCAGTAAACTGATAATAACTTGGTCTAAATCTAGTTTCACAACTCTCTCCAAATAAATGTTTAAATATAACATCCATTGTTCCTTTAAGGTCTGATAAACTTATTTCTTTATCTACTACTAAACCTTCAATTTGCATAAATTGATGTGAATGTGTTGCATCATCATCATCTCTTCTGTAAGTTTTTCCAGGACAAACCATTCTAATAGGTTTTTTCCCTTCATACTTTAACATTGTTCTTGCTTGAACTGGAGATGTTTGACTTCTAAGCAAGATTTCATCATCTTTTATATAAAATGTATCTTGTGCATCCCTTGCAGGATGTCCTTTTGGAATATTTAATAATTCAAAATTAAATTTATCCTCTTCAATTTCAGGCCCATCCAAAACATCATAACCCATTGAAATAAATACAGTTTCAATATCTTCAACTAATTTTTCTAAAATATTAGGTGAACCACTTGTTATTTTAGTACCAGGAAGTGTTATATCTATTTGTTCTTTATTTAACTCTTCATTTAATTTTTCTTCCTCTAAAACTTTTTGTTTTTCCATAAATAAAGTATTAAAATGATTTCTAATATCATTAACCATCATTCCATAACTTTTTTTATCAACTGCTTCTTTTATCCCATTTTGTAAAATAGTAATAATACCTGTTTTACCTAAATATAAAACCTTAATTTCATTTAAAGATTTTAAATCATTAACATTACTAATTTTATTACTTATTTCATTTTTTATTTCATCAATATTCATAAAAATCCTCCTTCATAAAATAAAAAAGGTAATACCAAAGGACGAATTATTTCGTGGTACCACCTTATTTCATAAGTATAACTTATCTTAAACCTTTAACGCAGGTAACGATAAAGCTAAAGAGTGAATTCATAAGATATTACTTAGAAGTTTACACCAACCACTTCTTCTCTTAAAGTAATACTTCTTATTACTATTTTCTTATTATCGCTTTTTCTTATGTATTGAGTATACTATTAAATTAAGAAAAATACAAGATGTTTACTTAAGTTTTTTAAATTCCAAGAATATATGGATTACTACTTGTTTTACTATAAGTAAAAAGTACATAACTTATATATCCCACTAATATTAAAAGAACTAAAATCATAGTAAATAAAAAATAACTATTTAAAACCTTTATATCAGTTTTTAAAAAACTTATAATTTTTTTCATATCATCACCCTATCTTAAAAGCACATTTTATAAAATATACCTTTATTATGTCAATATATAATTTGTCGTTTTTTTAATTAAAAAACTATACTTTTATTCAAGTATAGCCTTTATTCTTCTTACTCCTGAAGAACTTGCTTCTTCTTTTATTATTTTAAAATGTCCTAATTCTTTAGTATTTTTTACATGTGGTCCAACACATAATTCTTTTGAAACATCCCCAATTGTATATACTGTTACAACATCAGGATATCTTTCAATAAACATACATTCTGCTCCACTTTTAATCGCATCTTCTTTATTCATTTGAGTACAAATAACATCTAATCCTTCATTAATCCAAGCATTTACAATATCTTCTGCTTTTTTTATTTCTTCCTCACTTAATTTATGATCACAAGAAAAATCAAAACGCATTCTTTCTTCAGTTATATTGCTTCCTTTTTGATGAACATCTTTATTTACTACTAACTTTAATGCAGCATTAAGTAAATGTGTAGCAGTATGATATTTAGTTTCTATTTCACTATTATTAGATAATCCTCCTTTAAACTTACCACTTGATGATTTTCTTGACAACTCTTGATGTGCTTTAAACTTTTCATAAAATCCATCAACATCAACTTCAATATTTTGTTCTTTTGCAAGTTCTAAAGTTAATTCAATTGGAAATCCATATGTATCATATAATTTAAATGCTAAATCTTTATTTAATTTATTGTCTTGTAAAGAACTAACCATTTTATCAAATTCTTTTAAACCTTTAGATAATGTTTTATTAAATTTAATTTTTTCTTTTTTTAGTTCTTCAAGAACAATATTTCGATTTTCTTCTAATTCTTTATAATATTTTTTATATTTATCTATTATTAAATTAGCAAGTATTTCTTCAAAATTACTATCAATATCAATATTTAACATCTTAGCATATCTTATTGTTCTTCTTATTAATCTTCTTAAAATATAACCTTGATCTGTATTAGAAGGTTTAATAAAAGCATAATCTGCAAGAATAAATACAGAAGTTCTTATATGATCTGCGATTATTCTCATTGGTTTTTCATTACCTTCATATGGCAAAGATGATATTTCTTCTATTTTTTCTATAACATCTTTCCAAATTGATGATGTATAATTATCATTTACGCCTTCAAGAATAGCAGTTGTTCTTTCAACGCCCATACCTGTATCAACATTTTTCTTAGGAAGTTCACTAATTACCCCATTTTCATCTTTATAAAATTCCATAAAAACATCATTCCATATTTCAACCCATCTATCATCTTCTGGATCAAATACTTCAGGTATTTCATCATCACTTCTAAAATAAAACATTTCACTATCAGGTCCACATGGTCCCGTTTCTCCTGCTATCCAAAAATTATCATCTTTTGTTTTAGCAATTCTTTTTTCATTTATTCCCAAACTTTTCCATATTTCATAAGATGTTTTATCTTCTTCAATATCATCATTTCCTGCAAAAACAGTAACTCCAAGCCTTTCAACAGGAATATTTAAAACTTTTGTTAAAAATTCAAAACTCCAAGTAATTGCTTCTTTTTTAAAATAATCTCCAAGACTCCAGTTACCTAACATTTCAAAAAATGTATGATGATAAGTATCTCCAATATTATCTAAATCATTAGTTCTAATACATTTTTGATAATCACAAAGTCTTGTTCCTAAAGGATGTTTTTCTCCTTTTAAATAAGGTACAAGTGGTTGCATACCTGCTGTATTAAATAATACAGATGGGTCATTTTCAGGTACAACTGGCGCACTTGGTATAAACACATGTCCTTTACTTACAAAAAAATCAATATATAAATCTTTTAAATTCATTACTTTTCACCTCTTACTACATTTAATATAATATCAACAACTTCTTCAATAGTTTTATTAGTTGTATCAATATATACTTGGTCATCACTTCTTTTTAAAGCTCCAACTTTTTTATGTAAATCATTGTAATCCCTTTTTTCAATATTTTCAAGTACTTCTTCATAAGTACATAAAATATTATTTAATTTATTTTGTTTAAATCTTCTATTTGCTCTTTCTTCTAAAGTAGCATCTAAATAAAATTTATAATTTGCGTTTGGAAAAACAACTGTTGTTATATCTCTTCCTTCCATAACTATATCATTATTTTTAGCGTAACTTCTTTGAAGATGTAACATACTTTCTCTTACTCCAATATAATTTGAAATAGGAGAAACAATATTTGATACTTCATTACTTCTTATTTTTTCTGTAACATCACGTCCATTTAAATAAACTTTGTCTTTTAAAAGTTTAATATCAATATTTCTTGCTACTTCTTCTAGTTTTTCTTGTTCTTCTTTTTTGATACCATTTTCTAAAGCATATAAAGCAACACATCTATACATAGCTCCTGTATCAATATTTAGTAAATTAAGTCTTTTTTCTAATTCTTTAGCAATTGTTCCTTTTCCAACCCCACATGGTCCATCAATTGCAATTATTATATTTTCTTTCATAATTTATTCCTTTCAAAATAAAACTTATTTAATAATAAGTTTTATGCATTTGTTTTTTCTTTTAATTTTCCAATTAAATTATATTTTTCATTATAATAACTTGCTATTATTTTAATACTAGCCATTATTGGTGTTGCAAAAATCATTCCAAGTATACCAAATAAATATCCAAATACTAATAATCCAATCATAATTGTTACAGGATGTAATTTCATAGTTTTACTCATTATTAATGGTTGTAAAATCATTCCATCAACTTGTTGAATAGCAAATGCTACCACTCCTGCTAAAATACCAGTTAAAGGGCTTACTGTTAAACCAACAATAACGCATATTGCTCCACCTATCCATGGTCCAATATATGGAATAATATTTGTAATTCCACAAATAAGTCCAAAAAGTAAAGCACTTGGAAGACCAATTATTCCATAGAATATTGATGATAAAATCATTATAATTAATGATATAAATAATGTTCCTTGAACGAAACTTCTAAAAGCTATATTTAATTTTCCAATTATATAATTAAATCCTTCTTTATTTTTTATTGGAATATAATTAAATATTTTTTTAACACCCTCAAAATCAATAAGTAAATAAAACCCTACGATTAATCCTAATCCAAAAGTACCAATAGATGACACAAGAGTACTTACAACATTTAAAGCTGCTTTAGGAAGTCCTGTTGTTAAATCTACCCCAATATTTTCTAATGCTTTATATACACTAGTTTCAACTGATGTAAAATCAAATCCTGTTGCTTCTAATTTAGTAAATAAATTTTCAATAAATGTACCTGTTGATTTTATAAGAGTTGGAAGTGAATTAGTAATAAATTCATTAAGTTGTGTATAAAGAAGTGGAAGCATTATTCTAAATAATAAATATAAAATCAGAATAAATACAAAAAATACTACAATTGTTCCAATTGATCTTTTTACATTTTTCTTTTGTAAATAAGTAACTGCTGGATCTAATAGCCATGCAATTACTAATCCTATAAAAAATGGACTAATGACTCCTAAAATAGATCCTAATACTTTAAATATTTCTAGATTTTTAAATAAAATTATAATAAATACAATAATAGCTAAAATAACACATGTATAAAGTATTTTTAACATTTTTTTAGATAAACCTATTACTTCGTTTAAATTATGATAATTTAGTTCTTCTTTTTTATTGTTATTCATAACTCTTCATTCCTTTCAAACTAACAATAGTATACCATGAAAAATCTTTAAAAAAAACCCTAATTTAATTAAAAATTAGAGTTTTTTAAGTGACAAGTACATTCATCACAACAATTACAAGAATTTTTCTTACCACTTCTTAAGTTACCTATAAAATCCTTAACATTTTGTTTGGCTTCTTTAGGTAAAGCAAAATAAACTCCTGCCCCTGCTATTACCATACTACCTACAACATAAGCAGCTGCTTTTTTAAATCCTTTCAAAAATCTTCACCTCAAAAGTATTATTTACATATTTTATTATTTAATACATGAAATAATAAAATCTTTCAAAGATGTTTTTCTAATATTTTCCTTATCATTTAAAATAGCTTTTTCTAAAGCAGATAACTCCCCGATTAAAATTAATTTTTTCTTTGCTCTTGTTACAGCAGTATAAATAAGTTTTTTATATAACATAATGCTATATTTATTTAATACAGGTATTATAACAACATCAAATTCACTACCTTGAGCTTTATGAATACTTATACAATATCCAAGTTTTAAATCACTAAAATTAGATGCTGTTAGCCTTACACAATTAGTATCAAAATCAACTGTCATCGCTTTTGATTTTTTATTTTCAATTCTTAAAATTTTACCTATATCACCATTAAATATATTTTCTTCAATATTATTTACTAACTGTAAAACCTTATCATCTTGTCTATAAATAACACCATTAAATAAAATTTCATTTTTACTAACACTTCTTTTATTAATTAAATCTTGAATAAAATAGTTTAAATCATCAATACCATTATCACCCTTATAAATTGGTGCTAGAACCTGAAATTTATTGATATTCATAAATTGATATTTTAAAATATACTCTTTCAAACACTCTTTTAAATTATCACTGTTACACTCTTTAAATATTAAATCTTCACCATTATTAAATATATCAAAATCAATAATATTATTATTTATATTATAAGCAAATAAACTAATATTAGAATTTTCTTCTTGTCTATAAAGCTTATTTAATTTAACAACATTAGAACAATTACTATCAATTATATCTTTCAAAACTTGTCCTGGTCCTACACTTGGAAGTTGGTTATAATCTCCAATTAAAACTATTTTTGTTGATTTTTTTAATCCTAATAGCAAATTATAAAACAAATATGTATCAATCATACTAGATTCATCTATTATAACAAAATCAACCTCACTTGGATTATCAAAGTTTATATTAAAGGTATCGTCTTCCTTGTTCCATTTTAAAAATCTATGAATTGTAGAACTAGGAAAAGCTGATTGTTCTGTTATTCTTTTACTTGCTCTTCCAGTTGGTGCTAGAAGCGCTAAATGCTTTTCAAGTTCAAATAAAGAATAATTATTCATTTGTTGATAAATTTTAGTAATTGTTTTAATTATTGTTGTTTTTCCTGTTCCAGGTCCTCCGGTTATTACTAAAAATTTATTAGAAATAGCTTCCGTTATTGCAGTTATTTGTTCACTACTGAATTTTATATTATATTCTTTTTCAAAAGATTCTAAGATGTTAGAACTAACAATATTATCTTTAGTATAATCATTTGATAGAGAAAATATCCTTTTTGCAATATATTTTTCAGCTTCATACATTTTTTTCAAATAGTATTTATTATCTTCTAAGATAACCTCTTTATTTTCCACCAAAGAATTTAAACAAGATACAAAAAGTTCATAATCATCAATAAATAAAACTTTCTTTAAATATATTAATATATCATTTATTAAAAAGTATGTATTACCACTTGCAAAAGATAATTCATTTAAAATGTATTTTATACAAGATTTTATTCTCCTAGAATCATTTTCTTTTATATCAAAATTAGCCCTTAACATATCTATTTTTCTAAAAGAAATATCATATATATCATCTACTAGAAAGTATGGATCATAATTTATTATATCCATTGTTTTATCTTTATATGTATTATATATTTTTAATGAATCTTTAGTTGAAAAACCAATTTTATTTAAATCTACAATCGTTTTATAACTTCTTTGATGTTTAAGTAAATTTGTCTCAATTGTTTCTTTTTGTTTTTTTGTAACCGTAGGAACTAAATATAAACTATCAGGGTTATTTAAAATAGTGTCTAAACAATTTTCACCAAGAACTTCCACTATTTTAATAGCAGTTTTTTCTCCAATTTTGGGAAATAAACTACTTGATAAAAACTCTATAACATTGTCTTTATCATTAGGTAAAGTAATTTCATAACTTTCTACAACAAATTGTTCTCCATATTTTTCATGAATATTAATTTTACCGTTAAAAATATATAAATCAGTCTCATTTAATGTATTAAAATATCCTGTAAAAGTTATTGTTTTATTAAGATAGTTTTTTAAATCTTCACTTGCATCTTTTATTTTAAAAAGGCCCACAACATAACCTTTATCACTTTTAAATATATACTGTTTAAAATTACCCTTTATAAATGTCATAATATCACCAATTAAATTATACAAAAAGAAAAAACATAAGTCAATTATGAAATTGAACTTATGTTTGAATTATTTAAATAACTCCATTACTCTACTTAATTCTTCTTTATCAGTGACACTTTCTACATATTCTTCATTATCTATAGTACTTTCTTTTAAAAACACAACATCATTTGTGCCATCTGTTGCTATAGCAAAAATATAGTTCGTACCATTATCTACTTGTTCCTTAATAATTAAAAATTCTGTATCATCTAACATTATTATATCATCCATATTACTTTCTCGCTCCTGTTTCTGGGTTTAATGTTTCATTTTTTTCAGTTTGTCCTAAAACATATTTTAAATACATATTATAAGTATTACTATCATAATTAAAGTCATTGCCTTGTTTTCTTTGCTCACTAACCCAATGATTAAATCTTTGTAAATCACTCATGTCTTCAACACTTTCAATGTCTACTGCTGGGTGTTTATTTTGTCCATATTGATCAGCTGGAGCCCATGCTTCAAAAGCACCATAAAAAACCACAGAAAACATTGCTACAAGTGCAATACCAGCAAGAATGTCTTTTACTTTTTCAGGCATAGCTTTTTTACTTTTTCTCATTTTTTGCTTAGAAACATTCCTTATTTTTACATTTTTCCCCATTTCTTTTATTTCTTCTTGTTGTTCTTTTGTAAAACCATTCATAAAATTCTTTTCATATTCTTCTACAACACGTCTATAATGGTTAGTATCTAAAACATGTTCGTTATCTTTAATATCCATACTTTTACCTTCCTTCTATTATAAGAATAGCATAAATTATTAATAAATGCAAATTACCTTATTATTTTCTTTAATAAAAAAGGCATTTAGTCTAATTATTATTTATAATTAAACCAAATGTCTTATTAATAATTATTACATTCCTGCAAAATATGTAACTTCTCTTATTTCAAATCTTAAAGCATCTTTACTATCAATTTCATCATAAACTGATTTAAAATTCCATGTCTTTCCTTTTTCAAGATTTGATAAATAAGCATAACTTTCTCCAAGGACATTTCCTTTCACATCATAGATTGTATAAGAAATACTTATAGCTTTATATGCTCTGTCTGAATTATTATGTAAATAACCTTCAACATAGTAAACATTACTTTCACTATTATAATATCCTACAACATCTTTAGTTATTGTTAAGTTTCCTTTATCAATATAAACAATACCATCTTGTTCATAAAGTTTTAATGCTTTCATTTCATCATTTATATTATTTGCTACAAAAATCAACTCTAAAACAAATAAAATAGCACCAAGAACAATTAATAAAACTGCCCATGTTGGCATTTTTTTCTTTGTTTGTTTTTTAATATCATCACTTATAACTTCCATTTTTACAGGATTTTCTTTCACAACACTTTTTACTTTTTCATGTTTAGTTGTAGTCTTTTTTGTTGTATTTGTCTTTTTTGTTGTACTTTTTTTAGTACTTGGTTTTTTAACTTCTTTTTCTTCCATATTTATTCTCCTATCTTTTCTTTATTGTATCACATATATTAAATATTTAAAATACTTATTTAATATAATAAATATAATTTTCTTTTCTTGGAGCAGGAGATGCTTTTTCACAATCCATATAACCTAAAGCACAAAATCCTATTCCTTCATAATCACCAGTAATATTTAAACCTTTTAAAAGATTTTTTCCAAATTCTTCTTCAAACACTTCCTTAGCACGGTGAATCCAAATACTTCCTAATCCTAAGCTTTCACAAGCATTTAGCATATTTCCCATTACCAAACTTCCATCATATAAATAAGTTTTAACTGTTTTATCTGCTAAAACTGCTAGAATAACCGGAGCATTATAAAATGGATCAAATCCTTCAGGCATATTCCCTACTTTTCTATTTTCCAAAGATAATTCATCACGTATTTTTTTATTTGTTATAGCTATTATAATTGGGGATTGTTTACCATTTCCTGTCGGAGCATAAGTTCCAGCTTCTAATACACTTTCTAACTCTTCATTTGTTATCATATCTTCTTTAAATTTTCTACAACTTCTTCTTTCTTTCAATACTTTTAATGTTTCATTCATAATTATTCCTCCCTATTTATTTTATTAAACATTATTATTTTTTCTTTTAGTTTAATTCTACTAACTTCATAACCATATTCATTTAACTCTTTTTTATAATTTAAAAATGAATGGTCAATATCAAACCCTAAAAATATTTTTAATTTCATCAAATGTCATTATATAACTTGCTTTATTATTGTCTTTTATATAATTCCATAAAACTTCATATTTACTCATCATAAACCTCTTTATATTAATTATATATTTATTATAACACATATTTTTTATTAAAACTAAAAAAATATTTTTTATAAAAATATGACTTAAATTAAAATTCATGTTATAATTTAGTTACTCAATGACCAAGTGTTATATGAGTCCTAAAGACGCAACTATTTATTAGTTGCGTTATCCGTTTATATTATAATAAAAAGGTTTCCTAAGAAACCTTTTTTACATTAAAGCAGAACTTTTAGTCTGCTCATTATCATTATTTTTCAATATAACCACTTATACCTTTAGTATACATATCATCTGTTATTGTTTTATATCTTTTTCCATCATAATCATCAGTAAAACCATTATAAGCCTTATATACTTCCCCAGTTTTTGTATCATAAACTCTTTCATAACCAAGGGTTGCATCACTTTGTTTTTGACTCATTATATCAAAACTAGCATTTCTTTTTTCCCAAGAATCCATTATTCCATCAGTTATTTGATTACATATATTTCTTACATTTTGAAAATTTTTCATAACAGCATCTTGTTGTTTATTAAATCCGTTTAAAAATGTTTCTGAAAATTCTAGTGAAGATGCGACAGTATTTAATACGTCTTGATAATTTATAAATTCATCTTTAGGTGCTGTTATAAAGATAGTATCATATACATTTAAATATTGAATATCTACTTGTTTAGCAGAAAGGAAATCTTCAGACACATAATATGGACCAACATCATATACATAAGCACTAAATAATCCTTCAGCATCATTTCCATCTTGATCTTTAAATGTTGCTCTTAAAACATCTCCTCCTACAAGACCTTTACCTAATTTTTCAACAACTGTAAAATCTGTTATTGTTGGAAATGTAAAAGCACTTGTATTATTTAAAGGTCCTAATTCATTAAATATCTTATAAAAACCTTCAGTATCTTTTGTAGAAATTACAGGGTTTTTAGCAAATATTTTATTTGGATAAAATTTCTTTTGCCATGCTTTAGCAGCTTCACTTTTGTTATAACCTTCTGTTTTTAAATTAAAGAAAAATTGATATGTAGGATTGTTAGGATCATATGCTTTAACTGTATAATGGATATAATCACCAATAACATCTACTTTCCATCCTTCAGGTACCTTTAATTTTACTAAACCATTATTATATTCAACATATTTAAGTGATTTAGTTTCTATTTGTCTAATTTTTACCCCACCACATCCAGTCATACTAAAAAGTATAACAACAAACATTAAAATAGTTAAGATTTTCTTTTTCATATTCTTCACACCTTTCAAAAAGTATTTTATTAATTACAATATTATTATAACATAAATATTATAATTTTATATATTTAAAATTTAATTTACTTAGTTTCTTTACTATATTTATTTCTAATTATAAAAAGAATTATAGGTCTTGTTAAACCAAGTGTTAAAACATTTACAACAGTTAATATATCAGCATATTTACTTGTAACATTCTTATATATTTTATGTGATATTATAATATCAATTACAAAAGATAAAACAATAAGAATTAATAAAATTATAAAAAAGACAATTCCTATTTCCGTATTAATATAAATATAAACACTTATACAAAATATAATAAACATTAAAACTCCCAAGATTAACCCTAGTGTTTTATTATTTGTAATTTTACCTAATATATATTTATTATAAAATGGTATCCATGTTCTTAATTTATAATTATAATTTAAGTTCTTACTAATACACATAGTTGAAATACTATCAAAAGTGTAACTAATTACTAAAAATAATATAATAAATACTAATACAATAAGATACATTATATATACAAATGGTACTACTCCCATCAAAAATAACACACTGATTCCTCCCATCGTTTCACTTCCTTTAATTTCATTTTACCACATTTTTATTTTATGTTAAATAATAAAAAAACAGATATTTCTATCTGCTATATTTTATATTTGGTAGCGAGAAAGAGATTCGAACTCTTGACCCACCGGGTATGAAAAATAAGCCCTAAATTAAATTACCGTTTATTTTTTACCGTTTCCCTTATTAAATAAGGCTTCGCTCCGATATATATTATAAAATAAAATATAAGTAAATTCAAGTAAATTCAAATAAATATAAATAATTTTATATAAAAATTCCCTAAAATTTCCCTGAATATTTTTTAAGCATTAAATTTATTTTCTTTCTTTTTTTATATATTCAATGTTAAACTCATCTAAATCGCTTATTTTAATTGTACCATCTTCTAGTGAAGATTTTAATCCCTCTTGATATTCGTTAGGGGCATAAATTACTTTGATATATTGACTCTTTTGACAAGGTAAGTAATAAATATATTCATCATCTTTATAAATTTCTTCTAAAGCAGAAGCACAAGTAAAGTTTTCGTTATTTTTACTACTATCAACAATGACAAATTCTTTTTCAATATCATATTTTGAATTATTAAAAACAGTAATATTAAATATCTTTATTATAACTCCTTTTTTATAACCCATACGAATATCATCTATTGAATAAATACTATTAACTTTTGATATTGAATAAGTTAAAGATTTCCACTCAACTGTACCACCATCTTTTAGTTTAAAAGGTATAGGTATTAACAAAATCAATAATATTATAATTATCACAATTTTAGCAATTTTTTTACTTTTCATTTTTCATATCCTTTCCACAAACTATCTTTGTTAATAATATTATACCATATTATTGATAAAAATAGTAATACAATGGTATTGATATGTCAAATAAGATTAAAATATATAAAAAAACAGATATTTCTATCTATTATTACTCATATTGGTAGCGAGAAAGAGATTCGAACTCTTGACCCACCGGGTATGAACCGATTGCTCTAGCCAGCTGAGCTATCTCGCCATAAATAAAGTAAATTTATTGTAACAAACAAATTTACTTTTTTCAAGTCATTTTTGATAATTTTTTAAATTAATTATACATTTCTTTGTTTTTTCTAAATACTAATGATGAACCAACAATAACTAAAGCTGCCACTCCAACATATAACGCTGTTGTTTCAATTCCTGTTTCAGGATTATTTGTAGTAGAACCATATTCTTTAAATGAATAAAAATTATTATCATAAATTGTACTACTATTTGTTTTATTTACTAATTTTACCCATACAATATATTTTCCATCTGTTGTATTAGTAACATCAGTTGAATTATAAATACTATCATTTGTAGATGTTTTCCAAACAGCATCATCATAATCTTTTATATTATTATTAATTTCTGTTAAATAATTATTTAACTCACTTTTTTTAGTTAAATATTCTTCACTTGTTTGATCTGTTATTTTTTCTAATTCAAGTTTTGTTTTATAATAATTATCAATTGCAGTACTTAAAGTTGTATCATTATCAACCTTTTGAATTTGATAACTTAAATCATAAGAACTTATCCCTGTTATTGTTACTTTAGAATCACTATTAAAAACTGTTGGAAAATCAATATTATTATTGCTATCATTAGCAAGTGTGCTTGCATTAACTACCCCTAAACCTACAAACATTAGCATTGTAAAAAATAAACCATATAACTTTTTCATATAAACACCTCTTCTATATTAATAATAATCTTTTATTACTTATTTGTCTATTATGAAGTAAAATGTACTTGTCAATTTATGTCAACTTTATTAAAAATTATTTCCACCGTTGTTCCCTTTCCCTTTTTTGAATAAAAATTTAATTTTCCATTATGAAGTTTTATGATTTCATTTGATAAAGGAAGTCCTATACCTGTACCATTTTTCTTTGTTGTATAAAACATTTCATTAATATTTTTTAAAATATCTTCATCCATTCCACATCCATTATCTATAATTGATATTATAACCTCTTTATTATTTTCTTTAGTATTTATTTCAAGTTTTCCTTTTTTACCATCAAAAGATTCAATACCATTTTTAATTAAATTAATAAAAACTTGTTTTAATCTATCATAATCACCATTTATATATATTTCATCATCTGTTACTTTATTTATTAAATCAATATTATTTATTTTAAATATCAAAGAAAAAGACTCCAAAACTTCATTTAATAACATATTAATATCTATAATATCTAAATTAACTTTAATTTTAGTATAATTCATAAAATCATCCATTATTGTAAGTGTTCTATTTAATTCATTTTTTATTATTTCATTTGCAATTGCTTGTCTTAACTTTTTGTCTTGAAA
>ERZ1673730.1113-NODE-1113-length-22725-cov-16.040803_pt1 | contig 22725 bp, 18 predicted proteins | sample MGYA00580200_ERZ1673730 | MGnify/ENA primary metagenome ERZ1673730 (study PRJEB41218, sample SAMN15661761) | gut metagenome | host: Homo sapiens | place: Canada: London | collected 2015-08-20/2019-03-30 | study: EMG produced TPA metagenomics assembly of...
CGGAGGGCAGCGCTCTATCCAGCTGAGCTACGGGCGCTTAGCGCCGTTGCGGGGCTGGATATTACGGAGGTCTCGGTCTGCTGTCTAGTGCTTTTTTAAAATAAATTATCGTTTGGTCATGGTTTGTGCGTTTTGTCGCTTATTCCTGCAATTTTTGGGCTGTGCCATGACGATTCAGGCCAAAAACCTTATAAATGAGCGTCACGGCCAGTAAGAAGATAATGCCAACAAACAGCGACATTCGGGTATCTTCATTAAAGTACATGCCGATTAATACGCAAATCAGGAACGCCATCGTCAAATAGTTCGCCCACGGGAACAGAATCGAGCGGAAGGGATGACTGGCGATCGCCGCTTTATGCGCCTGACGGAAACGTATCTGGCTTATCAGGATCACAAACCACGGCACCATCCCCGGCAGCACGCTGGCGCTATAGACATAAACGAACACACGCTGCGGGTTGGGAATGATGTAGTTCAGGCACGAACCAACCAGCAGGATCGCGATAGAAATAGCCACGCCGGCAACCGGCACGCCCTGGCGAGAAACTTTTCCAACGGCGGCAGGTAACTGGCGATTCTTTGCCAGCGCGTAAAGCATACGCCCACAGCTGTACATCCCACTGTTACAGCCCGACAGCGCCGCCGTCAGGACCACAAAGTTAATAATCCCTGCCGCGGCGGTAATACCAATCTTGGCAAAGGTCAAAACAAACGGACTACCGTTACTGCCAATCTCATTCCACGGGAAAATAGTGACGATAACAAAAATCGCACCGACGTAGAAAATCAGAATACGCCACAGCACTTTCCCTACTGCACTCCGCAGCGTGACCTGCGGATTCTTCGCTTCACCCGCAGTAATGCCGATCAGCTCCACACCCTGGTAAGAAGCCACGACAATACACAATGCCGTCAGGAAGCCCTTCCAACCACCAGCAAAGAAGCCGCCGTGCTCGGTCAGGTTGCCAAAGCCGATCGCCTGACCGCCATTGCCAAAACCGAAGAAAATCACCCCTAATCCAATGACGATCATCACAATGATGGTGGTCACTTTAATCATGGCAAACCAGAACTCAATTTCACCATACAGGCGAACCGCGGCGAGATTTGCCAACGCAACCAGTCCGACAGCAATCAGTGCGGGTATCCATTGTGCCATTTCCGGGAACCAGAACTGGACGTACACCCCGATAGCGGTAATCTCTGATATCCCCACCGCCATCCACATAAACCAGTATGACCAGGCAGTGAGATAACCAAAGAAGGGGCTCATATATCGATGAGCGTAAACAGCAAATGAACCGGCAACCGGCTCGAGGAATAACATCTCCCCCATAGAACGCATAATGAAAAAGACGAACAGCCCGGCGACGATGTATGCCAGCAGAACCGAAGGTCCCGCCCATTTCAGGGTACTGGCGGCCCCCATAATTAGCCCGACGCCAATAGTCCCCCCAAGGGCAATTAATTCGATGTGACGAGCCTCCAGCCCACGCTGTAGCTCAGGTTTGTTCTCGGCCATAAATCCTCTTGTTGTGTTTGCATACTGTCCGGTATTACCGGTTCTCGTTATGGGTACATCTTGTTATGCCATAACAGGCCATACGGCACCGACCGCTTAACGGTTGGCGTCAAAAACACCACGGCACTGCAATGATTGTTGCGAATGGTTTCCTAAAATCGCTTAAATGGCAATTAAAGCATTCAAAAAATAAATAGATTGTGCGAGAAAGCAGCGATTATGTTGTGAATAAGTAGCGTAATTAGCAGATCACGCTACTTATCAGAGGAGAGAGGGCGTCAGAGGTTGCCGGTATAGTGCCAGCGGAGATAGCGTAATAAGCGAAGTTGACGAGTGATACGGCTTGGCTGCGACAATAAGCGATACAGCCATTCCAGCCCCAGACTCTGCCAGATTCGCGGCGCACGCTTAACGTGACCGGTAAAGACGTCGTAGGTACCACCCACGCCCATATAAAGCGCTTCAGGGTGAGTCTTCCGGCAGTCACGCATAAAGATCTCTTGTTTCGGCGAGCCCATCGCCACCGTCACAATCTGCGCACCGCTGGCGTGGATACGTTCAAACAATGCCTGCCGCTGGTCCGGGGTAAAATAACCGTCCTGACTGCCTACAATGTTCACGCGCCACTGGGCACGCAGTTTGGCTTCCGTTTGCGCCAGAACTTCAGGCTTGCCACCAATCAGGAAAACAGGCGTTCCTTCCTGCCCGGCTCGCGCCATAAGCGCTTCCCAAAGATCAGCCCCTGCCACGCGTGAAACCTGCGCCTGCGGGAATTTTTTGCGCACTGAGCGCACCACACTAATCCCATCCGCATATTTGAAGTCAGCGGCGTTGATCAGATCCCGCACTTCAGGGTTATCTTCTGCCGTCAGCATCTTCTCAGCGTTGATTGCCACCAGCGTTCCTGACCTGAGATGTCCCTCGGCAAACAGGTAATTTAGCGCATGCTGCATATCGCGCCAGCCAATCAATTGTAGCCCGCGCAGCGAGTAGAGTGGCGCAGTTGTGTTATCTGTCATTACGATCCTTCAATCTGTGTCCGGGGCAGCGATTTGATTCGTTTATGGATGAGTCCCGCACTATCGAATAGCCAAAACAGCAGTTTTGCCACCAGCAGACACACGCCGAAAATCACGAGAAAAAAGACCACTCGCGAGACAAACGAATCCAGCCCTTCACGTGCCAACACGATCATATTGAAAATAGCGCCAAAACAGAAACTGTGCAGAATCGCCGCCTTGTAGCGATTGGTTTCGCGGTTGCCTAACTCATACAGCCAGTCAAACCACTTGATGATGAGTCCAACGACAATCGCGCCTAACGGGATAAACAGCGCCCCGCCCATCACCACCAGTGAACCAATTAACGTCGGCGAAATCGCCAGACCTGAGTGGTTGTTCAACACTTCCCAGGTAAAGTAGTTCGCTGAGTTGAGGACAATACTCGGCCGCCCAGGCCACAGCCAGGAGGGGATAAAGACGTAGAAGTCACGGACAATCGGCGCCAGCCCCTGAAACTCAATATTGTGGTAATTTTGCAGCAACAGCGCCAGATTCTCCCACGGCGAGAAGGTGTCGCGCGTGAGGTACAGGAAGGTATAGAACGCCTCGTCGCCGCTAACGTTCATCCCATAGCGCTTCAGCGCCAGCCAGAACATCCCGACGATACCCAGCACGCCCGCGGCGGCCAGCATCCACAGCGAAATCCAGCCGCGAATAATGCCGATAAACAAGAAGATGGCAAACGCAATGATGATATTGGCGCGCGTCCCGCCAACAATCATATAGGTCAGCAAACCAAACGCGACGGTACTCACCAGGAAGAATAACCACGCTTTGCTGTCCTGACGCAGGAAATAGACCACCAGCATTGCCGGAATGAAGAAGTAGAAGAAACGCTTCAGAGCGACCCCAGAGACTTCACTGGAAAAAATTTGGCTGTAGGATTGCAGTCTGAACAGCAGGAATCCGTTGTGCATAAAGAAGACGCCCACGCTCACCAATGCAATCGCCATCAGGATAACCCAGGTCAAATGCGCTTCAACGCGATTGATGGTAAATAGCGGCCTGCGTGGCTTATCCTCGACTCGCTTGCGAAGGCGTGTTTTATACGTCACGTAGTAGACGGCATAGAAACAGGCGGCAGACAGCAAGGCCTGCAGCAGGATCTCCGGCGGAGCAACTGCCACATCAAAACGGAACACCAGTATGCTGGTCAACGGGAACCCGAAGAAGAACGTCAGCAAAAACAGCAGTGAGAAGAAAACATTGAAATTAAAACGCACGCGGCGGAATTCAAACCAGGTCAGCGTGGCGATAAACAAGGTGGAGAGCAGCCATACCACCAGCAGACCACTAAATTGCATCAGGCTCATATGGTTTCTCCTGAAGCAATGCGCAGCGCGTTGTGCCACGGCTGCAGATAATTCGGGCTAAAGAAGGTGATTGAATTTTTATCTACCGATGCCAACTGGCGCTGCGCTTCGCGTACGACGCCTTCATTGAGCTCATCAGTGGTAAATAACACCGGGAGATTCTGTTCCACCATATCCTGCCAGAAGGGATTTTCACGGTTGAGCACGCACGGGATACCGGCCTGAATCAGTAAACACAGGGTACCGATCCCCTGCTGACGGGCAAAAATAAAGTAACCCAAATCACACTGACGTAATAATGTCAGATAGGCATCAAATTCCAGCTTTTCACTTAAAATTTGCAGATTCTCAGCGCTAAACAATGCCAGGCCGGCCTGACGAACCTCGTCGATATAAGCCGCATTATTGGCGGGGTACCCCATCGGTACAATCACATTCACCGTGTCGCCGAACTGCTGATGGACGGCGCGTAGCGCGGCAATATGCTCATTGCTGCGATCGCCAGAGTTGCCAACCAGCACCGTCATCTTGCCGCTGCGCTGACACGCGTTGCTCATATTATTGAGCGAGGGATCCATTCGCGTTGGGAAATAGAGCAACTCGCCACGCACGCGCGGATGCTGTTCGGCGAAATAGCTCAAATCACCCCGCGTGGCAAATACGCAGCCCACGCGGTTCTGCGCCATACGGCGAATGGGGTAAAACAGGCGAAATTTCAGTCCACTGGAGACTTCATATAAATCCGCGCCCCAGATATGCCAGTAAAACTGCTCCGGTTTAATTCCCCCGCTCAGCAGCGCTAACCACAGGCTGGTGTTGAACTGACCGTGGAAGAAAAAACGCTGTTGGCGATCCGCTTTTGCTTTCGCGATAACCGCTTCAGCCAGCGCCTTTTTCCCACCATAGAAGCTTAGCGATAACGCCGGGCAGTTCTCACTGAATCCGGCATCCTGACCTGCAACCATAAACGTGCGCGCGTGCTCGCTCATCGCGGCCAGCGAGTCGTTGAAAAACCGCAGCACGGTTTGGTTATGGTGAGGGATATCCGATCCCAGAACGTGAATCAGTACAGTCATACCCGCCTACGCCAGAGTAAAAACACGCCACAACAAAGAGAGAAATAGACAATGTACGTTGCCATGTAAGCCTGTGCCGCGCCCAGCGCACCATGTGCAGGGATCAGCCAATGTGCAAACGCCGTCAATAACATGAACTGGCTAATTTCTGCCAAGATATAAAACCGCAGCGACGCTTTCGCGATCACCAGATAACCGAAAACATAGGCGCCGACTTTCAGCACATCACCGACCAGTTGCCAGGCGAACAGGTCGCGCATGGCGGTGAATTTAGCGGAGAAAAGCAGCCAGATAGCAAAATCGCGCAGTAGCCAGACGGTAAAGCTTGCGGCAGCAACCGCCGGCAGCACGAATTTCAACGACTTGATCACTTCGCGTGTAATGTCGCGCTTTTCAGTCAAACGCGACAACGTCGGCAGCAAGTAAACGCTGAATGAGGCGGTGATGAATTGCAGATAAGCATCGGAGATACTGCTCACCCCCTGCCAGATCCCCACATCATCCCAGCTGTACTGCGCCGCCAACAGGTTTCGCATCATCACGTATGCCACTGGCAGCGTTACGGAGGTAATCAGCGCCATCAGCGTAAACTTGCTTAACTGCCCTGCCAGACCGTTATCCCACGAGGGTTTCAGGTAATGCAGGGGGATCGCCCCACGCTTAATCAGTATTATCGCGGCAGGGATAACGACCAGCGCAGGTACCAGCGCCAGGCCCAGCAAGGCGCCTTCATACCCTCCCAGGCGATAACAGCCATAATAAGCCGCTACGCCCACCAGGCTCCCCACAATCAACGACAGCGCGTTACCCGCCGCATCGCGGAAGCCCTTCATCAGCGCCAGCAGCAGGTTCGCCCAGGCAATGCCCATCTGCACCAGCGCAACCAGTCGAACCAGCCCCTGATAATGAGTATGACCAAATAATCCCTGACTGATAGGTGCGGCCGCCAGCAAAAAAATCACCGCCATCAGCGTAGAGAATCCCAGCACCATCGCGGAAGATGTACCAACCACCTTACGGAGCCGGGCCGGATCGTCATGATGCTGCGCAACGTATTTCGTGACGCCATTGAAAATGCCGGCCCCCGCCAACACGCCAAGCACGGTGACCATCTGGCGGAAGTTGCCCGCCTGCCCCACGCCTGCCGGTCCAAACGACACCGCCAGCAACTTCACAACCAGCAAACCTGCACCAATTTTTACCAGCGTACTGGCCGCCGTCCATAAGGACGCTTTTGCAAGCGACATATCAGGCGAAGTAGTTGAGTAAGGTCGTAATGACTGTTCGCTGGTTCACCGGCGACAGATTGTAGAACAGCGGTAAACGCAGCAGGCGTTCGCTCTCTCTGGTGGTGTAACGATCAACACCGGCAAACACGCCGAATTTATCGCCAGCCGGGCAATCATGCAGCGGGATATAGTGGAACACCGCCATAATTTCAGCTTCTTTCAGGAAGTTAATCAACGCAGTGCGATCGTCGATATCACGCAGTTTGATGTAAAACATATGGGCATTCTGTACGCAACCCTCCGGTATCGAAGGCAGCTCAATACGCCCGGCACGCGCCAGCGGTTCCAGGGCATCGTAATACTTTTGCCACAGCGCCAGACGCTGCTGGTTAATACGATCAGCCGCTTCCAACTGCGCCCACAGATAAGCCGCCTGCAGATCGGACATCAAATAACTGGAACCGATATCACGCCAGGTATACTTGTCTACCTGGCCGCGGAAAAACTGACTACGGTTAGTCCCTTTTTCACGGATGATTTCTGCACGCTCGACTAATTTTTTATCATTAATCAGCGTCGCTCCACCTTCCCCGCCTGCGGTATAGTTTTTGGTCTCATGGAAGCTAAAGCAGCCGATGTGACCAATCGTACCCAGCGCACGCCCCTTGTAGGTCGACATGACGCCCTGGGCGGCATCTTCCACCACATACAGGTTATGTTTAGTGGCCAGCCCCATGATGGTATCCATTTCGCAGGCCACGCCCGCGTAATGTACCGGCACAATAGCGCGGGTTTTATCGGTGATCGCCGCTTCAATCAGCGTTTCGTCAATGTTCATGGTATCCGGGCGGATATCAACAAAGACAATTTTCGCGCCGCGCAACACGAAGGCATTGGCCGTCGAGACAAACGTGTAGCTCGGCATAATGACTTCATCGCCAGGCTGGATATCCAGCAGCAATGCCGCCATCTCAAGCGATGCGGTGCAGGAAGGCGTCAGCAGCACTTTCTCACTGCCAAAATGCTGCTCCAGCCACTGCTGACAGCGACGGGTAAAGCCACCGTCACCACACAGTTTGCCGCTATTCATCGCAGACTGCATGTAATCGAGTTCAGTTCCCACCACCGGCGGTGCATTAAATGGAATCATCGTGTCACCTGTATAACCAATACGCGGTGCTTTCCACATTCGCACCACTGTGTATATAACGTTTAAGCGCGGCGGTGTTACCCATTTGGGTCGCCACGCGCAATGTTGTTTTACCGCGGGCCTGTGCCCAACAAAGCGCGGCCTGCATCAGTTCTGCACCCGCACCACGCCCGGCCAGCAGGCCAATTCTCGCCTCGGTCGCATTCAGTTCACGCAGCGAGACATAGCCACGAATCTCACCAGTCGGTTTACGAAAAATGAGGCATTGATGATCAAACGTCCCCAGCACCGCGTTTTCAATCCACTGTGCGTAGAAACGCGCGCTGGCATCTTCGGCATACCACGGGGCGCGAAAACGGCTTTGCGCAAATGCCTGTCCTGCCAGATGGCGTAATACCGGGATATCCGTAGGTTGCGCGACCTGCGCACCGGGGTCGCCGCTGGCACACGTTACCGGCAGTACAAAATCGACTTCACCTTCTACCAGTGAGAAACCCAAATGCTGAAGAGCATCCAATTCATGGCTATTTGCAGCAAGTATTTTTGCTTGTACACGCGACCAGGGCAGCAACGCATCCGCGGTTAGAACCGGCGCGCGTTGGTCAAAACGGACAATGGCGCTATTCACGCCAAAGAACGTATTTTCCCAGCTAAGCGGCTCAATACTGGCGCGGACGAGCACGGAGCAGCTCCAGCAGGTATTGACCATAACCCGTTTTGGCCAGTGAACTGGCGGCACGCTTCACGCCTTCGTCATCCAGCCAGCCGTTACGCCAGGCGATTTCTTCCAGACAGGCTATTTTAAAGCCCTGGCGTTTCTCCACCGTCTGCACAAAAGTGCTCGCTTCGATCAAACTGTCATGCGTACCGGTATCCAGCCAGGCAAAGCCACGCCCAAGCAATTCAACCGTCAGATGTCCGTCATCAAGATACATCTGGTTGATAGACGTAATCTCCAGCTCCCCACGCTCAGAAGGTTTCACGCGTTTCGCGTAATCCACCACTTTGCTGTCATAAAAATAGAGCCCTGTCACCGCCCAATTAGATTTCGGCGCTTTCGGCTTCTCTTCCAGAGAGACTGCGCGAAAATTGTCATCAAACTCAACAACACCAAAACGTTCAGGGTCCATGACCTGATAGCCAAACACCGTCGCGCCTTGCGTTCTGGCGGCCACATGACGCAGTTTTGGACTGAATCCTTGACCAAAGAAGATGTTGTCCCCTAACACCAGGCACGATGGTTCACCGTTAAGAAACGTTTCACCGATAATAAAAGCCTGCGCTAATCCATCCGGGCTCGGTTGCTCAGCATAGTGCAGTTCAATGCCGAACTCAGATCCATCGCCCAGCAAACGCTGGAAATAGCCTTTATCTTCCGGAGTGGTGATAATCAGGATTTCGCGAATTCCCGCCAGCATCAGTACCGATAGCGGGTAGTAAATCATCGGCTTATCGTAAATGGGCAATAGTTGCTTCGATACGCCCCGCGTAATGGGATACAGGCGAGTACCTGAGCCACCCGCCAGAATGATACCTTTCATGCGTTGTCTCCTCCGCAAAACCAGGCTGTTAGCCCTTCAGACCTAAACGTTCGCCCTGGTAACTGCCGTCCTGCACGGGTTTCCACCATGCCTGATTATCCAGGTACCACTGCACGGTTTTGCGCATTCCACTTTCAAACGTTTCCTGCGGCATCCACCCGAGTTCACGCGCAATTTTTGAAGCGTCAATGGCGTAACGCAAATCATGGCCTGGGCGATCGTCCACAAAAGCGATCAAGTCGCGGTACTGCGCGATGCCCTGCGGTTTATGCGGAGCCAGCTCTTCCAACAGGCTGCAAACCGTTTCGACAACATCCAGGTTTTTACGCTCGTTATGGCCACCAATATTATAGGTTTCCCCAACCGCGCCCGTCGTCGCCACGCAATAGAGCGCCCTGGCGTGATCTTCTACATACAACCAGTCACGGATCTGTTGACCATTGCCATATACCGGCAACGGTTTGCCCGCCAGTGCGTTGAGGATCATCAGCGGAATCAGTTTTTCCGGGAAATGGTACGGACCATAGTTATTCGAACAGTTGGTAATCAGCGTTGGCAGACCGTAGGTACGCAGCCAGGCGCGAACCAGATGATCGCTGCTGGCTTTCGACGCGGAATAAGGGCTGCTCGGCGCATACGGCGTGGTTTCGGTGAAGAAATCATCTGTGGAATGGAGATCGCCATACACCTCGTCAGTCGAGATATGGTGGAAACGAAACGCCAATTTTTCCTCACTGGCTAATGTACTCCAGTAAGCGCGCGCTGCTTCCAACAGCGTGTAGGTTCCCACAATGTTGGTTTCGATAAAGGCGGCCGGACCATCAATTGAACGATCGACATGGCTTTCTGCAGCCAGATGCATCACGCAGTCCGGCTGATATTGTTGAAACACCTTGTCGAGCGATGCCCGATCGCAAATATCCACTTTCTCAAAGGCAAAACGGGAATTCTGCGCAACCGGCTCCAGTGACATCAGGTTTCCGGCGTAGGTCAGCTTATCGACCACAACCACCGCATCCTCGGTATCATGAATGATATGTCGCACAACCGCCGAGCCGATAAATCCCGCTCCGCCGGTAACCAGAATTCGTTTCATTAGCGCCAGACCCCTTTGGTATCAACGATGTACTGCTGTTGAACCGCATCGCCTTTGATGGCTTTAAATTCATTATGGTCAACCAGCATGACCAACACATCAGCACGTGCCAGAGCATCGTCCAGCGTCGCCAGTTGGCAAAGACCATCCAGTTTTTTCGGCAGTTGATGGATGTTCGGTTCCACCACCAGCACTTCGCCTTTGTGCCATTGCGCAATATTCTGCGCAATTCCCATCGCCGGGCTTTCACGCAAATCGTCAATATTGGGTTTGAATGCCAGACCAAAACAGGCAATTTTTACTTCGCTAGCCCGTTTGTTGGTATCCGCCAGACAGTCGGCTACGGCAGCCTTTACCCGATCGACCACCCAATGCGGTTTACCATCGTTTACTTCACGTGCAGTACGGATCAATTTCGCCTGCTGCGGGTTCTGCGCCACGATAAACCACGGATCGACCGCGATACAGTGTCCACCTACGCCAGGGCCGGGCTGCAAAATATTCACGCGTGGATGCCGGTTTGCCAGGCGAATAAGTTCCCAGACGTTGATCCCCTGATCGGCGCAAATCAGCGACAGTTCATTGGCGAAGGCGATATTGACATCGCGAAAGCTATTTTCCGTCAGCTTACACATTTCTGCGGTGCGGGCGTTGGTTACCACACATTCGCCTTCGAGAAAGATGTTGTACAGCTCGCTGGCGCGCGCGGAACAGACGGAGGTCATTCCTCCAATCACCCGATCGTTTTTAATCAGTTCGACCATTACCTGACCCGGCAGTACGCGCTCTGGGCAATAAGCAATGTTAACGTCCGCCTGTTCACCGACCTGCTGCGGGAAAGTCAGGTCAGCCCGCATTTCTGCAAGCCATGCGGCCATCTGTTCAGTTGCCCCGACAGGTGAAGTGGATTCCAGAATCACCAATGCGCCTTTTTTCAAAACTGGCGCAATAGATTTCGCCGCGGCTTCTACGTATACCATATCGGGTTCATGATCTCCCTTAAAGGGGGTAGGCACCGCAATCAGATACGCATCAGCATCTACGGGTGTCGCGCTCGCACGTAAAAAACCATTTTCGACCGCCGTTTTCACCACCGCACCCAGATCGGGCTCAACGATGTGAATTTCGCCGCGATTAATGGTATCCACCGCATGTTGATTTATATCTACGCCAATTACGTGTTTTTGACGGGAAGCAAAGGCAGCCGCCGTTGGCAGTCCGATATAACCCAACCCAATGACAGAAATGGTCGTAAAACTCATAGCGATATCCGATTATTTTTTAATGCATCTAAAATGCGGTCACATGCCAGCCCGTCTCCATACGGATTATGGGCGCGGCTCATGATCTGATATTCATTGTCGTCATGCAGCAAACGCGTGACTTCTTCAACAATCCGCTGTGGGTCTGTACCTACCAGGCGTACAGTCCCTGCGGTAATAGCTTCCGGGCGCTCCGTTGTTTCACGCATCACCAGCACAGGTTTCCCCAGAGACGGCGCTTCTTCCTGAATCCCGCCGGAATCAGTAAGGATCAGCCAGGCGTGATTCATCAGCCATACGAATGGCAGGTAGTCCTGCGGTTCAATCAACACCACGTTTTCAACGTGACCCAGGATGCGATTGACCGGCTCACTGACGTTAGGGTTCAGGTGTACCGGATAGACAATCTGCACATTTTGGTTAGACGCGGCTATTTCCGCCAGGGCATGACAGATTTGCTCAAAACCGCGACCGAAGCTTTCCCGACGATGACCGGTCACCAGGATCATCTTTTTATCAGCATCCAGGAAAGGATAACGTTCGGCCAGATCCGCACGCAGCGTCTCATTTCCCAGTACGCGATCCCGAACCCAGATCAACGCGTCAATAACCGTATTACCCGTGACGAAAATACGATCATCAGGGATAGCTTCTCGTAACAGATTTTGGCGCGAGTTTTCTGTTGGGGCAAAATGATACATTGCCAGACGCCCGGTCAGCGTACGATTAGCCTCTTCCGGCCATGGTGAATAGAGATCGCCTGTACGTAAACCAGCCTCGACATGCCCCACCGGGATGCGCTGATAGAACGCGGCCAGACTGGTAGCAATCGTGGTTGTGGTATCACCATGAACCAACACCACATCGGGTTTGAATTCAGCCAAAATAGGCTTTAACCCTTCCAGGATGCGGCAGGTTATTTCTGTTAGTCCCTGACCTGGCTGCATAATATTGAGATCGTAGTCAGGTACAATGGAAAAAAGATTCAACACCTGATCGAGCATCTCCCGATGCTGCGCCGTAACGCAAACTTTCGCCTCAAAATCAGGATCTTTTTCCAGCGCATGAACCAGAGGAGCCATCTTAATGGCCTCCGGTCGCGTACCAAATACAGTCAGTACTTTCACATCGATTCTCTTCGGATTGGCAGTGAGGGCCCAGCCCCTCACTGCAACGGCATTGCTAAATCGTACGGCGACGGGTTAACGCGACACCAGCACCGATCAGAGCCCCAACGATACCCCACATAATCATCAGGAAGGCGCGACGAGGGCTGTCACGTTTTACCGGCTCTTCCGGCGTTCTCAAATAACGATAGGTCTGAAAACGCGGATCTAAAGTTGGTCCAACGTTCAGGGTGTTCAGCATGGCCCTGTTCTGGAAATAGTCCAGATCGAAATCCGGACCAATTGACTGCAGATTCTCAAGTCGCGCCTGCAACATAGGACGTCCGAGTAAGAACAATTCTGAATCCGGCAATTCATCAGCTGGAACATCTGTGGAAGTACGCGAAATATTATGCTGCTCAGCAATTTTAAGCGCTTGTTCAATGCTGTGGACGCGGCGAGAGAAAATGGATTTTGCCACTTCTTCCTGACGTTTGACCTGCGCTTTCATCTGCACAGTGCGTGCGGCCCATGCGCCTTTTAACTCATCGTTCAGATGACGTGCCGCGCGTTGGCTGGCAAACGCGACGTACTGGCGCAGCAAATTGTTGGCATCAGGAGCCGTCTCGGCAATCAGCTTCACGCTGTCATTGGTATTACGCAGCGCATCGCCAGGTAAAAACTGAATGTTATTGATCAGTTCATCCAGCATCGCCGCATCGGCTTTACTATTACCGACCATACGCTGCTTATAGTAATCAGTCTGCTGCCAGAATTCTCGGCGTGTATCCCAGGAGGCAAGCTGCATAATGAATTCTTTATAGGCCTCATCCATTACTGACGGTTGGTCCGTGGACGCAAGACTGGCCTTAATATCCAGGTTGCGTAAAAACTGTTGTTGAGAGTAAAAGCCACCCAACATATTGACCGTTGGCCTGTCAGTAATCGCCGTGGCGCTCCACTCCTGACGCGCAAAAAACGTATAGGCGAGGGCCGCTATCGCGAAGGCGAGAGCCATACCGACGATCCACACCTTCCCTGACCACAAGGTACGAAACAACCCACGGATATCCAGTTCATTTTCAGCGCTCACGGCGTCTTCCCCCGGTAATGGTTGTCTCATCGCATCCTCAATTTACTTGGTTAAGTTTGGTTTGCCTTCACGAATTCTTCGCAATCTGCGCTTCACTCGCTTGATAAATCTCGCTACCTTCCAGGCACGCTTGATACAGTAACCGTAGAGGCCAAAGGCCAGTAAAAAAAGCAACAACATGGCCCATTCAGGGACTAAGCGAAAATATTCAGCCAACACGCCGATAGACGCCAGTACCGCCGCAGCCAGCGTAATCAGAACAAATGCTTGTCGGGAAGTAAACCCTGCCCGCATCACCAAATGATGTATGTGTTGACGATCCGCGGAGAAAGGGCTCATGCCTTTTCGCAAACGTCGGTACATGATTGCCACCATATCCATCAATGGAATGGCAATAATCCACAGTGCAGTTACCGGGCTAATGGGGTGAGTTTTGCCCTGCGTAGTCTCCAGCAGGATCCAAATAATGGTGAAGCCAATCAGTGTACTGCCCGCGTCACCCATAAAAACTTTATAGCGACGTCCAAGGATGCCCAGATTTAGCAGGATATAAGGCAGAATGGCGGCGATCATGGCAAAACACCAGATAGCCAGACTCGTCTGACCATCAAACCACAAAATGAATCCCATCGCCGCAAATGAAACGCTGGACAACCCACCTAGCAGACCATCAATCCCATCCACCATATTGAAGGCGTTTATTGCCGCCCAGACGGCAAACAGCGTGAGTAAATAGCCGAACGGACCGAGCACCATCTCCCAGGGGCCAAAAATATACCCAAGGCTAAGAAGATAGAGTTTGCCAACCGACATCATAATAATGCCGATCGCGGCCTGGATAATCGCACGGATTTTTACACTGATATCAAAGCGATCGTCTAACGCGCCGACCAAAACTAATACACCAGCACAGGCCAGAAAGAGAGAAGCATGCGGGATGTAGTAGTCAGCAATGGCAAACGTAAAACATACACCTGCGTAAGCCGAAATCCCTCCAACCAACGGAATCAATCCCTGATGCCGTTTACGGAAGTTGGGTTTATCCACTAAACCAATCTTTTTTGCGACCTTGCGGGCAAAGAAAAGAAACAGTGTTGTGAATAAGAAAATACTGATGAGATCAGTGCTTACTGTCAGTAAATTCACAATGCATGCTCTCAGAGAATATTAATAGCAGAAGTATAACCACGAAGACCTATATTCAGAAGGGAAACCCGACTTCATACCCAATGGTTTTGTATAATTATCAACCACAAGAAACAGATTACGAATCTTTTTCTACTTGTTGGTACTTCATACCGTATTATCGTTATTGTGTCGTTAAGATTACAGCCACAAAAGCAAAACGCCACGTAAAAACGTGGCGTTTTCGGATGAGACCTGAATTACGAACGCTTCATCATGTCGAAGAAGTCGTCATTAGTCTTGGTCATCGCCAGCTTGTTAATGAGGAATTCCATGGCATCAATTTCACCCATCGGATGGATGATTTTGCGCAGGATCCACATTTTCTGCAGCTCTTCCTGGGTGGTGAGCAGCTCTTCTTTACGGGTACCGGAACGGTTGTAGTCGATAGCCGGGAAGACGCGTTTTTCAGCAATCTTACGAGAGAGATGCAGTTCCATGTTGCCGGTACCTTTAAACTCTTCGTAGATAACTTCATCCATTTTAGAGCCAGTATCGATCAGCGCAGTCGCGATGATGGTCAGGCTACCGCCCTCTTCCACGTTACGCGCCGCACCGAAGAAACGCTTCGGACGATGCAAGGCGTTGGCATCAACACCACCGGTCAAAACTTTACCGGAAGCCGGAACCACGGTGTTGTAAGCACGCGCCAGACGGGTGATGGAATCGAGCAGAATGATAACGTCTTTCTTGTGTTCAACCAGACGTTTCGCCTTCTCGATAACCATTTCCGCAACCTGAACGTGGCGGGAGGCTGGTTCGTCAAAGGTAGACGCAACCACTTCACCTTTCACCAGACGCTGCATCTCGGTAACTTCTTCCGGACGTTCGTCAATCAGCAGCACCATCAGCACGCAGTCCGGATGGTTATAAGCAATGCTCTGCGCGATGTTCTGCAGCAGCATGGTTTTACCTGCTTTCGGCGGAGCAACAATCAGACCACGTTGGCCACGACCGATCGGTGATGCCAGATCCAGTACACGCGCCGTTAAGTCTTCAGTAGAACCGTTACCACGTTCCATACGCAGACGAGAATTTGCGTGCAGCGGTGTTAAGTTCTCAAAGAGGATTTTGTTACGGGCGTTTTCTGGTTTGTCGTAGTTAACTTCGTTAACTTTCAACAGCGCAAAGTAGCGTTCACCTTCTTTCGGCGGGCGAATCTTACCAGAGATGGTATCACCAGTGCGGAGGTTGAAACGGCGGATTTGGCTGGGAGAAACGTAGATGTCATCAGGACCGGCGAGGTAGGAGCTGTCTGCAGAGCGGAGGAAACCAAATCCATCCTGCAATATCTCCAGCACACCGTCACCAAAGATATCTTCGCCACTCTTTGCGTGCTGCTTCAGGATGGCAAAAATAATGTCCTGCTTGCGCATACGAGCCAGGTTTTCAAGGCCCATATTTTCGCCGAGAGTGATCAGCTCAGAAACCGGCGTATTCTTTAATTCGGTAAGATTCATAATGGTGTGAGTTCTTAAACTTGGGGTAAATCTCGAACTTAATGTTGTGAATGGTATGGCAGGGTCATCCATGCCTGTTTACGGCCATCAACTCATGTCTGTTCGCTGTCTGGTCACAGGAAAGTACGCAGAACTGAAACGACAAGACGGATTGAGTGACAAGCCAGGAATCTGTCCACTTCTCGCGCGAGAAACAACGGGAAGTATTGGATATAACTAGATTCAAACTTAATAAGGTATGTTTAATACGAAGTCAACACTAACTTAGCACGACTCAAGTCGGGCGTCCAGTCATCCGAATCATTTCGAAGTATGGTCGCCCGATCATGAGACTTCCTTACGCTAAATTAGCGTCGAGGAATTCTTTCAACTGACCTTTGGATAGTGCGCCGACTTTAGTCGCCGCAACTTCGCCGTTTTTAAACAGCAGCAGGGTCGGGATGCCACGGATACCATACTTCGGCGCGGTGCCTGGGTTTTGGTCAATGTTCAGTTTAGCAACCGTCAATTTGCCCTGATATTCGTCAGCGATTTCATCCAGAATTGGAGCGATCATTTTGCACGGACCGCACCACTCTGCCCAGAAATCAACGAGGATAGCTCCGTCCGCTTTGAGTACATCCGTGTCAAAACTGTCGTCAGTCAGGTGAATAATTTTATCGCTCATATTAACTCCACAGGAATAAGCCTGGTGCGTTGGTGTACTCTTAATCAACGACGTGTTGATGTAGCATTAACCAACTAAAGGTTGACTTTATTTCACCGGATACGCTTTCGTAAAGCAATAGTAAGCTGATATTCTACCACACTATGAGCAAAACACATTTAACAGAACAGAAGTTTTCCGACTTCGCCCTGCACCCAAAGGTGATAGAAGCCCTTGAAAATAAAGGCTTTCATAACTGCACGCCCATTCAGGCCCTCGCGCTGCCGCTAACGCTGGCAGGTCGTGATGTTGCAGGGCAGGCGCAAACCGGTACCGGAAAAACGATGGCGTTCCTGACGTCAACGTTTCATTATCTTCTCTCTCATCCCGCGATTGCCGATCGCAAGGTGAACCAACCGCGTGCGTTAATTATGGCGCCAACGCGTGAGTTAGCCGTGCAGATCCACGCTGACGCCGAGCCGCTGGCACAGACCACCGGTTTGAAATTAGGCCTGGCTTATGGCGGCGACGGTTATGACAAACAGCTGAAAGTGCTGGAAAGCGGCGTCGATATTCTTATCGGCACGACCGGTCGTCTCATCGACTATGCAAAACAGAACCACATTAACCTGGGCGCGATTCAGGTCGTGGTGCTGGATGAAGCCGATCGTATGTACGATCTGGGCTTTATCAAAGATATCCGTTGGCTGTTCCGTCGTATGCCGCCAACCACCCAACGTCTGAACATGCTGTTTTCTGCAACCCTCTCTTACCGCGTTCGCGAACTGGCGTTCGAACAGATGAATAACGCCGAGTACGTTGAAGTCGAACCGGAACAGAAGACAGGTCACCGTATTAAAGAAGAGCTCTTCTATCCTTCCAACGAAGAGAAAATGCGTTTACTGCAAACGCTGATTGAAGAAGAGTGGCCAGATCGCGCCATCGTCTTTGCTAACACCAAGCATCGTTGTGAAGATATCTGGGGTAGTCTTGCCGCTGACGGTCATCGCGTCGGTCTGTTGACCGGTGACGTGGCGCAGAAAAAACGTCTGCGTATCCTTGATGAGTTCACCCGTGGCGATCTCGACATTCTCGTTGCGACGGATGTCGCCGCGCGTGGTCTGCATATCCCAGCCGTAACGCACGTATTTAACTATGACCTGCCGGATGACTGTGAAGATTACGTTCACCGTATCGGTCGTACCGGTCGCGCCGGAGCAAGCGGTCACTCTATCAGCCTGGCCTGTGAAGAATACGCGCTGAATTTACCAGCAATCGAGACCTATATCGGTCACTCGATCCCGGTCAGCAAGTACAACCCGGATGCGCTGATGACCGATCTGCCGAAGCCGTTACGCTTAACGCGTCCGCGCACAGGCAATGGCCCACGCCGTACCGGTGGTGCTCCGCGTAATCGTCGTCGTTCAGGTTAACGTTAGATATGCTCACAACCACTTCGCTGTACGCCGCAATTGATTTAGGCTCGAATAGTTTTCATATGCTGGTTGTACGCGAGGTGGCGGGAAGCATTCAGACGCTCACGCGTATTAAACGCAAGGTGCGTCTGGCCGCTGGCCTCAACAGCGACAACGTTCTTTCCGCTGAAGCTATGGAGCGCGGCTGGCAATGCCTGCGCCTGTTTGCTGAACGCCTGCAGGATATCCCTCAGCCGCAAATCCGCGTGGTCGCCACGGCAACATTACGCATCGCGGTAAACGCCGATGAGTTTATCGCCAAAGCGCAAGAGATCCTCGGCTGTCCTGTCCAGGTCATCAGCGGTGAAGAAGAAGCGCGGCTGATTTATCAAGGTGTTGCCCACACCACCGGCGGCGCCGATCAGCGTCTGGTCGTTGATATTGGCGGTGCCAGCACTGAACTGGTTACCGGCTCCGGCGCGCAAACCACCTCACTGTTCAGCCTGTCAATGGGCTGCGTCACCTGGCTCGAAAGATATTTCACCAATCGTAATCTGGCACAGGAAAACTTTGACGAAGCAGAGAAAGCGGCTCGCGAAGTTCTGCGCCCGGTCGCCGACAAACTGCGTTTTCATGGCTGGAAAGTTTGCGTTGGTGCCTCTGGCACCGTCCAGGCGTTACAGGAAATCATGATGGCGCAAGGCATGGATGAGCGCATTACGTTGGCCAAGCTTCAGCAGCTTAAACAACGCGCCATTCATTGTGGTCGTCTGGAAGAGCTGGAAATAGAAGGGTTAACGCTGGAACGCGCACTGGTTTTTCCCAGCGGACTGGCCATTCTGATCGCCATTTTCACCGAACTGAATATTCAATGCATGACTCTGGCCGGCGGCGCACTACGCGAAGGTCTGGTCTACGGCATGCTGCACTTGCCGGTTGATCAGGACATTCGCAGCCGTACGCTGCGTAATATTCAGCGTCGATTTATGGTCGACACCGATCAGGCGAATCGCGTCACGCAATTGGCTGTACATTTACTCGAACAGGTGAAAGATGAGTGGCATCTTGAAGCCATTAGTCGTGAACTGCTGCAAAGTGCCTGTCAGTTGCATGAAATAGGACTGAGCGTAGAGTATAAGCAGGCGCCGCTGCATGCCGCCTGGCTGGTACGTAATCTCGATCTCCCGGGCTTTACTCCCGCGCAGAAAAAACTGTTAGCCACGCTGTTGCTCAACCAAACTAATCCGGTCGATCTCTCTTCACTCCACCAGCAAAACGCTGTGCCACCACGCATCGCAGAGCACCTTTGCCGTTTGCTACGCCTGGCGATCATTTTCGCCGCTCGCCGTCGCGACGATTTAGTGCCACATATCACCCTGCAAGCTCAGGATGAGAATCTGACGTTAACGCTACCGGAAGGCTGGCTGGAACATCATCCATTAGGTACAGAGTTAATCGATCAGGAAATACAGTGGCAAAGCTATGTCCACTGGCCGCTGGAAGTGCATTAGATGCTGGCTGCCGGATAGCGCTTACGCTTATCCGGCCTACAAAATACCTATTTCTCTTTGGCTTTCGCCATCATTGCCCGAATGTTAGCAATGCTGGCCTGCCCTTTTTGCATCCGCTCCTCGGCACTCACCACTTTACGCTCCTGTTCCCAGATAACGTCATCTTGTGGTAGTTCCAACAGGAAACGGCTCGGTTCAGGTCGTACCAGTTCACCGTACTGACGGCGCTCTTTACACAGCGTGAAGATAAGTTCTTTCTGCGCACGCGTAATCCCGACGTAAGCCAGACGACGCTCTTCGTCGATGTTATCTTCATCGATGCTGCTCTGGTGCGGCAAAAATCCTTCTTCCATTCCCACCATAAATACGTACGGGAACTCCAGTCCTTTTGAAGCATGCAGCGTCATCAACTGCACCTGATCCAACTCCTCTTCGCTCTCTCCGCGCTCCATCATGTCGCGCAGGGTAAAGCGGGTAACGACCTGAGTCAGGGTCATTGGCTCTTCCAGCTCACTACCTTCCAGCATCTCCGTCATCCAACTGAACAGCGTGTTGACGTTTTTCATACGCATTTCGGCCGCTTTCGGGCTCGGCGAGGTTTCATACAGCCAGGATTCGTAATCAATGCCGTGGATCAGATCGCGTACGGCGGCAACCGGCTCGCGCTCCGCCAGACGTTGAATTTCACCCAGCCAGTGCGTAAAGCGGGTCAGAGAATCATATCCGCGCCCGGTTAGCGTCTGGCTAAGTCCCATATCAAAGCTAGCGGTAAACAGGCTTTTATTACGCGTCATCGCCCATTCCCCCAGCTTTTGCAGCGTGGCCGGACCGATTTCACGCTTAGGGGTGTTTACGATGCGCAAAAATGCACTGTCATCATCCGGGTTGCTGAGCACGCGCAGATAGGCCAGCAAATCTTTAATCTCCGGACGCGAGAAGAACGACGTCCCGCCGGAAATTTTGTACGGGATGCGGTTCTGCATCAGAAACTTTTCGAACACTCGCGACTGATGATTACCGCGATACAGGATGGCGTAGTCTTTATACTGCGTCTTGTTCACAAAGTGATGGGCTATCAGTTCCCCGGTCACGCGTTCTGCTTCGTGCTCTTCATTATTCGCACTCAAAACCTTCAGCTCAGCGCCGTAGCCCAGCTCAGAAAAGAGCCGTTTTTCAAAGACGTGTGGGTTGTTAGCAATAAGGATGTTCGCCGCCTTCAGGATACGCCCTGATGAGCGATAGTTTTGCTCCAGCTTCACCACCTGCAGCGCCGGAAAATCTTTGCTTAACAGTACCAGGTTCTGCGGACGTGCACCGCGCCAGGAGTAGATCGACTGATCGTCATCACCCACGACGGTAAAGCGCGCGCGTTTCCCCACCAGCAACTTCACCAACTCGTACTGGCTGGTGTTGGTATCCTGATATTCATCCACCAGCAGGTAGCGGATTCGATTTTGCCAACGCTCACGTACTTCTTCATTGCGCTGCAACAGCAGCGTGGGGAGCAGGATCAGATCGTCAAAATCAAGGACGTTACACGCCTTCATATGCGCGTCATACAGACCATAGCAGTGGGCAAAAATACGATCGCGTTCACCCTTTGCACTGGCTGCCGCCTGCGCTGGGGTCATCAGATCGTTTTTCCAGTTGGAGATCGTTGAAATCAATTGTTGAAGGATAAGCTTATCGTCTTCAATTAGCCCTTCTGTCAATTCCTTAAGCAGGGCCACCTGGTCAGTATCATCAAACAACGAGAAGTTCGACTTCATCCCCAGCGCGGCGTATTCACGCTTAATGACATCCAGTCCCAGAGTGTGGAAAGTAGAGATCATCAACCCGCGCGCTTCTTTACGACCCAACGTTTGCGCCACACGCTCTTTCATCTCGCGCGCAGCCTTATTGGTAAAGGTTACTGCCGCAATATGTCGTGCCTGATAGCCACATTCACGGATCAGATGTGCGATTTTGTTAGTGATAACACGCGTCTTACCGGAACCCGCTCCCGCCAGCACCAGGCAAGGTCCGGTGACGAATTCGACGGCTTGTTGTTGTCCGGGGTTCAAACGCATAGAGGATTGCTCAATCTGTAAACACGGGGATGTGGATTGTAGCAGAAAGTGACGCCAGGGGGATCGGTCATAGCCCATCGCCGAAGACCACGGATTACATGCTACTATTGCGCCCTGATTTATCACTCAACTCAGAGCGCAAACCATGGCAAAAACAGCATCAGCAGTGCATATCCTTGTTAAAGAAGAGAAACTGGCTCTCGATCTTCTGGAACAAATCAAAAATGGCGCCGATTTTGGTAAACTGGCGAAGAAACACTCTATCTGCCCGTCGGGCAAACGCGGCGGCGATTTAGGCGAATTCCGTCAGGGCCAGATGGTTCCGGCGTTTGATAAAGTGGTGTTCTCCTGCCCGGTGCTGGAGCCAACCGGCCCACTGCACACTCAGTTCGGTTACCACATCATTAAAGTGCTGTACCGTAACTAATAGAAAGCCCGGTGTGTTAAAACACCGGGCTTTTTTTGCCGAAAGGCGGCCTCTTAGCCAGCTACAGCAATACGTTTCATATCAGTCATATAGCCACGCAGTTTCTGGCCAACTTTCTCGATAGCATGGCCGCGAATAGCATCGTTTACGTCGCGCAGCTGCGCGTTGTCTACCGCACCTTCGGCAATCGCTTTGCCCAGATCTCCGGTTTGCAGGGTGGTCATGAACTCTTTCAGCAGCGGTACACACGCGTAAGAGAACAGGTAGTTACCGTATTCTGCGGTATCGGAAATGACAACGTTCATTTCGTACAAGCGCTTACGGGCGATGGTGTTCGCGATCAGCGGCAGTTCGTGCAGTGATTCGTAGTAAGCAGACTCTTCGATGATGCCGGAATCCACCATGGTTTCAAACGCCAGCTCAACGCCAGCCTTCACCATCGCGATCATCAGCACGCCTTTATCGAAGTACTCCTGCTCGCCAATTTTACCTTCAAACTGCGGCGCGGTTTCGAACGCGGTTTTGCCGGTCTCTTCACGCCAGGTCAGCAGTTTCTTATC